>Ga0208824_1003586_pt1 | contig 10592 bp, 9 predicted proteins | sample AD_JPNTR3_MetaG_FD_184447 | JGI IMG/M metagenome (GOLD analysis project Ga0208824, IMG submission 184447) | Active sludge microbial communities of municipal wastewater-treating anaerobic digesters from Japan - AD_JPNTR3_MetaG (SPAdes) (version 2) | ecosystem: Engineered > Bioreactor > Anaerobic >...
ATTTTACATCGTTTTATATTGATTATGCATTATGGCTAGGAAGGATAAGGGTACCGATGTTGAAGACTCGGACAGTAAGGATGTTAGCAACGATTCGCTTTTCAAGGATGAAAGGATTAGGTTTACCGTAGGTCTTTTCCTAATCCTTTTGGGCGTTTATATTTTCCTTTCGTTCTTATCATTTCTGTTCACCTGGAAGGTTGATCAAAGCATTGAGTGGGTTTCAATATTCTCATCAACTGAACAAAAGATTGGTAACTGGGGTGGAAAACTTGGCGCTTCGCTTTCGAACCAGTTTATAAATCATTGGTTTGGCATAACAGCCTTAGCATTCCCTTTGATTTTCATGGTTTTGGGCCTTAAGCTGCTTAAGTTCATTAGGGGACGTGTTACAAAATTTATTTTTAAGGTTTTGCTGGGGATACTGGTTGGCTCGCTTACTTTAGGTTTTTTATTCAAGGAATTAGGCGGATACCTAGGAAGTGGACTCGGCGGGGCGCATGGTTTATTTGTCTCGGAATGGTTATCGACAGTCATAGGTAAGGTTGGTGCGGCCTTTCTGGTTCTAATAGCACTTATTGCCTATATTATATACGTAATGCCTAAATCGCTTTATCACTTTCAGAGTGGCACATTCTTTCTTTTCGGTTCTTTGAGAAATTTTGTGGTTAAGGGCAAGCAAAAAGAATCTCAATCCGAAAAGCATGGCGAAGAAGATTTTAAGCAGGCAATAGTTGAAGTTGCTCCTGTTGATATCTCAAATGAAAGGATAAAAGAAAAGGTTGATGAATTTGATGATACTGATGAGATTGACGACTTAGATGATGAACTTGACCTGGACGTACAGGATGAATACGATGGTAGGGAGACTAAAACTGTAACAGAATCAACCATTGAGGATAACTTTACCATTGAGCGAAACGAGGAGAAAGAGCTAGCCATATCCGATATTAACGAACAGGAACTTTACGATCCCACGCTTGAACTTTCAAGCTATCAAAAACCATTAATTGAACTACTGGAGGATTACAAGAATACTGAATCGCCAGTAACCAATGAAATGCTGGTTGAAAACAAGAACAAGATTGTAGAAACCCTTTCGCACTATAAAATTCAGATAGATAAGATTAAGGCTACCATTGGCCCAACTGTTACTCTTTACGAGATTGTTCCTGCCCCAGGTGTTAGGATCAGCAAGATTAAGAGTTTAGAGGATGATATTGCGCTTAGCCTTTCGGCACTGGGAATACGAATAATTGCCCCAATTCCCGGAAAGGGAACAATTGGCATTGAGGTGCCCAACCAAAACCCCGAGGTGGTGTCAATGCACTCAATTATCAAGTCGCAAAAGTTCCAGGAGTGTAAATACGATTTGGCTATAGCATTGGGTAAAACCATTTCGAACGAGATTTTTATGCTGGATCTTACCAAGTTACCCCACCTGCTTGTTGCAGGTGCAACCGGGCAGGGTAAATCGGTAGGGCTTAACGCAATTATCACGTCGTTACTTTACAAGAAGCATCCAGCTGAAATAAAGTTCGTTCTTGTTGACCCCAAGATGGTAGAGCTAACCCTGTACAACAAGCTCGAACGCCATTTCCTAGCCAAGTTACCCGATTCTCCTGAGGCCATTATTACCGATACCCAAAAGGTTATCTACACCCTGAACTCGCTAAGCGTTGAGATGGAGGATCGGTATAAGCTTCTAAACCTGGCTAAGGTTCGAACAATAAAGGAGTATAATCAGAAGTTTGTGGCTCGCAGGCTCAATCCTAACAACGGCCATAGGTATTTGCCTTACATAGTGGTTATTATTGATGAGTTTGCCGATTTAATTATGACAGCGGGGCGTGAAATTGAGATGCCCCTTGGGCGCCTTGCCCAAAAAGCACGCGCCATTGGTATTCACCTAATCATTGCTACGCAACGTCCATCAACCAACATCATTACGGGTGTTATTAAGGCAAACTTCCCGGCACGTATTGCTTTCAGGGTGTCGTCAATGGTCGATTCACGAACCATTCTCGATACGCCAGGTGCAAATAACCTAATAGGCCGCGGCGATATGTTAGTGTCTGCCGGAAGCGATTTGGTTAGGGTGCAATGTGCCTTTGTTGATATCCCTGAAATTGAGAGGATTACCGACTTTATAGGTAACCAGCCCGGATATCCTCATGCCTATGAGCTACCCGAGTATGTTCCTGAGGGTCAGGATGGCCCAGTTGATGTAGACCTGCGGAAACGTGATGAACTGTTTGAGGATGCCGCTCGCCTTGTGGTGCAAACCCAGTCGGGTTCAACATCCCTTATCCAACGCAAATTTTCCATTGGGTATAACCGTGCCGGACGCATTATGGATCAGCTGGAAGCTGCAGGAATTGTTGGCCCTGCCGACGGTGGCAAACCCCGACAGGTTTTAATTGTTGACGAGGTGTCTTTGGAACGTATTTTGAACACTTTATCCGTAGATTAGTTTCTAATTTTGTATTTTTGCACGAATAAATTCTTTTATCAATGAAACAAATTCTGAGTTTGCTGTTTATTTCATCGTCGCTTACTCTCTTTAGTCAAGAGGTAAACCCCGATGGAATTGTTAGGAGTTTTAGTAACAAAATGCAGGAAATTAAATCGCTTTCCGCAACATTTAGCTTTACACTTGAAAACCTCCAGGAACGCATTACCGATACCCATCAGGGTAAGATACTGGCTAAGGGTAAAATGTTTTACCTCGACCTAATGGGCATGGAAGTATTTTCCGATGGTCAAACCAAATGGCAATACATTAAGGAGGCAAAAGAGGTTACCATTTCAAAGATGAATATTAAGGAGAATAGCTTTTTGGACGATCCAATGAAGCTTTTTAAGGATTACGACAAGAACTTCAAGTATAAGTATATCGGGCAGCAGAAATCAAAGAACAGGGTTTTGCATGAGGTTGATTTTTTCCCACGCGACCTGAATTTACCTTACTCATCGGTTAAGTTGCAGTTCGATGCAAACACCCTTGAACCATACCTTATTCGTTACCAGGGTAAGGATGGCAATAACTACATCATTCAAATTAAAAACTTCAAATCAAACGTTCCTTTACGTGACGATCGGTTCAAATTTGATGTGGAAAAGCACAAAGGGGTTGAAGTTATTGATATGAGGTAGTTTTCATGAGTTATAAGCATCCTATCACAGTCTGGATAACAGGGTTACCCGCTTCAGGAAAAACAACACTAGGGAAAGCACTACAAGGCCGTATTAATCAGCTTAAAATTCCTGTGGTGCTGCTCGATGGCGATGAGGTTCGAAAGGGTTTATGTAGCGATTTGGGATTCAGCCCAGCCGATAGAACGGAGAACATACGTAGGGTGGCCAATATGGCAGCATTACTTAATTCACAGGGAGTTGTAACCATCTGTTGTTTCGTTTCACCACTGATATCAATGCGCGAAATGGCAAGGTCAATTGTTGGCTCAAAAAACTTCTTTGAGGTATTTACCGATGCCCCAGTAGAGGTTTGTCAGTCGCGTGATATCAAGGGAAACTACAGCAAAGCAATTAACGGTTCGCTTCCAAACTTCACCGGGATATCCGACAGCTACGAGGCACCTATGAATCCCAGCTTGCGCTTAAATACTGCCGAATTAAGTGAGGGTGAAGCTGCTGACATTCTCTACGACCATTTCCTGCGATGGGTTGATAAATAACAATCATTTCATACTACCCTATGGTGTATCTTTGCCATGCTTATAGGGTGTTGAAAGCGATAGAGGCAAATGAAAAGCTATAGGAATATTGTTTAGGGAAAAACACCAAGTAGGCAAGCATGTTAAGGGTTACCTGATGTAATCTCTCAAGTTGCTAAAATTGAAGTAATTAAAAGGATTTTGATATGAGTAATAAAGTGCCAATTAACCACTTACGCGAACTTGAATCGGAAGGAGTGTTTGTTATTCGCGAGGTGGTTTCACAGTTTGAAAACCCTGTGATGCTTTTCAGCGGTGGAAAGGATTCCATAGTGATGTTTCATCTAGCCCGCAAGGCTTTTTATCCCGCAAAGGTTCCCTTCCCCCTAATGCACATCGATACCGGCCATAACTTTCAGGAAACACTCGATTTTCGGGATTGGTTGGTGCAGGAAACCGGAGTGCAGCTAATTGTAAGATACGTGCAGGACTCAATTGATAAGGGTAGGGTAGTGGAGGAAACCGGTTACAATGCCAGCCGAAACAAGTTGCAAACCGTTACCCTGCTCGATGCCATTGAGGAATTAAAAATAGATTGTGCCATGGGAGGTGGGCGTCGCGATGAGGAAAAGGCAAGGGCAAAGGAGCGTTTCTTCTCGCATCGCGATGAGTTTGGCCAGTGGGATCCCAAAAACCAACGCCCTGAACTCTGGAACCTTTTTAATGGTCGCAAGAATATGGGTGAGCATTTTAGGGTATTCCCAATTAGCAACTGGACCGAGATGGATGTATGGCAATATATACTTATGGAAAATATTGCTATACCCTCGCTATACTTCTCGCACGAACGTGAGGTTTTTGATCGCGATGGTGTGCTTTATGCCAAAACTCCCTTCTTAAAGATGAAGGATACCGAAAAAGCCGAAAAACGGATTGTTCGTTTCCGTACCATTGGCGATGCCACTTGCACAGGTGCTATTGAGTCGGTTGCAAGTAGCGTTGAGGATATTATTCGTGAGGTGGCTGCAACGCGAGTAACTGAACGTGGCGGTCGTGCTGACGATAAACGCTCCGAGGCAGCCATGGAGGATCGTAAAATTGAAGGTTATTTTTAGTTTTAAATCATTTTCCAATGGAAGATAAAGTAATTGAACGTTCATACCTAGATATGGAGCTTTTGCGGTTTACTACTGCTGGCAGTGTTGACGATGGCAAAAGCACTCTGATTGGACGACTACTATACGATTCAAAGGCAATCTTTCAGGATCAGCTGGAAGCAATTGAACGGGCAAGTATAAAGAAAGGCGAAGAGTATATCAATCTTGCCTTACTAACCGATGGTCTGCGCGCCGAGCGCGAGCAGGGTATAACCATTGATGTGGCATACCGTTATTTCCATACCCCCAAGCGCAAGTTCATTATTGCCGATACTCCAGGTCACGTACAGTATACCCGCAACATGGTAACCGGTGCCTCAACTGCAAATGCAGCCGTTATCCTGGTTGATGCCCGCCATGGCGTGATTGAACAAACCATCCGTCATGCTTACATTGCCTCGCTTCTCCGTATTCCTCACGTGATAGTATGCGTGAATAAAATGGATTTAGTTGATTTTAAGCAGGATGTTTTTGATAGTATTCAGCAGAAGTTCCATGAATTTGCAACGCATCTCGATTTGCACGATGTCCGATTCATTCCCATTAGCGCTCTTCTAGGCGATAATGTGGTTGACCGTTCCAAGAATATGGATTGGTATCAAGGCCCTACACTGATGTACCTGCTTGAGAACCTGTATATTTCAAATGATTATAATCAGCTCGATGCTCGATTCCCTGTTCAGTATGTTATTCGTCCACAGTCCATTGAGTTCCACGATTACAGGGGTTATGCCGGACGGATGGCAAGTGGTACATTTAGGGTTGGTGATAGGGTTAAAGTTTTACCCTCGGGCTTTACCACTACCATCAAGGGTATCGATTTTTGGACTGATCACCTTGATTCAATTACCGCTCCGCAATCCGGAACAATTATTTTGGAGGACGATTTGGACGTATCCAGAGGGTGTATGATTATTCCTGAGGAGAATGGCATTAAGCAGGGGCAGGACATTGAGCTAATGATATGTTGGTTAGGCGATAAACCCATGGTTCCCGGTGGTAAGTATGCCCTGAAGCACACCACTAACGATTTGCGCTGCATGGTCAAGGAGGTGAAGTACAAGATAAACATCAACACCCTGGAAAAGGATTACAACGACAAATCGGTAGGGATGAATGATATTGCTTGCATTACCATTCGCACAACCAAACCATTGTTTTACGACTCGTACCGCCAGAACCGTGTTACAGGAAGTTTGATACTTATTGATGAAGCCACTAATGTAACAGTAGGTGCCGGAATGATAGTTTAGGCAGTTTACTGTTCTGGAAAACCTCTCTTAAGGCAGCCAAGAGCTGCCTTAACTATTTTTGAATGGTCGAATGCCAGCGGGGGAAGATTATCAAGCGGAAACCATTGGGCTTTTGCAGCGTCATCGCCAGCAGTCGGACTAATTTTATCATCGCTTACCACTCCCCAAAAGGCAATGGCAATGTTTCTATCGCGTGGGTCTCTATCAATATCATCGAATGCACCAATCTGTTTTAGCTCAACCCCAGCAATCCCGGTTTCCTCAAATAGCTCACGAGCTGCGGCATCAGCTAGTAGTTCCTTAATATCTGGGAAGCCTCCAGGTAAAGCGAAATGTCCCTTGTAGGGTTCGTTGCCACGTTCAATGAGTAGAAGGTGGGTTGGCTTATAGTTTATATCGACCTTGAAAATTACGGCATCGACCGTGACAAGCATTCGGGGGTACTCGTAGGTATACATGCTAAACTATTCATTATCAGGGTCCTCTTCGTTGTCCGATTTTTTTTGATCGCGTTTTCTAAGAGCAACCCAAATTGCAAATGCAATAATGGCAATGGCTATCAAAAGTTGGTGTTTTAGCATACGGTTGAGTTTAGAACGGATTTTGAAAGATACCAAAAATATGTTTTAATGTCAAGCAAAACTATAATTATGCAGACTTGCATAGAGAATGCATTGGAATCAATTGGATTACATTCTTTTAGATTTCTTTCGTTTGGCCCACCAAGCCATTGTCTTCCGTTCCATTATGGCTTATAGTACCCGCTTAATAATCCTAAGCTTGTGGGTGTATATGCCCAGTTGCGGGTTGTAAATTCCTTGATGGTCAAATTTATCAATTCGAACGTAACCGGAGCTATGTACTATTTCATTGGGATTGATTAGTATACCAACATGGATTATACGTCCCTCTTCGTTATCGAAGAAAGCAATATCGCAGGGTTGGGCATGGTCAACAAACTCAACAGTTTGGCCGTTTTGAACCTGTTGCCACGCATCGCGTGGGAGGAATACCCCGGCAGTTCTGAAGCAAACCTGAACCAGGCCAGAACAATCGATGCCGAAAATCGATTTGCCGCCCCATAGGTACGGGGTGTTTATAAATGCTTGGGCGGTTTTGATTATATGATCCAAAGGATTAGTGGGCAGAGAGGGAATATTGGCAGTAAGTTCAAAATTTGAGCCGTTTAAGTGGAATTTTTTTCCAGAATATCCGTAAAGAATCGATCCTGGACTAAGTAAATACCTTGAGTTATCATCTACCTTTATGGCCTCGGCCAGTGATGAGAGAACCGAAAAGTTGGTAAGTTCCTTTTCGCTGCTAGTGTCTGCTACAATATCAATTAGCCTGGAGTCCACCCATCCCGGGTAGCTGTCAAGGGTGCTTTCAATTCTATACCATTGCTTATAATTCTCAAGAATTGTAACCTTTTCGCCAAAAAGTAGTTGGTTAACCATCTCAGTGGTTTCATTGGGTTCCTTGCGAACCGGAACCAAACTTTTAGCTGCCAATCCCAGCATAATTGCTATTTTTTTTGTAAATATAGCAATTATCAGGTTTCATTCAATAACTATTGTAGCTATTGCCACATGGCAGTTATCCGAGCGGTAAGGTTCTTCCCGTTTACAATTTGTTCCACATCGACCTTCAAGGGTGATTTAAGTGTGATTTCAAGGGTATGCTCTATCCAGCCTGCAATACGTTCCATTAAAAGCTTTTCGTCAACATGAAACTTATCAAGTTGAATTACCGCTTTTTTATCGGAACTTTCCACCACTTTAATGTCGGCTGGTTGGTAGTATGTGGAAAATATATTTGATGCTCTACTTAGAACGAACTGGGGCGAACTTATTCTAACAAATATTTTGTATATGCCTTTAAGCGCTATATCGGCGCTATACCCACCAATTTCAAGAGCTGCTTTATTATAATCGCCATTGTAAAACAAATCGGCTACCTTTCGTGTGGGTATTATCACCGATTCAATTATCGGGTACCACGTTGTTGCATAAATTGGCTTTTCAATAATCTCACGCGAATGGTTTGGTAAAGACTTTAGCCATTCCGAGTAGCGGTTTATATAGTTGGCTTTTACAAATTCGGGGGTTGCTTTTACGGCTGAACCTTTTATTTCCATGTTTTTCCATTTAATACAATTTTAAACAAGCTTTTAATTATTATCAATTTTTTTGATGTAAAACCTTTGTTTATAGTTTTATACTTATGTTTATTAATGCTTACAGGTGTTGTAATGTAAACCTTGAGCGTCGATATTACCCAAGCTCCCCGATATTGAGAAGCACTTACATGCCTCCTCCCTTTCGCCCATTTTCAGCAGTGCTAACCCTTTTAGCAGGTACAACTCTGCAGTGTTATAATTCTGACTGATTGCTTTTTCAAAGTCAATAATTGCTTGTCGGGGTTGGTCGGTATTTAGGTAGATTTTGCCCCTAAGCACTAAAAGGCCTGGGTTTTCGGGCGTAAACTTTAGCATTTTGGCTATTGCCAGTAGGGCATCGTTATAGTATCCTGACTCATACGCATACCTTGCTAGAAGTAAATTGGCTTCGGTGTTATTGGGGTAATACTCAAGGTATTTCTTTAGGGTTTCATACGCCTCGCTCCAGCGATTTTGTTTGCTGAGGATTTTTGCTTTCAACAGCAAGTAATCGGGTTTACCCCCTGATTTGTCAATGGCTTGATCAATTTGCGTTAACGCTTTTCCGTTTTGATTAAGGCTGTATGATGCTTCGGCCTGCAATGCCAAGTAGCTATAATTCCTTTTGCTGCGATGGTATGCGTTCTCAAAATCCTTTAGAGCAAGTGAAAAGTTCCCGGCGTTAAGGTGAGCCTGTCCACGCAACTCAAATAGTTCTGCTTTTGATTTCTTGCTTTTAATCCTTTTGTTTAGGAGTTCAATTGCCTCATCGTAGTTTTGGTTACTAATCAGGTAACGGGCATATTGAATATCCTTTTCAATTGGCGAATACCATTCAATTAGCCACAGGTTCTGCCATTCCTTTAGCGAATGAGCAAATTTAAAATCATTATTGAGCTGATACCTGCTTTCTGGTTCCCGAAATACCGAATGCAGATTACGTCGGGTCCATTCAATACAATTAAGGGTATCGCCTATAAGGCAGTAGGCCCTGGCTAGCTGATACGAAGCAACACCTGTGCGTTGTTTTTCAGCAAGCAAAAAGGTTTCTATAGCCTCTTTGAAAAGGTTAGCCTTTAGTTGAGCTTGACCTTTAACCAGGTAATACTGGTACCGGTATGGTTTGGCATTGAAGCACGAATCGGCCCAACTGAGGGCATTCTTTGTATCGTTTAACTCAAGCGCTACCTCTGCTTTGTAGTAAGCACTTGGCATTTTCTGGGAGTAGCCCACCAGGCAAATAAGGTGTATAGCTAAAATTGCTATGTGCTGTTTTACTGATTTGCCTAAAGAATAGGGCATTTTTTACTTTTTGGACACCAAATTTTTTACCTTACTAATTTCCATGAACGAAGCACCATTGCTGGGGCCAAAACTACCGCCAATGATGAGTACCATGTCCTCCGAGGCAATTTTTCGGAGCTGAAGCATGGTTTCAATGGCATCGGTTAGGAAGTGGTCGCGCGAGGTTTTGGGTTCCATGAACACCGCCTCAACACCGTATGATAGAGCCAATTCGCGCATTACATGCTGTTTGTAGCAAATGGCAAATATGGGAATTCGACCACGGAATGCAGCAAGGTAGCGGCCGGTACGACCAGTAAGGGTATCAACAATGATTGCTTTGATAGGAAGTGAAGAGCAAGCCCTGACAGCGGCTTTGGCCAAGGTTGCAGTTATCTCGTTGTTGATCCTTACCAGATTTACTGATAGGTCGGCTTCTTGGGCCTCCTCAACTTCGCGTGCTACACGGGTCATTACCTCAACGGCCTCAACAGGGTATTGTCCGTATGCGGTTTCGCCACTTAGCATGATGGCATCGGTGCGCTGGTAAATGGCATTGGCTATATCGCTAATTTCAGCACGGGTGGGACGCGGATGCTCAATCATGGTATGCAACATCTGGGTTGCAATTATTACCGGTTTTTTACTCTCTATACACTTCCTTACTATTCGGCGTTGGATAATCGGCAACTTCTCGGCAGGAATCTCGATGCCCAAGTCGCCACGGGCTACCATTACGCCGTAGGCGTGGTCAAGTATCTCATCTATATTGTCAACTCCTTGTTGGTTCTCAATTTTGGCAATAATTTTAATTGGGCTGTTGTGTTTATGGAGTATCTCCTTGATTTCAAGCACATCGTGCTTGTTCCGGACAAAGCTGTGAGCCAGAAAATCGATGTTGTTTTCAATGGCAAACTGAACAAATGCTTTATCCTTATCGGTTAGCGATGGTAGGTTAATGTGAACATTGGGGATATTGACGCTTTTGCGCAATTTAATGGTGCCGCAATTTGTTACCTCGCAGTAGAGGGTATTGTCACTTTTATCAATTACCTTTAGCTCA
>Ga0208824_1003589_pt1 | contig 10579 bp, 14 predicted proteins | sample AD_JPNTR3_MetaG_FD_184447 | JGI IMG/M metagenome (GOLD analysis project Ga0208824, IMG submission 184447) | Active sludge microbial communities of municipal wastewater-treating anaerobic digesters from Japan - AD_JPNTR3_MetaG (SPAdes) (version 2) | ecosystem: Engineered > Bioreactor > Anaerobic...
TCTGGCTGCCTCTCCTGCATTGTTTACGACGCCTCCGTATACATTGACCACGTTGGCTGTTACGGTCATGGTGGTTGTTGCGTATGCAGAGGGAGTCGCTCCCGGTAATGTGTTTCCGCTGCCTTTGCTGAAAATGTTCTTAATGTCCGTGACGAGGCTCTTGGCTTCCTTTACGCCTCTGTAAATTCCGCCTATGAGCTTGCCTCCGAGGATAACTCCGAGGACCGCCACTACTTCCTTGTTGTTCTCGGCCCATGTTTTCAGGGCCTCTGTTATCTGCTCTGTGTCGAAGCCTTCCTTGAAGCCTTGTATGAAGCTGGCTCCGACGGATTGGCCTTCATCAAAGGTCTTGCTTACATCGATTCCGAGTATGGCCAGCAGGCCCATTTTGAGGCCGCTGCCCAGTCCTTTGCCGATGGCTGCTGCCTTTTCTGCGAACCATGCCTTGCCGGTGCTGTTCCACCATGCGCTGAAAGGCTCGGCGACTATCTTGTCCCATGCGATCTTGATTTTCTCCCAGATGTCCGCATTCTCCCAGTCTTCGCCGCTGGTGAAGTCGTTTATGGTTTCCTTCAGCCATTTGACCTTCTCGTCGACGAAGTCCATTACTTCTCCGATGGCCTTCTCAACCGCTGGCATCTTGTTTGTGAGCCATGATGCGAATTGCCGCAGGTATGGGGCAAGCCTCGAGCCGAGTGAAATCTTTACGCCGTCCATGGCGCTCTGCAGCAGGGTAAACGAACCGGCCAGATTGTCCAGCATGACTTCGGCCATCTGCTCAGCTGTGCCTTGGCTGTTCTCGATGGACTCTGCAAGGCTGCTGAAGCTCTCGTCTGATGCGTTAATGATTGCCAGCATACCGCTCATGGCGTAGCTACCGAATAGGGTAGAAGCCGCTGCTGTTTTCTCTGTTTCGCTTAGCTTTGAGAAGCCTGTCCGGAGGTCCTTCATGACGGTCATAAATGAATTCGCATTGCCTTTGCTGTCGGTCATGCTGACACCGAGCTTCTTCATGAGCTCTACCTGTTCGTCGGTCGGAGTGACCATGTTACTGATCGCCGTCTTTAGTGCGGTACCGGCCATGCTGCCTTTTACTGCTGAGTTGGCCATGAGGCCGATTGCGGTGCTCATGTCTTCGATGCTGTATCCCATGGCTCCCGCGATTGGTGCTACATAGGTGAATGTTTCGCCCATCTGGGCCACGTCTACGTTGGTTGCTGCTGCGGCCTTGGCCAGAACATCGGCGAAGTGCGCTGTATCTGAAGCCTGCAGGCCGAAGGCAGCGAGGGTGTCTGTTACTATGCTGGCGGTGGACGCGAGGTCGAGCCCGTCTGCCGCTGAAAGTGCGAGGACGCCATCAATACCGGCCAGCATCTGTTCTGTGGTCCAGCCTGCCTGCGCCATGTATGTAAATGCTTCTCCGGCCTCGGTTGCCGTGAATTTTGTCGTCGCGCCCATCTCCTTGGCCTTCGCGGTTACGACCGCCAGCTGCTCTGATGTCAATTCTCCGACGGCCTGCACCTTGCTCATGGTCGCCTCGAAGGTCGAGAATGTGTCGATTGTGTCCTTCAAGCTGACCGATATGCCTATCACTGCTCCGAGCTGGATCAGTGGGTTCTTCAGCAGGTTTATGACGCCTCGGATTGGTGCTGTGGCCTTGTCGAGCACGGACATGGTGACGTGCCATACCTTGCCGGTTATGCCTTTGAGTGTCGTTCCGATTCGGCCTGCTACAGCGCTGGCCTTGTCGACCGCCTCTATTACTGCGCTGAATTTGGTCTTGTTGAATTCGTCCATCTTGGACTTGGTTTTCTCGATGGTCTTGTCGAATTGCGAGACCTTTTTTGTCGCTTGTGATACGCCGGGTTCGGTCTTGTCCTGTACCTCGATGGGAATTTCGATCCGGAATGTTTCTCTTGACATGTTCCCCTCCTTTCCCACTAAAAAAGAACCGCCCTTGTGGGCGGCTCTTGGTAGTGAATTATTTTCACCTTTTTAATATTTCGTCTGGCGTCTTGCCCGACGATATTCTTTTTTGGAGTGTGCTTCGTGGTATTCCCGTTATCCTGCTCCATTCTGATATTGTATGTGTTTTTCCTCCAATCTCAACCAGCGTGTTACTTCTTCTGTTGTTGTTATTTGTTTGTGACGTTACCCATCGGCAGTTTCCCGGCTCGTAGTCTCCGTCATTATCTATGCGGTCTATTTCCCGCCCAAGACGGTACCCATTTTTTATTGCCCAGTCATGAAAGGCTTGGAAGTCTTCCCGCCATTCGTCGCATACCTTGATGCCGCGGCCTCCGTAGTTATTAAAAGCCTGGCTCCTTGGGTTTAGGCACCTTTGCTTTATGCCATTCCAGACGTGGAAAAGATTAGTGTCGGATTGTCCGTGAGTTTTGGCTGGTGGGTTTTCTTTTTGTATGCATCCGCAGCTTTTGCACGTACCGTTCCTAAGCGTTTTTGTGCTTGGTGTTTCCGTTATCTGTCCGCAGTCGCATAAACATTGCCATCTTATTCTTCCGTCCTTAGCTTTTCCAGCTTCATTAATTACTGTAAGCCTTCCAAAGCGTTGGCCTGTTAAATCCAGTTTTTTCATTCTACCGCCTCCGCCCATAACCTCGTTGCGGCGCGAAATCCGGCAAAAAAGAATTCCTGTTCGCTTTGCTCAGCGATATCTCCGAGGAGCCTTTCCGCTTTAGCATATTCCTTGTTTGGCAATGTCTTGGACAGCATTTCGTATAATTGTTCTTCCGCATTGCTTATTTTTTTATCTTTTTGCTCTGCGCAGTATGCTTGGTATAGTTTTCCTATTTGTGACATTCTATCTTCCTCCTTGTTTTTCTTGCCGAAGGCTGATATAATGTCTTTGTCAGCTTCGGCTGTCGTTTGGCACTCGCTCTGTTCTTGTTGGGACGGCGGGTGCCATTTCATTTTTTGCTTATGCTTTTGTCTACCATGTCAATTCCTTTTTCGATTACTTGCGTTCTCGAAACTTTTAGGCTGTCAGCGCATCGTTGGAGCTTATTCGCTGTTTCTTCTGTAATTCGCAGTCCAATATTTACGCTTTTTGTTTTTTCTTTAGGCGGCCTGCCCATTTTTCTTGTCATTCCATCACCTCACTTTTTGCTCCTGCAATTAGTATATTATTGCTCCTGCAAAAAGTCAATGACTTCTCGTAAAAGTAGAATGGGTGTCGTATTTTCTCAGTTAATAGGAAAATCTATACGTCTTCTGGTTGATGATTGTGTTCTATTGCTATCCTGGTGGAAGCGTACATAAACGCTCGGACGCCGGACGGCTTTGCCATGACTTCGTCCGGGGTTAAGCCAGTTTTTTGAAAAATATGATGCAGGACGGTTGCCAGCCCGCCTGCTTCTATGAGTTTTTTGCTACTTCCTCCAATGTGGAGCTGTAGCCGCTGATTTCGTCGATCTTATTCAGTACCGCGTCCTTTTCTCCGGCGCGGAGGACCTTGTCGATCATGTCGATGCCGTTGGTCACGTTGATCTTCGGCGCCCTCCATGCTTCCTTGTTGTCCCATATCTTCGCGCGGTCTTCCTCTACGGTTGCCTCGTAGATGAGCTGGCTGCGGTATCTGGTTGCGTTGGTGTCTTCCGGGAATTTAATTCCCAGCTGCTTGTTGCGGACGTACTTGGTGTTCTTCTCCTTGCAGAGGTTGTATTCTTCCTCCGACAGGGGCCTGATGCGGAAGGTGAAGAGTACCACGCCATTCCTTGCTATCTCGATGGGTACCACGTTGTCTTCGTCGTCCCGGAAGTCTGCAGCTGCAAGAAGTCCTTTCAAAATGTCGCCTTCGTATGTGCGAAGCTGGGCCTTTGCTTCTTCTTCGGTCAGGTCTGCGTCCTGAATGCCAGTCTTTTTGGTTTTCTCGGTATCTGCCATTTCGATTTCCTCCTATCAAAAATCAAAAATTAAGCCCGCACCGGTGTCTTTTCCGGCGCGGGCTATATTGTTACGGTGTTCCGCTTGCTTTTAGGCCCTGAGTAGGCTCTGAAGCTCAGGCGGGTCGTTGACGTACAGGCTCCATGCTCTCTTGATGATGTCGCCCACGGAGAGGTTCTGCAGGTCGATGGTACCGCTCGGCACGACGCCTCTGTATACCATGCGCTGCTGGCTTCCGTTTCGTCCCTGTACCACGCCTTGGAAGCTCCATTCGGGCATGACTCCGGTCGAGAAAGCCTCGAACAGCTCCTTGATGAAGGTTTCGTCCTCGATGACGATCTCCGTGAATGTGAGAGTGACGCCATACGACTGAAAAACTTCATGTTCCTGCGCGTCTCCGAGCGGCTGGTACTTCGCGTTCGAGACATTGACTTGGGTCTGAAAGGTTTCAACCGAAGCCAGCATTGTTCCCGCTGAATTGAAAAGCGCGCCGTCTTTACCGGTGAGCGCCTTGCGGGTGTCTATCGGTCCTCTGTTATTAAACATGTTCGCTTCCTCCTTCCTTATTCGTCAGCGCTGAACCTGAACCTGAAGGTCAGGTATGCACGCTCGATGCTGTCGATGTCGTCTACCGCGATGATAAACCATGCGCTGTCTCCTGCAGCAGGGTTCGACGGGTCCTCCATGCAGTTGCCGCTTAGCAGCTTCTTCTCGCCAATCATCCTCTTGATGACTCCGTTGGCTCCGGCGATGATGGCTGCGCGTCCGTCGCTGTCGTTGTTGACCTTGCCGATCAGCGGGGCGACGGTGTCGTTGACTCTGTCGATAAGCTCGAAACGGGTCTTTACGCGGCGGATTTTCTTCCAGCCTGCGTCCTGATTGCCGCTCGGTGTTACCAGTGTGTTGATGCCCTGCTCGATCCAGATCTGTCCGGATGTGTTGGTGCTCAAAACAAGGCATCCGCTCTGCAGCGCTGTCTCGATTTCGGTGTTTGTCAGCGGTTCTGCAAGGCTTACCATACCGCTCACGACTTCGTGTGTCAGGCTCTGGTTGGACGGTACTGCGGCTACCATGCCTCCGATGCGAGCTGCGAGCAGGTACCCGTCGTACAGGGTTCCGCTTGCGTCGTATGCGCTGTTAAGCGGGAATACGATCTTCTCGTCGTTGAAGGCTACGGCATGCTGCATTCTGGTTGCAAGAGCGACGGTCTTCGGTTCCGCGATTACGGCTATGCTGTTGCTTCCGGCTTCGTATATCCTGTCGATGAATGCGGCTACCAGCGCGTGTACTGCGGTGTCTGAAGTGTCGACAATTAAAACGTTCCATGATGCGGCTTCGAGCACGTTAAGTGCCGCGCTGTATTCTGCAGTTGAAACGGTCGGGTCCGTTCCAGCGGTGAATGCCGTACTCGATACCGCTGCAAGGGTTTTGTTTCCGTCGGCGACTTTTGTTACCGTGAAGTTTGCGCTGTTTGCGAATGCTGCGACGAGCGCTGCCGGTTCTCCGTCTCCGGTTGCTCCCTTGGCGAATGTAACCTTTTCAAACTCCGTGGTGCTGGAGTAGATGATGCATTCGCGCTTGTTGGCGTCTGCGAGGCTGTCTCTGATTGTTACTGAGAACGGTCTTGCTCCGGGGTACTTTGCGGTGATGGTGACCACGTTGGCCGGTGATGCTGCGGTGTCCTTCAGGGTGATTGTCGCTGCGGTACCTCCGGTTCCGGCTCTAACGACAGCTACCTTGGAAGCTCCGCCTGTCAGCATCTCGTCCACGATGTTAACTGTGTATCCGGTGCCGGGTGAGCCGAAGGCTGCAGCTGCCTCTACCGGGCTTTCGATCCACTTGACTGTGTTCAGCGGTCCCCAGTTGGCTCTGATAACTGCTGCGCCTATACCGTTTGCGGCGCCAGCGATTTCGACGCCGCCAGCGTTCTCGTATCTGGTATAAACGCCCGGGCGAATTTTGGTTTCGCCCACTACAAATGTTCCAGACATGTTATTTGACCTCCTTCTTCATGAATGTGCTGATGATTTTCTCTGCAGCCTGTTTTGTGGCTTTTTCAAGTCCCGCCACGCGGAAGGCTGCAATTACGCATTCCGGCATAACGCCGAATACCGCCTTGCTGTTGGCAGCAAGCTCGGCGACGGTGTATTCCGGTTCCGCTTCTGCAGCGGGGGTTACGATGACTTCCTCGTCCGGCTTTTTGATTTTGTCTGCCATGCGTATGCTCCTTTCTTGTTATAGCGGTTCTTTGCCGCACAGCTTTGATTTGACGTCGAAGCTCTGCGTAAGCGGTTCCGCTTGAATTGTTGTGTCCGCCTCCACATATAGGTGCTTGGGTGTTGGGTCTGCCTCGGTGTCCTGCATGCTGACGTTAATCAGCGGGGCGACGATGGCGCGCCGAAGGATGCCGAAGCGCATCTGTATCCTGATCTGCCCTTGCGACAATGGGTCCAGTCCGGCGTCCGCCGAAAGTTTCCGGATTGTCATGGGGGATGTGTCCAGCATCGTGACCTCTCCGTTTAGCGCCAGTGTGTCTATCAGGTATCTGATCCACTGCAGCCGGGCCTCCGCTGTTGGGGCGAAGACGTGACCTGCTATGGTGCCGTTCATCCACGCTACTGTGTTCGTCTGGTCTGATGCCTCAATGCTGGCAAGCCTAAAATAAAACGCAGGCGCTCCGGCCTGCGGCTCATAGTAATTTGTCAACCTGTCGTGTCCGATGACCGTTGCGCTTGGCTCCCAATCCTTCACGAAGTGGTTCATGGCGAGGATGGGGTCCGGGTCGCTCGTGATCTGGTTCGGAAACGCGAAAACATCAAAGAGCATTGTGATTCCGATTATCTCGTTTGCGCTCTCCTCGATGTTCTTGGCGCTGAAGTTCTCCGAGCGCCTCCAAGCGAAGCAGTAGGGAGGTTCTCCGTCCGGCGTCATGAATATTCCGCAGATGGCCTTCCTCACTTCTGGTTCTATCTCCTCCGGCATGATGCCGTTGTCGATGCTCCAAATGTTGAACACGGCCTGTCCTGACGTTTGCCTTTCCGGGTCTGCCTGCATGTCTATGGTATAGTCAATGCGAGGGTATTGCTTTGCTCCCTTCCAGCTTGGCGCTTTGTCGCTCGGTGCGTTCTGGTAGAAGACGGCGGCTTTGCCTTTGTATGTAGCCAGCTTACTCAAAAGCTCGGGCCATGCCGTCAGCCTTGTGTACACAAGGTCTTCAAGCGTCATCGCCATCTGGGATCGCGCCATCCGTATAGATGGTTATCATGTCAGCGGTCCATAATAGCTCCCACGTCTGTCCTCCGACTACTTCGCTGGCAGGAATGACGAAGTAATTCGTTACGTTTCCGATTCCCGGAAGTGTGAGCACTGTCAGCTGCTTGTCTGTTACCTCTGTGATGATCCCGTTCTTTGGTTCGGTCCATCCAGCACGCTTGGCGTTGATGAGGTTGCCCTTCTGCACGTATTCCGGGTCGAATACCTTCGTTGTGCTGTCCTTGATTATCGGCATGGCGTGCCTCCTCCTTTCCTGCTATTTGTTCAGGTATGGCTCGCTGAATATCGCCATTACCTTGGCTTTTGCACCGTCGATTATCGGTTCCTCAAACGGGCGGGGTGCTATCCTGCCGTCTTTGGTTCCTTCCTGCAGTATCGGTGCATATTTTACGTCAGTGTAGATGCTGGCTATGATTTCACCGTCCGATTTTCCTATCGCTCTGGCCGACCAGCTTATACGTAGTCTGCCGCTGCGCACTGCCGGTGGTTCTCCGGGCGCTGATGCTCTGTACGTCTTCTTGCTGAACGGCAGCTTGTAAACTCTACCGCTACGCTGGCCGCGCAGGACTCTTAATGCTGAATTCCTCAGCTCGTTCGATGCTCTGATCGCTCTTGATTGTGCCTGCGTCTTGGCCGACTTCACAGCTTCGTTTACCGCCTTCGCGAATTTTTCATTGGTTGCATTGACGTCAATCTTCATGAGTGTAGCTCCTCTCCTCGGCATAGTAAATCGTCCATATGCCAAGGCTGCCGGGTTCGTTTACTCCTTGGATGTAAAAGTACCGGTCGCCGAGCACCAGACGGTCGCCTTCTCCTGCGAGGGGAGTTCCTCTCTGCGTGATCGTGTGGGTGATGGGGTGTTGCTGCTGTTGCCATCGTTCTCTCTCGTCCGGGTCCGCGTCAGCAAGAACCGCACGCAGGATGGTGTCCGGCACCGGTTTATATCCTGCCGATACCCGCCCGCGTGCGGTAGTGTCTTCGTTTCTTTTCTCGATGGTAAAGTCTTTGAAAAGGTTCCCGGGTCGGAGGTACATTGGGCTGCCTGTTCTAATCATGCCGTTTCCTGCCTCCCTCCGTTCCGCCTGCTGCATGGTTGTTATGCATTCCCTCGTAGAAATAAGGCGGTTTCTCGGTTATGCTCCGGTTCAGGCTTGGTGCGGCCATCTTGCTGACCTCTTTCGAGAGCTCATCATGTAGTGCCTTCCAAGCGTCAAACCGCCCGCGCAGCTCCAGCGAAAGGGGGCCGACCTTTGTGTTGACCTCGTATGCGAAGCGATGAAGGATGCTGCCGAGCAGCTCCAGCTTCGCTTTTTTCCATTTGCCCGGATACCTGCCGATGATGGCGTTGTATTCCTCGTCCGTCAGGGCGCAGGTTTCGGCGCCGCCTTCGACCATGGTGTCTCCAAGCTCAAAGCGCATACGGTCCTTGCCGTTCTCGTTGATTTTGGCCGGGTCATACGTGTATGTCTTCGCCATTACGCATCACCTTGGCCTTCATCCTCCTCTGTGCCGCCTTCCACTTCGGATTGTATTTCCTTGATCCGTTCTGCGATCGCTGTCTTGACCGTTTTTCTCTGGTCCAGCGCGTCAATCAAAATCAGGGCTTCCTCCGTTTCAATTTCACCTACGGCCTTGGCCGCTTCCTCCGCGTTGAGCTGCATGGTCGCTACCGCCTTTACGATGTCGTCAGGCGTCGCTACGAGCTCGAGAACGCCTCCTTTTGCGGTAATGGGTATAACAATACCCTCCGGCTCATTCTTGCGAATTTGGGGCGGTTCTGTGGCTTTGGCGGCCTTTTTTTCGAGTGCCTCTATCTTTGCTTTGAGGAATTTGTTTTCTTCCTGCAGTGATTGTGTTTCCACTGCCGGGGCTATGAAGCCCTGCTTGATTAAGGCTCTCTCGCGGCTCGGAAGAACGGCTTCGGAGGGGATAGCGTCGCCTACGTTATAGGCGACGCCTCCAAACGTACATGGTTTAATGCATGTGTAACCGTTCATCGTGCGCTCCTCCTTCCGCTTATACGCACTGGTCGAAGTAAATCGCCAAGTCGTCAGAGGTCTTCTTCATGTCGGTTGCCATGAGGCCCTCGATGAATTCAGAGTGCGTGCCTTTTTCGCCTTCGAATTGATCCATCGCGGTGTACTGGCCGTTGCCGAGCATATCCCATGTGAAGATGTAGCCTGCGCTGGGTTCGTCGATGGACGGGCTGTTGGTAGCATAGCAGAGGAGTGCTCCGTCGGTTGCACATACAAACTGCATGTTCTCCTGACCGATTCCGCCTGCGTTGTAGGTGCTCTCAAGCACTTTTACCTGCTCGATCTGCAGGATGGCTGCGAGGGCCTGTGTGGTTACGACAGCGGGGTTCGCGGTGCTGCCGGTGTACTTCACCCTTTCTATGATATCCGGGTGGTTCTTTAAGGCGTTGAATGCGTCCACGCCAAGTGCCAGCCTATTTGGCTTTCTGCGACCGCTCTGTTTGATGTCTTTTATTCTTGCATCGAAGAAGTTCACGGGGTCGAAGTTGGCGTCGTTAAATCTCAGGAATTGGTTCAGCTGAGGATTCGGGTTCGCTGGTACTCCGGTCCATACGTTGTTCCACGCGGCTGGGGTGAAGAAGTTCTGCGCGAAGATTAAATCTAAGTGCAGCTTCAATTGCTCGGTGGCAAATCTTACTTTTGCCCTTCTGGGGTCTGCTACTCCGGGAGCTCTGCTCCTCTGGTAGTTCAATGCGTCGATTTGGTCGACGCCTACGATGACCTGATCCACTTCGCACTTGTAGGTGCTGTCTGTCTGTCCCATCAGCGCGGGCTGAACCTTACCGAACGCGGGCTTGCGCGCTACGTTGTCTCTGGCGAGGTCGGCTTTGCTGAAGGTGTAGTAATAGCTGGAGCTCAGTCCTACCGGGCAAATGGGGAATATGGAGGGTGCTACAAAGTCGCCCTCCTCCTGAAAGTAGGCCATGCTCATGTTGGTCAGGTAGTTGTTCGGCCGCCAGTTCTTTGCGATTTTCGCCTGGAGGCCAGCCGTGTTTATTCCGTTGCCGCTCATAGTTTTCTACCTCCTCTCTTATAAGTTTTTCCATGCGGTGTCTGCTGCTACGTATGTCAGTGTCTCAGCATCTGCCGGGTTAGCGATTGCTACGTCAGCGAGATCATCGAGTGAAAGTGCTTTGTTGATGTACTTGGTCGTTGCGAGGTCATAGACGATCGCGTCGCCGTCGGCGATGTTCGCGATTGCCACATCAGCAAGGTCGGTTAATTCTAGCGCCTTGTTAACGTACTTGGTGGTGGCCAGATCGTAAACGATGGCATCGCCGTCAGCGATATTGGCGATTGCCACATCAGCAAGGTCGGTTAATTCTAGCGCCTTGTTAACGTACTTGGTGGTGGCCAGATCGTAGATG
>Ga0208824_1003608_pt1 | contig 10531 bp, 13 predicted proteins | sample AD_JPNTR3_MetaG_FD_184447 | JGI IMG/M metagenome (GOLD analysis project Ga0208824, IMG submission 184447) | Active sludge microbial communities of municipal wastewater-treating anaerobic digesters from Japan - AD_JPNTR3_MetaG (SPAdes) (version 2) | ecosystem: Engineered > Bioreactor > Anaerobic...
TCAGCTGCACGATTGTAAAGACTGAATAGGTCTGAGAGTATGCCTGCGACCTTCGTCGTTGAATGAGTACTATTAAGCTCTAAAGGATGCATATTTATTTTCGCTCTTACAGTTTATGCTTTTGGCTGCGGAAGCGTAGGTGTTTGAACGGGCATCGAAGCACCCATTTGAGGACTCAAAAATCTATTTGCCAGATAACCCAAACCACCACCGGTAAGACCACCGATCAAGGCACCTGTCGCATTACGACCAATCAGACCACCAAGCAGAGCACCAGCCGCCAATCCAGGAAGGGTATAACCACCGGGAAGAGAGAATCCACTATAATTTTGTTGCTGCTGGGCCATCAGATTCTTTTGCAGTTGTTCTTTAAATTGCTGCGTCACATCAACTGTGGGATAGATTTTAACATTATGCACCGCAGCAGGTCCGCTCCAGGCACGTCTAAGCTCGTTGTACAACCATGCTGCACCGGCCACTGTACCGAGAGCCCCCAAAATCTTTCCCGTGACTGCAGCGGCAGGCAGGAGAAATTGGAAAAGCGCCTGCTTGGTCATACCTGGCGATTCTGAAAGGATCAGTGGATGATTATACATAATTACAGTTGTCCTGTACTGCTCAATAAATCATAGACTGACGGCAGAAAGCGTGCTGGCTTAGGTACATAACCGCCCATCAAAGGATTCCAAATATTCGATCCAGCAGGATACATGCTTTCATAACGCATGCTCAAGCCAATCGCTGGAATCCAGGCATTCCTGACAGCAAACTGTGGGAACTTTATTACTTTTTGTAAGAAAGGTAAAAGGCGTTCCAGCACCAGAGGCTTCAGGAAAGCCTGCTTAATAAGAGTCTGTTCAGGTATCTCAAGAGGATGCATATCTTATTTTTGTTGCTGCTGTTTTTGCAGTTGCCGTAAAAAATTAGTACCGGTAAAACCCAATGCAGCACCGGTCGCTAATCTGGGCCAATAAAATCTTGATTTAGGATTGCTCATTTCAGTACGTAAAACCGCACCGGTCGCTAATCTGGGCCAATAAAATCTTGATTTAGGATTGCTCATTTCAGTACGTAAAACCGCACCGGTCGCTAATCTGGGCCAACTGTATTGCTCCCATTGACTGAGATATTTCGGGACAGGCGCAGCATTCGAAGGAACGTCTGGAGCCTTAGCCGGAACATCTGCGGCAGCCTTATTGAACGCGCCTTGCATGGCCTGCTTCATTCTGTTCTCAATGACTTTACTGGCAATCTTCATCAAAGTTTCGTTATTCATGCTTTGTTCGCCTAAATAATAAATTTAATGGTCGTAGTTTCTTTAATATCTATTAGTTAACATAAATATACACATAGTGTGTATATTCCCCGGTCCCATGATTTATCACCGATTCATCAAATAACCAGCTCCACCACCAAGGGCAGCACCGGTTGCTAATCCAATCAAAGCATTACGAATTCTGGCCTTCCGAGAAGCTACAGCACCAATCGTTGCACCGCCCAGACCACCAGCGACGGCACCAGCGATAGGAGCATTAGCTAGAAGCAAATCTAAATACGTCGGCGTGAGCAAACCGCCACCGGCTGCCATATCTGGAACAGCAGGAGCAGCAGGGGCAGCAGGAACCGCAACAGCAGGAGCAGCAGGGGCAGCAGGAACCGCTTCACCACCACCTCCGAGCAAGTGAGATAAACCATAAGCTCCTAGAGCACCAGCACCAAGAACACCAGCACCAAGTCCGCCATACCTCGCATAAGGATTAGCAAGGATCTTGCTGCCTACTCCCTGCACAGCAGAAAGACCTTTACTTCCCCATTCTGCCGCCGTCCCTGCACCGGATGCAGTGAGGGCTTTTACTTTAAGTGCCAAATCCCGAGCCGCACCGGCACCGCGTCCGGCCAAACCTTTAGCAGATTCAAATGCCGTACCGGCGGCACTTCCAACAGCTCCAGCCCCGCGAGAAGCAAGCTCCTTGGCCTTTCCAGCCGCCGTGCCTAATGCACCTGGAATCCCTGCCAAAAAGGCTAAGACATTTTCTTTAATACCAGCTTGCTTAAGAAGCTCAAGCGCCTGTTGTTGCCGAATACGATTCTCGATAACTTTACTAGCAATCTTCGTAAGAGTCTGCTGATTCATTTTTTACTCTCCTAAAAAAATTAATCATTTAACAGGTAACGATTCTGTCTGCCAAAAATTTGGTCCAACTCCAAATTATACTAATTTAGCATATCTGCCGGACTCCCTAGATCAATTATAAGTTATACAAATACCAATTGCGACATTGATAGTGATTTAATTGAATCCTCAAGTTTTGTGTTAACATATTTATTCCAAGCACCGATATAGGCACGGATGGCATCCGCTTCGCCTTCCGCAGCTTTCCTCATACATGCCTGTTTAATTGTCTGAGCTAGAATGTAAGAGGACCTGATACATTCTCCCAATTCAATTAATAGAACTTTTTCAATCGAAATATTTATTAAAACCTTATGTATGCAATTAAACCTATATCAATGGATGTTTCAATCACGAATCCACATAGCATGAAGGATTATTTATATTAAATCATCTTTGCTGCATAGAGTGCCAGGCCCAATGGAATACCGGCCAAAGTACCTCCTGAAAATCCTGTCAATCCTTGACCTAAGTAATCTTTATCTTTCTTTTTAGACAAAGCCTCACTTAATAGGTTCAGGCTGCCGCCTGCAACACCTGCAGTAAGTCCATATCCAACAGGCGTATGCATAATATCAAATACCTGAGCTATAGAAGGATATAGCACATAAGTCGGATGAACTTGCCACAAATAAGAAAGTCGTTTTATAGGAATCATCCACCATTTATGGGCAGGATTGCTTGCTGCTATATTGACAGCCTCTCGAACTGCCGGATATGCAGCAAGTCGCTTAATTGAGCGGCGTTCAAACTCTGATAACTGCCTTGCACCGCCCCCACTAAATTTGTCCTCAAGAATCTGTCTTAATCCATATCGCAACATACCCGCGTTGCGAAGAATCTCTTCGCGTATCCCGGCTGCAGCCTTATGCATCCCTTGTGCTTGTATACCGGCATATTTAATAACATAAGATAGGGTTTTGTTTGGACTGCTCATAAGTGTCATCTCTATAATACTGAACTGGTCGATTACTATAGTATAAACTCTATTATTCTAAAATTCACTGCGATGTTATCGATATAATGTAACTTCCGGAATGGCGGCTCCACGGGGAGCAGCGAAAGGACGCAGGGCGACAGAACCTAATCCATAAGGAGCACCTATAGCCAGTCCTTTTAAACCTCCAGAAAGCAGGGCACCCAGATAATCCTTCTGATCCTTATTAGAATAGGCTTCACTGGCAACGTTTAAACCCGCTCCGGCAGTAGCTCCAAGGGCACCGTACTGCATGACAGGATTTATGACATTACTTGGTCGTATTGACCACATATTCTTCAAGTATTCCGACATAACGGATAATGCATTCTTGGCTTGAAGAGCCCGACCCGCAGACACATAATGTGCTGCCTCGTTTTTAGCCCGATCCATAATAACTTTTGCAACAGATTTGGGTAGATTAGATAGACTTTGTACGCCCAACTTATTTAAATACACGCGTATTAATAGATTCTTCATGACTATAACTTCTTTAAGCAATTGCTTCCCAACAGAAGCTGCAGCTTGAGCCTGAGCCATTTTCGTCATCTCGACCTGGACGCAGGCAGCTTTAATGAAATGTGCGAGGTCAGCATTCGAAGGCATAATCGAATTATCCTTTATGGTGCTCTCAGCGTTCATTCTTACTTTCCAGGAGCACTAGGAGCTCCGGGAGGTTTCAGGCTTGATGTAGCAAGGGCAACGAGAGAATAATAAATCTTCAATTTGCGATCATCCTCCGGAGTTGCCACATAACCAGCCGCATATGTTAAATCTGGAACCTTTTTAAGGTTATAACCAATTTGTGTCAAAATATTCTGCGGAGTTGCCTGAGCTGTAGGGATCTCAAGCGTACCAAATGACAATTGCCGAATAGCCCTCTCGGCCTCGCTCTTGGGCACATGAGAAAGCTGCGGGATCTTTCTTAATAACTCAGAAAGATCGAACAGAGCTCCCGGTTTTTCTCCATATCCAATATCTAATGGACGTAGAACCGGACCCACTCCAACGGGAGTCGGCGGCGGTGGCTTGGGCGGCCCTTCTGACCACTTTTTAATCCGTTCTGTCAAATAATATCCACCGGCGCCTACTCCTGCACCGCCTCCAAAGAGCGAGAGATTCTTGAGCCAATTAAGAATCGATTTAGAGGCTTCGGCGACTTCTGGAGCGGCTTTTGCAACAGCTTTTATATCTCCCGCCGCAGCACGCTTGATCAATTGAGACGCCGTCTTGATTCGTCCGGCTAATTGTCTGTTTCGCTGACTCATCGATTCAAACTCCCTGATTATTATTTATTGCATCATATTACTGGCTAATCCCCAACTGGCACCCAGCAAGGCACCGATTAGCAACCCTTTCGGGATAGACTGGCCCTGGATCAAATTAATACCGCTACCGAGAATACCACCCTTGATGGCCTTCTCGATAACATCCTTCCGGACTTCTTCGTTTTCCAATTCTTTCATTGCCAGGGCAACAGTTGTATCCACCTTGTCGGTCAGTGTATCCAACAAAGAAGCTTTCTTCTTGGACTTCTTTTCCGGCAACGACTTAATGCTTGAGGTCTCGTGGGCCCAGCGCTTTGCCGTACCTTTAGGGACTTCGCCGCGACGTTCCGCCGCGAACATCCATCGCATCTGAGCTTTGCTCTTGAACGGCATGATTAACGCACCTCAACTACTAGAATTATCGTAATAATTATATTATTCTTCGGCTTCTGTCGCCTTTAACCGTCTTCGCTTGGCCTCCATGTCCACAAGCAACTTCATATCATAACTGTCAAGCGTCTCGCCTTGCTCAAGATATTTTTTAACGAATTCACGGGCAACGGCAAGATTCTCCATCATCGTCGGTGCTATCTCATGCAAGTATGTATAAGCTTCTTGAACCTTATCGGCGGGATAATTGGCCAGGATCTCATCCCCGGCGATCAATCGAACGATCATCCCGGGAAACTTGAGCGATTTTGTGATCGCCTGGGCATGCCTACCGAAGAAACGTTCCTGGATCTTTGTCTTATAATCTTCCTTCCCCAGCGTTAATAAATCTTCCTTATCCATGGATTTTTCCAGGAATCCCACCAGGGCCGTCATACCCTTGGCAAATTGCTCGGCCTGCTGCTTCTTCTCTTTCTCTTCTTTAGAGATTCTATCTTTACCTCTGGTTGGTGGGGCCGTGAAGGAATCGACATCCGGGGCATTGGGATCATTAACAACAAGACGGCTGCGGAGATCCCCCGGCTGATGAGGAGCCGGGGGGGGAGCATTAGGGTCCGGTGATGGCTCCAGGGCATTCGGATCTGGAGCATTCGGGTCCGGTCCCTGAATAATAATCGAATCAGGATCAATCGGACGCATTCCAGATTCTTTGACGACTTCTTCGACATCCTTTTTTGTTAAAAGCGTCGGTTTATAATAAACATCATAGGGAGAATAGAATCCACCCGGGTGCATCGGAGTCGGATCGAGGAGATAAGAATACTTGGCCATGTCTTCGTATTCATCATAGCCAAGCTCAGATTTCATTTGTTTATACTGTTTTATCAATTGATTATACTTTTGTTGAAACCTGGCTGCATGGTCAAGGATTTCGGCACACTTGATCAGCGCAGAATACGGAGCTTTCTTAGGATCGTATAGAGGATAATCAATATAATCACTTCGATGAGGAAGAACATCTTCAAGGGCTGTCAGAACAGTGTAAGCTTTCGGATGGGCAACTTTAATATTCTCCTTCACGTTTTCCAGTTTAATACCGGCTTCAAAGAAGGCCCGTTTAACCTCTTCAATGGCAGCAATAATATCTCCCTGGATACGCTTCCATTCATCGTGGGCCAATTTTACTGTTGATTCGTATTCCTGAAACTTCTTTTTAATCTTGACTTCTGCCTCTTTCGCCATCCGCTCCGGCAAAGAAGGATCCGGTTCCGGCTGATACTCGATTTGAGATTCCGGGAGATGATAAGGGGGAGGCGAATCATAACCAAACCAGACAGCTTCTTCCTCCAAATGTGCTTTTTTGGATTCCGGTTTCACATTCTTCCTTAATTCATCAAATGTATTAATATTAACAACATCCAGATCGCTGAGCCGATCATTGATGGCGCTGGACTTTTCGAAGAGATTACGGACGCAGGCCGTGTTCCAGCCCCGGACTAAGAGATGCCCCTGTTCGCCTGTCAATTCATAAGCATCGGCAGCTTTGACAAGGGCCTCCACCGCAGGAATCCCTTCCTGCGTTAGCTCCAAGGCATAATCAGTAGCTTGAGCCACTTTCTCGGCAGTCTTTTGACTCAAACGTGGAACACTCATAGTTATTTTCTCGGCTTTTCAGGATATTAAAGCTCAACGTGCTCGTCAAAAACTTCCTTCTTAAGATCAATATCAATGATATCGGCATTCCCCAACGCCTTCACATTTGATTTACCTTTAAGCTCAAACTTGAGGGCATCATATAAGCTCGTCATCAGATAGTCGGTCTCTTTATTGCGTCCTTCGGTATCGTCTCTGAAGTAATCTTTGACGGCCTTGAGAAACTTGCCAAACTCCTCCGGAGACTCTAGCGACTCCAGAATCATGTGCGTCTTCCACTTAATAAAGTTTGCCTGGACATCAAGATCAACAGGCTCCACCATCCGCTTTGTGTACGTGTATTGCATCAACCCGGAACGCTGCCGCGTAAAATAAAAGGCATCCAAACCATTAAAGTAGCATGTAAATAAGGCCCTTATCTCCGGGTCTGCAAAATTATATTTCTGTGATTTAAAGAAAATAGCATAATGCAAAATATAAGAGGCATTATCAATCTGGGCATCAACATCAAAGAAGCACCGTTTAAAGATCTCTAGCTGCCTCCGAGTCCATCGGAATTTCTCGCAAATATTCTTTTCAGAATCCCGACCAAGAATATGACACTTGACATCAAGAGCAACATTGTAACCATCGGTATTATTAATAACAGAAAAGATAAAAGCATAAGGACCAAAACGACGAGAAACTTCTAATGTCAACGTCGGAAGAGGCGGCGCTTCCCTATCCTGCAAAGCCGTATCAACATACGAATAGAGATCAATTAATCCGCGAATATATTTGTCCAGCCGAGGATCCTGCCGAGAATCCGCAGGAAGCTCAAGAAAAGCCCTCGCCACTTTATCCCGCCAATCAACAGGACGATATTCGGGATTAACCAGATAGCTGGTTATTTCCCAGAACTTCTTTTCTCTCGGAGATAAACGGCGAGTCTCATCCGACATGTATTATGCTTCTGGAGTTGCCCAAGTAATTGCCGCATCAAAATAAAGATCTTCTGATGCCGCCGGTGTTACAGAGATAATAAGATAGAACGCCGAAGCATTCGTTTTATTTCTGTAAGGATAGCCGACTTCCGAATTCACAAAACACGTCTCACCGGAGCTCACCGATTGCTCGGTAATGATCCGCGAAATGTCCGTCCCATACGTCCCGGTCGCTGTGATATCGTCATCACAAACATTGACCTTAAACGCCGTGCTCGTCCCAGATGCCTGCTTGACAATGACCCTGTGAATCCTCCCGTGATTCGTCGCCGGAACGGCAACACAAACATGCGCCTGCCCCGACGCTAATTTGATCGCCGTCCCACCGCCGCTCGCATATTTATAGATGGCTTGTGAATGAACAATCATCGTGCTCGCATCCTTCTTCGCTCAACACCTAAAGACAGACTATCAGCCTGCGGATGCATAGTGACTATGATCCGCAGGCCGGTTTGAACTGAATTATGCACAAATCGTGTAAGGTAATCGGTTGTAGGGTACGGAATTTTTGATTTTGTTCGAGATGAAGATGAAAAATTTATGCATCTTTCGTGTCAATCGGATTTTTCGGGATTCGGCAATCGGTCAGTTAATACCGGTCAACGGTCAATCGGTTATCGGGAGATCGGTAATTGTGTCACTTTTGTGTCTGATGATCGGTTGCAGGGTACGGAATTTTCGATTTGGCTCGGAATTCGGGTAAAAATTTATGTACATGTCATGCTTCAAGGGGTTCGGTTTCGGATTCAAGGGAGTTGATGTAGGGATCGATTTTTTGTTGTGAGAGATCGATTACGAGGTCGCCGACGTTTTCGATAGAGGATTTGAGGCTTTCTACGATCTTTTTGTAATCTTCGTTGCCATAGCGTTCTTTTGTTTCGTCTTGATGTTTATAGAGGACAAACAGGATACGGCACATTGCATCGATGCCACGGATAATTTGAGGGATGTAATCGTCGATATTTGTTGTGTAAAGGAGGCTATTGATTAAACCGAGATCGAAGGCTTCACCATCATTAGAGTCTGCAAGTTGTTTGATTTTTTGGATGATTTTAAGTGGAGGTGGTTCGAGGATATTGACAATCGGTTGTGGGCGTTTGAGCCCGGGAACCCAGAGATCGGCTTCTAATTTCGATTCAAAGGGATAACCAGGTGCCCATTCGCCACGCGGAGCTTCGATAAATTGAGGTGCTGGTCGATCGGAATTACGGATATAATCGGTATCGGCAGATTTGATCCAGTATTTCGTTATTTTATTGAGTTCAGCATCACGGATAATTTGAGAGGCAGTCTTTTCACGGAGATTAAAATCGCGTACGAGTGTTGTGATGATATCGAATTTAGAACCTGATGTATTATTGAGGAAGTATCGGTTATTCTGGGCATCGTAAGAAAGTTTGATCGTTGTTAATTGCGTATTCGGGTTATCGAGGACGTGGGGAGAGAGGAATCGGAATTTCTTTCGTTCGGTCTTGGATGGATTGTTGAGATCGATGACTTCGGTTTCTGAGTCTTTGTATTTTAATTGGTAACAGATAGAAGGGAGAATAACGGTACGTCGGGTATCGTGTCTGTTTTTAGGATAGGAAACGGTCTGGATCTTTTTTGAGGCATTTGTAACAAGAATGGAATCGTTAACAGGATGTATCGTAACACCTATACCACGGTAATCGAGAATCGGTCCTGAGCGAGGGTAATCGAGAATCGGTTCTGAGCGAGTTGTTGCATCGATATCGGAAGCATTGAGTTTTGTAATAATCGGAGAATCGGAAAATTCGGAGACTTTTCGGATAGCGTAGATTTTTTGATCGTTTGCAGAATACCAGTCTTTATTATTGAGTTTTCTGAGTTTAAATGTTAATGGAGGTTTCGTGTCGTGAATGGTAATAGTTAATACATTATCGACATAATAAGCTGTAGCGAGATGGGTGTTAAAATCGGAATCAACGACTTCATAGACACCGGGAGAATCGATTTCAAAAAATACATCACGTCGTAATACGGGAAGGGCTGTTGAAACGACTTCTTCTTCTCGGGCATCTTTAATAAAATAACCACGTTTAAAAAGCTGTTCTCGTTCGCTAATAGAGAGATCGGTGTAAGTATCGGGATCTTGAAATTCGTGATAAATACGTAGTTTAGCAGATTTTTCGATAGATGAAACGTTACGGATAAATCGGGGAGCAGGAACTTCACGATAGGCAGATTCTTTAACGAGATTTAATATATCGGAACCATAAAAGTGTGCTAATTTTTCAATCAACCAGGGAGCCTTATCAATCAAAGCATACAAACGCTTCCCGACAACAGCATACTTCTTAAGATAATCAGGGAGCAACTTACGGACAGAAGCCGATTTAAAGGTGATCGGACGACGCAGAGGAAGCAGATTCGGAAAGAGCTTCTGATAATGATCCTTAAGAGACTCGTCAGGACGACCGAGCTCCTCCTTGGAACGTGATGTTAAATAAACAACCCAGGGTTCGGTCGCAGGAAAGAAGAGATTTAATTTAGGAATATAAATAACATCGTACCCTGAAACCGTCCCATTATTATAAAAGAAAGGAATAAAGGCCAAAGAACGAAGCCTCAAGGCCCGAATGCCAAATGCCTTTGTATTATCAGGAGATTTCTCAACTAATTGAAACCCCAAGTCGTATTTCTTCAGCCTAGGGAAATGCTCATCCATAATGGAATCAACAAGCATATTAAAATTACTTTCGAATGTCTTCTTGACATCCGGAGCTGCGCGCTTCAGATGAGTCGTGAGCTTAAATGATTCAAGCTCCTTAAGAAGCTCTCGCTGTTTGGAAGTTAAGGCTTGCATCGAGGATTAACCCTTAAAACATTATTCTGGAAACTTATTGCTTGAGCACTTCTTTAGGCCATCGCTTCCCGAATTGAACTCCCTCTGCTAACGACGGAACAAAACTCATCGTCTTATACTTATTACTAAGCCCACCATAGGCCGCAGCCTCCTGAAGCGAACGTTTCTGATAACTACCAAAGAGCTTCGTCAACCAGTCCTCATCATAACCAATGGCTTCTACGGCCTGCACAGGTAAAGGATGAAATGGAAGCGGCTTAT
>Ga0208824_1003612_pt1 | contig 10526 bp, 13 predicted proteins | sample AD_JPNTR3_MetaG_FD_184447 | JGI IMG/M metagenome (GOLD analysis project Ga0208824, IMG submission 184447) | Active sludge microbial communities of municipal wastewater-treating anaerobic digesters from Japan - AD_JPNTR3_MetaG (SPAdes) (version 2) | ecosystem: Engineered > Bioreactor > Anaerobic...
AACTGCTTTTGTCCCATAATGATAGAACAATTCTATTGCCACAGCATTGCTAAGTGGAATAGGTTCAACAACATAAGGTTGTGCTACAACTGGCTGTGCTATTGCACCAACTGCCATACAAATAGCATCTTCTGTCTGTCTTACATTAGAGAATACTCTTACTCCGTGAAATACATTGTAATCCTGTCCGTTAAGGTTAGTTACCTTATCAAGATAGTTTCTAATTTCTCCATATACAGCAGGTGTAACAGTTAATACTAACATCTCTCTATCAACACCGTCTACATTATTATTAGAAACAGTTTCAACTGACTGTATCAATTCTTCTAATTGGTCTTCAATTTTTGTAGAAGTAATTGTTTCCTCACTTCCAGCACTCTCTGCTTCTGTGAAGAATGCTCTGTCAAGTTCTCTTATCATAGCATTTTGATGATTTGCTTGTCTTTTTGCAATTATTCCATCAATGCCATAAAACTGAATATCTTTCCATTCTACTTCCTCAACTATTTCTTTATCCTGGTCAAGATTTATTGTTACTCCGTTGTTCTTAACCTTATCACCAGCACCAGCTGTTCTGGCTGTTCCGTATGTCTGACTTTCAGCAGTCATCAATCTCCTTGCTTCAACAGAACCACTTTCAGGATTACCAGAAAGGTTTGTATTCTTAATCTGTGCAGATATTGCACTCTTTTGAATCATATCAACCAATTCGGCATAACTCTCTTTTAACTTGTCAGCAGTCGTTCCATCAGCAAGTAGAATACTTAATGCGTCTTCTTTTGCCATTTCCTTATAAATAATAAATTAACTTCAATTCAAAAATATTAAAATGAAGTTACTACTTTGACAGGCTCTTTTGTTTCGCTCTTTAAGTCTTTCGGTGCTACTCCTTTTAATTGTTCAGCAACCGTTTTAGAAACACTTTCTTTATACTTTTTAATAAAGTTATCAGCATTCTCCAAAGTTTTGTCTTTATCAACATCAATCACATAACTGACTAATTCAACAGGAACACCAGATTTTTGAAATAGTTCAACTGCTTCTATTCGGTTTTCCCTTATAGCAACCTGTTGCTCTCTTTCTTTAATCTCGTCCTCTGTCTTTTTAATCAGCTCTTTTTCTTTTTCTTCTGCCGATAACTTAGCAAGTCTTTCAGCCTCCTGTCTTTCTTTCTCAATTCTCTCCTGTGCTTCCTTTAAGATTTTTCTTCGCTCTCGCTCTAACCTTTCTTTAAGCACAGCTTCTAATTGTTCCTGAGTCAGTAATTTTTCATTATCTTTCTCAGGATTTTCAGTAATAACCTCTCCATCTGAACCCTCTTTAATTGCAGAAACCTTAGATGTGTCAATTTCTGCCGAGTTTATTTTTTTGTCTGACATAACATCAGCATAATAATTTATTTTCCGTTTAACCTCCGTCGAGTTTTGAGACTTTTATTTTTGTTTTATTTTAGCACAGGTTATAAAACTAATCCTTTGCTATATATAATAGTATCATAATCGTAACAGCTTATCAAGTTTTTTATTTCTTGTCTTTATTCAATCTCTTATTTCCTACTTCTTCCCAATCTTCAAACTTTCACCAGTCCCTAGTCTATATGCCCTTTCATTTCCCTTATATACTTCTTCCAAAATGTCCCCATAAGTATAATCCTTACTTCTTTTATACCTACTCTCCATTACCATTTCTGGTCTTATCTCATCTGCAAAAATGGCAACTGTTGTAGACCTACAATTACTATGTAAAGGTGGATAATTATATCCTTCAACTGCCTCACTTAGTTTCCAGATTGTCCCATTCATACCTCTACAAATCTTTGAAGTTCTATTATCCAATGTAGCAACATACCTGTAATATTCAATTCCATCATCGTTATATCCTTGCAACTCCGCTTGATTAGCAAAATGCATACTTTCCGTTCTGATTAATCTAACTGCACTTCTCTCTGCTACTCCAAACCTTTCGTGTATAATCTTAGACGTCTTATCAATAGACATTCCTGTTATCGCTTTCATTCCCAGAATATTTCTTAATTCACCAGCAAACTCTCCGATATTAGTATTCGTTCTAATCTCATAATTACTACCCAGAAAATCATCTTCTAATATCTTGTTTATCAAATCTTCGTTTATTATGTTAAACCCACCAGTAATTGAATATCCCTTAAAGTTTCCTAACCCACCAAGTCCTACTCCTTTATACATCATTCGCAAAGCATTATCTTCTCTTGTTAAAGCATATGCTTGTTTGATTATATCCGAGTAATATTTCCTTTCAGATATCGTCATTTCAGGAACCAAGTCCTTAACACTCCAATACACATACTGTCTAAAACCTTCTAACCTGTCTAACTTATATAGAAAATCTTTATTCAAAACCTTCTTGTAATCATAACCTGCAAGAGTAATTTTTTCTTTCAATTTCAATAACACCTTTTTTCTATCATTGCCTACTAACTTCTCTCTTAACTTTGCAACATCTAAAACCTGTCCATTAGAATTTTGTAAATATAACTCTTTTAACTCTCTTTCAATATCTCTTAAAGTTTCTTCATACATTGGAATAACTCTATTTATCAACTGCCTAGAAGTCATTTCTGACATAACAGTTCTTTGAACAGCCCTTGCTTCCCATTGCTTAATCAAACTTTTCTGATACAGCATATCAGTCTGTGCTAAACTCTTTGCCATTTCTAAATCCTATCAAGTTATTCTATTCCTGCTTCTTCTTCCAATCCTACCTTCTCATTTTCTTCCCCTGTATTCTCTTTTGCAGTTCCAAAGTTTCCAATTCCAAGCCTTTCCCTTTCTTCTTCTCTGTTCTTCTCAACTACTGCACCTGCGTCATCAACAAATGGTAGTAAACCAACCAATGTTTCGTCATCAACTAATCCTTGAAGATTAACTATTATCTGACTTAACTCAACTAAGTTTTGTGGTAAACTTCTCTTAAACAAAACATCTATCTTACTTAAAGGTATTTTCTCCATTTTACCAAGTGCTACATAATAGTTGTTATAAAGTTCAAATCTTTCCTTTAATCCATCTTCAACAAACCTTTCCTTTGTAGTAGTATTCATTTCAAAAGGAAGTAACTTGTAACTCAAAGCAACACCACTACTATTTCCAGCAAAGTTTTCGTCTGACATATTAGGAACTTTCGCTATCTTAAAAATATCATTCTCAATAGTCTTTCTTAAAATGTCTAACTGACCTTCGTCCAACTGCCTCATTAAGTAATCCAGCTTACTATCAATTGGTAAACCAAATAAGGTCCTTTGCTCTATTAACTCTTGCATCTGCTTTTCTTCTAATTGAACCCCATAACCAACCAAGATACTTTCAACCAGTTGTTCAATATCATTTATTCTGTCAGACTGCAAAGTGTTATAAGCATCAATTAAACTTATCACTTGCTCAAAGTCCCCAGTCATTTCACTATTGTTCTTAAACTCAATTACAGGTACTTTCCCAAATAAATGTGGTATACCTTCACCGATTGCTATTGTCTTTCCTTCAACTACACAATCATAAAAAAATTTGTTATCGTAAACCTTAATGCTTTTATACTCTCCTTTCCTTTCCCCTAATTGATACAAAATAGCAAATAATTTATTATGCTCAACAGTATCATCATAAATACAAATACAATTTCTATCATCTACAATAGCACTTCTAGTATCATTTCCTACATTATAAACCAATTCATACTGCCTACCAAAAATGCCCAACTTCTTAACTATCTCATTATCAGTATTAGAAATTACTTGTTCTCTGTATTGTTCTAAAACCACTTCTGCATCAAACTTATCATCAATTTTATAATCAACAGGATTACCTACTAAGTATCCAGTATTCAAATCGACTATATAACTTGCGTGATTAACAACAACTTTGTTATTCTTTGCTGTTTTCGGTTTCGTCCTTTCGAGAATATCGTGATTGCCAATATAATATCTGTCTAATCTCTCAAACCTCTCTCGCTCATCTTCATTTACTTCAATAGCCATCTTAATCAAATCTACACTCAAACTCGTATCTTTGTTTACTGTGAACATTCTTTTAGATTAACAATTTATTAAAACAACCAACTATAAAATTGTTTTATTTCTTTTCCTACTATAATCGTATCAAAATTATAACATAATTACAATTTCAAATTACAACTCTTACTATTTACAACCTTTACAATCCAAGCAATTCCCTATTCAAAATCTGTACTTCCTGTTTATTCCCTAATTTCTCCATTGCAATATATCTTAAACTATCAATGCTATGATTCAACTCGTCAATAGGTTCATTTAACATATTTCCATTTCTATCTTCTTTCCATTTATATTTTCTTAACTCATTTTCCATTTCAATACTCCTTTTAGTTATATGTATCTTAAAAGATTTTAACAAATCAATTCCATACCTTACACTATCAGCACCTTTGTACGCCCCTTTAATATTAAATCCTGCTCTCCTAATTTCTTCAATACTTTTCGGCTCACTACTATCACCAACTATCAAATCACCACTATTCACTTTTAACTTCTTTAATTCGTTTATAATATCACTATTCAGCATTCCAGTTCTATAAATAGGATTATCTGCATATAATTCCTTATCAAACTCCCAAAGACCAACTAATGCAGTAGGGTCATTTCTAAAACCAAAGTCCAGCCCATATCCCAAAAACCTAGCACCATCAGGAATACCCTCTACAATATCCCAGTTAACAAATATTACACCTTGCAATTTTGCTTTATTCCCCAAACCATAGACTTCCCACATATAATTATCAGCCGTTCCGTTCCTAATATTCTCTGGTGTAGGTTTGTAACTTAAAATCTTCTTTCTGATATTTTCTTCCAGAAAAGGATTGTCCCACATTGTGCTTTTAATTACACATACATCAGGTCGCTTCTGAATATCATAAACCCAGCCCACATCATTATACGGATTGTAGTCTATTAAACCACCTTTTGTAGTTCTCATTTCTAACTGGTCAAAATGCCTTTTTTCAACTTCTAATGCTTCATTAATCCAAAACCAGTCCTGTTTTCTTCCATGTAATTTCTCTGCATAATCCAAACCAAAGAATGCAAACTCACTACCATTTACATTATAGACTTGGTCTGCTCTATTAAAGTTTATTTCAGGATATACAGGGACTTCTAGCATTTCAACTAGTTGCTTAAAGTCTACTAGCAAAGTGCTTTTAATCCAAGTTAGTTTGTCCCTGACAATAGTAAACACTTCTCCCTTTCCATCAATAGCCCTACCAAATAAAAACTGAAATATACTGTATGTTTTTGAGCTACGTGACCCTCCTTCGTGTTCAACTATCTTGTATCCGTTTTCAAATGCCTTAACAGTATCGTCCAATAGCCAAGAGCTTCCAATTCTTTTAATAGCTTCATTCTCGATAGTTTCATTCATTTTCCTTGTTTAATTCATTATTTTCTAACTCGCCATTTTCTAACCCATTATCTTCTAACTCACCCTGTCCATTCTTACCCCCTTTTTTATTAACAATCTCAAATATATATTTTTGTATTCCCTTTCCATCACTTGTGACATCAATGTCCTGTTGAGGTCTGCCTACATTCCTATCCAGAAAATCAATAGTAAACCTCTCCTTTGTAATATACTGCATCAGCTTTGTTTCTAAAACCGTATGCCTATCAGGATTTTTCTTAACATCTTCCTTTAATTCATCAAACTCTTTAACCGACATATTTCTCAACTTGGTCATCAAGTCCATTATCTCCTGCCTTGCTCTCTTTCTTTCCCAACCAGCCCTCTTTTGCTCTGGTGTCGGTTGATTATCTTTTGTAAAAGGTATCGGTTTTAAGTTCTGCAACCTCTTGTCTTGGTTTTTATCTAGGTTATTCATAACATAATCATAACATTTTATATCCTATATTTCATATTTTATCATAGCTATAATTTCTTTGCTTTCTTCCCTGTGAACTTTTCCCATCTGTCAATTATTACCTGACAGTAATATGGGTCAATCTCCATCATATAACATTTTCTATTAGTTTGTTCACAAGCTATTAGGGTTGAACCTGAACCACCAAATGGGTCTGCTACTATTTCGCATTCTTTTGTTACCAAGTCTATTGCCCTTGCAGGTAGCTCTAATGGATAACAGGCTTCGTGCAATCCTTTTATTTGTGTTTTACTCGGTCTTATCCTCCAATAGTTAGTCATTGTCTTCCCTGTCCTTTTATTCATAAAAACATCATTTCTGTTAGTTGATAGTCCAAACATCTCATATTCATTTCTCATATTATCCTCATCTCCTACCACCAGAATATCCTCGTATGTCCTCGTCAACTGCTTATTACTCACTACTGGCATCGCCGTCTCTTTATCCCATACTATCAGTTCTAAAAACTTCAGCCCTGTTTCCTTCGCTATCTTGTACATTATTTCTAGAAACTCCCACCTACTATTCTTATTGTATGAAATATTCCAAAATAAATATCCATCTAGCCACTTCCTCCACCCATTAACCACATCAAGATTGAATTGTATATATTCCTCACTTTTCTTGTTATCATCATAATGTGCATATAAATCAGCACCCATATTGTATGGTGGCGATGTAAATATGCATTTAATATTCCGTTCATTCATTAGTTTTTCTACATCTTCTATCTTTGTACTATCTCCACACATTAACCTATGCTCTCCTAGTTGATAAATATCCCCTAACACAACAGTAGTTTCTAAATCTTCAGGCTCTTCGTAGTTATCTTCTTTAACCTCAAATCCTACTTCTGGTAATAAATCGTCAATTCCCAAGTTCTCCAAAACATCACCAAACTCCTCTCCTAGAATATCCAAATCCCAATCACCCCTATGTGTATTATCTGTTATAATTATTTTCTTCCTTTCTTCTTTACTTAATTTCCTGTCTGGTAAACTAACCTCAACTTCAAAATCCTGTCCATATTTATCCAACAACTGCTTATATCTCTGATTACCACCTAAGATTACATTCTCCGTATCAATAATCAACGGTCGGAAGTTTCCCATTTCTTCAATATCTTCTCCAAGTTTCTGATAATCTTTATCACTAATTTTTCTAGGATTATTCTCCAATTGCTTCAAATCACCAAGCTTTCTTTTCTCCGTGTGCCACTCTATTTTCATATTAAAAGCCATTAAATTATCTACTCTGGCTCACCATATTTCTCAACTAGTTCCTTGTATTTCTTCTTATATTTATCTCCTATTCTATTCAAATCACTTTCCTTAAACCTGACTAAACTCCATTTATTAGCAATTAAACCATCTACTACTTCCTTCTCATAATTATCATACATATACTTTGCATATAAATCTAACCTTCCCCTTCCCCACAGGTTACAAAATCTGCACTGCGAGTGAACCCCTAGCTCATTAAACAAAACGGCGTTATTCCTACCTTGCACAAAATGCCCTGCTTGTAATTCCTTAAACTTAAATGTTTTACCACAAGTTACACATTTCCCTTCCTGTATAGAACCTGTCGTTTTAATACAATCTCTCGCTCTAATATATAAACTAAACCATTTCCAAGCCCTGTTCTTTGCTCTCTTGTATTCACTTGCCATACTCCATTGTAGCACCTAGCTCATAAAAGTCAAATCTGTTCATTATCAAATCTTTGTCTATTAAAACCATTTCACTTAAACTATTATCACCACCTTTTACCTTTTTCAAATATTTCCAGTTACTCCTAATAAATCCCTTTAAGTCTAAAACTTTACATCTTAAAAAATACCACTTGCCTTTATACCAGAAGATATGTATCCACTCTTTTGCTCTTGTAGTCGCTAATCCTGATAAACTATTTCTACATCTAATTTCAATAGCAATATTATCTGTTTTCTCGCTTTCAAAATCTGTCTTTACTTCTATCTTATATCCAGTATTGTCAATTAAATCAAAACCTTTCTGATAACCCTCAACAACTCTTAAACCATTAAACTCCAAACCCAACTTCTCACAAATCAATCTTTCAAAAGTCTTTCCTTTTTCCAAATCGTTCAGAAACTTTTGACTATTATCCATATTAAATTATTCCATTTTAGATAATGCACCGTTAACCGTTTTAATCCATCTGTCTACATTATCATTATTTGTATACTTGACTGCTCTGCTTCTATTTGTTGCCACATCAGAATAATATTTACTAATTCCTCTACAAATTACTTTGCTCATTTCTTCATAACTAGGGTCATACCCTCTGTTTCCCTTATAGAAGTATCCATAAAAATTGCTGTGATTATCCGTTGCTTTCCCCATATTAGTTTCTGCAACTGATATTGCAACTACCAATTTTAGAGTATCCTCATCACAATATTTCCTTAAAGTATTAAGATATTCATCGTTTATTCTGCCCCCATAACTTACAATATATTCTTTTACCCTATCTCTTTTAACTTCCTGAACAACAATTTCTTCTATGTCTGCAACTGCAACTATAACTTCCTTTTTGCCTGTTTCAATATTTTCTGTTTCTACAACTTCTTCTACTTTCTCATTTTCACAAATATTCTTCACATTCTTACTCTTTAACAAAAGGAAGGACAACACCAATACCAAAACAACCAACAACAATATCAGCAATCTTCTTAAAATCTTCTCTGTCCTTTTCCTACCGTCTAAAACATCAATTCCCTTGAACTTCTTTGTAAGTTTCTTTACAAATCCTTTCCCCTTTTTAATTACCTTTTTAACTGTCCCCTTAATTCCCTTTTCCATTAGTATAATTATACAATATTATCGTTTTCATTTCCTGTTTTATCTTCTTCCTGTCTTAAAATCGGTTTCCTGCCACGATATGCCTTTCCATCTCCCACTTTCCACAAATAAAGTTTACTTTCAGGAACAACATAAACCTTTTTCCCATCTATTGTATCAATTTTTTCTGCACCCCACCTATCCTTGCCCCTTACTCCTGAACATCTCCTTGTAACCGTAACCCTTTTCAAATTAAACATTCTGCCCAGCATTCCAGTTGTATATAATTTTTCTTTTGTCATTTTATTTTCAATTTACAATTTAATCTTCAAACTTGTTTTTATACTTCTCAATAACATATTCATATTGTCTTTTGTAATAATCTGCAAACTCCTCTTTTGTCGGCTTCCTTCCCAATTTTTGTTCAAGCAATTTCCATAACACATCTCTAAATCTCTTACTAGGACTTTTATATTCCAGAGTATCGTTCTCTGGTAGATTTTTAAGAATATCATCAATATCAATGTCTACATCATTTCCTACTAAACTATCAGTTAAAACTACTATTGCAATCTCTCCTCTATGGCTATCAACTTCTGCTATATCTGAACTACTTAATTCAATTAAACTGTCTAGTCTTAAAGATACACTATTATCAGCCCTTCTATTGTAATTTTTTAACTCTGCTTGTATTACTTTCATTTTCTTCTTTTGACAATTTAGATAAAAGACTCAGATTATCAAAAAATGATTCTCCAGCACCTTTAATTCCTCTTCCCCTACAAGCGTAACTTGAAATGATTCTCCAGTCTTCAAGTGTATTTTATAAGTGAATCTATCATTACCCACCTTGCTATTGTCATAACAAGAATAATCCGTTTGCTTTGATATATATTCTATTGCTGATAAATCATCTACATTAACAAATGATAACCCCAATTTAAGATATTTATTAGTTTTTTCCATTTTCTTCTTCTTTTAATAATTTAGATAGTCTCTTATGAGCCTCTTTATATATCTCAAACCACCTAAGACTGGCCCAAAGAGAACTAACATTTTGTGGTATATCTTCTTCAGAAATAACCCACTCTAATAATTCTTTTTCTCTCTCAGATAACAATTGCTCTATAAAATCAATATATCCTTGTATATCTGGTTGGTCTTTGAAACAATCTGTAAGTACCATTTGCTTAATCTTCTCTCTCCACTCCTCTTGCTTCTCAGTTGTTAAGTTTTTCTTAATAACTTGATTATCCTTTTGTAACAATTCTTTCCTTAACTTTGGGTTCTTTAATACTTCTAAAGTTCCACATTTATAATCCTCCTCTAGTTGCTTTTCTGCTAGTTTTAATATACCTCCATTTCTTAACCATCTTAACATATCTTCTTTTTTAAGTTTCTCTTCTGGTTCTTTCTCCATTGAGAATCTGTATGCCTTGCAATAATCACAATCACACTTCTCTGGTTGCTTCTGGGATTGGCTTGGAATAGTTAGTGTAGGTTCAAAGACCCAACTGTTTAATACATCTATTATCTCATTAACCTTTCTAAGTATATGTATTTCTCCAGAACCTGAACTAAAGTTGCCTTTTCCATCATCATATGGTAATTCTAATTTTTCTATCTTCTTCATTCTTTCTCTTTTAATAATTTAGATAATCTTTCCAGTTCACCCTTTAATAACTTAGACAACCCTTTTAATCCTGCTTTTTAGTTGCGTAGGAGATAGTTTTTGCTTCATTACAATTACTGGCGTATGTGATTGAGATGACTGATATATATAATCTACTTCTTCTAAGG
>Ga0208824_1003614_pt1 | contig 10522 bp, 4 predicted proteins | sample AD_JPNTR3_MetaG_FD_184447 | JGI IMG/M metagenome (GOLD analysis project Ga0208824, IMG submission 184447) | Active sludge microbial communities of municipal wastewater-treating anaerobic digesters from Japan - AD_JPNTR3_MetaG (SPAdes) (version 2) | ecosystem: Engineered > Bioreactor > Anaerobic >...
CCACTCGCCTTGTAGCCTACCTTCACAAGCTTTATGACATCCCGCGGACCTAGCTCAAGATCATAGCTCCCCGAAAGCACCTCCCCTGGCCGAAAGGTCAAGTACTCATGCTTCCCATCTACCCGTAGCCGTGTCACTTCCCCATAGTTCAGGTTCGTGTCCAATAGCACCTGATCCTTCGTCACTACCTCCGACAGCTTCATCCCAGGGCGTAGCGCATACACCTCTGGACGCGCAACTTCCCCGGTAAGCTGCACTACATCACTAAACTTCTCAAAGTTTGGCTCTTCCCCTACTGCCCCAAACTTCGTCTTACTCAAAAACCTTATCGTATCCTTCGCCCGAAGCGCCACGTCATACTTCCCCTCAAGCACATCCTTCGGCGCAAAGGTCTGGTACTCAGGAGTCCCATCTGCCTTGAGCCTTGTGAGCTCTGCATACTCTAAATTCGTCTCTTCGAGGATTTGCTCAGCTGTCACTACCGACGAGAGCTTCAAGCTAGGAGTCCGCGCATAGGGCCCTTGGTAGCGGATTGTCCCCACTACATTCACTACCTCCAAAAAGAACCCTAGGTCCGGCGTGATCCCCGCGGTCCCTTGCTCCACTCCCTGCGCTGCCACTGTGCTATACAGCCGCACCCTATCGTGCGCCTTAAGCGCCGTGTCATACTCCCCACTCACTACTTCCCGCGGCGCAAATGTCACATACTCATACTTGCCCCCGCCTAGTGGCCGCACGATCTCCGCATACACCTGGTTCGTCTCAAGCTTCGGCTTCGCAAGCCTCAACAAATCCCTTAACCCCATCCCCTCTCGCCATGCATAACTACCACCAAACTCAACAGGTCCTTCTAGCTCTACCGCATCCTTATACCGCTCCCACTCGTCCCCACTCGCCTTGTAGCCTACCTTCACAAGCTTTATGACATCCCGCGGACCTAGCTCAAGATCATAGCTCCCCGAAAGCACCTCCCCTGGCCGAAAGGTCAAGTACTCATGCTTCCCATCTACCCGTAGCCGTGTCACTTCCCCATAGTTCAGGTTCGTGTCCAATAGCACCTGATCCTTCGTCACTACCTCCGACAGCTTCATCCCAGGGCGTAGCGCATACACCTCTGGACGCGCAACTTCCCCGGTAAGCTGCACTACATCACTAAACTTCTCAAAGTTTGGCTCTTCCCCTACTGCCCCAAACTTCGTCTTACTCAAAAACCTTATCGTATCCTTCGCCCGAAGCGCCACGTCATACTTCCCCTCAAGCACATCCTTCGGCGCAAAGGTCTGGTACTCAGGAGTCCCATCTGCCTTGAGCCTCGTGAGCTCTGCATACTCTAAATTCGTCTCCTCGAGTATCTGCTCAGCTGTCACTATCGACGAGAGCTTCAAGCTAGGCGTCCGCGCATACGGACCTTGGTAGCGAATCGTCCCAGATACATACACAACTTCAAGGTAAAGCCCAGTATCGGTCTCAATGCTAGTACTCGCTGCAGTAGGCGTTGCACCACCTGGTCCTGTCGCTTGAGCTAGTGGAGCAGCCTGTCCAGCCGCGCTAGCCGGAGCATTCGCATTAGCTGGAGATACTTGTAGAGACCCTGCATCTCCTAGTGGTGGCGCAATGCTTGCCGTCGTGGTTTGGCTTACTTGCAGCTCTATAGCACCCTGCTTTGTAGGCTCAACCTTTAAAGTAGCTGTAGTGAATAGCCGCACGCTATCCTGCGCCTTAAGCGCCGTGTCATACTCCCCACTCACTACTTCCCGCGGCGCAAATGTCACATACTCGTACTTGCCCCCGCCTAGTGGCCGCACGATCTCCGCATACACCTGGTTCGTCTCGAGCTTCGGCTTCGCAAGCCTCAACAAATCCTTTAACCCCATCCCCTCTCGCCATGCATAACTACCACCAAACTCAACAGGTCCTTCTAGCTCTACCGCATCCTTATACCGCTCCCACTGTTCTCCACTCGCCTTGTAGCCTACCTTCACAAGCTTTATGACATCCCGCGGACCTAGCTCAAGATCATAGCTCCCCGAAAGCACCTCCCCTGGCCGAAAGGTCAAGTACTCATGCTTCCCATCTACCCGTAGCCGTGTCACTTCCCCATAGTTCAGGTTCGTGTCCAATAGCACCTGATCCTTCGTCACTACCTCCGACAGCTTCATCCCAGGGCGTAGCGCATACACCTCTGGACGCGCTACTTCACCGGTAAGCTGCACAACCTCACTAAACTTCTCAAAGTTCGGCTCTTCCCCTACACCCCCAAAACTCGTCTTACTCAAAAACCTTATCGTATCCTTCGCCCGAAGTGCCAGGTCATACTTCCCCTCAAGCACATCCTTCGGCGCAAAGGTCTGGTACTCAGGAGTCCCATCTGCCTTAAGCCTCGTGAGCTCTGCATACTCTAAATTCGTCTCCTCGAGTATCTGCTCAGCTGTCACCACTGATGAGAGCTTCAATGTAGGCGTCCGCGCATACGGCCCTTGGTAGCGAATCGTCCCAGATACATTCACTACCTCCAAAAAAAGCCCTAGGTCCGGCGTGATCCCCGCAGTCCCTTGCTCCGGTGCTTGCGCGCCACTCGGCTGCCCTTCAGACACACTCGCTGCTGCACTAGCCGCGACTGCTCTTGACCCCTGCTGGCCTTCCGCTTGCACTCCCTGACCTATCGCCGCACTCTCTTGACCTGGCGGCACTGCCGCCTGGGCAGCTACCCCTTGCTTCCCACTCGCTACCTGCGCTGCCACTGTGCTATACAGCCGCACGCTATCCTGCGCCTTAAGCGCCGTGTCATACTCCCCAGCCACCACTTCCCGAGGCGCAAATGTCACATACTCGTACTTGCCCCCTCCTAGTGGCCGCACTATCTCCGCATACACCTGGTTCGTCTCTAGCTTCGGCTTCGCAAGCCTCAACAAATCCTTTAACCCCATCCCCTCTCGCCATGCATAACTGCCACCAAACTCAACGGGTCCTTCTAGCTCTACCGCATCCTTATACCGCTCCCACTGTTCTCCACTCGCCTTGTAGCCTACCTTCACAAGCTTTATGACATCCCGCGGACCTAACTCAAGATCATAGCTCCCCGAAAGCACTTCCCCAGGCCGAAAGGTCAAGTACTCATGCTTTCCATCTACCCGTAGCCGCGTCACTTCCCCATAGTTCAGGTTCGTGTCCAATAGCACCTGATCCTTCGTCACCACCTCCGATAACTTCATCCCAGGGCGCAACGCATACACCTCTGGACGCGCTACCTCTCCAGTAAGCTGCACAACCTCACTAAACTTCTCAAAGTTCGGCTCTTCCCCTACTGCCCCAAACTTCGTCTTCTTTAAAAACCGAATCGTATCCTTCGCCCGAAGCGCGAGGTCATACTTCCCCTCAAGCACATCCTTCGGCGCAAAGGTCGTGTACTCAGGCGTCCCATCTGCCTTGAGCCTTGTGAGCTCTGCATACTCTAAATTCGTCTCCTCGAGTATCTGCTCAGCTGTCACCACTGATGAGAGCTTCAATGTAGGCGTCCGCGCATACGGCCCTTGGTAGCGAATCGTCCCAGATACATTCACTACCTCCAAAAAAAGCCCTAGGTCCGGCGTGATCCCCGCAGTCCCTTGCTCCGGTGCTTGCGCGCCACTCGGCTGCCCTTCAGACACACTCGCTGCTGCACTAGCCGCGACTGCTCTTGACCCCTGCTGGCCTTCCGCTTGCACTCCCTGACCTATCGCCGCACTCTCTTGACCTGGCGGCACTGCCGCCTGGGCAGCTACCCCTTGCTTCCCACTCGCTACCTGCGCTGCCACTGTGCTATACAGCCGCACGCTATCCTGCGCCTTAAGCGCCGTGTCATACTCCCCAGCCACCACTTCCCGAGGCGCAAATGTCACATACTCGTACTTGCCCCCTCCTAGTGGCCGCACTATCTCCGCATACACCTGGTTCGTCTCTAGCTTCGGCTTCGCAAGCCTCAACAAATCCTTTAACCCCATCCCCTCTCGCCATGCATAACTGCCACCAAACTCAACGGGTCCTTCTAGCTCTACCGCATCCTTATACCGCTCCCACTGTTCTCCACTCGCCTTGTAGCCTACCTTCACAAGCTTTATGACATCCCGCGGACCTAACTCAAGATCATAGCTCCCCGAAAGCACTTCCCCTGGCCGAAAGGTCAAGTACTCATGCTTCCCATCTACCCGTAGCCGCGTCACTTCCCCATAGTTAAGGTTCGTGTCCAATAGCACCTGATCCTTCGTCACTACCTCCGACAGCTTCATCCCAGGGCGCAGCGCATACACCTCTGGACGCGCAACTTCACCGGTAAGCTGCACTGCATCAGGAAAACGATCGAAATCGTGGCCTGTTGCCTGCTCGCCCTTTTTTACAAAGCGGATACTGTCGCGCTGGGCGAGCGCCATGTCGTTTTTACCAAGCTGCACACTCTCCGGCGAGAAGGTATAGTATTCGAGTTTTCCTCCTTGGCCGCGCCGCACAATCTCCGCATAGGAGGGATTCGCATCGAGCAAAAGCGGATTTTCAACAAGAAGGTCCGAGAGCATCATGCCTTCTTTATAGAGATAGAAACCAGGATACTTCACTGGGCCTGCAATCACGAGAGTATCAGCAAAGCGATCAAAATCGGCATCGATCGCGGTATCATCATAGCGATACAGCACCACGCGGTCGAATTCTGAAAGCACCATGTCGCTCGCTGGTGTGGTGGTGGTTATCCCCAACACTTCGCCTGGCGAGAATGCGAACGACTTGTCGCGGCCTGATTGATCCGTGCGATAGACGCGGCCATAGAATAGATTGGTTTCTGGTAAGAGTTGCGCCTTTTCGAGAAGCTCCTTCAGTGTCTTAAACGAGCGCACTTCATAGCGACCCGGATACTTCACTGCGCCCGAGATCTGAGCCTGCCCCAAGAGAAGATCGCTCACTCTCCCAAAATATACAAAGTCCCCATCGCCTGCTGCAAACTCTGCAAATGCCTTATCTGTCACGTCCGCGGTTTGTAGAATCTTGCCCTCTGCATCAAAGCGCAGGAGTGTCACACTGCTTGAGCGAGACGAAGGAAGCATACCTCCCGCATATGAGAGCACCTGTGCCATGGTGGGCGCCCCTTTGAGCTCGTAGATGCCCGGCCTTTTAAGCTCGCCCGCAAGTGCAACCACAGGCCCGATCCCTGGGATGAAAATTGAATCGCCCTCGCGCACTCGTAGGTCGAGCGGCTTTCCCTCAAGGAGACTCTGGTAGAAATCGATCTCGATTTTCTGAACGCCTCCATCCTTATTCTGACGCGTCAGCATCACCGAGCGCAGAGAGCCCGTCTTCAAAATGCCACCTGCCCTTGAGAGCACACTGAGCACTGTATCAGCTCCATTGGCAAGCACTGTACCTGGACTTGCCGCATACCCTGAGACAAAGACAGGGAATTGCCGCAGCGTAGAGAGCGTGAGATTCATCTCAAGCTTTTTGTAACGTCGATCGAGCATTGCTTTGAGCACGCTCTTGACCGAACCGAGGTCCTGACCCCACACCGACACCTGTCCCACGGGGGGCAGGAAAATTGCACCATTTCTGTCCACAGTGAGCAGGTAGCTCGACGAGAGTTCCTTGATATCGACTGGATCTCCCCAGAGATAGAGCACAAGGCTATCGCCAGGACCAAGGATATAGTCGTCGCCAATCGAAGCGAGCGAAGGCGCGCTTGGTGCCTCAAAGAGCGAATAGCCAAACTGTGTAAGGTTCTGTGCTGGTGTGCCAAGATTAGAGGCCATCAGTGCAAACATCTTCTCGATGGTCGAGAGCGGCAGAGCCTCTAACTGCGCTGTTTGGGCTGCAGCAGCCTGCGTTCCTAGAGCCTGCGCTGTAGCGCTAGGAGTTGGCTGAGCGGCTGTTGTGCTCAGTTGATTGACCGTGGGCTGTTGAGGCGCCACTGTCGGGGCAGCGCCCGTAAGACCACTTCCAGTTCCTGCTGGGCCTCCAAACTGCATTTGCTGCAGAAGCGCTGCTTGATCTGTGGATTGAGCAGCGATATTGCAGAGCGCGGCGAATCCAAGGATAAAAATTGCTATAAAAAAGGATCCTTTGTTCTTTGTCATTATTCGCTCCGTATGAATTTTACTCTATTTTTTCAAGATTAATAATCTGCTGCTCAACAAATGAGTAGAAAGCTACTTTATTCTTAGAGATAAGGCTCCAATTCCTTTGGAGGTTTCGGAATATCGTGATAGAAATGTCTCCAGGCTTTTGAGTCGTCTGGGCGAAAGAGCACCCAGATAGTGAGCGCGATAAGCAGGAAGTAAGAACGCCAGCCGCAATGATGGCTATACCAAAGCTCAAGTTCGCCTTTGTAGGGGGCGATCACGGTATCGTGGAAATGATCTCTGTCTCCGCCCACTTTGTCCAGTATCTCGGATTCATTGCGAAAGATCATCGAGGCGAGTCCTGTCAGTCCTGGCCGAAATTTGTCGATTGCTTCCCGCACTTCAGCTGGATAGAGCTCATAATGCTTTCTCGCTTGAGGCCGAGGACCTACAAAACTCATCTGACCTATGAGGATATTGACAAGCTGTGGTAATTCGTTGATTTTCGTTTTTCGAAGAAAGCGACCGAAAGGAAGAATTCGGGGATCGTTTTTCTGGGTGAGCACTCCTCCTGGCATATTGGGGCTATCCTTCAGCATGGTCGCGAATTTGAACACATAGAAATCTTTCCCACCTTTGCCGACTCTAGGTTGACGATAGAAGATGTGATGCTCCCCTGTCAGCTTGAGAATGATCATAATAGGAATCATGAAGGGGAGTAAGATCACAATGGCGATGAAGCTGAGCACGATATCAAAAAATCGTGTCAGACGCATTTGCGCCTCAATAGTCATTTTTGAAGAAGCCCCCTTTACAACAATTTTTTCATGTACTTATCTTTATTTCTGTGACCTCATTTATACATAAAAATTGATTCCTTTGATATCCTTCGATTCACATTCTCTCATCCAGGAATTTGCCGGTCTCTTTATGCGCAAACTCCGGGATAGTGGCATTAAAAAGATCGATGAGCTCCTGGCGGGTCCATGCGCCACGGCTGCGCATGGCGCGGATAGCATCCTCGAAGCGAGTCAGCGCCGCGGCATCGTAGTTGGGTTCGTTTTTAATGATGCCGATCGAAGCAAAGCGATCCATATCGAGGATTTCGTGCTCGGTGTAGAATTCCTCAAAGTCTTTTTCACCAGTGGTGTCGCTTGTAAAGAAATAGACGGGCCACTTGCGCTGCGCTTTGAGCTCCGCTACGCGCGAGCGCGCCTCGTCCTCGCTTGCACATTCCACGGCTTCGTAGCCGCGGCTTGCAAGGTAGCGCACGGCGATCTCGCTAAAGGTAAGGAGGTTTTCTTTTGGATCGAGCTTGGGAAAAAAGAGATCGCGATTTTCACCCAGGAGCGCGGACATAAGGCAGAGCTCGCCAGATTCTTTGGGCGTGACAAAGTAGCGGCGCACATCGTTCGGCGCTGAGAGCGGCTGGTCTTTTTCCATTCGACGATTAAAGCCAAAAAGCAGGCTCCCGTCCGAGAAGGCGACATTCGCAAAGCGCGCCGTGGAGACCGGCACTTCCACGCTGCGGCGCATGAGGAAATACTCCATGATGCGCTTTGAGGCGCCCATCATGTTGACGGGATTGGCGGCTTTATCTGTGGACACGCAGAAGTACTTGCGCGCTCCCATTGCTGCTGCTTGACGCATCGTTTTATCGGTATTGAAGATATTGATGTCGACCATGCGCATGAGCGTGTAGGGGTCCTTTTCGCTGCGCACATGCTTGAGCGCGGACAGATTGAGCACATAGTCGTAGCCAGGTCCGTTCGCGATAAACGCATCGAAGATGTCGCTCCCTGCATCGATGGCAAAGGTGGCGAATCCACCCTCGATATACCCAAGTGACGAGCGGATGTCGCGCACGAGCTCGACCATGTTGTTCTCGGAAATATCGACCACGTGGAGGAGTTTTGGCCTTCGGGCAAAAATCTCTTTGGTGACCGCCTGGCCAATCGAACCAGCACCGCCGATGACCAAAAAGCGCGAGCCCTGGACGAGTTCGGTAAGTTCTTTTTCGTGGGTGGCGATGTCGGAATTAAACAAATCAGCATCGCGACCGATAAGGTTTAGGGTTGCATCCATAGATTTTTGATGGGATTACGGGATTGCAGCGGATTCACAGGATAAGGGAACAAGATTATTGAAGTATGTCTTGTAGGTGGCTTCTGACATCAGAATCGAAACGCGAAGCTTGCGAGCACGTGGTAATAGCAAAAGGCCAACCTTGAGTAAATTCCGTGGCCCAAGCCTTATAGTCCCGCGTATTTTTCCTCAACCGTAACGTAAGTGGCCGCACAGCAAGCCACTTATCAAGGTTGGGAGTTGATTCAAGAGAATCTCCAAATTCATTTTCGCCATGGAAGAGTGCGGCTACAATCCATGCTTCCATAGCGAGATGGGGGATGCACCACACTGTTTTGGACCCTGGCGCTGAAACTCCTAGCCATTCGCAGAGTATTTTTTCGAGCATTGCTACTCGTTGGGCAACCATGGTGGGTTCAAGGTCGAGGGGCAATCCTTCTCCAGGGAAGTTTTTTCCGCAATCAGCATAAGATTTATCAGCAACATCACCATCGAGATGAATAATCACAAGATCAAAATGCTGCATCGTTGGATCATTTTCGAAATTGCCAAATCCTTCAGCAGCCTTTGCTCGACACCATTGTGCAACACCACACCAGCCGCTCCCTTTTGCACCGAAATTGCCATTAAATGCATTGAGCGCTTCTGGTTGCAGTAATGTCACTACAAATGGCTTTGTAATTATTGCAGAAAGAAATGCCTCTATAGCTATCTTATCAGTCGGTCCTTCCGCCACAAGTGAAATGTGCAAATCAGACATCAGGTACTCCGCCGAGATTTCCCATCATCCAGAGTCGAGAAAGTGGATATTGTGCATTGAGCTTTAGTAATTCTTCAGTCACCTCTATTCGATGCACCGAGGTGTGACCTTTATTGTTTCTATCGACCGCAAAGAGTCGTATTTCTTGATTGCTCAAATCCAAACCATCAAGAACTGCTGGATTATGTGCAGTGAGGAGCACTTGCGGACTTTCTTTTGACACCACCCAATCGCAAAACCTGGAGGTAACATGTCGTGCCATTCGTGGGTTGAGCGTCTGATCAAAATTATCAATTGCAAAAAAGCCGGGAGACTTAGGAGAAAGGGCAAGCACTGCATAGAAAAGAATATACAATGCACCTTCGCTCGCGTCCGACGCGCTAAGGGTGTTTCTATTTTTACTCATAAAACGATCAGTGAAACGAATTATCTTTTCTGCCCTTGGCACAGAAGGAGAAAGAATATTGGAAACAGAGCGTGTAACGCTTATGCTCGAAGCCCACTCGATGGTCTCAAGCGCATCATTTATATGATCTATATAATCTGAATTCGATGCTTTGAGGAGCTCTTCAAGAGCCTCGGCTAACCTTCCACCTGCTAACCCTAAAGGCTCACGCGACTGTGGATCAGGTATTGTACTACGCAAGGTTGGGGTGTTTGGACAGTAAATTGCAAACCGCTGCAAATCAATCATTATCTTGAATTCTGGGCTTGTTGGCTCAAAGTTTACCATTTCTAGCGCAGAACGACCTGATTCTGGATTCTTTTTATTTCGAACACCTTCAGAGACAAGGGCTCTCCCACCAACGCTTAGATACTCAGTTTTAAAAGCCCATGAAGGTTTAGGCTCTTCTAAAGGATTCAAAAGTGCAACTCTAAAATCAACATCATCTTGTGATTGTGCTTCAAGCATTATGTGCGGCAGTGTCCGATCTGATTTAAAGGAACTTTTATAGAGGGCGGGCAATCCAGGGCGTACGCCTCTGTATTGCAGAGCCTCATCGTCCACCCGCCCCTTGGCAGCTGCCGAAAGCACACCAAGCGCTTCCAAAATGTTGCTTTTGCCCGATCCGTTAGGCCCAATAAACACATTGACTCGCCCGAGGTCGAGCTCTAGATCATAGATCGATTTAAAGCCCTGGATTGCAATAGACTTGATCATAACCTTCATCCTTAAAATAGCGAGCGCTTCACCCTATGCGACATCTCACCATATTGTAAACAATTTTATCTGCCTTTGCGATCATAATCCAGGGCTAAATTAAGGGAGCATGATAACAATAGCAAAATCATCTTCCTTTGCATTTCGGCAAATTTTTTTCGAGCGAATCACAGACAAGATCGACTTCAGTGTCGGTCCTGGTGGGATAGAGCGGCAGAGTGAATTCGTGGTCGCTGATGTACTGGCTTTTTGGAGTGGGAGACGACTTTATCTTTTGGTAGAGCGCAGGATCGCGCGTCACCCCACAACTTCTAGGCCGCTATATTCTTCAAGAAGGCTGATAGGAACCGCGCTCACCCGCTCGGAGAGAGGATACTGTCGTGTTCCAGGATAGATAACGAATAGGCCATCGAGTTTGAGATCCTCTATGGACACCAT
>Ga0208824_1003616_pt1 | contig 10520 bp, 7 predicted proteins | sample AD_JPNTR3_MetaG_FD_184447 | JGI IMG/M metagenome (GOLD analysis project Ga0208824, IMG submission 184447) | Active sludge microbial communities of municipal wastewater-treating anaerobic digesters from Japan - AD_JPNTR3_MetaG (SPAdes) (version 2) | ecosystem: Engineered > Bioreactor > Anaerobic >...
ATAACCACTTTTCCGCAACGCGGCCGCCATTTCTATGGCCTCTTCCATCCTTTCCGGCCCATCATCAATTTTAGGAAGTATATGGCAATGGTAATCGAACATTTCACGGCAACGTGAAGAGGCGTTGGAAGCGTTAGAAGAATTAGATGTGTTAGGCGTTTTCACTTTTCTTCCTTATAGTGATGATTAAACTATTAATCATTTTTACCAGCTCCTCAATGCGCGCGAATAAATCTTCTGATATTTGTAAATATTTAAGCTCTTCGCATATCAGCAAAACAGCCTCTGTCTCCGCCAAAGAGCCCTTAGAAATATTAAGAAAATTAATAAAATCTTTTGATGTTCTTCTATTTTTACCTTCAGCTATATTTAAAGCTACAGATACAACAGCTCTTTTAAGCTGGTGCTTAAGATTATACTCTTCTGTTTTGGGTAATTTTTCAGCTTCAGTGTAAATTTCTTTTATTAATGATAAGCTTTTTTGCCAAATTAATAAATCTCTGTATCTGTTGTTTGCCATACCCTTATAGCTTTTCTAACCTTCTAATGCTTCTAAAGCGTCTAAAGCATCCAAGCGGTTGCTTAAATCTTTCTTTTTCGCTTCTTCTCTGGTAATAGCTTGCTGATAATTGATGATTTACTTTTGCCGTTGCCGTTTTCATCGGAATAATATCCGTAACCGTATCCTTTGCCGTAATAACGACTGCCATAATATTCGTAGGTCTCACCCTTACCCGATTTATCGTTAAACACAATGCCGGCTACGGGAGCTTTGATTGTAATTAACATTTCGCGCATTCGCTGGGCTATCTTTACCGGCACCCTGCCCGCTTCCACCACCAACACCGCCAAATCACAAACCGATGTTAAAACCGGCGCGTCGGACACAGCCATTACCGGTGGAGCGTCAATTAAAATAAAATCGTAATTTTTGCGCTGAGTTATTATCAACTGTTTCATAACTTCGGAACCAAGAAGCTCAGATGGATTGGGCGGATTTGTCCCAGCGGTAATTAAATCCAAACCTTCCGTATCAGTGCTATGCACTGCTTTGGCAAAAGTAATATCGCCGGTAAGTATTTCACTTAAACCGGGGGTTTTGCCGTAACCGAATTTTTCATGCAAAGAAGAGCGGCGCAAATCGCAATCTATAATAAGCACGCGCGCCTTGGTCTGCGCTATTACATTTGACAGGTTAGAGGAAATAACGCTCTTCCCTTCTTGCGGAAAACTGCTGGTTACCAGAATTATTTTATTTTCTTTGCTGATACCGGAAAAATGCAGACTTGTGCGCAACGCGCGGAAAGCTTCGGCAACGGCGGATTTTGGCTCGTGTTTTGTTATGAGCATATTTTTCGGGCTATTATCTTTAGTTTCTGTGGTTGTAATATGCGGAATAATCGCCAATAAAGGGAATCCCAAAACGCGCTTGGCTTCATCGGCGCTTTTAATGGTATCGTCGAGATACTCCTGAAGAAAAGCCAAACCAACACCCAACCCCATCGCCAAAAGCAAACCAAGGAGCAGGTATTGCTTCTTTTTTGGCTTTACCGGCTTTTCCGGAGTTATCGCCGGGTCAACAATATTTATGTTGCTTAAAGTGGAAGCCTGCGCGATACGCGCCTCCTCATGCTTCTGCAGAAGAAATGTATAAATATCGGCATTGACTTTGGATATACGCGTGAGTTTTGCCAAATCACGTTCCGCCTGCGGCATAGTTCTTATATGCGCTTCGTAAGAAGCCAATTGCTTGCGAATTGCCTCCTGTTGACGGTTAATAGCCTTAACCGCCGGATGCGCTTCTGTATATTCCGAAAGTAACGCTCTTTTTTGCACTTCTAGTTCCGCGTTGGCCTTTTCTTTTGCCGCTATTGTCTGAATCAGCGCTTCCGCCTCGCTATCCAACATCATCACGCCAGTAGCGCTTTTATACGTTTGAAGATTTTTTTCCGCTTTATCCAATTCTCCGCGTAAAGTATCAAGTTGTTCTTCAACAAAACCAACCGCACGGCCCGCCTCCTCAGATTTGAAACCAACCGATTGCTCCAGGTATGATTGGACCAGAGTGTTCACGACATCCCGGGCTAAAACCGGATCTGTATTCTGATACGATACCTTGATAATACTGGTCAAGCGCCCTGCTTCCGACGCTTTAATTTCTTCGCGCAGCTTTTGAACAATCTGATCCGCGGACAAAAGCTCTACCCGGAAACTGTTGCCTGCCTCTCCTTTAATATTATCCAGCAGAAGGCGGAATCCTTCTTTCTGCATCAGGACACCGGACTTCCCTTCTCCTACAGTTTTTCCGTCATCGTCGGTAACCTTGTAAGTTTGGGCGCCTGTAAGCTCTATCTTGTATAATGGTTCTTCCGCGTCCGATTTAAATTCCAGAATGCTGAAGGTAAGGCCTTTGGACTTTTTTGTTATTTCCCAATTAAGATGGAGCCTTTTAACCACATTTTCCGCGTTGGTGCGCGATTTGAGTATCTCAATTTCTGTATTCACGGGATTTGTCGTGCTGAGCGATAATTCGCCCAAAATTCCCGCTTTTGATTTTTCGTCCTTAACATGAAGCATGGATGAGGCTTCATAAACAGGTTTCATCAAAAAAGTATAAAGAATGGCAAGAATAAAGACGGTTGAAAATCCCCATAAAAATATTTTCCTTCGCCTGAGGAGAACCGCGATATATTCATAAAGATTGATTTCTTCCTGATTTTGAAAACGGGCAGGAGTTTCGGAACTATTCGGTATCATGGCAATTCCTTTTTAACTTTATAGATTTTATAATACAGGGAGCTATTGCTATTTTCCCTGAAGAAGATCCAAGGAAATTTTTAATCGCTTAAATATTTAATTTGGACAAACGGAGCTAAAATAGCGCTGAAAGCCTGCAGGGTTGGAAGCATTTCATTAATGGCGTCATTCCAGCTGCCGATATGGCTTTTTGGAACATACACAATATCGCCGTTTTTCAGAGGAAGAGGCATGGTGTCGCCTCGCATAATTTTTTCAAAATCAATAACTAAAAGCTCGCCGCGCGTTGCGGAATGAGAACGGATAATGCGGATATAATTTAAGTCATAACCGGTATCGCGCAATTCCGCGCTGGCAATCGCCTGCGCCAGTGTAAGTCCGCCGGGCATAATCGGCTGCGGGCCTGGTTTTTTAACCGCGCCAAAAACAAAAACCTGCCGGTTACGATTATCCGGAATGTAAAGTGTGTCTCCCCCATGCAGCCAAATATTTTGCTTGTGATCACCGTTGGCTAAAAGCTCGTAGACATCGACCGGTATGGTTTTCTTTTCCCGAATTAATCTGGCGCCGGTTAAATCAGCCATGTTATCGTATCCCTTACCCATGGCAATTCCTTCGAGAAGATTAAGCGGTTTATCCATGTAATAGGTTCCCGGGCTTTTGAACTGGCCTAACAAATGCAGGGGATGACTTCTATATTCCGTAACATCCACAATCACCCAGGGTTCATGAAAAAATTTGGGATAAATGGCCATCAGCCTCTGCTGAATTTCCATGGGGGTCATTCCCCACACGTGAACTGTGCCCACATAAGGCAATTGAATGTTGCCGTTGCCGTCCACACGGCAGCCTATCGCCTGCGTGATAGCGCCCATGCTTGATGTAACGGTTGTTGTAGTTGTCGTGCCTGTTTTGTTTGCCATGCTGGAAAATTCCGGCTTGCCGCTGACGTTAACCGATAAAAGATCGTAAGGCCCAACGATGTAATCAGCTGTGGGCTGTTTTTCATCAAGCGTCGGAATGTTTACAACCTGAGATTCGACAATCGGGTTATCGCTATCCTGGTTTATCTCGCTTTTCTGTGTTTGGGCTGAACCAATTTCTTTAACTGTGCCCGGAGGTAAATCCCTGTATCTGGCGCATCCGCTAAAAATAAAAAAAGCCGTTGTTAATAATAACAAGGCCCAAGCAATAAAATATTCTTTCCGCATAATCATATTTCCCGCTATTCAAAAAATTAGAATTATTTACGACTATTTCAAAAAACTATTACTACTTTTACTCCAATATAAATCAATTAAATTAATATATTTTCAGAACAGTGCCGGCTAAAACGGCGGTGTTCATGATTAGCGGATTGATGTCCTTCAACTGCCTAAGCCAGACAACATTGTTCGTCTCTCCCGGAACAACAATAACATCGCCATCTTCTATTTTGTTAATTTTACGGCCAAAGGCGGTTAATTCCCAACGTTCATTTTGATCGCTCCAACGGATAAAAGGCCGATAAAGCTTACGGATAGACCCATCCACCTTAATCGCGAAAACACCCGGCTCATTAGCGCTAAGTGAATAACCTCCGGAAGCAGTAATGTATTCTCGGTAATCCCAATTGCCATTATAAATATGCGGCTTCTCAGTAAGAACAGAACCAACAGTATTTACCAGATTGCTTTTCTTTGGGATGTGCAGGTGGTCTCCTTCTTCCATTTCTATATCGTGCGGGCTGTTTTTCAAAAGACGCAGATGAGCAATGTTAGTCGTCAAACGTCCAGTGGCTTTTAAAGATTTGATGTATTCCACAAAACGCCTTTTAAGATCCCTTTCGCCATACATCAATTGTATGCCGTCTTGAGCAATGCCCCGCGGAAATAATTCTTTTTCCACCCTTCGCGCGATTTCATTTAATTTTTCCTGCTGGATTTTCCTAACGCTTTCGCGCGTAAAATAAGCTCCCCTTAGATAAGCCTGATTGGTGTATCCGCCCGCTCTTTCAATAACAGAACTTATTTTCTCGCCCTTCTGAATTGTGTATCTTCCGGGACGAACAAATTCACCAGTTAAAGTGACAAAGTTTTGCAAAGGCAAAACAGTATCATCCTTGCCGCTATCCGGCTTTGTTTCAGTTAATTGTTCTTCGGCGGGATTTATTTTTTTGTCAGCTTCGACAAAAGTGGTACTTTCGGCAAAAGGAACAATCCGGACAATATCTCTGTTTTGAAGATTGGGAGCTTCCGCTTTTTGCAAATTTATTTCTTTATCCTTTACATCATATACTATTCTGCGCTCGTTACCATCGAGACGCCGTACCTGAATTCTCAGATCATTATTTTCCTCGTTAACGCCGCCGGCAAGGGCAATCAGTGTATCTAAATCATAACGCCCTTTCATTTCGTAAACACCAGGACGATTAACATTACCGTTTATGGCGACCTCCGGTCCTTTGCGCGAAACAATTATTTCATCTTCGTCCATTAAAGTAATGTCTTTGTATTTGATTCCTTTTAACAACAACTCATACAAATCAAAATACGCCACGGTAATTCCTTTACGCCGCACCTGAATTTCTCTGAGAGAACCAGATTCCTTCGGGCCTCCGATAAATCTTAAAGCTTCGGTAATGGTCGACAAAGCACCAATAACACGCGGCATGGGGCGCGGCACTTCACCCCGAAAATAAACAGTGATCGTATTTTTTGCGCGCATGGAAACATCCACACGATCGCTGGTTGTTCTTTCAACTTTTTTGATAACCTCTTTAGACATTTCTTCAAATGTCATTCCCGCGACAAAAACAGAACCAACTCTGGGAATATCAATTTTGCCGCTTGAATCAACAAACAAATTGTATTTCTTTTTAATCTTTCCTTCTAGACAAAGATTAATCTCGTCTCCCTGACTGACACGGTATTGCTTTGAAACCGGAATAATTTTTTCTTCGGGGGAATCTGATTTAACACCTGTTTGTTTTATCGGGTGTTGTTGGAAAAATTCGTAACCAAAATTTTTTAGGCCGGTAAACTCCTTGTCTTCGGCTAATTCAGAGACGAGACTCGTTGCTTTATTTTTATCGGCGCTCTGGATAGACGCCGTCCGCGTTTCCAGCGCCACGCCTCTGATTTCAGGATAGTCAGAAGCTTCCGCTCTCTGTAGATTTTTTATATCTACGCCTTCAAATCCAGATGACCTGATGTCTTTTACCGCGCCCGGCGGTAATTCGCGGTATCTGGCGCATCCTGTAAAAACAAACTGCGTTAAAGCCAATAAAATAACAAACAATAAAAGAGATTTGAGCCGCTTCATTTTATATACCGATGTTATTTGATGAAAATAAATTGTACACAATTTATTATAATTTTCAAATATTTATATTATCAACTTTCGAGCTGACGTTATATTCTGAAATTTGAGGATTTCTCTGAAAAAATGATTGCGGTTTTTACAGCTCCGCCCCCTCAGTTACATAAACTGAGAAGGCCTAATATATTGAAATGAAATGATATTTAACAAATAATTCACTTTATGTCAAATAATTAATTGATATCGCTTAATTTTTACGTATTTTTCAAAACAACAAAATGTAGAAATAGTGGCAAGCCTATATATGTCTTACGTCTTTATATCGTTTAATATGATTATGACGGGTTTTAGTGGTGCCTGGGGCGGGAATTGAACCCGCACAGCCTCAAGGACCGAGGGATTTTAAGTCCCTTGCGTCTACCAATTCCGCCACCCAGGCAGATGATGAGCAAAGTGCCGGAAACCCAGCGCTTATATTATTTTTGATATGCAGTGTCAAGAATTCATATTACATTTATTTGATTGACAATTTATTCCGCAGATTAAGTGACAAACAAAAAAAGATATGCTAAGGATTGCGCGTTCTTTTTTAAAAGATAATTTATGCAAGAAACCGATTTAATAATTAAGGGCGGGAAAGCCCTGCTCATGGATGCGCGAAACACGCTTATCGAAAACGCGTCGATAGTTGTTAACAATAATGATATCGTTGCCATTGGTGACAGCAAGGATATAGAAAAAAAGTACCACGCCCCAAAAATAATCGATGCGCAAAATTCGCTGGTTATGCCAGGCTTTGTAAATTGCCACACACACGCGCCAATGACCTGTTTTCGCGGTATCGCCGATGATTTGGAGCTGATGGATTGGCTCAACAATTATATTTTTCCCGCGGAAGCCAAAAACGTAAATAAAAATCTTGCCTACTGGGGCACGATGCTCGCCTGCGCCGAAATGATTAAATCCGGCACCACAACTTTTAAAGATATGTATATTTTTGAAGATGAAACAGCCCGCGCGGCAAAAGAAGCTGGAATGCGCTGTCTTGTAGGAGAAGTGCTTTTTGACTTCCCCTCCCCCAATGTTAAAACACCCGCGGAAGGCCTGGCCTACACGCGGATGCTGCTCGAAAAATGGAAAGATGACCCTCTGGTAAACATAATTGTCGAACCGCACGCGCTATATACGTGCGCGCCTTCCCTTTTATCCGAAGCAAAAAAGCTCGCCGATGAATTTAACGCGCCTGTGGGAATTCATCTGCTGGAAAACAAAGCGGAACGTGATCAGCTTCAGGAAAAATTCGGCAAGGGTGCTGTCTCTTTTTTACAGGATATCGGTTATCTTGATGAAAAATTTATCGCTTTTCACTGTGTCTGCTTATCTGATGAAGATATCAATACATTTGCCGCCAATAAGTGTAAAGTTGTTCATAATCCCGCCAGCAACATGAAGTTAGCCAGCGGCATCGCTCCTGTGCCGGATATGCTCGAAGCCGGTGTAACTGTAGGCTTGGGCACAGACGGGTGTGCCAGCAATAACAACCTCGATATGATTAAAGACATGTCTCTTGCCGCCAAACTGCATAAAGTCGCGCGTCTAGACCACACTGTAATGAACGCACAGACAGTTGCCCGTATGGCGACAATTGAAGGAGCAAAAGTGTTGGGAATGGAAAAAATAACGGGCTCGCTGGAAGTCGGAAAAAAAGCAGACATCATCATCATTGGTCTGAATAAACCTCACCTGACACCATTATATAACGAATATTCACATTTGGTTTATGCCGCCAGCGGCGCGGATATTGATACGGTTATAATTAATGGAAAATTAGTTATGGAAAACCGTCAGCTTCTGACGATTGATGAAAATGAAGTGATGCAAAAAGTTAGAGAAATCGCCGTGGGGATAAAAGAAAGTTTAAAAAAATAAATAATTAAAATCCGCTACTGGATTCCGGCCTTCGCCGGAATGACACGTTTCAAGATTCTTAGTCATATTCTTCGATGTATCTCTCAATATATTCCCGTACACTGTTTTTTCCTTGATAGATGCCAAAATGTCCTTCACAAAGTATATCGGCATTTAGTTGCAGTAATTTATTCATCGATTTTTTCCAATCGTTAATATCAGAACCAAACGATTTATGAAAAGGCCCGTGAATATCCTGGCCGAAAAGAATTCTTTTACCGTCTCTATCCAGATAAAGAGAAATTGAACCGGGCGTATGGCCGGGAGTGTGCAGCCAGTGCAACACATCTTCGCCATAATTTAATACGCCTTTTGCGCCGATAAGTTTTTCGTCAATTTTTGTCGGCGGAAAATCAGCGCCGTACCAGGTCGCGGCTGTTTTTACCGCGTCTCCAGTTTCGACAGGCTGCACGTCAAGTTCATGAATAATTATTTTAGTTCCGTATTGTTTTTTAAAAAATGGTGCTGACCCTATATGATCAATATGGCAATGCGTCAAAATCAGTTTGGTTAGCTTGGTCGGATTGTAGCCAATTACCTCAATATTATTGATTATTTGTGAAAAGCTACTGCCCGCGCCGGAATCAATCATGACCAGTTCATCAGCAAAATCTATCAGGTAAACAGCCGCGTCATCAGCAGAAGTCATACCCGCACCGCCGATCTGAAAAACGCCCCTGACAATTTCCTGGGATTTAATACGCATGAAATAAATTATACTTTGAATGTGCCTGTGAGTTTACTGATATTTACGATGTTGCTCATCTGCATGAATTTTTCGATGCCGGTCAGAACATCCATCGTTGCTTGAGGATTAATGAAATTTGCCGTGCCGATCTGCACGGCTTTGGCGCCCAGAATCAGAAATTCCAGCGCGTCTTCGGCATTCACAATGCCGCCGATGCCAATAACCGGTATAGAAACCTCTTGCAGAACCTGCCACACCATGCGCAGAGCAACTGGTTTGATTGCCGGGCCGGATAAGCCACCGGTAATATTTTTTAAATGAGGCCTTCTAGTGAATACATCCACAGACATTCCGGTAATAGTATTGATAAGCGATATCGCGTCCGCGCCCGCTTTTTCTACGGCAATAGCAATTTTTGTTATGTCCGTAACATTTGGTGTCAGTTTTACAATCACCGGAAGGTTTGTCGCGTCTTTAACTTTGCTCGTCACCACGGCGGCAGTTTTGGGATCAGCTCCGAAACTCAAACCGCCCTTTTGCACATTGGGGCAGGAAATATTTACTTCCAGCGCGTGCACACCTTTTGCTGAAGCTAATTTTTGGGCGACTTTTTTATATTCGTCATATGTCTCACCATAAATATTGGCAATCACTTTGGTATCGAACTGACGAAGGAAAGGAAGTTTTTCTGCGACAAAAGCTTCCACACCGATATTCTGCAGGCCAACGGCGTTGAGCATTCCGCCTGTGGTTTCCATGATACGTGGTGGGGAATTGCCCGCCCTAGGCTTTAAAGACAATCCCTTAACAACAATCGCCCCTAGTTTGTTCAAATCAACATAATCAGCGTATTCTTCGCCGTAGCCGAAAGTGCCGGATGCCGTCATGACGGGATTTTTCAATTTCAGCTTCCCGATTTTTACGGACATATTTATGTTGTTCGTCTCGACCATACTCATTTCCATACTATTTCGTTGATATCAAATACAGGCCCGTCGGCACATACTCTTTTATATTCAGTAGTGCCTTTTTTGGTCTTTACAGCCACGGCGCAACCAAGGCACGCTCCCACGCCACAGGCCATGCGCTCTTCCAAGGAAACCTGACAACTATATTTTGTTCCTCTTAATATTTTGGCCAGCGCTTTCAGCATTTCTTTTGGCCCACAGGCATAAATAATTGTATCCTCCGGCGCGTATTTCTTTAAGTCTTTTTGTAATATCTGCGTTACCAGCCCTTTACCTCCCATGCTGCCATCATCGGTGCATAGCACAGCGGTGCAAGAAAGTTTTTTAATCTCTTCCAAACCAATCATTACATTAGCACTTTGCGCCCCAAGGTAAAAATACATTTCGGCAGAGAAAGAACACGCTTCATTATTCTGATGTCCGGCTAAAAAAGTTAAGGGGGCCACACCCATACCGCCGGCAATCAAAACAATGTTTCTTTTATTTTCCGGCAGCGTAAAGCCCTGCCCTAGCGGACCAATAATTTCTACTTGCGTTCCCTGAATCAATCCCGCCAGAATCTGCGTCCCCTTGCCAATAACACGGTAAAGAATCTCTATGGAGCACGAATCTTTTTCCCGAAGAAAGGAATAAACGCTGAAAGGGCGCGACAAAAGAGGTTCGGCAAGACCGGAAACCCTGAGCATCACAAACTGGCCCGGACGGGGATCGATAAAAGATACATGAAGAGCAACGCGCATTAAAAAACAATCCTGCGCTATTTCCTCGTTTCTTAATATTTCGCCAATATAAACGTTTTTCATTTTAGATAAGCCCACATAATGAGCGCGTCTTCTTTT
>Ga0208824_1003617_pt1 | contig 10519 bp, 10 predicted proteins | sample AD_JPNTR3_MetaG_FD_184447 | JGI IMG/M metagenome (GOLD analysis project Ga0208824, IMG submission 184447) | Active sludge microbial communities of municipal wastewater-treating anaerobic digesters from Japan - AD_JPNTR3_MetaG (SPAdes) (version 2) | ecosystem: Engineered > Bioreactor > Anaerobic...
CCCTGGTGGGCCGCTTCGGCCCGGAAGGCTTCATGGGAGCGCTCAGCCAGCTCATTTTTGCGGGGGGCCTCAGCCTGATCCTCTATCTGTGGCTGCTGCGCCGCGCCGGCGTCGAAGAACTGCAGCTGCTGGAACAGGTCATAGCGCGCTACGGTGGACGGCACAACAGCTCGCCTCCCCAGGCCCATCCGCCCGCCGAAGCTCCAACGGAAGAGACTGACGTATGAACATCCTCCCGAAATTCAACCGCAATGACGCCCGCATTCTGGGATGCTGGCTTCTGCTCGGCCTGCTGAGCGGCTGTGGGGCGCCCTTGACGCCCGGCCCGACCCCCGCCAGCGGCGAGATCGTCGTCCTCTGGCATGGGTTCACCGACGCCCGACAGGAGGCGCTGCTGGCGCTCGGCGATCGCTTCAACGCCGAACGCCCTGCCGGCATCACGCTCGTCATCGAATACCACGCGGATCTACCGGCCCTGCTGCCAACGACCTCCCCCGACCAACGTCCCGACCTGGTCATTGCCATGGCCGACGAGGTGCCCGCCTATGCGGCCCAGGGGCTGACGGCCCTCGCCCCCGCCGACATCCCGGCGGATCTGCTGCCCATGGGCCGGGCGCTTTTCACCGTGAAAGGAACCCTCCAGGCGTTGCCGCTGGGTCTGGCGACTTACGTGCTCTACACCAACGACAACTGGCTCCGCGACATCGGCTATACCCCCGCGACCGCCATCCTGGAAGACCTGCATCTCAGCACCTGCCGCGCTACCGACCTCGCCAGCGGCCAGGTGGGACTTGGGTTGCCCAGCCAACCTGGAGTGTTGCTGGCGTTGCTCGCCGCCGGCGAAGCTTCCCTGATCGGGGAGGACGGCTATTATCATTTCGACGATCCTGCCGGCGCCCGGCTCGGCGCCATCGTTAAGGAGGGCTTACGCGCGGCGTGCATCCGTACCTTTGCCCTGCCGGCTGAAGGCATCACCCAATTCGGCGACAGCGCCATGGCCATGCTAATCGAATCCAGCCTCAACCGGCGCGAAATCCAAGCCGCCGTGGCCGCCGAAAGCAACTTCACCTTGGGAGTGACGCGCCTGCCCGGCCCAACGGGGCCGGGGGCGACGCTCTGGTACGGGGTGGGAATCTTTGCCACGCGGACCGCCGAGCCGCAACACCCCGCAGCGGGGGTTGTCCTGGACTGGCTGCTTCAGCCCGAGGCGCAGGCCCTCTGGACGGCGAAAACGCACTACCTGCCCGTGCGCGCCGACAGCATCGCGGCGCAACTCGCCGCCTTACCGGCGGAGGCCGGGATCGAGCGCGCGCTATTGGAGCTGACCCAGGAAGTCGCCGCCAATGGGGCCTGGACGGTATGGCCCGCTCAGGCGTATGGCGCGACCTGTCGCGCTGCGCTGGTTCAAGCCCTCACCGCCTTGAACACCGAGCTGCCCGCCCACGAAGCCCTGCAAGAGGCCGTGGACAGTTGTAACAGGGAGCTGGCGCCATGACACTGACCCCCGAAGCGTATCCTTCCTGGCTGAGCGCGGCGGTGGAAATCGCCCGTGAGGCAGGCGCGCGGCTCAAAGCGCACTGGCACAGCGGCGTCGCCGTCCACAGCAAAGGCTACCGCGACATCGTCACCGCCGCCGACCTGGCGGCTGAAGAGCTCATCCTGGCCCGTCTGCGCGCCACCTTCCCCGACCACGCCATCACCTCCGAGGAGGCCGGCGCCGACGCGGAAGCCGCTTCCACCCGCTGGCTGGTGGATCCCCTCGACGGCACCACCAATTTCGCCCACCACAATCCCAACTTTTGCGTGTCGCTGGCGGTCGCCCAAGATGGCGCGCCGGTCGTCGGCGTCATCTACGACCCGCTGCGCGACTTTTTGTTCACGGCAGCGCGCGGCGCGGGAGCGGCCCTGAACGGCGCGCCGCTTCACAGCTCCGGCGTCACCACGCTGGCGGATGCTACCTTCGCCGTCGATTGGCCCCGAAAACCCCGGCCGCGGCAGGAATTGTGGCAGCGCGCCGGGAAATTGATGGTGGAGGCCCGCACGATGCGCGTCCTGGGAGCGGCGGCCCTCAACATGGCCTATGTCGCCGCGGGCTGGTTCGATCTGTACCTGGCGCGAGTGCTGGGACCGTGGGACATGGCGGCCGGCGTCCTCATCGCGCAAGAGGCCGGCGCCGTCGCCGCCACACTCGACGGCGCGCCGTGGACTCTTGCGCATCCCGATCTCGTGCTCGCAGCGACACCAGGCCTCCTCGAGGCTTACCTGAAATTGCAGGGGGATGACTTGTGAAACGATACTTCTCGCGCTCTTCCTGCTGGAGCCGCGCGCTCGCGTTGTGCTCGCTGCTGGCGCTTCTCTTTGGCGCCGCCCAACCAGCGGCCCTGCAGAGTGAACCGACACGCGATTTTGCCGGCCGGCTCAATCAGGCGCGGCTCGCGGAGGGACTCGCCCCGCTGAGCTGGTCCACGCTGCTTGCACAGGCGGCCCAACGTCACGCCGACGATCTGGCCGCTCACAACCTCATTGACAGCACCGGCTCCGACGGCTCTACCTATCGTCAGCGCATCCGCGAGGCCGGCTACCGCGCCTGGAACGATGGCCTGCTGGTCTACGAGACCTTCTGGGTGGGCCTGGGAAACGCTGAGAACGCCTTGGACTGGTTCCACAATGACGCCGCCCAATGGAGCGCTTTTGTGGATCCACGCTACCGCGAGGTTGGCGTGGGCTATGCGGAGAGCCAGAACCTGCATTATTTCGTGATCAGCTTCGGCTCGCGGCCTGGCGTGCTGCCGGTGTTCATCAACGAAGGCGCCGAGACTACCGATCGGCCCCAGGTGGTCATTCACCTCACGAACGAGGAGGCGGTGCCCCTAGGCGAGGGACGCTGGATCGGCCAGGCCATCGAAGTGCGGCTGGGAGAGACGCCCAACCTGGAGGATGCTCCATGGCAACCGTGGGAACCGCTCCTGCCGTGGGTCTTCTCCAATGACACGCCCGGCGATTATGCCGTCTACGTTGAATTCCGGGATGGCGCCGGCCGCACCACCATCAGCCAGGACACCATCCAGCTGACCGCGCCCGGCGAGGGTGAACCGCTGGCGCCCACCGTTCCCCATCAGGAAGTGACGCCGCCGCCAGAGCCTACTGTGGAAGCGACGACGGTTCCTACCGACGAGCCGCCGGTGATGGAGACACCCGTGGTCACCGCGCCACCAACGCCCATACCCACGCTCGCTGTGGCGACGTCCACCCCCGCGCCCACGGCCGAGCCCCTCAGCACGCCGGCCCTCACGCCCACGCCGGTCGCCGCCCTCGTCAGCGAGCGCCGTCCCGTGGACTGGCCTCTCGTGAGCGTTGTCCTGCTGCAAGGGATCGCGCTGCTTCTGGGAGTGGCGACCTTCCTGCGGCGCAAATAGCGCGGGGCATCAGCCGCGCCCCCCGGCGCGCCGGGCACTGTGAAAGTTCCCTGTTTTTTGGCAACGGCTGAACAGGGACCCGATTCATCCAATAAGAAGCGAGACATAAAGATAAAGCGAAGGCGCCATGGCTAAGACACCCTCCCCCTCATCACCACGAATGCTCAGGATATGGCAGGCAATCCAGGATTACGGCATGATCACCCTCGGCGCGCTGATCGTCGCCGCGAATGTGCCGCTGTTCTTGGAGCCGAACAACGTGATTTCTACCGGCATCACCGGCATCGGGATGTTGGCGCATTATCTGTGGGGCTGGCCCATCGGCTTGGTCACCTTGCTCATCAACATCCCCTTGATCCTGGCGGGCATTCGCTGGGGCGGCGGCTGGCGTTTCTTCATGCGCACGATTTATGCCGTGCTGGTGCTCACCCTCGGCATTGATGGACTCAGCCGCGTGCTGCCGCCCGTCCAGGTCGAGCCGTTGCTCTACACCCTTTTCGGCGGGCTGCTCGATGGCATCGGCATCGGCCTGGTGCTGCGTGGCAGCGGCACCACCGGCGGCACTGACATCATCGCCCAATTGCTCAGCCGCTATCGCGGCATCGCTTTCGGCAACGTCTTCATCATGGTCAACACCGCCATTCTGCTGGCCGCCGCCTTCGTCGTGGGCATCGTGCCGGTGCTCTACGCGCTGATCGTCAATTACGTCTCCGGTCGCGTCGTGGACACCGTGCAGGAAGGCGCGGGCTACGCGCGCGCCGCGATCATCATCTCCCAGCGCAGCCAGGAAATCAGCCAGGCCATTTTCACGCAGCTCGGGCGCGGCGTGACAATCCTCGAAGCACGGGGAGGCTACACCCAAAACCCCCAGCCGGCGCTCTACGTCGTCGTGACGCGCTCGCAGGTCACGCTGCTCAAGCGGCTCATTTCGGAGATTGATCCGCACGCCTTTGTGGTCGTCTCCGAGGCCCACGAGGTCTTAGGGGAAGGCTTCAACCCCGTCAAAGCGGCCTGAACAGGGTGCCTCTACGATGACAAACTGGGGGCCAGCAACGGCCCCCAGTCGAATGTCCACAACAAAAGCGTGCCGGCTCAGGCCCGCCGCGCCCGTTCCCATGCGGCGAGCAATGCCCGCCGTCCCAGCACTTCCGCCATCTCCAGGCGGTACTCCACGCTCCCCAGAAAATCCGCCGTCGGATGCAGCTCCGCCAGCGCCGGGGCCAGCGCTGCCGTGACTTTCGCCGCCGTGAGCAACTGCCCCTTGAGCAAATGCTCGGTTTTCAGCAGGCGCACCGGACGGGAATCCGCGCCGCCGAGGGCCAGACGCACCTCCGTCGGCAAGCCCTCCTCCACGGCAACATAGGCCGCGGCGCACACGATGGGCCGATCTTTGGGCGAGCGGCCTACTCCCTCAAAGGCGGCGGCGCTGCGAACCGGGGGACGTTTCACCAGCAGCTCCGTCAGCAGCACGCGCGTGCGGATCAGTCGGTCGCGGTAGGCCACAAAACTGGTGAACGGCGCCGTGTGCAACACCGGATCGGCATACCGCACGTCGGTGTCCAGCACCAACAGCGCAGTCGTGAGGGGATCCGCCGGCCCGGCGACGATCAACGTCCCGCCGAGCGTGCCCTGTTCACGCAGCGTGTGCGATTGGGTGTAGTCCGCCGCCGTCGCCAGCAGCCCATCTGCCAGTTCGCTAACCGCCGCCTCCTCGAGGAGCTGTTGCAGCGTGACCCGCGCGCCCAGTCGCACACCCTCGACGTCGCTTTCAATTTTGTCCAGTCCCAGTCCCTGGAGATCCACCACCGTTTCGAGCTGCGGATCACCCTGCGCTACGACCCAGGCGCCGCCGCCCAGGTAGCAGGCATGAGGGTTGGTCTGCGCCAGCGTTACCGCTTCTTCGATGGTTGTAGGGCGAAGATATTGTTTTACATTGCGCAACATACATACCTCCTCAAACCTTTTGCGTCTCTTCTTCAGTCACACCGGCCATCCACAGGCCCAGTCGCTCCGGCGTCGCTTCCGCACGCTCCAGAATTCCCATGATCCGGCCCTCATAGATCACGGCAATGCGATCCGAAAGGGCCAGAATCTCGTCCAGGTCTTCTGAGATGAGCAGGATCGCGGCGCCTTGCTCGCGCTGCGCCTGCAACACCCGCGCCCGCTCTTCCAACAGTCGCTGATGGACGTATTCGGTCGCCCCGATGTCTAATCCGCGCGTGGGCTGCGCCGCGATGATGACCCGTGGTTCCCGGGAGAGCTCTCGCGCCAGAATGATCTTCTGGATATTGCCCCCCGAAAGGTTCTTGGCCAGCGTCTCATGGGACGGCGTTTTGATGCGAAAGGCCTGGATGCGTTCTGCAGCGCTCTGGGCAATGGCTTGAAAATCGAAGAAACCCGCGCGCGCGTAAGGCCGCTGGCCATGGTCGCGGAGAATCAGATTTTCTGCCACCGTGAAATCCTGAATCATGCCATCGCGCATCCGCTCTTCGGGGATATAGGCCAATCCTCGCCGGATGAGCTCCGCCGTTGGCGCGCCGGTGATGTCCTGGCCTTCGAGGAACACCTGCCCTGCGGTTGCGGGACGCAGGCCATTGATGACCTCCGCGAGCTCGCGCTGCCCATTGCCGGAGACGCCTGCCAGTCCCAGGATTTCACCCGAATGCACTTCCAGATTCACGCCCCGGAGGGCAGGGACGCCCATGTCGTTCAGCGCGCAGAGATCGCGTACCGCCAGACGCACTTCCCCTGTTGGGACAGCGGCTTTCTCCGGTTGCAGGATCACCTCACGGCCCACCATCATCCGCGCCAGGTCGGCCCTGGTCATCTCGCCGCGCGGTTGACATCCCACCATATGGCCATCTCGCAGCACCGTCACCCGATCGCTGATGGCCAGCACCTCGTGCAGCTTGTGCGAGATAAAGATGACCGCGTGCCCTTCGTGCACCATTTGTTTGAGAATGGCGAAGAACTCGTCCACCTCTTGGGGGGTGAGGACGGCAGTCGGTTCATCCAGAATCAGCAGGTCTGCCCCGCGATAGAGCGCTTTGATGATTTCCACCCGTTGTTGCTGCCCCACGGAGAGCTGCCAGACAGGGGCTTGAGGATCCACATGCAGACCGTAGATCTTGCCCAGCTCCACCACACGCGCCGAAACTCGCTCCAGATCCGTGAGCGGCCCGCGGGAAGAGGGCAGCCCCAAAGCCACATTTTCCGCCACCGTCAGGGAGGGGACCAGCATGAAGTGCTGGTGAATCATGCCGATCCCCAACCGTATGGCATCAACCGGGGAGTTGATCTGGACGGGCTGACCGTTGATGCGGATTTCACCTTCATCGGGACGGTACAGGCCATAGAGCACCTTCATCAGGGTGCTCTTGCCCGCGCCGTTCTCCCCCAAAAGCGCGTGGACCTCGCCGGCGCAAACGTCGAAGTTCACACACTCATTGGCGCGCACCCCGGGGAAGCATTTGGTGATGCCCACCATCTCCAAACGCTCGATCCGAGGCTTTCCGGACGGCAGCACGTCAGATTTGACCATGGGTCGCTCTCAGGGCGCGACGTTGATAGCGCCAGTAACGATGGCGTTGATGGTCGCCTCAGCCAATTGCTTGACCTCGGCAGGCAGATTGTACGCCGGGTTGAACTCGATGTACAGGCCCTTGTTCTCCAACGTGATCGCAAAGGATTGGCCACCCAACGTGCCCTTGCCGATCAGGTCAATCATCTGCAGGATCACGCCCGACCAGTCGTAGATCTGATTCGCTACGACCACTTCAGGCGCGAGCGAGGTCTGGCTGGCCTGCGTGCCGAACCACAAGACGTTGTTTTCCTTCGCCACGCCGATGGCGCCCACCACCATTTGCGCCGTGCCGGCCATCACATCAGCGCCGGCCTTGACGTGCGTCTGAGCGGCCTCGGAGGCCAACGCCACATCGCTGAAGGAGCCGATCCAGTTGACGTTGACCTGGGCGTTGGGATTCTGCGCCTTCACGCCGGCGACAAAACCATCCACGTAGAGTTTGGCATCGCCGGTCTCAATGGGGCCGACCACGCCAATGACGTTGCTCTTGGTCAGGGCGCCGGCCATCACACCGTTGACGTAACCGCCCTGCTCCGAGCGCGCTTCATACGCAAACACGTTGGTGATCCCCTTATCCACAAAGGTGTCCACCGTCGTGCCCCAGGCGAAGCTGGTCTTGGGGAAATCGGGGGCGATCTCCTGCAACACGCTGCCGTACTGCGAGCCGTGCGCGATCACCAGGTCATAGCCCTGACTGGCGTAGTCACGGATGGCAGCGCCGGCGTCATCCACCACGAACATCCCTTCCGAAATGACGAACTCCAGTTTCTCCGGCCCGCCCTGCGCCTCCTGCACCTTCAGCAAGGACTCATAAATGCTCTGGCTGAACGCCAGGTCGTTCTTGGCGCTGGGCGTCACCACCGCGATGCGGAACTTCTCGCCAGAAGCGCCGCCGCCGCCGCAGGCACTCATCAACATCGAAGCCATCACCAAAACACTGAACCACTTAGCCAGCTTACGCATCAGATGCTCCTTTTCTATTCTACGAAAATTTGTATGATCATCACCCACGAGCATAGTCGGCATCGCCTCACCCTTCGCGGACGAAGGGCTTGGTCAAGGCCGTAGGCGGACGCACACGCTGCACCGCCACCACCAACGCCAGAATGGTCAACACGTAGGGCATCATCACCGCGAATTCCGAGGGGATGGGCAGCCCTAGCACCTGCACCCACAGCTGCAGGGCGTTGACCATGCTGAACAACAGCGCCCCCGCCAGCACTCCCCAGGGACGCCAACCGCCAAAATAGACCAGCGCCACGGCGATGAAACCCAGGCCGCTGGTCAGATTCTGCTGGAAAACATTGAGCAGCGCGATGGAAAGCGACGCCCCGGCCAGGCCGGAGAGCGCCCCGCCCAGCGTCACCGTGATGTACCGCACCAGACTCACATTGACCCCCAGCGAATCCGCCGCCTCCGGGTTCTCCCCCACGGCGCGGATTTTCAACCCGAAGGTGGTCTTGTCCATCACAAAGGCCGCTATCGGCACCAGCAGATAGGCACCATAGACGAGCAGATTTTGATTGAAGAAGACTTCACCCAACACCGGAATCCGGCTCAACAAGGGGATGGCCAGAGGACGGAACCCACTCACCGTTTGCACGGTTCCCAGCAGCGTCTGGAAGAGCAGATCGCTCAAGCCCAATCCAAAGAGATAAAAGCCGATGCCGCTAATGCCCTGCTGAGCGTGAAGCGTGATGCTCACAAAGGCCATGATCAGCCCCATGAGGGCGCCGACGAACAACGCCGCAGCGACTCCCAACCAGAGACTGCCGGTTCGACGGGCCACATAGAACGCCGCAAAAGCGCCGACCAGCATCTGCCCCTCGACGCCGAGGTTGAGGACGCCGCTGCGCTGTCCAAACGTCTCGCCGATGGCAGCATACAGATAGGGCGTCGCCAGCCGAATGCCAGAAGTGAGAATCCCCAACAAAACCTGTGCGGTGAGCAGCTCGCCGATCATACCGTTCCCTCCTGGCCGGTCGCGGCCGGCGGCGTTGAAGTCAGAGGCGTCTCATCCCGCTCCAGGGGACGTTCGATCACCCGTCGGCGAGCGCGCTTTTGCCGCCACAGTTCGGTGCTGACCACGAAGACGACCACCAGGCCGTTCAGGGTGACGATGAGCGCCGCCGGCACCTGCACGGCGCGTTGCAGTTTGTTGGCGCCTACCAACAGGCCGCCGAAGAGGAAGGCCGCGGGAATGGTCCCCAGCGGGTGCAGCTGGCCAAACAGCGCCGCGACAATGCCATGAAAGCCCGCGCTGCCCGTGAAACCCGTCGCCGAGCCGTCGGTGAACATGCGGAAGTTCACACCATAGATCTGTACCGCGCCCGCCAGCCCGGCCAACGCGCCGCTGAGCGCCAACGAGAGGGCAATGTACCGCGGAACGTTGATGCCCGCATAGCGCGCCGCCTCCTTGTTCAAGCCGACGGCCCGAATGCGGTAGCCCAGCGTCGTCCGCCACAAGAGGATGTAGACCAGCACCGCCATGAGGATGGCGAGCAACGTCCCCAAGTGCAAGCGGGTAGGCGCCAGCCGGGGCAAGTCAAAGGCGGGGGAAATCCGCGCCGTCTGGGGGATGCGCGAGGCTCGTTGCAATTGAACCGGGTCCATGAGAGGCCCAATCAGCAAGAAGTTCATCCCCTGCACCGCGATCTGATTCATCATCACCGTGCTCAGGATCTCGTTGACGTTGAAATGGGCTTTGAGCAGGCCCGGAATCCCACCCCAGATCGCGCCGCCCACCATACCGGCCAGCAGCGCCGCCGGCACCACCAGCAACGCCGGCCCGTCGGGGAAACTCAAGCCCACCAACACAGCGCACAGCGCCCCCACCACAAACCGGGGAAACTCAAGCCCACCAACACGGCGCACAGCGCCCCCACCACAAACTGCCCTTCGCCCCCGATATTGGTCACGCCGCCGCGCGAGGCGATGCAAATGCCCACTCCGACAAAGAGGAGGGGCGTCGCGCGCACCAGCGTGTCGGCAATCGCGTTGAGGCTGCCGAAAGCCCCTTCCACCAGGGCGGCGTAGGCCACCAACGGATTGGCTCCCAGCGCCAGCAACATCAGCGCCCCCACCAGCAGCGCTGCCAGCGTCGCAAACACGGGCAGCAACGCATCCACCAGCGACGAGTTCCATAACGCCGCAAGCCATTGTTTCATGCTCTATTCCTGTTCCACCCGCCAGAAATGCCGCTCCACCCCCCACTGTTCGAGGGTTTCCGCTGCCGGAGCGACGACGACCGCCCTGGCCTCCACCGTCACCGTGCCATCCGCCAGCCGCAACTCGCCGGCGACTTCCGCCGCACGAGAGCGCCGCTCGACCACCCACCCGACTGCGGTCAAAGGCGTCTCCGTCGGTGTAGGGAGGCGATAGCGCAATTCCAATTTTGCCGTGACCCAAAACGTCTCCTCGGCCTGCCCGACGTTGATGGCGCGGCCCGTCACCTCGTCCATGATGGCGGCCAGGGCTCCCCCGTGCGCCATGCCCGGATAGCCCTGATACGCCTCCGGAA
>Ga0208824_1003623_pt1 | contig 10510 bp, 9 predicted proteins | sample AD_JPNTR3_MetaG_FD_184447 | JGI IMG/M metagenome (GOLD analysis project Ga0208824, IMG submission 184447) | Active sludge microbial communities of municipal wastewater-treating anaerobic digesters from Japan - AD_JPNTR3_MetaG (SPAdes) (version 2) | ecosystem: Engineered > Bioreactor > Anaerobic >...
TTGCAATAAAGCTAAAGGGTGGCACCATCAGTTTTGGCCTTGGGCTGTCCGACCCTGAGCTATATTACCTTGAAAAGCGTTTCAACGAAGAGCTTATCCTCCTCAAGCAGCTGCCGGCAGGAGAAAGTTAAGTCTGTATTGGCTCTTATTCCTGATCGAAGCTAATCTAGATAGGGTACACGACAATTTTGTGCAAAGGTAGCTAATCTTTCTTGACTTATGTTTTTTTTGCGCTAGAATTGAATATAGCTTATTATCTTAGAAGAATATGAGAGGAGGCTAAAATGAAAAAGGTATTCGCCATATTGGCGATCTTTTTGGTTTTCCTTGCCGGTTGCTCAATTTTCTCATCTCAAGCTCCCGAAGTCAAAGAATACTCTGCCAGCAGCCTAAAAAAGAGTGGCGCTACTAATGTGCCAACAAAAGAAGAAGAAATATTAAATGCTTTTGCAAGCGCTGAGAATATGGAGACAGATCCATTTTTAATGGATCTTGAAGAATTATTTAATTCATTAGAGAGCAAGGGTTCAAGCAAAGAGAAGGGAATAGAAAAAGCCAGAAGCATTGGAGAAAGGGCTCTTTCTGCAGCAAAGGATCTAGTTGATAGCCTAACAACGCAAATTGAAGATATCTCTGAAGCCATCGACGACTTCCCAACTACAAAAAAACTCAATGAAAAGATCAATGTAAATGGAGAAAATATAGGTACTTATCTGACCTTTACCAAAGGAGAAGCGACTTTAAAAGCAGACGCAAAAACGACTGACAATCAGGCTATTGCTCAGGATGCAAGCAATTTGAAGGAAGTTACTGGAGATGCTTCGATAAAGATCGAAATCAACCCTACCAATGCATTATATTCTGCAGGCTCCGCCATAAAAGATCTAAAGCTCAAAACAAATGCCGCTGGTAATGCAAAAATAACCATAAAAGATAGCGAGATTGATAAATTGACTCTCGAATATTCCAATAGTTTGGCCTTTGGATTATCAATCAATATGGATGGAAATGGCGGAAAATTCGTCATAAAGGAAGATATAGATTTTTCTAAAACAATCAGCGGCGCTGATTTGACTGAAGCAATGGATTCGGAAGACCCCGAAGCATTAACAAGCTTATTAGAACCAAAAATCACCATTAGTCTCAAGGTCTATAATGACAACAATCAAGTCAAATTTTCCAAAACTTATAATAGCATTGAAGATTTCACAACCGCCTTTACTCCTGAAGAGCCAACAGAGTAAAAAATAAGTTTTGCCAATAGACAATCGCCCCCGCGGTCAGCCATCCGCGGGGGCGTTTATTTTAGAAATGTCTATATAGTTGAACAGTAGCAACGCATATCTTAGTTGCATAAAAAGCCGAGCAGAAAAATCGGCCAATCTCATTCATACATAAAGGCTCGCCATTGTGAAGGAGCAATCCCTGTCTTTTTCTTGAAGAGCCTGGAAAAATGATACTGATCTTCGAAGCCGAGACGATAGGCAACTTCCTTGACCGAAAGATCGCCTTGTTCGAGTAGACTCTTTGCCGCGTGTATCTTTATGTGGATATAATATTGATATGGCGTCATAGAAGTATAAGTCTTGAAGATGTCGTTGAAGCGGGAGACACTTGTCCCAAGCTGACTTGCGATGCTTGGAATGTCTATATCTCCATATATTTTTTCAGCCATGATGCATTTTGCGGATTCAACTATCTTGGCCGTATGGCTGGACTGAGTCTGTCTGCGCGAGCAGGCTTTTATCTCCGATATTAGCGAGAGAATCTTAGCCGTAGCAACTATTTGATAAAGTGGCTTTTGGTTGCGAACTTCGTCGATTATTTCATTATATAGATTGAGGATATTGTTCTGTAAGCCTACCTCGAAAAAAGCTTGCCCAGGATTCAGAAAATCTCGCTCTCGGAGCATTTCGAAATGCTCTCCTTTGAAGCCCACCCAATACTCCATCCATCCAATCTCATAGACCGGCTTGTAGAAATGTCTAATACCTGGAAAGACCATAATTATAGAGCCTGGTTTTACTTCATAGCGCTTGCCCATGGTCTCGAAGATGCCCTCGCCCTTGGTGACATAGATGATTTGATATTCGTTGAGTGTTCTGCCCACCGCAACCTTCTGGAACATCCGCGGGTGTCCGTCCTTGTTGGGAGGATAGATAGTATACGGTGGCACTTCGGCATAACCTGCGTCGGTGCAGACCATCTCCCATTGTTCGTCTTCATCTGAGTAGGTAAGGTAGCGAAAATAAGTATGCTCTGTGGTCTTCTCCATGGGCTTTTCTCTCTTAATATTGCCCCTATAGTGGGATTTATTGCAACAGGCAAAATGCTCTCTTTCTTTCTCTCATGCAAGAATTATCTATCATAAAAACAATAATATCCATTGTGCCCTGCTAAAGCTGACCTATACTAATGGAAATATGATTGAGAGTTGTGCGCCAAGTCCCACGGTTGGGCTCTTTGGAATCGGTCTAGATACCTATTGGCCTCAATTCCCCGGCCTCAAAGAAAGACTTGCTGGATATCAGACAGAAACCCACACTTTACTCGAAAAAGCGGGCGCAAAAGTCATAGATGCAGGACTCGTGGATACGGTGCAAAAAGCCCGAGACGCTGCAAGGCTCTTTCGAGAAAAGAGAGTCTCGGTTGTATTCTTACAGATCACAACCTATGCGCTCTCGCAGACGGTGTTGCCTGTGGCACAGGGATCTGGCGCACCTATAATCATTATCAATATGCAGCCCGCAAAGAATATCGATTATTCTTGGTTCAACAGCCTAGGAGATAGGGCATTAATGACAGCAGAATGGCTCGCGAACTGTCAATCCTGCTGTGTGCCCGAAATTACCAATGTATTAAATAGAAATAATATTCCTTACTATTTGGTCACTGGATTCCGCGGTGAAGAATTCATAGAGCATGAATTGACTAGCTGGGTCAAGGCTGCCCAAGTCACCGAGGCGCTGCGATCTGCCAACATAGGAATCCTTGGTCACTATTACGAAGGCATGCTCGATGTTTACACCGATGTTACGCTCATGGCAGGCACTTTTGGCACTAAATTCAGTCTCATTGAAATGGATGATCTGGCGCGGCTCCGCAAGAATATCACGGTAGCCCAGATAAAAGAGAAAATAGCTCAACTGCGGCAGGAATTCGATGTTGTAGCTGAATGTGGTTTGTCAGAGTTGGAGCGAGCTGCCTCCACATCCATTGCCCTCGACGCTCTGGTAAAAGAAAAGGATCTAGCAGCTCTGGCATATTATTACGAAGGTTCGCCGGGCAGCGAGCATCAGGATATTGTAACCTCGGTTATAGCTGGGAATACACTATTGACTGCGCACCATGTGCCAGTTGCTGGCGAATGTGAAGTAAAGAACGTAATTGCCATGAAGATTCTAGATCTATTGGGTGCAGGAGGCTCGTTCTCGGAGTTCTATCTGATCGATTACGAGGATGATGTGGTGTTATTGGGCCATGATGGCCCTGCACATGCTGGCATTGCCGAAGGTAAAGTAAAGCTCGTACCGCTCCCTCTCTATCATGGAAAACCCGGCAAGGGCCTCTCCATTCAGATGAGCGTTCGACATGGCCCCGTGACGCTCTTGTCTGTGGTTGAAGGCACCGGAGGAAAAGTATTTCTGCTGAGTGCAGAAGGTGAGTCGGTATCTGGGCCGACTTTGCAGATTGGCAACACCAATAGCCGCTATAGGTTTCCTATTTCACCGCGCGAGTTTTCAGAAGCTTGGTCGAGACAGGGACCAGCGCATCATTGCGCTATTGGCGCAGGGCATGTTGCCGATGAAATCGAAAAAGTGGCCGCTCTATTTGGCATCGAGTGCAACCGCGTCTGTTGAAAAGGAAGGTATAATGCCTGATTATATTTTGGAACTGAGACATATATCGAAGTCCTTCCCTGGCGTTCAAGCTCTCAAGGATGTGCATTTTCAACTTAAGCCTGGAGAAATTCATGCGCTTATGGGAGAAAACGGAGCTGGAAAGTCGACTCTCATCAAAATCATTACCGGTGTATACCAGCCAGATCAGGGCGAGATATATTTCAATGGACAACGAATCCATTTTCGAAGCCCTACTGATGCCCAGAGACTTGGAATTGCGGCCGTTTATCAGCATGTAGCTTGCTTTCCAGATCTCTCTGTTCTTGAAAATATATTCTTAGGCCACGAGAGCTTCGATCCAGTAACCCGCAAAATCAATTGGCGGGGGCTGCGCAAGAAAGCCGACGATCTCCTTGAAAGCCTAGATGCCGATTTTAGCGCTTTATCCACCATGGGCAACCTTTCGATCGCACAACAACAAATCGTCGAAATTGCCAAGGCTCTATCTGTAAACGCCAAGATTCTTATCATGGATGAACCAACAGCTCCACTATCTCGACGTGAATGCGAAGACCTCTATCGAATTGTGGAAAATCTGCGCGACACTGGCGTATCGATAATATTCATTTCGCATCGAATCGAAGATATGTATCGAATTGCTGAGCGAGTTACCGTTCTCAGGGATGGTGCCTATGTTGATACTTGGAAGGTACCCGGCCTCGAACAAACTCAGTTGGTACGGGGAATGGTGGGTCGCGAAATAACTCAATACTTCCCTTCAAGACACATTCAAATTGGAGAAGAAATATTCCGCGTGGAAAACCTTTCTCGCACGGGGTTTTTCAAGGAAATTTCCTTTTCGGTTCGGCGTGGAGAAATCTTGGCGTTGACTGGCCTTGTGGGCGCGGGACGAACCGAAATTTGCGAAAGCATATACAGTATAGCACCTCGCGATTCAGGCAGATTCTTCCTCGAAGGAAAGGAAATCTCGATTCGGTCTCCGGAAGAAGCTCTGTCTCATGGTATAGGATACCTACCTGAAGACCGGATGAAGCAAGGGCTTGTGCTCGACTGGGATTTAGTTCGCAATATCACTCTTGCATCGCTCAAGTCCTTCTGTCAAAGAGGATTCATGAAGCAGGACCAGGAACGAGAGGTTGCAGCTCGCCTTATAAGCGATCTCAAGGTCAAAGCCGCTCACATCTATGTAAAAGCTTCCACTCTCTCTGGAGGAAATCAGCAGAAACTCATAGTGGCTAAGCTTCTAACTTCCAAGCTCAAGCTGATTATCCTGGACGAACCAACCAAAGGCGTCGATGTAGGCGCAAAAACCGAGATTTACCGCATCATGAATCAGCTCGCGGAACAAGGCTACGGCATCATAATGATTTCGAGTGAGATGCCCGAAGTTCTAGGCATGAGCGATCGCATCGTGGTGCTCCGAGAAGGTCGAAAATCCGCAGAATTCGAGACAGCAGTAGCCACTCAGGAAGCCATCCTCGAAGCGGCAATGACTAGCCAGAGGAGACAAGCGCATGCAATCGCATAAAAAGATACCATCGAGCGACATCGACAAGTCTTTTAAAGATAATGCTCCGACTGGCTCATCCAAATTGAGTGTATCTAAACTATTGCAAAACTCCGAATCATTTCGAGAGCTAGGTTTACTTCTCTTTATAGTAATCCTATCTGGAATATTCCAACTGAGAAATCCCAGTTTTTTGAGCCTGGCGAATATCAAGGATTTGCTTACCAATACCGCAATTTTGAGCATTCTTTCGGTAGGAATGATGATGGTCATTCTGACTCGAGGCATCGATCTGTCGATTGGTTCCACAATGGCTCTATCTGGCATGGTGACAGCGCTAACTGTAAGCGCAAATCCAGAGATATCGCCTTTGGTCTCATTGGTAGAGGGGATGTCGATAGGGCTTGCTGCTGGCTCCATTATCGGTGTGCTTATTGCATATTTCAATATTCTTCCCATTATTGCAACTCTCGGTCTTATGAACATTCTTAGAGGCATGACTTACCTTGTGAGCAAGGGTAAATGGGTCAGCGCTTATCAAATGTCGACGGGTTTCAAAAATCTGAGCACAGGAACCACCTTAGGCATCAATAATCTAATTATTTTTGCAGTATTAATTTATATCTTATATTCTTATTTTATAAATCAAACCAGGACAGGCCGATATATCTATGCCGTTGGTTCCAGTCCAGAGACAGCCGAGCTTATCGGCATAAAGAGAAGACGCATTATTCTCCTTGTCTATTCGCTTATGGGTCTGCTTGCTGGATTGGCTGGTGTGCTATGGGTAAGCAAATTCGCATCGGCACAGGGAGATACCGCAGTTGGCTATGAAATGAATGTAATAGCCGCGACGGTCTTGGGTGGTGTCAGTGTATCCGGCGGCCGAGGAAGAGTAACCGGCATTATTCTCGGATCAATTCTGTTTGGAATTCTTGCCAATGCACTGCCCCTCATCAATATCTCGCCATTTTGGCAGCAATTCATTCAAGGAATCGTCATCCTCACGGCCATAATATCCAATGTGCTATTGCAGCGGCGAAATGAAAAGGCCACGCTCAAAAAACGCGCAATTTGAGAGGAAAGAGATGGAAAAATCAGGGCTAGATATCAATAGACCGCATGCACTCCAACGATATCAGTGGGAGGTTTTTCTCTTTGCTCTTTTTCTGGCTGTGAATGTCGTCAATTCATTTCTAAGTCCGTATTATCTTAGTCTCGATACATTTTTAAGCACACCGATGAATTTTCTCGACAAGGCCTTTCTTGTGCTGCCTATGACTATGATCATAATCCTTGGCAACATCGATGTATCAGTAGGTTCGATAGTGGCGCTCAGCTCTGTGTTGATGGCGGTTTCGTATAATGCGGGGGTTCCTATGCCTCTGGCCATGGTTTTAGCCCTCCTTGTAAGCACAATCTGCGGTTTTATAAATGGGTTTCTTCAAATCAAGTTTAGAGAGCTTTCTGCAACGATTATTACTCTCAGCACTATGACAGTTTACCGTGGAATTGCCTATGTGATTCTCGAAGATCGCTCGGCTGGAAAGTTCCCTTCCTGGTTCAGCTTTTTGGCTTGGGGTTACATAGGTAAGGTACCCTTTATTTTCATAGTGTTTATCATCGCTGCGATAATCTTTTCGATTCTCCTCCATAAAACTCGCTTCGGACGCATGGTGTATGCAGTTGGAAACAACAGGACCGCTAGTGAATATTCCGGCATTCGAACAGATCGGGTAATTCTTGGCGTAAGCACGCTGGCAGGGCTTATGGCTGGATTTACTTCGCTCTTTCTTACCTCGCGCATGGGCAGTACAAGACCGAATGTAGCCCTCAACTATGAGCTCGATGCCATTGCCATGACGGTACTGGGTGGAATAAGTACCTCAGGTGGCAAAGGCCGAATTGGTGGACCGCTTATAGCTATTTTCTTGATAGGATTCTTGAACTATGGACTTGGTCTGCGGAATGTATCAGCGCAGGTCATTCTCATAATCTTAGGGATTCTTCTCATTCTTTCCGTGCTTGTACAAAACTTTACCGATCGAGCTAGCAGATCTCCAAGGAAATCGGCCACTCTAGCGCACCGGTCAGGTGTGGGAGATGGTTCAGATATTCATAAAAATTCAGCACAAGGAGGCTGATATGAAAAAGACAGTTTCTAGGGTAGCGCTTATACTGTTCGTACTGGCGCTTGTCATTCCATCTACTGTATTTGCTGCAGAGAAGGCAAAATTTGCCATTGTATTCAAGAACACTGGCAATCCATACGGCGAAAAGCAGCTAGAGGGATTCAGGGTCGGCATAGAGGAACAGGGCTTTGAGGCAATTCTGCGCTCACCCGATCTGCCTACAGCCGAGGCACAGATTCAAATAATCGAGCAGCTTATAGCTCAAAAAGTCGCCTCGATCTGCATTGTCGGCAATGACTATGACGCCCTGACGCCTGTCCTAAAGAAAGCAAGTGCGCAAGGCATCAAGGTGTTTTCTCTCGATTCTTCGGTAAATCCACAGGCGCGACTGACCCATGTCAATCAAGCGGATTCAGAGAAGATTGGCCAGACGCTCATTAAGGCTGCGTATGACATGGCTGGCGGCAAGGGCGAAATAGCTATTCTCTCGGCGACAAGCCAAGCATCGAATCAGAACATCTGGATCGACTTCATGAAAAAAGAGCTCGCCAAGCCAGAATATAAAGACCTAAAGCTTGTCAAGATCGCCTATGGCGATGATTTACGCGATAAATCGGTCTCCGAAACCGAAGGACTTCTACGATCCTATCCAAACTTAAAGGTGATCATTGCCCCGACCACAGTTGGAATCGCGGCAGCTGGAAAAGTACTCACCGACAAAGGGCTCAAGGGCAAAGTCTTCCTGACCGGTCTTGGGTTGCCTTCCGAGATGGCCGAATACATCAATAATGGAGTCTGTCCTTATATGTTCCTTTGGAATCCAATCGACGTGGGCTACCTTGGATCTTATGTAGCGACCGCCCTTGTGAGTGGCAAGATAACGGGCAAGGTTGGGGAGAAGTTTAGCGCTGGACGCCTAGGAAACTACACCATCACTCAAGCGCCCGATGGCGGTACCGAAGTATTGCTTGGGCCCCCATTCAAATTCGACAAGAGCAACATCGAAGAATGGAAAAAAGTGTATTGAGCGATTTATGCGGGCTTGCTGAAATATGCAAGCCCGCAATATCCATTTCCATTAGGCCCCATTGATTAAAGGATGAAAAAATGAAACGCTATGCATTTATTATGCAGCTCAAACCTGGAAATGAAGCGGAATACAAGCGCCGACATGATGAAATATGGCCCGAATTAAAGGATGAGCTGCGGAAGGCAGGGATTTCGAATTATTCGATTTACTTAGATCCTGAGACATTAAGGCTTTTTGCAATTCAAAACCTAGCTGAAGATGAGACAAGCGATTCCTTGTCCAGATTACCAATAATGCGCAAGTGGTGGGATTCGATGAAAGACCTGATGGAGACGAATGCTGATAATTCGCCCAAAGTCTGGACGCTCAAAGAAATGTTCCATCTGGACTGAATGCATGAAGGTGTGTGCATGAATCTCGATTCTATTATAAGGCTCTCTCGCCGCTACGGCACGGACTCCCGATACGTTTTAGCCGGAGGAGGAAACACTTCTCTAAAACAAGATGATGTCATGGCGGTAAAGGCTTCGGGAATTTCATTGGGAACAATCGATGAGAAAGGCTTTGTATTGCTATCGCTTCCTAGGCTCATCGATATTTTCGAGGCTGTGCTTCCTTCCAGCGCGGCTGAACGTGACAAAATCGTGCTCGAAAGGCTTCTTGCCTCCCGGCTGCCGGGGCAGACAATGCGGCCAAGCGTTGAAACCTTACTGCATGCCTTATTCCCTTTTAAGTTCGTTGTGCATCTGCATCCGGCGCTGGTAAATGGTCTACTATGTTCAGCCGAAGCTCTCGAAAAGACACCTGAGCTATTTGGAGAAGAAGCTGAAGTTTTACCCTATACCACGCCTGGATATACTCTTGCGGATAGAGTCCGAACATTGTTTAGAACACACAAATCCATGGGCAAAAGCCCAATTAGAATACTTTTCTTGCAGAATCATGGAGTATTCGTCGCTGCAGATAATGCTGATGAGATAGATGATCTATATAGGTACATTTTTGATACTCTAGGAAAATGTGTGAAGCCGTTGCCGGTGGATGATGATTCTTATTCTATAGTAGACAAGGCTAAGAATAAAACTCTGCCAGAGAAGATGAAAATAGCGATGGAAGCGATGTCCTCGGAATTTAACGTAAGATTTTTCTTTACGTCAAATTCGCTTTTGGATTATTTTCTAAGCTCATCAGAAGCTTTTGCACCACTTAGCCAAGCCTTCACACCCGATCACATTGTCTATGCTGGCGCTTGGCCTCTTTTTCTCAGCCAATCAGCGGCAAGCGACCCCGAATACCTCAGATCATCAATCCAAGAATACATCGCTGACCATGATGAACTACCAAAAATTATCTCCATTCAAGGAATCGGCATTCTTGGCCTAGGAAAAGACGACAAGGCCGCCGAACGCGCCTGCCTTCTATTTCAGGATGCAGCAAAAATCGCTTGGTATGCTCAGTCATTTGGAGGCGTTCATCCGATGGAACAAAAAGATGTGGATTTTATCCGAGGTTGGGAAGTAGAAAAATTCCGGTCGGGGGTAGCTGCCAGCGGGCTGACCACTCCTTCTTCGGAAAGTGCTCCTATACTAAAGAAATGATTTCTAGCTATGAAGGGAGGAGAATTCAATGCCCAGAACTGAGCAAGAATATCGAGCAGCACGAGAGACCTATGCTGAACTTGGCATCGATACAGATCAAGCCATAGAGACTCTCGCCTCTATACCACTTTCCATCCATTGCTGGCAGGGAGACGATGTAATAGGCTTCGACGGAGCTACATCACTCTCTGGTGGCATACTCTCCACAGGAAGCTATCCTGGTCGAGCGCGCAATGCCGAAGAGCTGCGGTCAGACGCCGTCTTCGCCTTCAGCCTTATACCCGGTAAAAAGCGCTTTAACCTCCATGCCATGTATGCAGAAACAGGTGGCGCCAAAGTAGATCGTTGCGATCTTGAGCCGCGCTACTATGAAGGCTGGA
>Ga0208824_1003625_pt1 | contig 10507 bp, 10 predicted proteins | sample AD_JPNTR3_MetaG_FD_184447 | JGI IMG/M metagenome (GOLD analysis project Ga0208824, IMG submission 184447) | Active sludge microbial communities of municipal wastewater-treating anaerobic digesters from Japan - AD_JPNTR3_MetaG (SPAdes) (version 2) | ecosystem: Engineered > Bioreactor > Anaerobic...
TGCAGGAATCGCCAGCTCCGATTCGGCTGATAAGACTGACGACATGGCATAAGCTTGGCACACATACGACGTTCGGGACTGCCACGACGACCTTCTCCCTATCCTCGGGTGTAGGCGCCACCAATACGGCAGTCCCTGCTTCACGGAACATGCCTATGTCCCCCCAGTTGTCACCGACAGCCCACGTCTCGTCTGTATCGGCTCCGAGCTCCATTTTGAGCCTTCTCAAGACAGCACCTTTTGTCATATGCGGTTCATCAATTGAAACATTTATCACTACATCACCTGTCATCACACCCTCCCTTGCCACCAGCTCGTTTGCGAAAACGCGATCTATGCCAAGATCACTGGCGACGCGTCGAGCAAGCGCTAAGATGCCAGACGATATCAAAGCCGTGAATGCTCCATGAGATCGTGCGGCATCTACTACCTCCTGCGCACATCTAGCATAGTGAATCTCGCCGAGCGTGCGCTCGATCTCCGCATGCAACATCCCCTTCCATTCCTGCGCATCCAGGATAGAAAACTCCTCATATGTGATTTCCCCTGACAGAAAGCGCATCATATGCGCCTCAGCACGGCCTGTCCATAGCCCAAAGCGACGATGTACGTACTCCCACGAGCTTGGTTCCTGTGTCAGGGTACCGTCCATGTCAAACGCTATTAGCTTCATGCCCATCCTTCACCCACACTCCGTCTCCATCAACTGATTGCGCGTCGATCTGAAAAGCCCTTATGCGCCTGAGTGAATCGGCGGCCGGATACTTCTCCGGCCGCCATCTACATATTCAGATACTGCACACATCAATGCAGCCCGATTCCGTCACACTCAGTCCGCCTTGAAATTGAGACTACATTCCCTTGCCTGGTCCGGTCTGAGGTAATTGATACCAGCCTTTTGAATACATAGTCTGCCAGAGCCCGCGTTGCTCATTCATCCAGTCATCATGACTGTTCTTGAAGGTTTCGCGCACGCTCTGGTTTGACGCCTCCACTGTAGCCATGTGATATCCCAGCGCCAACTCCTTGAGGTCACTCAACAGATCAGCAGCAATATCCCTGTCGCTCAGCCTGTTCTGGTCCATAGTTCTCCTCCTTTCGGTTTCGGACCATTCTAAGATCATTGCATTGGCATCTGTCCTGACTGACCCACAAGCCCCGAAAGGGCATTGACATGGCGTTGGCATGACTCCATCATCCTCTGAACGCTACCCTTCAGCTGCGGATCTTGGATCTGGTTCGAATAGATGCTACACTTCTTCAAACACAGCTGCTCCTTGCTGAGCTGGTCTTGAGCATACAAGACCTCGCGAGGCGTCAGCCCTTGCTGTTGAACCAATCCCGCACCCCCTTCCGATGGAATAACGGACGTATCGCTATACGTATCATCCCGCGACTGGGGCATGGGTATTCGTTGGACCATCAGTATGCTAGTGGGCAGGGCTGAAACGAAAGTTGACAATGTCGCCATCGGCCATCACATATTCCTTGCCCTCAAGCCTCACACTCCCGGCTGATCTGGCATCGGCTAGAGATCCGGCTGACATGAGGTCGTCGCACGCAACGACTTCCGCCCGGATAAAACCTCGTTCAATGTCGGAATGAATCTTCCCCGCCGCACGCTTTGCTGTGGTCCCGTTCTCAATCGGCCACGCGCGAACCTCATCTTCACCGACAGTGAAGAAAGAGACAAGTCCCAGGCTATCATAGACTGCGCGCGATACCTGCTCAATACCGCTAACCTCTATTCCGTAAGCAGCCATGAACAGATCTTTGTCGTCAGAATCGAGCTCCGCAATTTCCGCCTCTATCTCCGCCGCCAATCTGATCAGGGGTATGCTTCGTTCGCAACAATACTCTTGAAGTTGACTGTCTCGAGGAAACTTTCCTTCTCTGAATTGCTCTTCACTCATGTTGGCAACTACCACAATGGGCTTCACCGACAGCAGTCCGTATCCTCGAAGTCCCGCAGCTTCCTCCGGCTCGAGCTGGATATCCCTGAGGCTGCGCCCAGCGCCAAACTCCTCGTCCAATCGCTCCATGAGGGCCAATTCCTTATCTTCCTCTTCTGTACGCTTTTTTGAGGAATTCAACCGCTCTATCCGGGCTTCTGCAATAGCCATGTCAGCCAGGATTAGCTCGTCGGTCAGCGCCGACGCATCTGCAAGGGGATTGGGTTCTCCCAGCTCCAAGGAGTCGAATGTGCGGACTACGTTTACAAGAGCGTCAACATTCCTCATATGGTTGATGAGCAGTGTTAACCCCCGTGCAATTTCACGTTTGTTCGAGCTAAAGTCGTCGAACGTTGATCCAGATGATGCCCTTCCTGCCAAGTCCACTACCTCTAGCTGTGCATAAGTAGTCTTCTTAGGCTGATACATCTTGCTCAAAAGATCGATACGAGCATCCGGAACTCGAGCCATCCCGATGCTCGCATCCTGTTTGCGCGACGGGGCAACTCCGGTCAGGAGACGAAATAGGGTCGTCTTCCCCGCTCCCGGCATGCCCACTATGCCAATTCTCATACAACCTGCACCTTCTCGTTGTCTACTCGCAAGCCTCGTCCTAACGAAGGGTTGCTCATTTCTTTATCCATTTCCACGATCCTACAGAAGAATAAAACACTACATCAGGCGTCACGCATTCTTCCAAAACAGGACCCTCCAAGAAACTCCCGCATGATGGAATTAGGAGGAATGTCAGCCCTCTCTACCGGAAGGATGTACGCAAGGAACTTGCGCAAACGCTTAGCCTCTATATACTCGGGATCCTCCTGTCCAATCGCGGCCAACAGCGGATCGGCATATGGCTTCAACACCGCAAGCTCATAGGCTAACGCCGTATTGAACATCACATCGGCAGTCTCTTGGAAAGGGAAAATGTTCCTTTCCTCTCCAGCCCTAACCTTAGGCCACATCCTTATGGTGTCCTTCGCGCTGTGCCCACGGAAGAGATTGTCCCTCACCAGCCTCCTCAGGATCCTCACATCAGTCGTTGGTATCCGGTTGTGATCATCAATATTGAGATGAGTAAGGGCCGATGCATATATCTTGAATTTTCGGCCCATCGGAATAGATCTAGTCAACTCATCGTTGAGCCCGTGTATCCCCTCAATGATGAGCATCTGATCCTGTCCAAGTTTGATGGGACGACCCTTCGAGGACCGCTTGCCTTCGATAAAATCAAAGACAGGAACTTCGACCTCTTCGCCCTGAATCAGGCGGGTAATGTGCTCATTGAGCAACGGAATATCGATTGCCTCTATGGTCTCGAAGTCGTATTCGCCCTCTTCGTCGACGGGGGTATTCGCGCGATCGACGAAGTAGTCGTCGAGAGAGAGTGGAACAGGGTTCAGCCCATTCACTCTCAACTGGACCCACAGGCGTTGAGCGAAAGTGGTCTTTCCCGAGGATGAAGGGCCAGCAATGAGCACTACCGCTATCCTGTCCCGGTTCTGAGCAATAACGTCGGCAATCTGGGCAACCTTTTTCTCGTGGAGCGCCTCCACGATTTGAATTAAAGCATCGATATTGCCCGCGCGGATCACGTCATTGAGGGATGCCACATCGTTTACTCCAAGGACCCGCCCCCATTTCTCCGCCTCAAAGTAAACATTGGCAAGCTTACCCTGCTCAACGTACTCGGGCAATTCCAGCGGATTGCTCCTTCTCGGCAGTTCCAAGATAAACCCTGGCAAATAATGTCGAAGCCTGAAAGTGCCAAAATATCCCGTGCTAGGCGCCATGTACCCATATAGGTAATCGCTTAGCCAACCGCATTCGTATATGTTGACCGTGTCGGCCTTCCGATACCGAAGCAACCGAGCCTTGTCCATCTGTCCATCTACTCTGAATAGCTCTATGGCATCTTCCACGAGCATACGCTTTCTGTTTATAGGCTTGTCGGCCTCAACAATCTCCCGCATCCGCTGTTCAATCGCGCGAACGTGCGCCTCAGTAAGCGGCCTTGTCCATTTGATCTCGCCATACAGGCCGTTCGAGAGCGAATGCTGTATGATTACACGGCAATCCTTGAGCACTTCACGGGCGGCCATCACCAACACGAGGATTCCAGTCCGGGTGTACACCCTCATGCCATCTGAATCGCCCATGTCAACAAACTCCACATGCGCGTCCGTGTCAAGGACATACGTCAGTTCCTTAAGGTTATTGTCGACCTTAGCAGCCATCACAGGCCAGCGAAGTCCATGGGGAATGATCTTCGCCAGTTCCTCAAGAGAAATGCCTGAAGCCACGTTGTGCTCGCTGGCGTCCGGCAGGGTTACCCTTATCGAACTCTCCATGGTTATCCTCCCCTTGTTGCGGGCAGACGTACCTAATATCTTTCGACAACGCAGCGTAGTTCCCTCCATAACTACGACTTGCCGAGGAACCCGCCATCTAGCGCCGCCTCAAAAGCCTTGTTGAAAGCGAAAACGCCTATCACGAAGTATACTCCCGCAAGAATTGCCGCGGACGCCAAATCCCCTCCAGCCACGAATTCTCCAAGGCCGACTCCGCCGAAAGTTATTTCGCGAGCCATGTAGTAGCATCCCCCGTATGGCAGGAATCTGCTGACTGCAGCTACTGAACCCTTCTTCGCATCCACCGGGACAAATGCCACAGCGAACAGACCCATAGAGATCAAGTTGACAAGTCCCCCTATTCTTTTTGCTAGGAGGGCGATCCCGCCCAGAACATAGCCTATTCCCAGCATTCCTAAGCGCATCAGGATCAGCGGCACGAGCGCAGACAGTTTTGGAGGGGGCATGCGGGCGCCTGTTGTAAGAGACACCGCCAGTATTATGACGGCGATATTGGGCAGGAAATTCGCCAGCGACGCAATATCCCGTATAAGGGCAATACGCCAAAGTGGAATACTAGATGAACTGAGCTGCTCAACCACGCCTGACCCCGGCTCCTCCGTGACAATTCGCACCACTCCCTGCAAGGCCCCCATACAAAAAAAGACGCATGCAAGGGAAAACAGGAGCTCATCGGCAGCGTCCCCGGAGGTAACAGCCCGTCCCGAGGCGGCCATAATCGCCACAGTCAGAAAGACATATGCTGCCAGGGTCTCAGTAATCAGTTCCACAGGACTTCTGATCTTTCGGATCAGTCCCTTCTTGATCTCAACCCATACCGCTTGCACATTCATCAGATATCACGCTACGTAAACCCCCTCCTTCGCCTTCAATTACAGGGGGAAGTAGCGTTTTCCCTCCTCTCGCACAGCATTGGCCGATGCCGAGATCCTTTTGCCATCCAAGTTGCGCAGGTTAAAACAGCCTGTAACATGTATTTCCAAAGATAAAGCACTCCTAGCCTTTATACCCAACCTTGCAAAACAGGCCAAACCCGTGAATATACCCAGCTCTCCTGCGCTCGCTGCTTGGTGATGTACCCATAGGCCTCCGTAAACACTTGGATATAACTCCTGCAGCATTGTTCCCATGCACGCCACATCGTGGCAAACCCTTTCTGCGCCATCCATGGTAATGCTGGTTATCAGCTGAATCATTAAGGGCTCCATGATTTTGACGAGTATCCGCACGCTTCGTCTCTCACAGCAAGTTGCCCATGAACTCTTTGGCCATCACCCGCAATGTCTAAGGCGCATATGCCCCAGCTTCAGGCGTAGGAAGGTTGGCGAAAAGAGCCATCTTCTTCTCCGGCAAGTTTCAAAAACACAGACTCCAGACAAGGTTCTCGCCTGGTTACAGACTCGACCCCCACTGCTGCCAACTCCAACACCCCCATAACATCGAAGAATCCACGCTCGTCAGGAACATCAATATCGATCACCGTGTATCCGGAATGGCTTACACCGAAGCCATCCAGCCATTTTTCCCTCACCTCTACCTGCCCCAAACCGCTCAAAGCGGTTCGAACCTCTTCGGTCAATGACCCTGCTAGTGTCAAGGTATAAGCTCTGAAAGCGAAGACGTCCAGAAGGCGCCTGACTGTATCGAGAGCCAACACCCTGCCTTCATTTAAGATACATACTCTATCACATACATCCTCTGCCACATCCATCTGATGAGTAGTCATGATCACAGTACACCCTTCTTCATGGGCCATGCGCTTGATCGCCTTGCGCAGTTCCAGAGAGGACATGACATCAAGGCCCACAGTGGGCTCATCGAGAAGAACAACCCGAGGCTCTGCCGCAAGGGCAACCGCCAGGGAAACCTTTTGCCTTGTGCCCATGGATAGGTCATTCACAGGCCTATCGGCCACTTCTGCAATGTTGAAAAAGTCCAGCCATTCGCCGGCGCGAATTCGAAGCCTCTCAGTATCCCGCAGACCTTTCATGATGCCAAAGTATTGTATGTTCTCCCATGGCGTCATCCGAGGGTAAAGGGTGCGTGCGCGATCCAATACCACACCCACACAGCTCAAAGCCTCGGGCCTTTGCTCCACCACATCATACCCTCCAATAAGTATCGTGCCGGATGTGGGAGTAACAAGCCCCGACATCATCCGGATAGCGGTGCTCTTCCCCGCTCCATTGGGACCAAGCAGGCCCAAAATCTCTCCCTTGGGAATTGCCAATGAAAGATCGCAGAGGGCAACAACGGGCTTATCGCATCGCCGACGCCTGAATACCTTGCGAGCTGATTTCATGTCAACGACCAAATCGGACAAGAATACCACCTCCCTGCGGCCATCACTACCTGTAATTGTAATATCATAAATCAGGATAGTCAACCATTTAATGGGTTAACCATCTGGCTAGTCCCACTCGACTAGCATTGCCATAAAGTCAGGCGAAGCGCTGATATCGGCTGAAAATGGCAAGGGCTAGAGAAGAAGCAGTCTCGGGGTTGATCGCTTTACCCGAGCAACGGTCCGGATCCGAAAAAGCGGCATCGTAGCAAAAGGACCCTAACAGGCATGAAAAAACCCGTGCGCTTCCACACGGGTAACCAGAACGACACGATTGGAATCAATATGGGGAGTCAGGATTACGCAACTTGCCACAGGCAAGCATGCCTCAACCCACAAGGTACATTGGAGGAAACTTGCAGTCAGCTATTCCTCCTCTGCCCACAACCTGCACAGGTTGACTACTACTTCAGCAGCCTTCTCCATCCACTGTACGCACGCCCACTCGCGCCTGCTGTGCATGTCGCCGCCGCCTGCGAAAAGGTTAGGCGTGAGGACGCCTTCGCAAGTCAGCCTCGAGCCATCAGTGCCCCCTCTTATGGGCGCAACTACAGGATCAACATTGGCCATCTCCATAGCTTCCAACGCTAGCCTCACGACTCGGGGATCTTCATCCAATTTTTCCTTCATATTGCGATAGCCCCCGGTATGAGCCCACTTGATGCTGCATCCGGGGTAGTTCGCCTCCAGCGCCTCCAATGTCTTGATGAAAGCGGTCTCCCTCTTCTCCAGAAGCTTGGCATCGAAATCGCGGATGATGACTTTTATCGATACCTTCTCCACATTGCCTTCGATTTCGTTGGGATGCGTAAAGCCTTCCCTGCCTGACGTGGTTTCAGGCCGCCAGTCGGCGGGGATTGCAGAAATCAGTTCGGCCGCAATGTGGACTGCATTCACCATCTTTCCCCTAGCAGTTCCGGTATGGCTCGACACTCCCTCTATAGTTACAACACCATTTATTGCGTTGAAGGTCTCCTCCGAAAGCTCCCCGAGATATCCCCCGTCTAGTGTGTAAGCGTATTTCGCGCCCCACTTATCATAGGGAAATCTGGCTACCCCCTTCCCTATCTCTTCATCAGGCGTAAAGGCTATCCATACATCGGGTCGAGGGATATCAGGGTTTCGGATGAGCTCAACCAAGGCCTGCATTATACCGGCGATGCCGGCCTTGTCATCCGTGCCTAGCAAGGTAGATCCGTCTGAGGTGATTATGTCACAGCCTATTGCAGCAGCAAGTGCTGGCGAATCCTCTGGGCTCAAAATGACGCCATGACCGATCTCAATCTCTCCGCCCGCATATCCTCTATGCATTACGGGTTTTACCCCTTCTCCCGGAATTCCCGGAACAGTGTCGAGATGAGCCATGAAACCGACTGCCGGCGCAGGCTTGTCCAGATTTGACGGCAATCTGCCTATAACAAAACAGTGTTCGTCCACGGCAACATCTTCAAGCCCAAGTGCACGAAGTTCTTCCGCCAGCATGCGGGCGAGATCCCATTGTCCTTCCGTGCTAGGAGTCGTATCGGTCTCATCCGAACTCTCGGTGTTGACCCTGACATATCTCATGAACTTCTCCGCGACGCCTTCTTGCATCAGTGCGTCTTTATTCATTCATCGCCGCCCCCTCACCAGACCCACGGCCTAACCAGCTGCTCGGCAATCTCCTCCGCGCGTCTGGTGCATGCCTCGGGATCCATCGCTATCTGCCTTTTCACAACATCCTCGTAAATTATGAAACCACCCACATGTTCAATCCTGGACTTCATGGAGCGAAGCGGTCCTTCAGCAGCCCCACTGCCTGATGTCGCAAAAACTCCAAACCGGCGGCCGATGCCGTCAGGCATGTTGTTGAGAAAAGCGTTCAGCTCCGCAGACGTCTTGCCCGCGATTACGGGACCCGCAATCAAAACCAACTCATACATGCGCAAGCTTTTCGGCATATCCTCGGCTAAGTCGGTTTCCCTCTTTCGGAACGCAGCCCAACTTGAAGCAAACCACCCCATCGGACGCTTGGCCTCGAGTTTGTGATATTCCACGCGGTGGCCACGCCCTTCCAATGCCCGTCCTATAGACTTAATCAATCTCTCAGTTGCACCTGTTCGTGAATGATATACAAGCAAAGCTCTCACCGGCAGATCCTCCTTCTCGCAGCATGGCTCTGTCCGCAAACACTCCTTATAGCCAACTTTAACCTTTTAACATTCGCTTCAGGAATGCCTTTTCCCTTCTTTGCGGCAAAGCATCAGCATCAGGTTCGAAACTCGACGACATCGCCGTCTTCAAGCACCCATTCGCGCGGAGCAAACTGGCCGCCAAACCGCGTAGAGCCCCATACTTTGGCACCCTTCATGGTTCGTGGCAAATCGCGATGGATGGCTTCGGCCAAATCAGCCACCGTGCTCCCGGCTGGCAGCGTTACCGGCGAATTCCGGTCGGGCTCCTCCTTGCCGGGCGGCTTGGGATAGAGCCTGATAATCCCGAGCATGGCAAATATGATCTTTGGCAACTCGCAAATGCCATGCTCCGAAGTGGTCGAGACGCGAACAAGCTGTGCTTCTCCACAAGCCTCAGCCAAGATATCTGCATTGATGGTCGCGTCAGGCAGGTCAATCTTGGATGCAACTATTAGGAAGCGTTTCGCATCTTCAATCACTTTTCGTTCCCGTAACAACGCAAGCTGCTCGTCGAGATCATCGAGGCATGAATCAGAACTGGCATCCAAAACGATCATAACCCCGTCACCCGTCCGCATAGAGGCAGTCAATGCAGGGGGACAATTGGAAGCAGAGATAGGCGGGCAATCCACCAACTGGATCTGTATGTTCTCGTATTTCATCATTCCCGGGACAGGCAGAGGTGTGGCATAAGGATAGGGCGCCACCACTACTTTAGCATTGGTAAGTGCCCCAACCAGCGCCGACTTGCCGGAATTAGGCGGGCCAACAACGAATACTTGACCCGCCCCTTCTCTTTGCACACAGTAGGGATCGGCCTTGCCTTTTTTTCGCAATTCCCGGCCTTCCGCCCGAAGCCTAGCAAGACGTTTCCTGAGATCAGCTTGCAACTTCTCAGTGCCTTTGTGCTTTGGAATCGTCCTGAGCATCTCTTCGACAGCGGCTATCTTTTCATCTGCGGTGGTTGCGCGCTTGTACGCCTCCTCCGCCTCCATGTACTGCGGGGTGAGGTTGGCGGGCATGCGTGCTCCTCCTTTTCCAGGGGCCCGGCTGCACTACGTATGTAGGACCGTTGTTGATATGGCTTTCGCCACCACAGCAGCCCCTCCTTCATAGGTTCGCAGTCCGAACAGATCAGGGTCGAGCGGCTCCACTCCGGCCGAAGCTCCCCCGACAACAACCTTCCACTCGCCCTCGATCGGCAGATCTATCCTAACATCTTGCCTGTTGGGGTTGTAAACGACGACAATCTTATCCCACTCGTCTCCGCACGAAGCGCCATCCAACATGAACACCACAACATTATCTGCAGGAGCCGGCAGGAATCTGAGTGAACGCCTGATTGCCTCTGCAGAGCACATTCGGAATGCGGGGTGTGCCCGACGAAGCTGTATCAGCCCTCTGTGGTAGTCGAAAACCTCCGCATAATCCAACTTCCGCACCCAATCGAAGCGGTTAATCGCATCGCCCGCACGGTAGCTATTGCAGTGTCCGCCTTTTGTCCTGAGCATCTCAGCGCCTCCCTCCATAAATGGAATACCCTGAGACGTCATTACAATCGCCTGCGCCAACAAGTCCATCTTGATTCTGTCCTCTTCGGAATCTAACGGCGCCGACCGGGCAATCTTGTCCCACAATGTGAGGTTGTCATGGCACGATACGTAG
>Ga0208824_1003632_pt1 | contig 10496 bp, 14 predicted proteins | sample AD_JPNTR3_MetaG_FD_184447 | JGI IMG/M metagenome (GOLD analysis project Ga0208824, IMG submission 184447) | Active sludge microbial communities of municipal wastewater-treating anaerobic digesters from Japan - AD_JPNTR3_MetaG (SPAdes) (version 2) | ecosystem: Engineered > Bioreactor > Anaerobic...
TCTATCACTCCGGAAATTTAAATCCTGCTGATTTTAGTTTGACAACTCATAATCACGGGACTGGAACAACCAATAGAATAGTTAAATATACAGACGCAAACGGAAAAATCGGTAATTCAATTATCAGCGATAATGGCACTTCTATTACTGTAAACGGTCCCATGAATGTAACTGAGTCAATAACATCTCAGACTGGAGAGCTAATAATAAAAACACCTGCCGGTAAAGGCTACCTAATTTTATCAGACGACACAATACCACCAGGCAATCAAGGGTTTTTTCTAAATTCTACCAGTAGCAAGGCAGATGCGAACATTGGATCACAGAGAAACTTGGGGTTAAGTGCAGTAGGGACCCTAAGCGTGACGGCTGACAATATAGCAATATACCCCTATGGTGGTTCTGTGTGCTCTCTACAGATCAATGGTGGACTGGATGTAAAAATTAACAAAAGCATGTCCATTACTCCGGGGCATGCAAACGACAGTCTGCTTATTTATGCCCCGATAGGAACTAATGAACTGCATACGCGAGGAGCTATAACGTTGGGTTTAAATGGCACGACATTTACAGGAATGAAACGGTACACTGGAAATCTTGACGCTAACGGTAGAAAGACCATTGCCCTCGGAACTGGAAACGGCGCTAAAACAGAGGTTATCGGAGCAAAAGTGTCGAGCACTTCTCAAAACTATTATTCTCTTGGTAGATTTCTTTCAACCGTGATCACCGGAGATAGTTTGATGATTATTCCCGATAATAACGGGGCTCCAATCACTTTTAATAAAACTTGTACGTACCAGGTTTGGTGTATTGAAACGCCGTGAGAAGTGTACGCAGTAACTAAAAGGTAATCGCTTTATAAGTGAAAAAATATTTGACTAATTGAGACACAGAATTAAAAGGAGTCATAATGGCTTTAACATACCAGACTACAGCAACAAAGCAGAAAACTAACTTACCATTGCAGGACCCGAATAACCCTGCACAGCCTTTGCCTGTTCAGCCACCGGCACAGATTCAGACTGTTAATCCGGTACAGGCCCCACAACAGCCACAGACGCAATTACAGCAGGCTTCTGATAAAAGCTTCATGCAGGCAAATCAGCTTGCTCAGCAGGGATTTCAAAGCCCTACCGCACAGGTTACAAGTCAGAAAACACAGGAGCTTTTACAGAACCCGAATCAAGGCCAGAACTATCAGCAGTACAACCAGAACCGGCTTGAACAGTTTGACCGGGAAAGAGCGGAAGCAATGGAAGCGGCCAGGCAGGGGCTTGCAGGTGCATCAGGCTCTTCAATGGCTCAAACAGGGCTTATGGAGCTTGCCTTAAAGGGGATAGAGGGAAGGGCAGACCTGCAGACCGACCTTGACCGGACATCGGCAGAACAGAGCTACCAGAACCTATTGAGAGCCTTAGCAGAAGGCCGGGCAACTACTCAGATGGAACAGGGGATCTCAAAGCAGAATATCGATGCTCTCCTTGAGGCTCGGAAGGTATCAGAACCGGAACTTGAAAGACAGTTCCAGGGACAGCAGTCTGCCATTGATAGAGGCTTAGAGATTGCCAAGGCAAACCAGAACGCAGAGCTCCAGACAGCCCTTACACAGTTACAGGGCAATATTCAGAGCGGCCTTCTCATGCAGGAGCAAACCTTTAAATCTGCTGAAGATGCCCTTAACAGACAACTTGAAAGAGAGATTGCTGCCGGTAACTGGCAGAACGCCATGGAACTTGAAACACTTCGGGGAGAGATACAGGCTCAGGCTCAACAGGCTCAAAGGGATTTTGAAAGGGCTGAACGGATTGCCACTCAGAGCTGGACCACTACCGAACGGATTGCCTCACAGGACTTTGAAAGGGCTTCTCAGTATCTACAGCAGGAGTTTGCAAAGGCAACGGCTGAACAAGACTTCGAGAGACAGAAGTATTTGCAGGAGCAGGAAGCCAGTCTGCAATTGAAGATGCAGACAAATGAAATGGACTACGGGGAGAAAATGGCCTATTTGCAGCATCAGCTTGCAGAGGCAAGGGCCAACAATGACGTTGAAAGAGAGAAGAATGTTCTCACCTTTACTTTTTCACAGGAAATGGAAAGGATCAGACAACAGCAGGGTTTTGAAGCTTCAATGCAGTACAGTCAGCAACAGTTTCAACTGGCTATGCAAGCTAACGATTTTACACATGCAGAAACCATGCTCACTCTGCAGCAGAACTTTCAGGCAGAGGAAGCGGCAAAGGACCGGGTTATTGAAATGGCTCGTGTTGAACTGCAGAAGCGCGGTGTCGATATGGCACAGGTTGAACAGCAGTACAACATGATTCAGGCTGAAATTGATGCCGGCAGGCTACAGCCGGAAGCGGCCTTTCAGTACATGGAAAGCACTCTTGGGAACCTTGGGATCGATTTCCAGATGGCTGATGCGGTGGAGACAGCAAAACAAGCTCTTAGAGCAGAATTCGAGCTTCAAAAAGAACAGTTTATGCTTTCACACCCTGAGTACGTTGCGGGGAGCATAAACGGTATTCCAACCCGCTATACAGAGGAAGGGGAACGGGCTTTCCTTGAGTTTATAAACACCACCATGTACGGCCCTGACGCTACTGAGACAATCCAGAAAGATTTAATTAACGGTGTTTTGACAGCACAGGAAATTCGGACAGACCCAGAAAAACTTCAGGCTGCAAAAGATAACGCTATTATTGTTTCTGGCGAAAACGTCTTTAAAGACAGGAAGGGCGCGAACACTTATAGGTTTACCGGTTTGCCAGATAAGAACGTTCCTTTTACTGATGGAAATGGTTATTTCGTAAGAATTTCGGACCCACAAGACGTTCGAGTTGCCGGGACAAACTATCAGATTATCACAGTAATTGACCTTGATACAGGTAAAACAAAAAAGATTAAGTCAACCGATTTATAAAAAGGTAGGGAATTATGGCAGCACCAGCAGCAATAGGTTATGCGGCAAGCATCGCAAGCGCACTTGGAAGTGCAAGCGGCGGACAAAATCAACAATTGGGGTATGGGTTAGGAGCTAAAATATTAGGTGCCCCCGGTGACCCAGCCGGAGCCATATATCAACTTGTTCAAGGCCGATTGGCAACAGAAGAAAGTAAGAGGCGATTTAATGAACAAATGGCATTAGAAAAAGAGCGCCTTGATTTAGAACGAAAAAGGCAAAATCAAGAAAACGCATTTCAAACCCGTGGCATGAACATGAATGCTCTGCAGATGCTTGCGAACCAGAGAGCGCAGGCAATGCAGTCTTTTAAAGGACAGGGTTTTAGAGATAGCCTTTACCGAGTGATAGGGGGCTGATTATGGATCTTGTAAGCATGGGCCTTGCAATTGAAAATAACAGATTAAGACAGAAGGGGCTAAACGCTCTTCAGCAGTTAAGGGAGTCACAGAAACATGCCGAACTCTCCGGATTGGCTGACTTTGACTTAATGGAAAGGGCAAGGGAATTAGGGTTAACCGGGGAATTCTCGCAGGTCCCGGAGGTGCAGGCTTTTCTATCTGAGCCCATTGAAACCCGCATGAAGCAGCAAAAACTAGAAACCGGGGATCTTGCTTTACAGTCTGCTAAAAGCAAAGCAGAGAGAGAACAGAGAGCCGGGGAAGCTCTTAATAAAACGCTTTCTGATATAAGACTTCAGGACACACTTGGACAGATTGACTTTTCCCAAGGGCTGAAGGATCAGGGGTTTCAGACAAACCCGAAAAGCAACCGGGATATTGCAATGGAAAACCTCACTCCTTACATGGATGATGCAAGGGTTCAGGGCTTTGTTTCTTCCTTCATTGAAAGGCCGGAAAACTTAGACATCCAGAAAAAAAGGCTTGCCATGGATGAAAAGGAGTATAATCTGAGGGTAAGAAAGCTTGAAAAAGAACTTTCAACCATTGGTGAGAATGGCCTTGACCCTGAAAAGATAGCAACCATTGAAGGAACTCTCAGGAAAGAGTTTATCGGGCTGAACAAGGATTTTTACAATGTACGGGATGCTTACAGCAGAATAGCAGCCACAGCTAAGAACCCAAGTGCTGCCGGTGATCTGGCTTTGATTTTTAATTACATGAAAATGCTTGATCCTACTAGCGTGGTCCGGGAAGGTGAGTTTGCAAACGCTCAAAATGCCGGGAGTGTGCCAAATAAGATCATTGGTGTTTACAACCGGGTTCTTAACGGGGAAAGACTGGCAGACGCTCAGAGAAAAGACTTTCTTAACCAAGCTCAAAGATTGTACAGCACAGCCCTTGAGACATACAAGAAAACAGCCGCTAACTATATGGGGCTTGCGGTACAGTACGGCGGTCAACCCTCAAGGGTGGTTACTGATATGACCGCTGATGTTGAACCAAATCAAGGAACCCTCCAGAACTTTACATCAGTACAGGAAGCAGAGGCGGCTAATTTGCCGAAGGGCACCATTATTACCATAAACGGAAGAAAAGCGGTGGTGGAATAATGCCTATTCGATTTATTGAAGATCAGGAACAGCCGGCAAGCGGGACAAGGATCCGGATGTTAGAGGAAGAAAAGCCTCAAAACGGAAAAATCGAATCCCCACAATGGATGAAAAATGTTTTTCCTTCCGTAAGCCATGAAGGGACACTTGGACAAAAAGTTCCTTGGGGTCAAGCGGCTAAAGAGACCTTATTAAGCGGGATCGATCTTCTTACTTTTCCAGTTCGTGCGGTAAGTACATTGAGAACCAATCCGGAAACCGGGGAAAAGTTTGATATAAAGGATCCTGCAAGCGCATTCTGGCGGCCTGAGATGGAAAAGGCAAAGAAAGCAATTGGAAACCTGCCCGCACCACCTGTCTATACGCAAATGCAACCAGGGCTTGATCCAATGGGTTTAGCATCAGTCACAGAATATCCGGATTACAGGGAAGTCTTACAAGGTGCAGTAGAACTCGGGGGAAACATATTAAGTGACCCTGCATTCATTTCCGGTGGTGCCGCCAAGCTTGCAAAAAAGCCGCTTCAAAAGTTAGGGGTAAACATAGAGGCAAGTGTCATAGGAAAAGGCAACAAGTCTATTCTGAAGAAAAACAACCTTACGCCAAAGCAGGCTGCGGAAACCGCTTTGAAAAACAAAGTGGGCGGGTCCCTACCCAAAACCATTGAAAAAATAAATTCCGTTTTCGATGATGTTGAAACCCAGATTGACAACGTTATTGAATTAGCACAGATTAAAAATCCGAATCAGACCATAAATGTTGATGACGCTCTTCTCAGGGTGCTTCAGAGAATAGACAGTAATGACCCTATGTTTTTTGGCCAGACAGAAGAGGCAAAGAAGGCCTTTGATTCATGGCTGAAGGAATTCTCTAACTATAAGTTTACCGGGGAACAGCCGCTTGCAAAGGCTCAGGAAATAAAAAGACTTGTAGGTAAAAAGGGGTTTAAAAAAGGATCCGCACCCACAATTGATACACAGGCAAAAGAGCAGATTGCGGACTTGATTAACCTGGAATTAAAGGACGAACTAGAAAAAGTTGTTCCTGAGATAAAGGATCTCAACCAGGTATACAAACGGCTTATTCCGATAAAGCAAATGGTACAGAATAGAATCTCTGTCGCACAGGGAAATGATTTGTTTGGCCTTGGGAATATTCTTACCACAGGCGGCGGGGCTCTACTTGGTGTTACTCAGCAGGGAATTAACCCTGAGGCGTTACTTTACGGTTTGGGGGCAAATCTTCTCTATCGTGGATCTAAGTCTGGGACTGTCGCACAGGGTTTATACAATATCGGGAAAGCGGCAGGGAATATAATCCCAATTCCGGTATCAGGCACAGCCGCAACATTAAATAATGAACTCGGAAAGCGCAAAATCGGGAGGTAGTGTATGAAAAATGATACTCTTCGACAGAAGCAAAGCCGGTTTGTCCGCATGGTAGGACTCCTGATTGACTATGCCTATTTGCAGGGCTTTGAATTGACCTTTGGTGATGCCTATGCACTGACAGGCCACAAGAAAAACAGCCTGCACGGTAAACGCCTTGCGATTGATTTAAACCTGTTCCGGAATGGGGAATACCTGACTACCACAGAAGCGCATTTGCCTCTTGGTGAGTTCTGGGAGAGGCTAGGCGGTACCTGGGGCGGGCGTTTTAGCCCACCTGATGGAAACCATTACAGCCTTGAGCATGAGGGGGTAAGATGAGCAAGAAAAAAGGTTTCTGGAATACACTATTCGGGCGGTATGTGTTCAACAACCTTATTGCCCTTGACCAGACATGGAATACCAGATTTGGAGGTGATCCGGATGAAACAATTTCTTCACGCCTTGGAAAAATTAAACGGGCGAATGGCGGAAAAATCCCGTGGTCTCGGCCTCTCTGTAAAGTTATCGATTCCGTCCTTGAGATCATTGATAAGAACCATTCGATTGATGCGATTGAAGAAGACGAAGGCAAAGACGGGCTTTTCATCTAATAGTTAAGGAGAATGATCATGGAAAATTTACAGATGTGGGCGATAGGCGTAGGCGTATCGGTGGCAGTTGCGGCTTTTATCCGGTTCTTTCCAAAGCAGAAATTGATAAACTGGATTTGTCCGATTGCTGAAGGAGCAGGAAAGGCACTGAGCAAGATTCTGATACTCAGACTTGGCAGAGAGGCGGCTGAGAACGTGGAAGAGGGGATAATTGCCACGTTAGCGGCAACGGTATATGCCGGAGTTGACAGCTTCATGAATGGGCTCTTAAATGACAACAAGAAAAAATCTTGAGGTAAAGTTGAACAAGGCCCAGAAGTGGCTTATTCTGATCAGTACGGTTTTTGGGATGCTGATAGGCGGTACAGTCTGGACGTGGAATGTATTTGCCAGACCTGCAATTCAGGTGCAGATTGAAGCCACTACAAACCCGATTCGGGAAGCTATTGAATTTCAAAACTTTTTGATGATGGTGAATATGCCTGACTCCCTGATTAGGCAGGCTGAACAGCTTTACACATCGACAAAGAGACTTGACCGGAGATTAAGTGGAGAAGGCTCTTTCCGCAATAGGAGAGGACTGTAATCATGCAGAACAAAAAGGCACGAAAAGCCGCAGCACAGGTAAACCGATTTCTCAACCCCGCTTTGATCGACAATGACGGGGAACGGAAACTTGGAAAGGGAATTCCGAAGACAAGGCGGGACTTTCACACCATTCTCAGGCATCTTGATAGCCAGTTGAGAAAGGCCGATCCCACACTACCCAGAGAAATATCAGCCGCCCATTACCTGACAGTACATAAGCTGTTTGAATTAGCTCTCAGGGATAACTCCGCTTCAGTGCTGCAGGAGTGCCCCAAATGCCATGAAAAAATTGAGGTCATGGTAAATGATGCCAGGTGCGAAAAAAACAGCATAGAAGCCTTAAAAACCATGGCTGAACGCATGTTCCCTAAGTTGGCTCAGCTCACCCATGAGGTGAACATTGCCGGTCAAATAAACATGGTTTCTGAGCATATCGGGGCTATCATTGTGCGGTATGTCCCGGCTGATAAACGGGTGAATTGCCTTTGCGAAATTGAACAGCTTATAGAAAAGTGCAAAAATGTTACAGAACAGCAAGTCCAAAGTGACATCAGTGAATTGCCTCTCGCAGTTGCGGGATGAAATTCATAAGGCGGTAGAAAAACTCTCCATGCCTACCTATGAGCCTACCGGCTTACAGGAAGATGTTATACTGGCATTTGGTAAAGGTCTGTATCAGATCATTGTTGCTCTGCACCCTAACGATGTGGGGAAAACTGCAGTAGGGGCAAATATAGCAAAAAACATTCTCTGGCCACATGACCCTACATGGTTTTCATGGTGGGACGGTTATTCTGTATTCCGAGACAGAACATGGACCACCAAAGAATTCAGGATTGCATCAGAACACACTAACCTTGCGGAAACCGGAGCCATACAAAAGGAGATAGGTATTTGGTGGCCTTTGGGTAGGTATGAGTGGCTAAAGGGCGGAAAACCCTTTCCCTCGCAGTGTACGACTGATTCAGGGTGGAAGGGGGACGCCCTTTCTTATACTCAGGACCGGAAGCAGTTTGAATCTAAGAAAATCGATTTTGCATGGTTTGATGAACCGGCAGATCCGGAATTGATAGGTGCCACAACCTCCCGTTTCTCCGAAGCTGATAAAATGCTGCTTTTGATAACGGCAACTCCTATCAAATGCGGACCCTTCCTTGACGTGATAAATGACCTCAAGGATAAAGGCACCCGGGTAAAGTATCTCACCGGCACGGCTTGGGAAAACTCCATTGAAGAAGGTAAGCCAAACCACCTTGGAACAAAACGCGGATTACGCACAAAGGAGGCCATAGAAGCCAAGATCGCATCTACCCCGATAGATGAGAGGGATGCACGTATTTACGGCAAGGCAAACGCCAAATCCGGCAGAATCTATGCCGATTTTGACCGCAACATCCATGTCCGGGACTTTGATTTGTCTTCTGAATATGCAAAGTCATGGAACTGTTTCTGTACTATGGATCCGCACCGGAAAGCTTACCCCTTTATTCAATGGTGGGGATTTGCACCGGATGAAAAATTGATATGTTACAATGAATGGCCCACATTCGAATTCTTGCAAAACAATTATTATGATGAAATTCGGGATACCCTGGTATGCACCTACGATCCGGAAAAAATAGCTCAGTTTATCAAAATCTTTGATGGTACACAGTTTGGGCTTAAAATATTCAAGCGGTGGATGGACAGAAGATTTGGGAAAGAATCAGAGGGGATTTACGGTAAAAGCACGGAATCACTTTTAGTTGATTATGCAAAATTTGATGTTATTTTCGAGCTTCCACCAGCTGAAACCATCGACATACAAAGAGAATCGATCAGGCGGTTACTGAAGTACGATAAACAACTTCCCATCATTCAGGGAATCAATGAGCCAAAAATCTTTTACATGCCTCATTGCCACAACTCTATCAGAGCCATAGAACGCCATTATTGGGATGAAAATTCAGAGAAGGAAGCTGAAAGGTATAAGGACCCCAATGACTGTACCAGAATCCTTTTAGCCGGGATGGGTAACTGGCAGTATAAGAAGCCGGAAACGGTAAAAGAGAAGAACAAACCACAGGCACCTACAGTAAATCCACTGGTTGAAAGAATGAAAAATCAGCTTGCAGAAATCTGCCTGAGCTGAATTTTTCTTGGTGCAGTTTTGGTGCATGTCAAAACAAAATCCTTAAATAACAAGGTTTTTTTACTCAGAATATACCAAAGTAGAAACTCAGCAAGTTTGTTAATTGTATCCTCATGCAATAATACTGGTTCACTCACGCCCTCCCCCTTTCGTCAGTTGCCGGTTTGTGCCGTTTGCATTTTTTGCATGTAACATCACTCCAATCAAACGCTACTATCCCACCATGCCATACATCCTTTTTTACACAAAGCGGCATAATAGATCCGTTCTTACCTGCCATATGAACCTTTCTCTTTCCCACACAATTCACAACAGAACCCACCTTAGTTACAGTAGCAACTATTTTCATTCACTCCTCCTTACTTGTTAAGTGTCAATGGTTTAAATTCGATCACACACCCTCCTTTATTCTGGCATTCCGTTTGAGCACTCACCGCACTATAAACACTTTGGATTATATGAAATCTTTTCTCGCAAAACCGCTTCACAAAGTATCAAGTAATTTATGGCATCACCAATTTTCTCATTGATCATGTATTCTGTAAGAGGAACAGAACCTTCAATCAAATCAAGTACGGATACAAGGTGCTTCATAAACATTCCAAGCAACGCCTTTTCTGGTGTCGATCTTGTAATCTCAGCCGCTCGTTTAAAGTTGTAAAGGCGATCCCCGATAGCATACTCCTTAGCTTTACTTCCAAGCACCTTGCGAATCTGTTCAATGCGATTGTTAAGAATTTCATCAAATCTTTTAGTATCCATCACACACCCTCCTTCTGGTTTGTCACTCCCCACCTCCCGTTATTATGTAAAGTCTCTCCAGATCCGCAATCGCCACATAGTTTATCCATTCTCACTACCCCTTCGCCTCTTGTTTCTGGTCTGGTGAACCTGCTATATGTACCCTATGTGTATTTTCAGTAATAGCCATAAGCTCACCCAAAAAACCAAATAACATACTCATTTTGGTGTCTTCATCGCCGCTCATAACAGCTTCGTAAAACTTAATCTTCGTTGCTTTGTCGGTTTTTACACCTGATTTGCAACAGGAAAAATCTGGACAACACTCGTCAATCTCTGTATTATGAACACTTTCACCAGACACCCATTTTTCTAATTGAATCCGTGTTGATTCCCGCACTTACTCCCCCTTTCGTCAGTTTCTGTTTTTCGGATTAGCACACATAATACAAGTCAAGCCTATAATAAATACCACTGCAACAATTGCTTCAGGCCATTCCATCCTCATCCCCTTTCCCTTCTCACCTCGACAGTGACCTTGAGCTTCACCGGCTTTTTGTGGCAGATATCACACGAG
>Ga0208824_1003635_pt1 | contig 10490 bp, 9 predicted proteins | sample AD_JPNTR3_MetaG_FD_184447 | JGI IMG/M metagenome (GOLD analysis project Ga0208824, IMG submission 184447) | Active sludge microbial communities of municipal wastewater-treating anaerobic digesters from Japan - AD_JPNTR3_MetaG (SPAdes) (version 2) | ecosystem: Engineered > Bioreactor > Anaerobic >...
TTACTATTTCTGATGTCTATGTGGGAATTCTGGATCTGCATGGGTATACCAGATTTTGTGAGAAAAATAAAAATAACCTTTCCATGCTTCAGATGCTGGATGATATTATCCAGGTTGATTTACTGAACATTGCAAAATCCTACAATGTGGTGTTTCAGCGGCGCCAGGGTGATGAAATGGTACTGGTAGGCGCTTCTGCCTGTGATGTGCTGGCGGTAACTCTCCTTATTATCGATACCTTTGCAAAACGGCGCACCTTTAATGTGAAGGAGCAGGCAGCCAATCACCGTACGGGCTATAAAATCATCCTGGAAGAGATGCATGTATCCGCGGGGATTGCGGGTGGCAAAAAATTTACCCCCTTCATCATCACCAAAGACGGGGATCTCTCTGGGGGTGTCATTAATACGGCAGCCCGGCTTCAGGGACGGGCCAATGAATTGTCGGGTTCCCGTTCCATGATTCTTGTCAGCAGAACCGTTTTCACTAACTTCACCAGTGAAATGAAGGCAGCTCCTCACCCCTTCTTTACCAAAACACCGATTAAGTTTTTTGATTCAGGCTGGATAAGCTTTAAGGGCATTTCGGTAGCGGTCCATGAGGTACTATATACCGAACAGGATATGCGAAAGCTCCTGTATGAGGTCCAGATGACCGACCTCTATCGTGCCATAGAAGGGGGCCTCTGGAAGGATGGTATTTTTATCTCCCTCCTGTCCTTGATTTCCAAGGTCCTGCGGACCATACCAAAAATCCGCATTGATGTTACAGAACAGGGGACCACCAGGACTCTTATAAATGAAGACCTCATCACATTTACCCAGGATACCCTTTCCACCTTCCGCCTTGCCCAGGATTACCGGAAAGCCCTTCATAATCTGGAAACTTTGGTTGGGTATTTAGATGAAATACCCCGTTTCGATCCCCTCTGTCTGGAATATGCCCATTCGATCCTCTATGAATACAGGAAAATACTCGCCCGTTATGAAGAACGGATTGAACCTAAAATTGAAGATAAGGTTTCTACGGTGTTGCCAGCGAAATACCGAACCCTCTATGAAGAAGGCCGCCGCGGCGCGGAGGTGTACCAAAAACTGCGGGAACGGCTGTACCAGACCCTGACCCCTCTGGAAATCTCCCTGCTCTGGTCCAGTGTTATCGACAGCCTCCAGCAATCCCTGGATGTTTCGATCCATTCGGGAAAAAAATAATAATAGTAAAGCTACTGCATGTGCGTCTAAGATTGCTCTTTTAAAACTTTCTGAGTTTTGAAAGAGCTTCTTTTTTTTAAAAAAAACTTGACATTTGCGTATTTATGTATTAGTGTATTAACTACTTAGTACACTATGTAGGAGATTTTATGTTGGAAATCAAGAATCTTAATTTTGGGTATGGAAAACAACAGCTCTTTAAGCAGCTCAGTTTATCCGTACAGCCAGGGCAGATAGTCGGTCTGCTTGGTCTTAACGGGGCTGGAAAAACCAGTCTGTTAAAATTGATCGCCGGAGCTTTATATCCCCAGGGGGGTGAAATCACCCTGTATGGGAGATCCACCGGGCATCGACATCCCGATGTACTTGCGGATATCTATTTTGTTCCCGAAGATCCCTGGGGGCCGGCTTTAACTCCAGAGGCATGGCTGGAGCGTTTTGGGGTTTTCAGGCCCGCCATGAATCGTTCCCTTTTTTATTCACTTCTGGAAGAGTTCCAGGTAGATAAGGGGAAACTCATTTCCCGTATGTCCTATGGCCAGCGGAAAAAGTGTGCCTTAGCCCAGGCGATGGCCAGCGGCAGCCGCCTCATTCTGCTTGATGAGCCGACCAATGGTCTGGATATACCTTCTAAGGCACAGTTCCGCCGGTCCCTTTCAATGCTGGATCTTCAGGAGACCATAATTGTTATTTCGACCCATCAGGCCCGGGATTTGGAAACAGTCCTGGATCCAATTTTAATTATTCATGAGGGGGCCCTGCTCTGTAAATTCCCCGCCGCAGTTGTACGTGAGCAGTTTTCTGTCCGCAGGGTAGAAACCCTTGAGGGCTTGCCGGTGGTGTATGCAGAGCAAGGTGCCTTGGGTTACCAGGCGCTCCTTGCAGACCCTGGTGCCGGGGCAGACCTGGAGATGCTCTTTACTGCAGCAATCCATAATCCAGAGGCATTCAGAAAAGCCCTTGAGAAGCAAGGTGAAAACATACCACAGGAGAAACTTTAAGATGAAACTAGAAACCTATCAGCAGCCCTATTCTGTTAAGCGCTTATACTTTTTAGTGAGAAATCGTCTGTTAGATGATGTCAGCCCTATCCTTATCGTTGCAGCCGCTTTCCTTGCTTTAAATCTGCTGTTTTTGCTCTCTGCTCACCAATACTCCCCTGGAACTGTTGGCGGATGGGCCCTTATTATAGCTGTCGGTGGTATTTTCCTTGCGGGTAATGGGTTTGCGAAGATGCATGATGGCAAGGCCGGTACCGAATGGCTGCTACTCCCGGCAAGTACTCTAGAAAAATATACCGCAGCGCTGGTCATGTACCTTATTGTGTATCCTGTCTTTGCCGCCCTGCTTGCATTTCTCGAAAGCCTGATATGCTCTGGTATTGGGTATCTGATGCATAAAAGTTCACTATGGATTTTTAACCCCTTTACTGCGATTATCTGGGAAAATTATCTTAATTATGCCTTTTTCGTGGTACTTGCCTTAGCAGGCTCTGCCCGATTCAGAAAATTCGCTCTGGGTAAAACGGCGGCAATCATGGTGAGTTTTATGCTTCTTGCTTCACTCTTGCTTGTGCTTGGGGCCCTTTTGTTAGATTCTGAGGGCAGACAAATACTCTATAATGGAATCAAAGGGCATTCAGTTGAAATACAACGGCCCCTTACTGTATCGACAGAAAGCTCGTTGAAAATCCTGGGTAATCTATTTCTCGCAGGCACCGGACTCTTTGCACTGGTCTATGGTTATGCGTTAGTCCGTGAAAAGGAGGCCCGTGATGAAGTTCAATGAGGACCGGCCGATCTTTGAACAGATTGCGCTCCTGTTGGAAGATCGTATTCTGGCTGGATCCTTTACTGAGTCGGGTCGACTCCCTTCTGCACGGGAACTTGCCGCATCGCTGGAAGTGAATCCGAATACCGCCAGCCGTTCCCTGCAGCTGCTGGCAGATCAGGGCCTTGCCTATGCCGAGCGGGGTGCAGGGTATTTTGTAGCACCGGGGGCAGCGGAAAGAATCAGAACCATGAGACGGGAGCGTTTTTTCTCTGAAGAACTTCCCCGAGTGTTTACAATGATGGAAAGCCTCGGAATCCAAATTGATGAACTGCTGCCCCACTGGAAAAACTTTATACATATAAGGAAGGAGCCATGAAAGTGATAAAATTAAGTAGCAAAGTATTGCTGATTTATGGGTTGTTTTGTGTATTAGTATACTTTATTACTATTTTAATGCTAATAAAGTAATGAGTCTGTTTGTTTACATTGGACCTGTTTGATGGTACACTACAGGTCCAATATGGGGAAATACTATGGAATATACAATTGCACAGCACATTTTTTTTGAAATCGATGATATTGAAAGTACAGAATATTCCCCAAATAAATGCGTATTAAATGATACCACTACTGGTGTATGGTTTTATCAAGCTGATTGTATTGAGTTTATGGATATATTAATTCAGAAATTTCCTGAAGGAAAATTTGATCTTATCTTTGCAGACCCTCCATATTTTTTATCCAATGGCGGTATTACATGTCATGCTGGCAAAATGGTAAAGGTTGATAAAGGTTCCTGGGATAAATCTCAAGGACCTGAACTGAATCATGAATTTAATCTGAATTGGCTTTCGCGGTGTCAAAAATTACTTAAACCTAATGGTACAATATGGGTTTCTGGAACCCATCATGTAATTCACTCTGTAGGTTTTGCCATGCAGCAACTGGGAATGAAAATTTTAAATGATATAACATGGGAAAAACCTAATCCTCCACCAAATCTATCCTGTCGCTATTTTACTCATTCAACTGAAACTATTATTTGGGCTGCAAAGAACGAGAGATCAAAACATTGTTTTAATTATGATGTTATGAAAAAAATGAATTCGGATAAACAAATGAAATCTGTTTGGACAATACCTGCTCCTTCTGCTGAAGAAAAAGTTTTTGGTAAACATCCAACACAAAAACCAATTCAGTTGTTAAACCGAATTATCCTTGCCAGTTCTTTGCCGGGAGACTTGGTGTTTGATCCTTTTGCCGGCAGTGCGACTACGGGAGTATCTGCAATACGAAATGGCCGTAAATTTGTTGGATGTGAACTTGAGGATGAATATATTACTATTGCTATACAAAGAATTAATAATGAAATTGTAAATCTTAAAAATAATTTGGGGATGTAAAAGCTATGATTGAAAATGGTAAAGGTGGCGGAAACACCATTTCTGGATTACGATTTGAAAAGAAAGTAGATTTGCATAAATTGTTAAGTGAAATTCCAGGATATAGTTTAAAAAAAGAAGCCAATAGAGCTGGGTTGACTGTCTTTTATCGAGAAACCCCAGTAGCTCGGTGTTTTAGGAAAAATGATTTTTATAAGTTCTTAGAAGAAAATAACATTGATTGGAAAAAAATAATATCTAGAAAATTATTACCTGATGATGCTCTGCTTGTTATAGTACGTGAAACATTGTTTATCATAGAAGTTAAATTTCAGAAAGTTGCCGGATCGGTAGATGAGAAATTGCAAACCTGTGATTTCAAAAGAAAACAATATCAAAAGTTAGTATATTCGTTGGAATTAAAAGTTGAATATGTTTATGTACTTAATGATTGGTTTAGAAAACCAGAGTATAAAGATGTTTTGGATTATATTCAAAGTGTAAATTGTCATTACAAATTTAATGAACTACCTTTAGCATGGCTTGGTTTGCCTGACAATAAAGAATACGTTAAATCAGAAAAATCTGAGTAAACTCTCCCAAAGCCAGGCCTGTTTCCCGCTGTTCCGCTCCAGAGAGGGTTATTGCATCGGAACGGCGGAGTTTTTTAAACATCTTCTCCGTGGGGAGGCCCGTTCCGAGTTTTGCTGAAAAGGGGATGCGGCCTTCGTCTCCACAGAGAATGAGCCTGGTACGGCCGGCCTTGTTCAACATGGGCTCCGAAACAACTCGATAGGGCCCGCGCTGATTGATAGCCCCAACTGAATTTTCAGGCCCTGTGATTTTTGCGGGCCCTGCGGTTTGTGCGGTGTCTGCGGTTTTATCGGGCCCTGCAGCTTCTGCAATTTCTGCAGGCTGGTCTGAGGAATGGACCCTGTCCTGGGTTCCTGACTCCGCTGTTCCAGGTCGGCCTAAAACCAGGGCTGTGGTCTTAACCAGATCCTTGTCGAGGCCGGTTCTTCGTTCAAGCTCCTGGACCGTCTGTGGCACTTGCCAGGTAAAATCGTTGTGGCAGGTCTGGTTGGGCTGGGCTAGAGCGGGGCAGGCCCTTTGGGTAAAACAGGGGGCAAGCACCCGCCATCGAAGGCCCAGCAGCCGGTTCCGGAGTGCCAGCAGGTCCCGGCCTGTGCTGAGCAGGGCCGGCTCCAGAATAACAATGACGCCCCCCGGTACAAGCTGCATTCCCAATGCATCGATCAGGGCTGCCCGTTGTTCCACCCTGTCGGAGGCATCCTTCCAGAGTTCATTGAGGAGATGCCCAATGACGATACAGTGAAAGGGCCCTTCTGGAATTGGATCAGTCCCGGCCCGCCAGGGTGCCGCCCTGTTCAGCCGGTAACCTGCCCCATTGGCTAACCGCTCTGCAGCAGAAAGCGAGAGGATGCTCTGGTCGCAGGCGGTAATTTCGATGTTGTTTGCTATGGTGTTGTTCATCCCGCTGAACCAGTCCGCTGCAGCTATTGAACAGGGGGCAGGCCCGGAACCCAGGTCGAGAATTCGGAAGGTTGAGTTTGCATTCTCATAGAATAGGCCGGTACCAGCTGATCCTGGGGCAGTAATTCCTCCGAGTTTCTGGTCGGAGTTCTGAGCCCTGAGTGCTCTTAAGGCCATATCGAGCATACCCCTGGTCTGGGTATAGGAAGTAAGCCAATAAAAGAGCAGATAGGCCCCCAGCCTCCGGCCTTCATCCATATAAACTGACCCGATGAGCTGACGATTTCCTGTCAGTCCCCGTTGAAGGGCTAAAAGGTCCGCCGCAGCCCGGTCTAACTCGGCGGGGCTGAGCCTGTCCGCGGCTGGGGTGTTTTTACGCCTGTCCGTAGCTTGAGCATTGTCAAACTTGTATGTCCCTGGCAGTTTTTTAAGCCTATCCGCGGCTGGCGCAGGGCTGACCCGGGACGCCTTATGGCTGCCCCGGGAACCCTGGAATTCCTTCCCGGGGCTCTGCTGCAGGGCCCGCCACTCCCGGATGAGCCGTTTTTCCCAGATGGCAAGTTCCGTCAAGTATTTATTCCTTCGCCCAGAGCTGAATGAGTTCCAATACGGTCCTGGAAGCGGCCACCATGTCCGACAGAGAAGCCCATTCGGTTCTGCTGTGGTAATTATGGCCGCCGGTATACACATTGGGCGTCGGGATGCCCATCTGGGTCAACCGGGACCCGTCGGTTCCGCCCCGGATTGGTTTAAGGTAAGCCTTTACGCCTGCTTTTTCGGCAGCCTGTTTCAGGAGTTCCAGGACCCGGGGGTGTTCATCAATCTTTTCTTTCATATTGATGTACTGAAGCTGGGGTTTTACTTCGACCCTGCCGCCGGGGAAAAGGGCCTCCACGGTTTTGCCAAAGAGTTCCAGGGCTGCAAGGCGGCGGTCTATTTCTTTCTGGTCAAAGTCCCGGATATACACCTCAAGGGATGCCTCTTCCAGGTCGCCTTTGATTTCGATGGGGCAATAGTAGCCGTAGTAGCCGTCGGTGGCCTCAGGACTTTCCGATCGGGGCAGCAGGGTCGCATAGGTGGCGGCCATCATGGTTGCGTTGGCAAGTTTGCCCCTGGCCTGGCCGATATGGATCGCCTTTCCGTGGCAAAGGACATCAATCTTATAGGCCGTAAAACATTCAACTTCCAGTTCTCCTGCGGGTCCACCATCCAACGTATAAAAGGCGGTTGCTTTAAAGGCTGAAAGGGGAAATTCCGGGAGCCCCTTGCCGGTTTCTTCGTCCGGGGAGAATACAATTTCAAGGGGGCCATGGGCAATCTCGGGGTGACTCTGCAGGTAGTCCAGCACCGCCATGATTTCTGCCACCCCTGCCTTGTCGTCGGCCCCGAGCAGGGTGGTCCCATCGGTATGGATGATTGTATCTCCGATTCGTTTAGCCAGGGCCTCATCCTTTGCGGGGTCCAGGCTGATTCCGTCCTTTAGGGGGATGACCGAACCATCATAGTTTTCTGTGATGATGGGATGCACATCCTTGCCGCTCACATCGCTGGCCGTATCCATGTGGGCCATAAAGCCGATGGTTGGAGCCCTTTCATAGCCCGGCGTGGCGGGAAGTCGGGCGATCACATAGCAATGGTCAGTCAGTTCAACCTGTTCTATGCCAAGGCTTTTAAGCTCATCCACCAGGACTTTTGCCAGGTCCCACTGGCCGGCTGTAGAAGGGGTTTCCGGGATATGACGGTCACTGGTGGTCCATATCTGAACATATTTGGTGAACCGTGGAATGAGGCGGTTTACCATATCGGTATCCGCCAGTCGTTGGGTAAATGTATTCATACCTATACTATGCTCATTAAGAGCTGTCTCGTAAAGGGTCTGGGTATCTATGTTTTACTTGCCTTGTTTACTCATCAATCTGTATATTATTATCTATAATGATAATACCAAAATATCCTGATTTTATACCCATAGGGCTGGAACTCAAGGACGATCTTTACCCGCGGCTGAATATGACCCCTGACGGGGTTTCGGAATTTACCTTTTCTAACCTTTACCTGTTCCGGAAACGGTACAATTATCGGTTGTCCCATGATGATAATACGCTCATTATTTCGGGAGAACGGGATGGAAAAAGGTTTTTTATGACCCCCTGTTCTATTCCTTCCCGGGATATCATCGAGGATCTTTTTAAGAACCATGATTATTGGAAGAATCTTTCCGATACCGTACTTTGCTCAAACTGTATTAATCTGCAGGACTGGGGAATAGAACATAAAGAAGACCGGGATAATTTTGATTATCTCTACCTGAGAAAGGACCTGGCGGAGCTTTCGGGCAAGAAATACCACAAGAAGCGCAATCTGGTTAACGCTTTTATCAACTCCTATACCTACGAAGAACGGCCGCTGACCCAGGACATGGTTCCCCAGGCTCTCTATGTGCTGGATGAATGGTGTAAGGAAAAAAACATAGAAGGGGACTATGTGGCTGCAAAGGAAGCCCTGGAACGATTTGAATATCTGGGGCTCAAGGGTGCCATGTATTATGTAAATAATGAACCGGCGGGCTGGTGTCTTGGTGAAAGTGTTGCCAAGGGGCGGATGTTTGCGATTCATTTTGAAAAGGGGCTCGAAAAATTCAAGGGGATTTACCAGTTTATCAATCAGGCCTTTGCTTCGGCTTTGCCGAAACATTACCTCTATATCAACCGGGAACAGGACCTGGGAGATGAGGGCCTCAGGCAGGCCAAAATGACCTACCGTCCCTGTGGTTTTGTGAGAAAATATATCGGTACTAAGGTAACTGCCACCCTTTAAGCCCTGTATATTTGATATTCTGGCTACAGCGATCCTATTCAGCCGGTTTATTAAGCCGGTTGTAGGGTCCCTTCGCTGAACCAGTATTCCCGGTCCCGCTCCAGGAGCGTATAGGTGGCGCCGGGGGCGTTCTTTTCGAGGGATGTCCTGAAGGGTTCCGGGTTCAGGGAATTGTGGGGGAATAGGTCCCAGTGGGCGGGTACCACATAGCGGGCATGGGCTGCCCCGGCGAGCCTGCTGGCTTCCCAATGGGAGAGGTTCCCATACCCCGCATTGATGCAAACCGCCATCACATCCGGTCCTGGGTTCTGTACTCCTGCCTCCAGGCCTGGGGCGGTGCTGCCGGTCTCGGCCTGCCATTCCCGGATGGTTTTTACAACTGCCCCTGCGGCCAGCATGGGGAGGGTGTCGCACCAGGCCGTGTCCCCCGTGTTCCAGAAGGTGCTCCCATCGCTGAACTGGAGCAAATAGCCCAGGTGATTCAGATCCGTATCATCGGTGGGTAAGGCGAAGGTTGCCTTTACCCGAAGACCCCGTTCACCGGTTCCCCGCCGTATCTGTTCTGCCGCGGCCAGTACGCCGGGTTTGCTGTAAAAAGTAATTTCTTCACCGGGATGGATGAGCCTGAGCCGTTCTGCAGAAATTCCCGCCTTTTCTGCCACCCTGAGGGCGTCCCGGGGGCCCGCTACCCGTATGTGTCGTTTGGCTGCCAGGGCCCGCAGTGTTTCCGGGTCCGCATGGTCGCAGTGGGAATGGGTTAAGAGGACCAGGTCCACATCCAGGTTTTCCGGCGCAATAGGTGGGGGAAAGAGGCGGCTCTTTGTGTTAGGTTCCTTGCTCTGTCCGCGGGTGGCGCACCAGTCGCTCAAATAGGGATCAATGGCGACAGAAAAGCCCCGGGCATCCATCAATATAAATGAATTCTGCCCTAAAAAGCGCAGAGAAAATCCAGTCTCCTTCATCATTTTTGCTTCAGCTCCTTAAGTATTATTATAATGCTTCTCTTTATAATATCAAGATTTATGATTATAAAATCCACATTTTCCTTGCTAAATCACCAATCTGGTATATACTATCAATGCTATGGCATATACCATTCTTGTGATTAATCCCGGCTCAACCTCAACAAAAGTAGGGGTTTATCGGGATGAAGAGACGGTCTTTACGTCCAGCGTTTCCCACTCGGTCGAAGCCCTTGCTCAATTTGACACCGTTGCGGATCAGATGGAATTCCGGGAGCAGGCGATTCTGGATCTGCTGGACTCCCATGTGATTGACCTTAAGGCCATTGATTGTATCGTAGCCCGCGGGGGCTTGGTAAGACCCCTGCCCCATGGAACCTACCGGGTTAATGAAAAAATGAAGGAGGACCTGCGTACCGCCTGTTATGGTGGTCATGCCTCTAACCTGGGGGCCCTCATCGCCGATGATCTGGCTACGAAGCTTGGGGTTCCTGCCTATATCAGCGATCCAGTGGTGGTCGATGAACTGGATGATGTGGCCAGGCTTACGGGTATAAAGGGGATAAAGCGGCGCTCCATTTTCCACGCCCTGAATCAGCGGGCGGTGGCTCTCCGCTATGCGAAGTCCCATGGGTTGCGTTATGATGACATAAATCTCATTGTTGTCCATATGGGCGGGGGGGTGACCGTAGGGCTCCACCGCAGAGGACGGGTTACCGATGTGAATAACGGGCTTGACGGAGAAGGTCCCTTTACTCCTGAACGGGCGGGAACTATCCCTGCGGGTTCCCTCGTGAGCCTCTGTTTTTCCGGGGATTATACCGAACATGAGGTGCGAAAACTGCTTACGG
>Ga0208824_1003644_pt1 | contig 10464 bp, 13 predicted proteins | sample AD_JPNTR3_MetaG_FD_184447 | JGI IMG/M metagenome (GOLD analysis project Ga0208824, IMG submission 184447) | Active sludge microbial communities of municipal wastewater-treating anaerobic digesters from Japan - AD_JPNTR3_MetaG (SPAdes) (version 2) | ecosystem: Engineered > Bioreactor > Anaerobic...
GGATGAAGTATACTATGAAACATTACCAGAGATTAAGGATGCAGTATGAGCGGCGCAAACCACTTAAAAAATGATGGAGGCTGTCTAAAAAGACTTGACCATCTCCGGCATCTCCACTGCCACGACCTTAAATGTATCCTGCATCATGTAGTTAAAGTAGAGGGAAAGAAGTTTTTTGCCCTCTACCATCATGGTGTGGTAGTCTTTTTTTGCAAACCTGATATTTTTGCTGGATCTGACCTTTGTTTGCCAGTAGTATTCAAAGGTACTGAGCATATTCTCTTGTGTAAAATTTGACCCGCCTTTTCTGTGAATCTGATATAGTGCTATTATCTCGTGGATCACAGAACCGAAGGCAAGACTTTCCGATATGAACTCAGGCTCTTTTTTATCTATTCTTGAGAGCTTATACAAAAGGCTGCAGTCCATATAGTCGTTTATTGCACTTGCCGATAGATGTGGTTCTCTCCTCAGTTCATCAATGGTCATAATGTGCTCCTTTAACTAAAAGTTTGAATTTTATGCGGTAAGGGGGTACAAAACCCCCGTTACCGCAATATGCTGGGGTTTCATGCAGATTGCTGGAGTTGACGTATAAGGACCTTGGCATCCGATGCATCCATGTCCTCGAATTTTACCTTGTATTTTTCAAATATCCTGGTCCTTATTTCTTCTTCTGTCATCCCCCTACGTTTGGCAAGATTTATAATTGCCTGCATTTGTGCCGATGCAATCTTCATGACGTTGTCGGTCTGTGTTTTCTGCTGTTCAGTTTTTTGAATTCTTTCTTTTGTCTCTTCCTCCTTCTTTTGATTCGTCTGAGCAGCCTGGGTATCGGTTTTTTCAGAAGCATCCTTGTCCTCCTTGGGTTTTCTCAGCGGTCTCACATTATTTTTTTCAATGGTTTCTTTCTGAGTCTCCACTTCTTCCAGATCAGCCAATTCCTCAAGACAGGCCATTCCCACATTGGTAAGGTCTCTGAGTGCCCTTGCCTTTGCCCTTGTGGAGGCCATCCTTATGATGTGCCTTGAGATTACTGAATCTGTATTGTTGGGGTCTGCGTCTCCTACGTCTTCAAATACCCTTCCGTCCTGGGTTCTTGCGTATGATACGCATATGGCCCTCATGTCGTTTTCTTTTGTGGGATATTGGACAGGAGATGCCTTGAGTTCTACAAGACCCATCTTATGGGCAAGGTCAAGCACCCCTGCATAGAGGACAAAATCCTTGCCTTTTATATTTCTTATGAACCTTTCATCTAATCTGGGTCTTACATCAGTTTCAGAGAACCTCATGGCTGCTATTATATGCTTACATGTGAATCCCGGGTCTTTCTGTATGTTGCTATTGTAATCACCACAGGTGCAGGAGCTCTGGCCGTTATTTATGACCACCCTGTAACATACCTTACCCCTGGATGACTCTACATAATAATCATTCAAAGATAACTGGAAGACCCTCAGGGATGAGCTTTTTTTCTCCTTTTGCTGAAGCTGTGCTACAGTCATTGTTTATTCCTCCTGTTCTGATACGAATACATCATCCTGGGCAGCACTGTCTTTATCAAATCCCCTTCCATCCGTGTGGATAAAATCTATCCTGTTGGCTATGAGCTTGTGACTTGTCCTGACCTGATTATCATCATTTACCCACTTGTCCTGGGTAAGGATTCCTGTTATTATGACCTTGGCCCCTTTGTGCAGATGTCTCTCTGCTATATCTGCCAGTTTTTCAAAGCAGCTTACGTGGAGCCAAAAACTCTTTTTGCCTGCCTTTACACTTACTGGAAAATTAGCCATGTGTATCCCTGTGTCCGTGTATATAGGCTCAGGGTCTGCACCGAGATTGCCTGATACTATAAGAATATTCATTTAATTGCCTCCTTTTTTATGATAGGGCAGATCGGCTGCTTCTGTGCATATGGGAAAGATGCAATCCGACCTGCCTCTTCGGGGTTATTATGCAACCAGCCGGATCTTCCTTTTGGGCAGATCCTCTATAGCGGCATATACTGATTCTTTAAGTGCATTCATGGATTCCCGTACAGCATTCTTTACAGATTCGCTGTATGATAATCCATAGGGAGATATACCTTTTAATGCCTCCTTTGCCTCTTCGGCAAACTCCTTTACCAAGCTATTGTTAAACAGGTTTTTTGTCTCCAATGAGTCTATAAACTCGTAGAGCTTATTAAACATGCTCCCTTTTAGTGTCTTTGGCGAACCACTAAGCCTTTCTGTAAGACCATCTATAATGTCCCTGAACTCGTTTATGAGGGCATATGATGCAAGGTCTTTTGCCTCTTCCATCATGTCTTTAAACTTTTTTGCCTCGCGTTCGTATATCTCAGGGGACAGGATAGTGGTCTTTCCGGGGATGCTTATGGTTAAAAAGCTCCAGTTGAACCGGAATTTCTCCTTTATGTTTATAGGGTAATCCCCTTCATTGAACAGACTGCCCAGTGCAAGTCTTGCCTCATTCCTGGCATGTTCGTATTCTTTTTCGAAGACCGATACCTTCTCTGCAAACTCCTTTCTGTATTCCTCTAACCTGCTGTCAACATGGATGAGATGGTCTTTAGGTATGAGATATATACCTGAGATGGGAAATGGCAGAGAGTATCTATGAATGAGTTTTCTTGCCATATGAGCTGTTGTGTTAAGTGGTCCTAAAAGTTCAGGATTTATGATGAACTTTCTTCCACGGAGCCAGTCGCTGTTTTTACCGAGCTTTTCCATTACTGTCTGGTCGAGCATCTTTGTGGGTGTCCACACTGAAGTGGATAACTGTATGAGACACGCCCTGTCAAACACTGAATCGTATTCCATTTTTTTCCTCCTTTTTTATCAGCCGCATAGCTTTAGATACTTTTTTGACTGTGTTTTGTTTGTTTCATAGTATGCTGGTGTGAGCCTGCTCGAAAGTTCCTGTCCCAAAAGATCTTTTATGAACTGCGATTCTTCTAAACAGGCTTTACCTTTAAACCCTCTTGTCTCGATGGAGATCTCTCCATCATCTGATATGTCTATGATGATTTCTTTCATGGTGTACTCCTGATTTTGATGGATAAAGGGTGATCTACTTATGCAGGTGCAGTCTTATGCCTTTTTCTGTCTTCTTCTCTGTTACGAGATAGCCCTTCAGCTTAGCATGTTGCTTTATTGCTTCTTGTGTGTATGCCTGCTTTAAAATACCTCCATTATTGCCTACTGCAAGGCGTAGTTTTGATTCCCATGAGTCCCATAAGAGGATGTAAATGCCACCTTTTTTCACAACACCTATCTCATAGTTACAATCAGGTATCTTTATGGCATGGTCACACTTTCCAAGGTCTTGTTTTCTGATTCCGTCGGGCAGGGGGCTGTCGCCGATCCATCTGCCATACCATTTGTAGGTATTCTGGTTTTTTACAAACCTGAACCCCAATCTGTTGCATGCTGCAATCAATGCATCGAGCGATCTTATTTCGAGCTCAATTCTGCTTACATGACTAATTTTAATCACCTCCTTTTTTCTTTGTTCTGTCAGGGCAGCTCGTCCCTGTATTTCTGACTGAATCCAATTTGCAGATGTAGGCCGATAAACAGTATGTCTCTGAAGTCACAAACTCACTGTTTTCACAGTCCATACACAGCTGTGAATAAGGCCAGCTGTAAATGATGACCTTAAAGCACATCCTTCACCTCCTCTCACGTTTGATTTAGATGCTGTATTGATTATTTTATTTTCAGCATATTGTGTTGTACCTATTTTGTTAAACCTTTCAGAATAATCTTATACAGGTCTTTATAACAGACCCTGATAGCATCATTAGTGTTTTTTACGGTTGTGGTAGAGATGTTTTTTTTCATTCATACCTAAACCTTTTTGTACCTTGCACACTGGATGACAGATATGCTCACCACAGGGAGATTGTCTTTACTACCCCACTGTCTGGTTATGCAGCCTGAGAGCATATCGTGACATAAATTACCGTGGGTTATATCCTCTCCTACATTACAGAAACCTCTTATGTATCTTATACATGTTAGGCACAGGTGCTTTTTGGGAGGATAACATAGACCTTCTGCTGTTTTTGAAATCAATCTCTCCACCGTCTGTTTTGTCTGCATCTTCAACCTCCTTCAATGTAACGGTTGTTGTTGAATCCACATCCACTGCAAAAGGACTTATCTCTGCAGCGCCTGCATACCTCATCTTTTCTGATGTGTTTTATAACATGCTCTATTATCTCTTCGAGGGCCTTTGTCATGGGCATGCCTATTGCCCATGCAATTCTTCTTAGCATGGAAGATGACCTTTGAGACAGTTCAGGTGTATATGCCATACATGACCTCCTGGATCATCTCCTTGAGTTTCATTGCCTCACTTTCTGTAAGGATAGGATATACTGACATGAGGTCCTTTATGTCGTGTTCATGCCTGTTGTCCAACAAGTCTTCTTCCATGAATATTTCTAAAAGCTCTATAAAAGTGTCTTTCATCTTCACCTCCTTAAGGGTATATGGTTGGTTGTCCTTAAGAAATCGCACATAAGGATCTGGCCGCCCGCCTTTTTGTTGTTATGCTTTTTTGGATAACAAATGGATTCATATTGCTTCTCTGTTATTACCTCAGAGGAAAATACGACTATAAACTGGTCGAATTTGTATGGATTATAGTCGTTTTTAATAATGAGGAGGGTCTCGTAAAAGGTCTTTCTCAAAACCTGCTGCAGTGAATCTGACCTGTTATCAGGATACCATAGTGAACCATTGCCTGTAAGCATGGCCTCTGCCATTATACGATAAGCCTTTTTATAATCACGGTTATCCATAATTTCGTTTACAGAGTCCTTCACAATACTTTTGAATAAGTCCCTGTATTTTTCTGGTAAGAGGGCAGCAAGTATGCTCTTTTGATGCTCTGATGTGGCCATCAGTGTCTCTGTGTATTCTTTCTTCGGAGTGATTATAAATGTGTTTACAATCATGACTGTTCCCCCTTTGTTTTATGTCGTATCTTTCTCGTCTCCTCTGGTTCGGCCTCAGGTGTATTTGCCAGCCTTGCCCTTGTCTTTGCCCATTCTCTTAAACTCTGAATCTCTTCTCTCATTGTCCTGCTTAAGGGGACTAAATTGTTATATGCCTCCTCAAGACCGTCATATAGACTGTCCTTTGCAAGTTGTTCTATCTCTGCCCCTGTGTAGCCCAGTAGATTTTCTGCATAGGAAAGAGGTATCTTTGAATTATGCTTTTTGTTCATAATTCTTATGATCTCTTGTCTTTCTGATTTTACCGGTAGGTCCACGAAGAATGTGGCATCAAATCTACCTGCACGGAGCAGTTCTGGTGGAAGCTGTGAGATATTGTTGGCAGTGGCCATAACCAGCACTTGAGAATTTGTCTCATTCATCCATGTAAGGAAGTATCCGAACATGGAGGCTGTAGTACCTCCATCGGTTTCTCCTGAGGATTTTGTGCCGGAAAAGGCCTTTTCTATCTCGTCGATCCATACCACACACTTACCAAAGGCATCGATTAAACCCGTTGCCTGTCTCATCCTGAGTTCTGATTGACCTACCAGCGAACCTTTTAATGCGCTGATGTCCAATCTTATAAGAGGCCATCCCAATATAGAGGCAGTGGCCTTTGAAGCTAAACTTTTGCCTGTTCCGGGTATACCTACTAACAGGATACCTTTTAACTGGGGGAGCGTTGAATTTTCAGGTGAAAATGCCTGCGCTCTTTTCTGGATGTATAATTTTAGATTCTGTAATCCCCCTACGTTATTTATATCCTCTGGTTCCCAGAACTCCATGAGTCCTGACTTCTTTATGATCTGTGATTTCGCCTCTGATATGGTTCTTGTGGAGAAATAGCCATTTCTGATGAGAGATAGTGCATATGCTGTCTCGGCCTCAAATTCTGTTAAGCCTTTTGCAGCACGGGCAGCCTTTTTGTTGGGTTTGATGTTGAGTGGGTCACCTATGTCTGTCTGGAGCTTAAAAAGCTCTTCATCGTCTGGCAGTGCCAGATCTATGACATGGAAGAACTTCTCCAGCTCGGGTCTTAACTGTATGATGGGCGAGACCATGACTAGGGCACACCCGCAGGATTTCCATACAGTGATGCCATTTTGTATGCTCTGAATAACCTCTGGTATTTCAAGGAACAGATGCAAATTGTGGATAATGAGCACTGTGTCTGTATTGCCGTTTAGATATTGAATTGCCTGAACTGGGTCTCTTATTTCGTCTATTACCTTACCACCTGATGATTCTCTGATACCTCTAATACAGTCCCATATGAGAAACCTCCAGCCTTCACACGGCAGAACATGTTCAGCACGATGTGGCTCCTGTGTTAGGATGCACAGTGCTGGATAGCCTGCTTTAAGATAGTCTTTAAGCATGATTATGCCTCCTTTGTGATTTATTTATATATTGTTAAACAAGCCGCTTGTAATTGGGTTTTCAAGACGGCCTGGTGAAACTTGGTAATGAAGATGGGTTTTTACTGATGATATGTTTTTTATGAAGAGATGGGGTTATTTATCCGGTATTATTTGGCAGGTTTAAATGGCGGGATAGCAGCAAAATCAGCCATAGAGGCTGAATCTTGCCGCTAATATGTAAATATTATTGATAAATATTTCTATATATAAAGAGAGAATATGCAATAATTAAGCTAATTAATTTTATTAAAACGACCTATGTGTGGCTAATTTGCTCTATCCGAACACTGATTCCGATTTTATCCGAACGGCTTTTTCTATGATCCTTCTTTCTGCTATGCCTTCCGAGTAACGTATCCTCTTCTAACTTCTGACTAACTAAATCCTAATTTCGAAATTCTAAATCCTAAACAAATTCAAAATCCTAATATCAAAACAATTCGTTCTGACTTCTGAATAACTGTTAGTTTTAGACAAATTGCCCAGAAGGGCGTAAAACGCTAATCTGTAAATTTATTTTATACTGTAGTAATTTCTTCTGTATGGTAACCAACTCAAATCCTATTTCATGGGCTCTTTTTTTGGTATTTAAACTTGCCCTTGAGGCACAGAAGATATGGCAGAGGATAAAAGGCTATAAATTTATTCCACAGATGATGAACAGGGCAAGATTTGTTGGTGACGAGATAGAAGATAAAGAGATACAGGTGGCATAGAAAATGAGAAAATGATACGGCAGAAAAAACCTTAAACGCAAATATTGACAATATCTCCCACGGACAAGAGGTTGGCATAAAATTAAAACAGGTCTTAATTATGACAAAATTATCTTGACATAAAAATAAATTTAATAAAAAATAATATTATTAACATTATTGAAGAATATTGTTATCTCAATAACAAACATTATAAACAGGGGGTTCTGAATTTTTCTTGCCAAATATAAAAAATCTATTTCTCTTCTATTTTTAAACGAACTCAGAGCAGATAGAGGTTATGGATACTTTACATAATACATATAACAAGGGAGGATTTATGGAAATACCTCAATTGCCGAATGAAGTAGTTAAAAGAGATTTACATTTTTTTTTATTAGTCGATTGTTCAAGTTCGATGAAGGGGAAAAAGATTGCTTCTCTCAATCATGCTGTTTCAGAAACTTTGCCTGCAATTCTTGACGCTGTTAAAGGACACCCAGAAGTTAGCGTAAAATTTAGAGCTATAAAATTTTCTACTGGGGCAAGCTGGCATATAGGGTCCCTTACAGAAGCGATCCCTATAGAAAAAGTTATTTGGAGAGATTTAACTGCTGATGGTTGGACAGAAACCGATAAAGCAATTTCCATGTTAACTGATGTTCTCGATATTGAATTAATGCCTCGACGCGGTTACCCTCCAGTATGCCTTTTATTGTCTGATGGCTATTGCACAAGTGAAATAGGTTGTTATGAAAATGCCATTAAAAAGCTTGATAGTATACCTTGGGGTAAAAAAGCCGTTCGAATTGCAATAGCAATTGGTGATGAGTCTGAATATGATGAAGCTGAACTTTTAAAGTTTGTAAATGTAAAGGATGAAAATGGCAATCCAGTTTTGCTTAAAGCACATAACACACAAGAATTAGTTCACTACATTAAATGGGCAAGCGTTGCTGCATCTATTGGCGCTTCAATTTCTAAAAGCAAATCAAGTGGCGATGACTCTCAACACGTTATTATACCATCACCTTCAGCAGCACCTATTAGCTCGTCCACTGATGTCTTTTGAGATAAACTATGAAAATAAATGTGTTTAATTGTAGTGTTAAAGGCGCTTCACATGAGAGATCCGGGTTGCCCTGTCAAGATTCATCATGTTCATTTACAGGGAATAATTACTATATTATAGCAGTGGCAGATGGTCACGGAGATCCTAAACATGATCTTAGCGAAATCGGGGCAAAAATTGCCGTGGAATCAGCTACTTATATATTAAGACAACTAACTGATAATATTACCAAACAAAGGGACATTTCATTATCAAAAATGGTCAAATACGACTTTCCTAGACTATTATTACGAAGGTGGCGCAATTTAGTTGAAAATGATTTTCGACAACGCATTATATCAGGAGAAAAAGAGTTTATATATGAAGAAGGTAGCAATCTGTTTTCCCGTTACGGCACCACGCTCTTAGCAGCTATAATAACTGAAACTGATATAATATATACCCAAATAGGCGACGGTGATATAGTGTTACTCAGAAATGACAATACCTATGAAATATTTTCTTTTATTAATCAGAGTCTTGTTGGAGGAGAAACACATTCTCTTTCCAGTAATGAGGCGGTGAGATATTTTTCTTGCGGAACTACCAATATGGCAGGAATTCGTGGACTTTTTCTTTCAACAGATGGTCTCAGAAATTCTTATGATAATGAATCTGCGTTCATTAGATTATTGTCGGCAATAGCAGAAATGGTTGATAAAGATGGTATTGAGGTTACTAAAGAAGTTATTAGCAAACAATTTGCCGAATTTTCCAAAAACGGAAGTGGAGACGATATTGCAATCGCTGCTATTATTGCTACCCCTGCACAATCTGAAGGCGCAACACTACATAAACAAGATGAAAATGCCGAAAAGCATGGAACCGCATAACAAAATTTTTCAAAATATTGTTACGGTATTTTAATGATACCGAAACAAAGATAATTTATATAATTGTAAAGGAGAAATTGCATGATACTTACGACAGGAACAATTGTTAACACGCAATATCATGGAGATCTGACAATTGAAAAACGTCTTGGTGGAGGTGGACAGGGTGAAGTGTTTCTGGCACGCGACAGTGAAAATAATTATTTTGCTGTCAAATGGTATTTCAAAGAACAAGCAACAGATGTGCAGAGAAAAAGTATATCTGACCTTATCAGCAGACCTTTAAAAGAAGAAGGTAAAAGGTTTATTTGGCCGCTCGATATAGTAACGCATGCCTCTCAAAAAGATTCTTTTGGTTATCTCATGGCATTGATAGATAGAAAACGTTTTGCTGAACTTGGAGATGTTATGTCTGGAAGAATGCCTCAGCCAAGCATTCTAATACTTTGTAAAATTTGTGCAAATGTAGCTCAAAGCTATCGAATACTCCATCTTTCTGGTTATTGCTATAGAGATATTTCTGCCGGTAATCTTATGTTTGACCCTATAAATGGTGATGTGCTTATTTGTGACAATGATAATGTTGGCATTAATAATATGTCAGAAGCACAGATAACAGGTACTTGGGAGTATATGGCACCTGAAATAATACTTCAAACACATAAACCATCAACTCTAACAGACCTGCATTCTTTAGCAGTCCTTTTTTTCTATATGTGGATGTGGCATCATCCATTTCATGGTGATATGGAATCTAAAATAAGATCCTGGGATGTGCCAGCAAAAAGAAAAATTTATGCTGAAAACCCTGTTTTTATTTTTAATCCGCATAATAAGGAAAATTATCCAAATGACCCTGACTATAAAAATGTTCATATACGCTGGCAGGCTTGTCCTCCTATGCTAAAAAAGCTTTTTATTAAGGCTTTTGTAGATGGGTTAAAGACACCTGATAAACGACCGCGAGAGCTTGAATGGTTTAACTGTTTTATAAGAATGAGAGATAATTACATACAATGCCCTTTCTGTGGGGCTATAAATATTTGGGATCCTGAAATTTCGAAATTTATATGTTGGAATAAAAAATGTAGTAAAAAGATACCGGTTCCAATTCAACTTATATTAACAACACAGAAAAGCATTTTACATTTCATTCTTAGAAAAGATAGTCTGATATCCAAATATTACGAAAACGGATCAATGGATGATCTTGATAAAAACATAGCAATGGTTGTCCAAAACCCTCAAAATCCATCAGTATGGGGGCTACGCAATCTTACTGAAATAACATGGCAAGCAACAATGCCTGATGGTAAGATACAAGATGTGCCTCCCCAGCGGGCAATTCCTCTCGTTCCCGGGACAAAATTTACCATGGGAAGCATAGGGA
>Ga0208824_1003645_pt1 | contig 10458 bp, 8 predicted proteins | sample AD_JPNTR3_MetaG_FD_184447 | JGI IMG/M metagenome (GOLD analysis project Ga0208824, IMG submission 184447) | Active sludge microbial communities of municipal wastewater-treating anaerobic digesters from Japan - AD_JPNTR3_MetaG (SPAdes) (version 2) | ecosystem: Engineered > Bioreactor > Anaerobic >...
GGATGGGTGTAATCCCTGAAACCTTCCGAAAAATGGAAGGGGTGGTCCGTTCGAGCCATCCCCAGGCATCCTTTGCTGCTTGGGGCAAAAACAAGGCTTATATTGTCCAGGATGAACACTACGAATTTGCCATGAATGACAAAAGCCCCTTAGGACGTATCTATGAGTTGGATGGCCAGGTGTTTCTCCTCGGTGTGGGCCATGACAACAACACATCCATACACCTGGCCGAATATCGTGCGGTTTGGCCATCAAAATTGATGATTAAAAACGGCATGCCGATAGAAGAGGCAGGAAAAACCCTCTGGCGTGAATTTGATGATATTGCCTATGGGGGCGAAGATTTTCCTGCCCTCGGCGCTGCTTTTGAAAGTCATTATAATCTCAAGCCATTCCAGCTTGGAAACGCCACCTGCCGCCGGTTTTCCCAGCGGGCTTTGGTAGACTTTGCTGTAACATGGATAGAGCAGCATAGAAAGTAAGGTGCCTGTTTTCTACCAGGCTTTAGCCTGGCGCTAGCCTGGCGTTAGCCTGGCCATTCATACAAGCCTTCTCAGACCATTTACAGCGACAGGAACTTAGCTCTTAAAAACTCTTCCGTCCAGAGGAAAGAGGTATATGGCCGGTTCTTCGTAGGGGTGGCTTTCCCGTAAGGCTTTCAGCACCTGGTCTACCACATCATCGGAGACAAGCAGTTCTATCCGGTCTTCCCGTACCCGTTCATCCTTTCCTACCATACCTATATACGGATCCGCACCGGAAAGGGGCCTGAAGCGGCCCTCCCCGGATGAAACAAAGGCGCAATGGTCATATGTTCCATACCTGCCTGCCCCCGCTGCAAAGAGGGCGGCCAGAACCTGCTCGGTTCTATCGGGCGGCACAAAGGTTACCAGGACATACATGGACTAGCATCTCCCATTATGAGTTCTATGAGGTTTCTGCAGCGGGTACTCAGTCCAGCAGAACCCTCATCTTAAGGATTGAGTTATTGATATAGTTGTATTGTAAATTTATTAGGGTTGTCAGTATAGGCCCGCACAATGAGGAGTTTACCCTGGGAGTTATATGGACCGCCGGCGGTAGATCTCTGTGGGACCTGGGGCAATATATCAAGATATTCACTGCTGAGCGTTGTACCGGTGATTGTTACTTTTATAGCTGGATCCTTATGGTTTTCCTGATAATCTGTATTAAGTACATAGAACACCCCTTCAACAGTACTGTCCCAGACCACAAAGGTATCTCGATGGGTCGGTACGATCCCGTAGGTCTGAAATGCCGGAGGATCCGGATTAAGCGAAGGAAATTGTGGATAGTACAGCTGTTTAAGATATACGTCGGTGCCGTTCCATTCAGAAAGCGATACCGAACCCAGATAGGTTCCTGAGGAAGAAAAAATACCAATGGCGGTAATATATACACCGGTAAAGGTACCGGTCATGATGAATACCTGGTGAACCACCGCTGCATAGATTCCCGTTGGGGAGGGAATCGTTTCCATAACCGGTACAAGCCCATCTTCCTCATACATGGGACTTCCTTGATAGGTAAAAATAGTTCGGATCGTCTCCTTTGGAATCGCTAAGGTATATACCGCTTTGGTTTCCATATTTCGGATCACCCCAAAGGTGAGCAGGCTATAATAGAGAGAGCTGGTTGACTTCCGGTAATATACCGGTGAAGACTGTAGCCACCCCTGGGCTGAATCGCCCAGTTCATCAGTCCAGCGGTAAACCTCCCGCCTGTTTTGCAGGTTTCCATCGGCCAGGTACACCACATTAGTCCAATACCGGGCTGATTCATCTCCATAAAAGGGGGTACTTTCATCCTGGGTCTCATAAACAGAACGAATAAGGGCAATCTCATCGTCCGATTCGGACCATACCGCGTTAGCTTCTATATAAGAGGAGACATAGGGAGGTTCCATAAAGCATGAACTGGCAAGCAAAGAGCTCAGTACAACAAAAGATCCGATAACAAGCAGCTTCATACTTAAAATATATCACTATTTTAATCAACTTTTCCAGCCAGCAGCCATTAAAAGCCCGACTTTTCATTAAGCTGAGGTTCTTGCAAAAGTAACAGACTTTTGCAAGAACCTCAACTCAATACACATAGACCTCACCTTCCGGACTAGCCCCCCAGCCTTTCCATTTCTTCCCGGGTGCGCTCCATAAGGTTCGTGGCAGCCTCCCGTTCAAGCAGGTGGGGATCGGGGTACTGGGGATTCCCGATTCGCACATAAATGGTCTGGCCAAAGAGAAAGCGGAGAAGTCCCCATTTACGTTTACGGAAACTGATTCTGACAGGCACCACCGGCACCGAAGCCTCTACCGCCAGTTGAAAAGCCCCCCGCTTAAAGGGCCTCAGGGTTTCATCAAACTTAACGAGTTCCCCTTCGGGAAACACATGGATAAAGCGCCGGTGGCGCAGGAGCCGGGAGAGCTCATAAAAAAAGATACGGCCCTCGGTCAGGCTGGTCGGAATGGGAACACTCCCCAGGGCATTTACCAGAAAACCCGCTACGGGAAGCTTAAAATTGCTGGGCAGGGAGGTAAACACGGGCTTTTTGGGAAAGGCCGCAAGCCCCACCATGGCAGAATCCAGGGTATGCACATGGTTTGCCACCAGCACGGCCCCACTTTTTCTTCGGACCTTGCGCAGGTTGGACCGGTTTTTGAACCGTACCCGTAACACAAAGGTGCAATAGAGCCACAACAGCGGAATAGCGATTATGTAATAGAAAACAATAGAAAAAAGCCTGGTGGGGATACCCTTGTTAAGGCTCCGTTTATATTCCTTTCCCGGGCTTTGTTGTTCAATTCGTCTGGTCTGCTCATCCTGGCGGGCCGCATCGAACATCTGTTCAGCCTTGCGGATGGAGTATTCAAGACGGTATACCTGGGCCCGCTCAGCATAGGCAGCCTCCATGGCGGCCCGTTCCTCGGCATGTTCGATCCAGTAATCAATTTTACGGGCCAGATCACGGCTGGAACCGGCCTTAAAGAGGCTCCGTTCATCCAGGGCAAACTGGCCGGTGGCGCTCTTTTTGCTGTCCGAAATCACCGGCACCTTGCCGCAGGCAATCGCCTCGAGGCAGGCTATGGCTTCTATTTCCACATCCGCTGCATGCACATAAAGATCACAGGAATGGATCAGGTTGATGAGTTCCTCCTGCTAATAAAAGCCGAAGGTGGCTTGGTTCGTAAGGCTTGATGCAAAGCGCCGCAGTTTTTTTTCCCGGGGGCCCGCGCCGGCCAGGTGCAGCTGTATCCGCTTTTCGTACCGTGACTGCTTGATTGCCTTAATGAGCACATCCTGCCGCTTTTCCGGCGCAAAGCGGCCCACCATCAATATATGAAACAGTCCAGGTTCAGGCTGGAGTGGAGCCCCTGAAGCGGAAACTTGCTGAAGCGGGGGCTTTGAAACGGAGGTGGTTTGTGATGAGGGCTTTAATGCAGGGCCGGGCGCGGGGGCGGGACGGAATGCGGGGCCTACCCCATTGGAGATAACGTGGAGCCTCCCCGTATAGTGATGTTTCACAAGTTCCCGGGCAATAAAAGAGGAGGGGCAATGTATATGTTCCACCCTTCGGTAAAAAGTCAGGCGGAACCAGGCATAGATAAGGTGCGCAATGGGGGCACCGAGCTTGCCCAGTCCTGCCCCATAGGTAATGTTCTCTGGCTGCACATGAAAGGCCGCTGTGGCAGGAACCCCCATCTTTTTTGCCAGGTGTAAACCCCGGCGGGCAAGCTGCCAGGGCATAAAAAAATGGACCACATCGGCCCCGGTCAGGGCTTCCTGCATCACCCCTTTGTCGTATTTTGCAAAGATCATCTGCTGTTTACGGGCCACCGGCGTCACGATGGGGATATAACGCTCCTTAAGACCGTACATGTGCGGTCCCTGGACACCGACGCTCACGACCCGCACCTGGTGGCCCCGTTCTTTAAGGGCCTCCACAAAGCGGTAGGCCGTCATGGTGGTCCCATTGGTCAGGATGCCGTAATTATCGATAACAAATACGATGACCATGGGAAAATTGTAGCGATATAGAGCGGCTTGGTCGAGGGCCTGACTGATAAGGCCTTGGAGCACAGTGGACTGGCTGAAGGGACTTAAGGAGCCTTGATTTTCCCAATTCCAATGGATTACTATTGAAATACTATGAAAAACAATACATTTTTCGCAATCGATTCACTAATTCCCCGTACTTTTGAAATTGGTAGACGCTTTCCCTATTCCCGTGAAAGCTTTATTAAGGATCTGCTTGCGGGGGTTACCGTAGGTATAGTAGCCCTGCCCCTCGCAATGGCTTTTAGTATTGCCGCAGGAGCTTCACCCGCCCAGGGCTTATACACTGCCATATTCGCAGGTTTTTTTATAAGCTTTCTGGGAGGAAGCCGCTATCAGATTGGCGGACCAACCGGCGCTTTTGTAGTTATCATATTCGGGGTTATCTCCCGGCATGGGATGGAAGGGCTGGTGCTTGCGACCATACTGGCGGGGCTCATGCTTGTTCTTATGGGTATTTCTGGTTTAGGCAGGCTGATAAAATTCATTCCCTATCCTGTTACAACCGGATTTACCACCGGTATCGGTCTACTCATTTTTTCTCAGCAGGTAAAGGATTTTTTAGGCCTTAGTATAGAAAAGGTATCTCCGGAGTTTTTTGAAAAATGGGTCCAATATGTTGAACATATCAGAACCTTTGACCTGAAAACCTTCATGGTAGGATTGGGGACCATACTCATCATTATACTGGTTCGCCGTTTTTTCCCACGGATTCCTGCCTCAGTGGCAGGTGTGGCTGTGGCAACCCTGGTATGCTTTATAGGGAAACTTCCAGTAGAAACTATCGGTTCCCGGTTCGGGGGTATCCCCAATAGTCTTCCAACCCCAATTTTCCCGGGCTTCCATTGGAGCACCCTTAAGGCGGTCTTCCCCGATGCGATTACCATTGCATTACTTGCAGCGATTGAATCCCTCCTTTCTGCAGTTGTAGCAGATGGTATGACCGGAGATCGGCATAACGCAAATATGGAGCTTGTTGCCCAGGGAATTGGGAATCTCGCCAGTGCGATCTTTGGTGGCATACCCGCTACGGGGGCCATAGCCCGGACCGCAACCAATATCAAATCCGGTGCCCAGAGCCCCCTGGCAGGGATGATACATGCAATCACCCTGCTTTTATTCATGTTGTTCCTGGCGCCCCTTGCTTCGGTCATCCCCCTGGCCAGTCTTTCTGCGGTACTCATGGTAGTAGCCTGGGATATGAGTGAACTCCATCGATTCTTAAGGATTATTCGGAAATCCCCCCGGAGCGACATGCTGGTACTCCTTACCACCTTTGTACTCACCGTGTTGATAGACCTTAACGTTGCTGTAGAGGTCGGGGTGGTTCTTGCAGCCTTCCTGTTCCTCCGTCGCATGGTAGAGACGGCAGAAATTAAGCCGGGGGCAGCTGGAGTTGGTGCAGAAATTGTCTATGGAAGCATCAAAGACAGCCCCCATGAACAACCGGAACATCCAAAGAACGTCGAAATTTATGAAATTACCGGTCCCTTCTTTTTTGGTGTCGCTGATATGCTTCAGGACACACTCATGACACTGGAAAAGAAACCCCGGGCCTTTATTCTCAGGCTTCCCCAGGTTCCAGCAATAGATTCTACCGGTATCGCTGCCCTTGAATCATTCTTAACCTATTGCCGAAAACATAACATCAAACTCTACCTCTCAGAAGTCAGGGAACAACCGAGAAAAGCCATGGAACGCTCTGGATTTATTGAGCTTCTTGGGGCAGAATATCTTGTATCCAGTCCAGAAGAAGCTCTGGAGGCGCTGAAACGATAGGGAAAGAAACACTTCTTTCACGACTAAATTCAAAGCCCCTACCAGGTCACGCGGCGCACCTGAAGCTGGCGCCGCCCTGGCGGCGGGATGCCCTTGCCCCGGAACCCCAATTCAGACCTTCGGCGGTGCTGATACTTCTGTACCCCGAGGCGGGGGAGCTCCGCTTTCCCCTTATACAGCGGAGCAGCGGACTCAATCATCATGCGAACCAGATAGGACTCCCCGGTGGGGCCCTGGAAGCGGGAGAAAGTGCCATAGAGGCAGCCCTCCGGGAAAGTCGGGAAGAACTGGGCATAGACACCGAAACGGTTGAAATCCTCAGGGAGCTGAGCCCCCTGGGCCTCTCGGTGAGCGCCTATACGGTGTACCCCGTCGTGGGCTACACCGGGAAAGTTCCGGTCTTTTGCCCTAACGCAGCAGAGGTGGCCCGCTGCTTTACCGCGCCCCTGGCAGAACTGCTGCGGGCTGAGGCCCTCATCAATCTGAATCTGGAAGACGGCCGTCAGGTGCCGGCCTACAAACTGGCAGGGGAAGCGGTCTGGGGCGCCACCGCCATGATCCTCTCGGAACTGGCGGATCTACTCACATAGCGAGAAACTCCTGGGGACTTTGAACAAGTATATCCCTTTCCTTATAATCCCGTATATTTCTTGTTACCAGCATACCGAAACCATGCTCCCTCGCAGTAAAATACTGGAGGGCGTCTTCAACATCGGAAAAGGTTGAGTTAAGCGCCAGGTCTATGATTTTTTCTTCTATTGGAACAATATGGATAAGCAATCGCAGCTTTCTTAAGAGTTCCTTTGCTTTTTCAATGCCTAAGGTTTTTCGTAATATATAATAGACATTAGCAAACACAAGGGCAGTAGTAAAAAGCTCGATATGTTTCATATCACTGAGGGTGAATATCCGTGCGGCATATTCATAAAAGGGTTCACGTTTACAGAGCAGATCTAATACAATGTCTGAATCAATAAAGACTTTCTTACTCATATTTATGTTCCAGGTAGTCAACATAATCCAGCTTTTGCAGGTCCTCTTCGGAAATGACACCGCTCAATTCTTGCACGAGGGGGGAAATCTGCGCTCTGGGTTCATGTTCTGATAGCAATTTCTTAAAATAATCTTCTACAAGCTTCGAAAGGCTTCTCTTATTCTTTTTAGCATATATTTTTATAGCATTAATTACCGACTTATCCAGTTGCAGGGTTAGTTTCGTTTCCATAAAACACCTCCATACGTATAATATACAACGATTTTATACGTATAACTAGCTCAAGCCTTCACATCACCCCCCATATAGACGAATAAAAACCCGGCGGGGTATACTGCTCCTTATGCCAAAAACTATAAAAAAATATACTAATCTTACCCGGGCTTTCCGTTACATACAGGATTCGCGACGGCTCTTTTTCATTGGGCTTGTAGCCATGGTCGTCCTCACCACGGGCCAGCTTGCGGGCCCCCTCATCCTGCGGTCCATTATCGATGACTCAATTCCCAAAGCCGATCTCTCAGGCCTTTTAATCCGGGCGGGAGCATACTTTGCCATCCTGCTTCTTATGGGGGGCCTAACCTATATCGGGATGATTACCATTGCCCGGATGGGACTCGAAGTGGTCAGCCGCATTAAATACGATGTGTTTTCCCATTTTTTAACCCTGCCGGTCAGCTATTTCGATGCCCACCCGGTGGGTGAACTGATCTCCCGTACCGAAAATGACTGTGAACGGGTCAGGGAACTCTTCTCTCAGATTGCGGTTACCATTATCGTTAATGTCCTCTTTTTTCTCGGGATGCTGGGAGTCTGCTTTTATCTGGAGCCAAAGGTTACCCTGTACCTGGCCCTTACCACCCCGATTGTCCTTATTCTGGTCATTCTCGTCTTTGATAAACTCAGACATTTCTACGATCTGCATCGGCAATACCAGGCCCAGATTCTGGCCCGCATCACCGAATTCATCCAGGGATGGGAAATACTCCGGGTCTTTAATCGAGAAGCCTGGGCAATCGATCAGGTTGATGAAAGCTCCCGGCTCAGGCGGGACGTGGATGTAAAAACCAGCATGCTCCAGTACGGCATTATGGGTGCCCTGAATTTCTCCCTGGGGCCCCTCTTTATGGTCCTGATCATTATCTTTTTTGTGCCCCAGGTTGTAAAAGGAGCCCTGACTATGGGGACCCTCCTCGTGTTTTTTGAATACAGCCGCCGTATCTTTGAACCGATCATGGCAATCGCAGAGAATATCCGGGGCATCCAGCAGGCCCGGGTTTCTCTGGACCGTATTTTCACCATCCTGGATATGGAGCCAGAAACCACGGGCAGACTTGCCGGTGAGGAGGGGTTCATCAATTTTGAGCACCATATTGAGTTCCGCAATGTCTGGTTTGCCTACAAAGGAGAAGACTGGGTTCTTAAGGATGTGTCTTTTACGATTAAACGGGGGGAGACCCTGGCCCTCGTAGGCGCCTCCGGTTCGGGGAAGAGCACCACCATCGGACTCCTCTGCGGATTTTACCGGCCCCAGAAGGGGGTCATATTGATTGATGGACGGGACCTGGCGACCCTGGACCTGGAGCGATGGCGGCGCCACATCGGGCTCGTTTTACAGGATGTGTACCTCTTTCCCGGCTCGGTGCTGGAAAACATACGCCTCTACGACGACAGTATCGGCGAAGGGGCGATCTGGCAGGCCCTGGCGGCGGTCCATGCGGAGGATTTTGTGCGGACCCTGCTGGCAGGGCTCGGGAGCGAACTGCGCGAACGGGGCGGCAACGTCTCTGCCGGTGAAAAACAGCTCCTCTCCTTTGCACGGGCCCTGGCCTTTAATCCCCAGTTGGTCATATTAGACGAAGCCACCGCCAGCGTGGATGTTCAGACGGAACGAAAAATTCACGAAAGCATGCAGGCCCTCTTTGCAGGAAGAACCGCAGTCGTCGTAGCTCACAGGCTTTCATCAATCCAGAGTGCGGATTGTATTCTTTTCTTTAAAGATGGAGAGATTCTTATGCGGGGCCGGCATGAGGAACTTTTGGCCAGTTTTCCACCCTATGCAGAGCTGGTGCGGCTCCAGTTTCCCAATCTGAACGAAGGAGGCCTGCGATGAATCAGAAGGACAGTCGCCGGCATCTGCGATGGATCTGGCATATCTGGCGGGAGCGGAAGGGGCTTATCCTCCTGCTCTTCTTTTTAACCTTACTTTCCAGTCTCGTGGCAGTGAGCTATCCCTATCTTACGAAACTCCTTATCGATATGCTCCAGAAACTTATCGAATCCCAGCCAGATCTTGCCCAGATAAGAGCCGAAACCTGGCGCCTGGCGGGGCTCTTTATCCTGGTCGGCATTACCGGTCTTATCGCATCCCTCTTTCCTGGAATCCGCGGGGCGGTGAATGTGGTCTTTGAACACCTGATCCGGATGAAGTACTTTAAAAAGGTACTGGAAAAGGATTACCAGTTTTTTGCCCGTTTCCGCTCCGGAGACATTGTGACCAGACTCACCGATGACCTCTATGATTTTCCCAAGCTGGGCTGGTTTCTCTGTTCCGGCATATTCCGGGCCGTGGAATCGATCAGCAAGGTTCTATTTTGCCTGGCCGCCATGTTTTTCATCAATATAAAACTAACCCTGCTTTCTCTTATTCCCCTGCCCCTCACGATCCTGGTGTTTTACATCGTACAGGACCGGATTTACGATACCTTCAGACGAAACCAGGAAGCCATATCGGACATCAATTCACAGCTGGAACAAAGCTTTTCCGGGGTCAGGATTATCAAGGCCTATGCCTGCGAAGCAAAGTACCGCCGATTCTTTTCCGATGCGCTGCAGCGCCGATTTACTACCGAAATGGCGGTGGTAAAACTCGGTACCGTGCTGGACATGATCTATATGTATATCGATTATATCGCCCAGCTGGTGGTGATTTTTGCGGGCGGCTACATGGCGGTCCGGGGTGATATCAGCATCGGGACCTTCTATGCCTTTTATAATTACCTGGGCATGCTTATCTACCCTATTCTGGATATTCCCCAGCTCTTTGTGTCGGGCAAGCGGGCCTTCGTAAACATCGACCGCCTGGAAGATCTGGCCCGGTTCCCTGCGGACTCCGCCTCTGATACAACCGGTCCCGCTTCGTCACCACAGGCCTCGGCCGCGTCCACTCTGACATTCCAGTCTCTCAGCCTGGAAAATGTGTATTTTCATTACCCCGATAGGCAGAGCCCAGCCTTGTCCGGGATAACCCTGTCGGTACAACCGGGGGAGCGGATTGCGATCCTTGGCCCGGTGGGTGCTGGAAAATCGACCCTGCTGAAATTGATGGCGGGCCTCCTTCCCCCAGAACGGGGCCGTATCCTTATTAACGGAAAAGCCCGCTCCGAGTATGCACAGGAGACGCTCGCCCGGCTCATTTCCTATGTTCCCCAGGAGGCCCTGCTTTTTTCCGGCACCATCCGGGAAAATGTAGCCTTTGGAAAAGCGGGCGCGGGACAGGACATCTCCCCGGAAGAATTTGAAACAGCGGTAAGCATCGCCCAGATGAAACGAGAAATCGAAGCCTTTGCTCTGGGAGATAAAACCGTACTCGGACAGCGGGGCATCAGCCT
>Ga0208824_1003663_pt1 | contig 10418 bp, 12 predicted proteins | sample AD_JPNTR3_MetaG_FD_184447 | JGI IMG/M metagenome (GOLD analysis project Ga0208824, IMG submission 184447) | Active sludge microbial communities of municipal wastewater-treating anaerobic digesters from Japan - AD_JPNTR3_MetaG (SPAdes) (version 2) | ecosystem: Engineered > Bioreactor > Anaerobic...
GTACAGGTAACGGCTGTAGGAGAGGATCCACACAAAGCTATGAACCGTCCCGAACGGAAACCGGCACTGCATCCAGTCGACCTGGGCCTCCTCGCCGGGCAGAAACACCAGTTCAGGTGGTGTCAGCTTTGTTGTGTAAATTTCCTGTAGGCAGCGTCCGCGTAGAACGGCAGCTGCTTATATGTTTTCCCCACAGGGTTTGCTCGCCAATGCAGCTCCATCTTCAGCGAGATGAAAGCCAGAAGCCGATAACAGCCTGCCTCTCCGGGCAGGATCTCCATGGGACGCGTCCGTCGCCTGTATTCCTTGGGGAGCCGCTCGATGAGGTTGGTCGTTAGCAGCGACACCCAATGCTCGGTCGGGAAGTCGTAGAAGACCAAGCATGCCTCCAGGGAGCGCTCCAGGGCGGTCATGGCCGACGGGAACGCCTTTCCCCATTTCTCGCGGAACCGTTCAAAGGCCACGTGCGCATGCGCGCGCGACGGCGCATAGAACACATGCCGCAGGTCCGAAGCCACCTCGGCCTTGTGCGTCTGGGAGACCTTAGCGATGACGTTTCGGGCCACGTGGACCTGACAGCGCTGGGTCTTCGCCTCGGGGAACTCTTCCCGGTAGACCGTCTCGAGGCTCGTCAGCCCATCCATGATCCCGAGCTGCACCTGGGAAGCGTCGAGCCCGCACTGCTTGAGGTCCCGGAAAAACTCCCGCCAGTTTGCCGCCGATTCCTTGCTGCCGGCCTGAAGCCCCACGACGAGCTTATGGCCCGTCTTAGTCACGCCGATGGCGACCAGCACCGGCGCGATCTCCACCTGCTTCAGGACGCGCATGCGGAAGTTGACGCCGTCGATGAAGAGATAGCGGATCGTCTCGGTCGAGAGATCCCGCAGGCGCCGCTTCTCCACGGCCTCGGCAAACTCCCGGTTGGCCTCGCTGACCTCGGTCGGCGCGATCCTGTGCCCCAGCAGCCGCAGCGAGATCGCCGAGAGGCTCCGGGTCGAGATGCCGCACAGAAACATCAGGCTCAGGTCGCGGCTGATCTCGTGCTCGTAACGCCGATAGCGGGGCAGGACCTGCGTCTGATACTGGCCCGGCGAACGCGGGGGACCAAGACCCTAACATCGCCCACGCCCTTGATCGTGAAGCGTCGCGGGTAGCTGCCGTTTCGGTAGTTGCCCGCCACTCCAACCCGCTGATAGCACTCCCGACCCAAGGCAGCCGTCAGCTCGGCCTGCATCAGGGCGTTGAGGTAGGCTGCGACCGATTCCCGAATGTCCGAACGAATCATTTCAAAGAGCTGCTCCGGTTTGGCATCAAGAGACTTGATAATCTGTGAGTTAAGCTAGCGTTGTTTACATTTTCGGGGTAGTCAGACGAGGTGACAGACCTCAGAAGGAGACCCCGATGGTTATTCACAAGAACACGCGCCTGACCCCATTTCAGAGGAAGGCGATCTGCAAGTCCTATCACGAGGACAAGAAGAAGGTCAGTGAGCTGGCCGACGAGTACCACGTATCCCGTCCCACGATATACAAGATCCTTCGTAACGGCCGGCACAAGGACTTCACGATTCACAAGAGCATCAATCAGCGGTTCCGCTGCTTGGAGTACGGCATCAAGCGGCTCGCCAAGGTCGAAGCGGAACTCGAGGCCAAGCGCAAACGCGAAGCCAAACGCTACAACAAGGACTACCCGGGGCAGATGCTCCATGGCGACACGAAGCGCTTGCCCCTGTTAGAGGGTCAGAAGACGACGGAGCGCCGGGAATACCTCTTCGTGGCCATTGACGACTTCTCCCGGGAACTTTACGCGGCCATCCTGCCGGACAAGACCCAGGTCTCGGCCAGGGCCTTTCTGGAGCAGGTCCTGAAGGAGTGCCCGTATACCATCGAGCAGTACTATACCGACAACGGCAAGGAGTATAAAGGGGACCCAACGCATCATGCCTTGATGACGCTCTGTGCGGAGAACCGGATCGAGCAGCGTTTCACCCGGCTGCGTAATCCCAAAACCAACGGCAAGGCCGAGCGGGTCATCAAAACGCTCATGGATCTCTGGCACGACAAGAGCCGATTTAACTCCTCGGCGCATCGAAAAACCGAACTCAAACGGTTCCTCAACTACTACAACGGCGTCCGCCCCCACAAGGGGATCGGCGGCTTAACCCCAGAAGAGAAATTGATCGAATACTTTTATCCCGAAAAACTGTAAACAACGGTCGACTTTCTCACATCATAAATTTAAAATAATTATTTTTTTCATACACTTCATATTCGCGCTTCTGATACAAATCGACTTTTGGCTCAATAAATTCAACTGACTTTAGAACTTCTCTTTTATTGCTATCCATGGGGAGAATTATTAATGTCAGCGGATTAAAAAATTTCACTTTCGTTTGATCTTCGAAGTATGGAATGATTTCTCGTGTGACTCGTTCATCATCAACATCTCTCTGAAAAAGATCACGCACATCCCATTTTTCGCTTCCTGGAATATTTGATATCAAAGTGATATAGTCGAGTTCATCATAACTTATTACTGTTTGTAAGAATCGGATTTTCGCATTACCTCCTGCACCCAGCTCACCATAATAGCCCCATTTTGATCGCCCGTACGGTTTTTCATCTGTGATAGGTATATCGGATGGTGACATATGTTCCCTCCTCTATCTGATTGAATACAATGGCTTCGATAAATATTTTATAATCTCCTCTACCAAGCCCTCAAAATTATCAATATACGCTTCATCAGCCATCTGGCTTTCTTCGTCGGTCCTTATGCAAACAAAAATGAGATTCGATACTTTGTTAAATATAACATTGTATTTCTTCGCAAATGTCGTAAATCGATTATGAAAATTATTTTCTTTGTCTCTTCCTGTTAGATGCTGATGACATCTTTGATATAATGACTTTGCCTTGCCTACGTATAAAGGCGGCATGAAAAGGCTCGCCTTCATAATTGCACGACGAAGCAAGGTAAATTTTTGTTCATCACTAACGCACGCTTCCCATATTTCCATAAAGCTGTCGAGATTTGGATCTCTGAAATTTAACTTGATATTAAGGTCAATCGCTTTCCAAGCAAAATCGAGGCGGGTATTTTGCACAGGAACATCACGAAGAAGCGCATCGTAATTCAATATGTTATTAACTTCATTTATAAATTTAATGGGGTCTTTTGATGTGATGATTAGTGGATAAAACCACGCATATATACCAGGTGATGAAGGCACACTTTCAAAAGTGTCATTTGTGTAAAAACCGATTTCTGCAGTTACATTTCGCCAGATATCGTTGAGCGACATATTTTATTTTCTCGAATACCTATTCAGATATGTTCTAACTCTTTCAAGATCCGCTTTGTGAAATGACTTGACGCATATTAGTAGTACAAACAAATCATCAACATATCCAATGCCTGGAGTATAATCTGGTATCACGTCAAAGGGATCGATAAAATAAACTAGACAGCCGATAATTGATCTACAGGCATCGATGGATATCTTTTCTTTTTCCATTATATAATTCTTAAATAATTCAAATAAACTTTTATGATAAGCAGACAAATCTGCTATCCATGATGTCTGAGACCGACAGGTATGAGTTAATTTATCGTCTATTTTGTCTAGTATGTAATTTACCTCCTTAGGCCCACATTTCTCCGAAACATTTGAATATTTATGTAATATCAATTCCTTCACATGCTTTTCTAATTTGTGTGGCAAAACAGTATTTAAAAGTCTAGATAAGATTGTCATATTTAGTAATGTTCTAAGATCTTAGAGATGGCAAATGGCGCATCCTTCAGATTCATCAAGTGCTTGAATGCCATATCTCTTCGTTATATTTTCAACATCACTCAAAGGTTTACCATCTATCCAAGTATAACGTTTTCCATTTTCATACTTTTCGTATCTCTTTGCTTTCTCAAATAGTTCTGGATGGTTTTCCTTTAATCCTTGCCATTCACCAATCTGTTGGTAAAAACAGAAATAGCACCCGGACCGTGAGCGCCATCGATAATATGTCGGCAAACCGAGACCTGACTCATCGAGTATATTACTTATATCTTCGAGCCTTATGTCATCATCTTTGAAAGGATAAACTGGAATTATATTTGGTCTCTGTGATATTACAGGGGGCTTTTTAGCTACATATCCTTCGCGATTCTCGTCAGCACGGATACCTATATAACTATATGCATAGCCTGTACCCACATAAGCTTCAAATGGCTTAATTTTTAGCATTTTTGTACACCATCGTGCACGGGGGCTAGGCAAATATCCATTAAACATTTCATATAACCAAAAATCAAAAGGATTGCGGCTTCGCTTTTGTTTGATATCGAGCAATCCCAAGGCATTTACTCGAATGATTTTTGCACCAAGAAGCGATTCAAGACGCTCTAGATATTCATATGTTTCTTGTAATTCACATCCCGTGTCACAGAAAACATATTCAACTTTGATTTCTGGATATTTTTTTCGCATGTAGATTGCGAGGGCGGCCGAATCCTTCCCCCCCGACAAACTAACTATATGTTTCACGGTCTCACTATTTAATGATTTTAGAATTTCCTTTATCGTCATCATTGTTTACCATCACCGACACGCTTATCAATGAGCGAATTAACTATAATTCGCGCTTCTTCTTCGCTCACAATGGTGGTTAATCGATCAAACAGTCCAGCCATCCTGCCCTGAATTAGATGTTTAATTCCTGTCTTACTCTTATCACCTGCCGTTACATTAGCCTGACTTGTTAGTGCATCTTCCTCAATTCTTCGTACAATATCCTTTAATTCTCTGTCGAACTGGGTAATCGACATATCATCCCATCGATCGATAGGCTTGCCAATTAACAAACTAGAGATTGAATTGAGTAGCAACTCGTCAGTCTCGTAAGGTGTATTTACTCTAGAAAAGAAACCCTTTATGATTCCATCTGAATATTTCGCGACAAAATCGTCAGCGAAACAACTGGCCCAATCACCCGCGACATTGCGCAGGTTACGGTTTCCGTTATTGTATCCAAGCTTTAATGCATGGAACGTGCTGCTCAAAGCATGGTTAAAATATACTTTACTTACACCTCGTAATTCGTCGACACTCTCTCTGAGTTTCGATAATAGCTGCTCACTTTCCTCAACGGGCGTTTCGTAAATATTGGGTATCTTTCTAAATAGCAGCTCAATTGGCTCTATTTCTCGATTCAGTATCTGCTGCAGTTTTAAAGTCTTTTCAGACAGCCTTTTAGTCGTTAACGCGGCAGGCGGTAGGTCCTCTTTCCAGCTTTGAATTGCTTCGAAAGTTACTCTAATGAGTTCACCATCGAGCATATGATTTTGAACTTGTGCTCCAAGACAACGATTAAGTTCTTTCAAATAATTAATTTCCGAATCCTTTAAGCGCAAAACCATAAGATTATATATAGAGGGTTCTCTACACAACCGCTCTATCTCGGACGGCAATAGATCCTTAATATATTCTCCCTCTCTTGTCAGTGCTATTGACGTCGGAAATGCCATAAGTGCGGCAGCAAACAAAATCGGAAAGAGTCCCTCCCGCATGCCATATGGCGGGCTCATTAATTCTTTGAAGAATTTATTGATTTGCTTAGGCTGATCAGATGGCTGTGTTAATAATCTTCTGAATTTATCCCATACTTCCTGCAATCCATTGTCCTTTATATCTTTAGGCGAAGAATAACACCATACGCCTCCCTCAGTCTCTCTATAAATCCCCGTATTGAGAAGCACCGTTCGAAGAAGTGAGGCATCCGGGAAATTGCCTTCGATACTTAAATTGGGTTTTCCTGATCTTTCTAGAATTCCAAGCAACAATTTCCTTCTCCCAGCAGCTACAGCGGGTGAAGGTTTATGGCGGACAATCATCTCGTTATTTATTTTGGGAGTAAGGTAATATACGCGATCCATTACGTCACTTATGAACAATTCTAGCTCTCTCTTACCATTTAACTTCCTTACATTCCCTTCGTGGAACCATTCATTTACTCCCACTTCGGCAGATAATAATCTATTAATAAGCCTGTGGAGATGCGACCGCGCATCATCGAGCATCTGTTGAAGTTCTGGCTGCACTAGGGGATCGGTTTCAACCAATTCCTTGTCCGTCTGCATTTGCAGGAGTGTCCATACCTCGAGCGCAGAGTTATATAATGGTAATTGCTCTGTTGGTAATACAGCGACAAGTCTTGGATGCCTTAATTTATCCGTCAGATTATCTCTAAGTTGCCCTAATTTCTCATTTGACTCCGGAATTATATAAAGGACCTTTCCATCACAATTCACGGGCAGATTATCAAGGAATGAGTCCCAATCTAAGTAATTTTGAAGAGTGGCTGTATCGTGATATTCGCCCTCCAAGAAACGTCTAATTCTGTAATTATCGTTATGCCTGATGGGTCGTAAAATAGGTGGGGGGGTTTCTTTTTTCAGAAAGCTTAGAAGATTAAATCTATCTCTTTGCCTTACTTTTTCCTCTTCTAGTCTACTTCTTAAATCAAAGTCGGTACCATGCCATATTGTTACCGCATCACTATGCTTTCTATAAAGTAATAACTTTTTCTCTATCAAATAATTTACCGTATCACGCAGTGTCTCATCCCCGTAGCCCACAGTGGCAAGCAATAGTACTTCTTTACTTACATGTGCGCGTTCTCCACTTGTACCTAGACCTAGTAGGCATGCCGTTTTCAGCACCTTTGACGCTCTAGGATCATTGCCAATTTTAGACAACGCACTTTGGGTTTCGAGCCATCTTCTATATGTACCACCTACCGAGGTATCCGATTGCATCGACGTAGCGAAATAATCAAACAGTTGCTCTGGTCCTACGGACACACTCAGATCTACATTGTAAATGAAGTTGAACAATGTTCGCTCATGCTGTGCTACACGAGCGGACAATCTCGGCAATAAATATAGCGCAATAGGTTCAAGTGGATACGCCGCATAAAGAATTTCCGATAACTCATGACTAGAGAAATCTTTGAATAAGCCATTCGCTCTTAACTCGCGCACTTTTGATGCGATAGCTACTTTTGATGGCGGTGCAGCATCTTTCTGCGTTGCCACTAGATTAGAAATCAGCCGATAGATTTCTTTGCTATCGTCGACATATTGTATGGTCTTAAATCGCCCTTCAATTTTCCTCCATTCTGCTTGTACTGATTGCGGTAAATTACTTGCGTAATGGAATAGGCCCTGATGCAGAAGCAGCCCAAAAGTGATCGGTATATCTGCTGAGCGCGCAACGTATTCGGCAAGTAATTGAATATCTGCTAGTGATGCTGGTCGGCCTTGACTGACTAGTGTTTCGATATGACGTCCGAATTCATCCCAGACAATTACAATCCGATCAACGTTATGTTTTCTTTTTACTTCGTTAAGGAAAAGAGCAATATTTTCTATTGTATCGCACGGAACGTCTAATGTGGGTGGCCGTCCAGGGCTCCTCGTGCGATATATCGCTTCAAGCACCGACGTTCTTATTGCTTCCGGTAGTGATGAGTAATAGCCATGAAGTGCGACGAATAGTCCGTGTGATTTTGGGGTCTTATTGATTTTTGAAACATCTTTTGCGAAATCAGGTTCGATATGCTTTATCTTTTCCTTAATCGTGCTCAGTAACTGAGCCGACTCCGCTCGTTTCTCTAACAAATGCAGCAGATATGTTGCTGTGATAGACTTGCCAGAACCATAAGGTGCTATGATAAAGAATGCCCTATCCTTTTCGAAACCAAGAAGAGACTTTAAGAGTACGAGGCTTTTTGTTGTTGGAAAGTAATGCCTTATACGTTCAGGATAGTCTGCATCCATCCTGATATTAATCGACCTCAAAAACTCGTTGGCCGCAATATTTAGTTCTTCGCCTATTTCTTTCCGCCGTGGACTCATATCAGAGATTATCCTTGTAATAGTGTTTAATCCACTCCAAGGGTTCTTGGCAATTTATTCTCAGCGTTCTCTCGCCTGCCATTCCAGATATTTCGATTCCATTCGATTCATTTTTACTCTCAAATTGTGCCAGCAGTTCGTGCAACGTCTCGCTTGTCATGACAAAGCAGCGTCCAGGACCACCTGGCATTCTCGCGGCATTGCGAATGAGTATGTCTGACTTCCCAGAGCCCATGGCTATATCAGGAGAACTCTTAGCCATTGCGTATCCTAAAATGGCCGCGGGTATATTCTTTACACTAGTGTTAAGATGGAATTGACCAGAGGCCTGAAAGTAGGTAAGCAACTCTAAATCCGTAAATGGACTTTCCGAAGCATCCTCTGGATCTTCTTTTGACGGTGGAATCTTCTTCGCATACGTGTTTAGAAGACAGCTAATATCCCTTTGGAGCGTTTTCACACTAGGCATGGAGGATCTTTGCATTTGAAGATGCTGGCGGAGCCCTTCTACACAAACAGCACGATCGAACCTTGTTAAAGTGAATGTATTGAAATACCAGCTCCAAGAATATGCATAATCAGGGTTATTAACAAGATTGACATGCAACGCCCACCACGTGCCCGCTTCCAAAAAATGGGGATCGCATTCATAAATGAGCTGCCCCAAGGCAGTACATTCAAAGGCGCTTCTCTTGATCGCTTTTGATCCAAGTGGCTGTGCTATACCTGTGGCAACAAGCCAATGTTTAATGGCTTTACCCATATTGCGACCGACGCCTAGCCAATCAGCATAATATTCGTCGGTCATCTTAATAGGATCCTCGACTAAGAGCCTCAGTCCCTTATTAAGCCAGCCCTCTCTTATCGGAAATGTTTCGTGTCCGCCGAATCGCATTTTTATCTTTGCTCTGCCATTAATTTAGGAATTTTATTTAAACTAAAGTCGCTTAACGCTGAACAAATCTCTTTTATTTGTTCAACAGTGTAATCAATTTCTTGTCGCGTAGTATATTCGGAGAGGCTGAAGCGAATACTTGAAAATGCTTCATCGTAAGATAATCCCATAGACCTTAGAACATATGATGGTTCGGGAATTTGATTTGTGCACGCTGAGCTTTGAGAACATCGAATTCCAAGCTGATCGAGCCTTGCGACGAGTGCTTGTCCCTCTATATCTCGGAACAGTAGATTCGTTGTGTTGTGGACGCGCCGAGTGCGGTCTCCATTTACTTCAACGTTTGGCACTAATCGCAGGACAGACAATTCAAAAATATCTCTCAGCTCCTGCACTCTATTTGTCACGGTATCAAAACGTTTAGATCTGAGCTCTGCAGCCTTTCCAATACCGACTATTCCCGGTAAATTCTCAGTACCCGGCCGCATTCCGAATTCTTGTGGACCCCCCCAAAGAATTGGGTACAAAGATTTTGGCGCCTTAGCATAAATTACGCCGATACCTTGAGGGCCATGGAATTTGTGTCCGCTCACGGAAAGAAAATCAATCGGCATATTGTCTATTTGCATCCGAATTTTTCCCACGGCCTGGGCCGCATCTGTATGCAATGGCACACCATATCTTTGGCATATATTTCCAATATCCGCGATTGGTTGAATAACGCCCGTTTCGTTATTAACCCATTGTATCGTGACGAGGTCGACCTTCTTCGAAGATATCTCCTTCTCTAAAATGGAAAGCGAAATATGCCCTAACCGATCAACCGGTAAATAAACAATGTCTGCAGACTGCGCTTCTAAATACTTGCAGTATTTCTTAATCGAGGAATGTTCTACGTTCGTTGTTATAATTCTTGTTCTATGACCTCGTCTCATTAAGGCGGATGACAGAACCATATTATTTGCTTCAGTCGCACCACTGACAAAAAACAAACTACAGGGCTCGGCGCCTATCAGGTGTGCCACAGCTTCTCTTGCTTCAATCAATCGGCTACGCGCACGTTCGCCTGCTGAATGAGCACTCGAAGGATTGCCAAACCCAGCATCTAATGCCTCAAGCATTGCCTCCCTGACTTCCGGAAGTGGTCTACTCGTGGCATTGTTATCAAGGTAAATTTCAGTATTCATTGCGAGACAGAACTTCGTAAGCTGTTCATTACTTTCTATTGTTAAATAGACTTAACTGTTGCTCATATGGCTGCTGAAGTGCTTCTATCCGATTTGCATATTGGCGAATCTCATCCAGTTCTCGCTCAGTGTAAAAAACTCGGCGGTCTCTGTAACGATATCCGGCAGGTATTTTGCCACTCTGACGCCATCGCCAAAACGTTTGACGTGAAATTCCGAACTGCTTGATTATATCAGTCGCAGCAATATACTTGATGCCGCCTATCCTGATTTCCATCTTGAATATCCGCACCTGTTGTTGCGCGTCGCTTAGTAACGTAATGCATTATAACACCACGTAACATCATGTCAACATGCAATAAATCAAAGATAATTTGTAATGATTTCAAGTTATTAAAGGCTGATACAGTTGTACTCTG
>Ga0208824_1003664_pt1 | contig 10416 bp, 10 predicted proteins | sample AD_JPNTR3_MetaG_FD_184447 | JGI IMG/M metagenome (GOLD analysis project Ga0208824, IMG submission 184447) | Active sludge microbial communities of municipal wastewater-treating anaerobic digesters from Japan - AD_JPNTR3_MetaG (SPAdes) (version 2) | ecosystem: Engineered > Bioreactor > Anaerobic...
CCTCTGCGCTGTCTGCATGGTGAAAAGGTTATTCCCCTACATCGCGCAAGAGGCAATTGGCTGGCCTGTAACTGTCAGCTTTCCGTCCACGCATGACCTGGCGTGCAGGCCAGGTGAGAAGGCAAGCTCTGACTCTGGAGATCTGGCCTTTCCATACTACGCGATCCTTTTTATGGATGGAGACAGCATGGGCAAGCACCTTAGCAGCAACCCTGAACGGACAGGCCAGATATCCAGGGCCATCTCAGGTTTTAGCCGTGCGGTGCCGCAGATTGTGGAGCGCGAATACCATGGCAAAGTTGTGTACGCTGGCGGCGACGATGTCCTGGCGCTCCTCCCTGTCGATGAGGCCCTCAATTGCGCTGTCCGCCTCCGCCGGATGTTTGTTGAAAGCAGCAAGTTGGCCGAGGTTCCCATGACCATCTCCGCTGCCATCCTGTGCGTGCACGTGAAAAGCCCGCTGCAGGCCGCACTTGCGACTGCACATCAGCTCTTGGATGACGTGGCCAAAGAAGGAATAGGCCGCGATGCCTTTGTGATCGAGGTGCGGAAGAGAGGGGGTTCACCGCTTGTCGTCGCAAAGCCATGGGAAGACAACTCACGCTGCGGTGCTGTGAACCGGAAGGACGGGCAGACGTGGGCCGAACGCATTGACGAACTGAGTGGCCAGATATTCGGCTCCGAAGATGAGGGCTACTCCTCCAGGTTCCTGTACAGCGCCGCAGAACTGCTGGAACCCTTTGCCCGTTCAGTCAAGGAACACGGTGTTGAGGGGCCTGCCTTTGAGGCGGCGGACATGATCCCTGTCTTGGCAGCCGAATACCTGCGTGGGCCAGGTGCCTTGCTTGAGATCGATTGGGATGAATCTGTCCGGAGGATGACGGAATTATACGACTTGTGTAGATGGGAGCCGCGGGAGTCCGGCAAGATTCGCGACCACATTTTGCAGCCTGAAGCATTGCCGATTGTGAGGTTTCTGGCAGAGGCGAAAGGGGTGAAGTAGACATGGCGGAAAAGCTCTTTCTCTTTGGCTGCGAGGAAAGCTACTTCTTTCGGGACGGAACGCCGTTCACTGCCGGAGAAGACACGTTCCTTCCGTCGAGTTTCCCGCCCAGCTGCAATGTACTGCACGGCGCAGTGCGCACGGCCATAATGCGAGGCCACGGCCTGGATTTCGGGGAATATGCGCAAGGTCGGTGCAGCGTGTGCGGTTGTGCCCAGGAAGACTGCGAGGTCTTGAAAGCCATGAGTGGCAGCCCAGATGAGCCTGAAGACGCGGGAATGGACCTGATTGGTCCGTTCGTGACGCGGGAGACAGAAACCGGAGTGGAGCGTCTATACAGAGCCCCATCTGATTTGGTGCAGGTAGAATCTGTTGCTTCCGAGATCGAGTTCGGCCGTTTGCATCCGTCCCCAGAGCCCGTCATGACCGACATTGGTAGAGTCTTTATGCCCTCATCTGATGTGCGTTGTAAGTCTTTGTCTGATGTATGGATAAGCGAGAACGGGCTTTTGGGCTATCTTTTGGGGGCTGACGTCAGCCCAGATGAGGCCTACTATTCGGCTAAGAAGGATGGAGCTTCAGAGCAAGGACGGGCGTTCCTGTTGCGGGAGGAGAGGATCGGAATAGCGAGACAGAGAGCTACCGGCGCTACGCAAGAAGGAATGCTCTATGCGATTGAACATATCCGCTTTTTGCATGGGCCAACTGAGAAGTTCGGAATGGGCGTGCGTGTCCGCGGATGTCCGGATACGCCAGTTCCCAACGTGGTCAGGCTTGGAGGGGAAGGGCGTTTTACGAGCCTGAGAGTAAAGCGTTCGAAGCCGTTCCCTGCAGACGGCGTCGCTGAAGCGATCGATCGGGGTCCGAGTTTGTTCGGCGAGCGGGGTTTCAAAGCGGTCTTCACGACCCCTGTCCAGTTCTGCGCTGGAGATGATGGTGACGGATGGCTGCCGCCAGGATTTGACCAGTGCGAACGTGACGGCGCACTGGTCTGGGAAGGGATTTTGCGAGACATGCGGTGCACACTTGTGAGCGTGTGCTCGGATAGGCCTGTTCGCATAGGCGGTTGGAATATGGTGCTCAACCAGCCCAAGCCGCGATTGGCTTACGTGCCCGCCGGAGCTGTCTACTACTTCACAACTCCTCACACAGGAGCGGAGGTTGTGGCGGCGTTCCATGACGCCAAAATTGGAATGGACACTCGCATAGGTTTCGGCCATGCAGTAGTCGGGAGGTGGTAGTTTTGGATACCGCAAAAGGAGTTCTGTTTCTCTATGGCCAAAGCTGGCTTCGCCCGGGAGCGGGAGCAAGCACCGGAGTGATCGACCTGCCCGTTCAGCGCGAGGTGCACACGGACTACCCAATGATTCCTGCGTCCAGTGTTAAGGGAAGTCTCCGCGAGACCGCCGAAGGAACGGTTTCTCAGGACGTGGTGGACGGCCTATTTGGACCGGAAGTCTACCGTCCTGCAGCAGGGGAGCCCCGCAGTAAGGAAAGGCATTTCGCCGGTGCCCTCACTGTAGGCGACGCCAAGTTGATCCTTTTTCCGGTCAGATCGCTTACCAGGTCGTTCTTTTGGGTGACGAGTCCGCTAGCCATTGCGCGTTTTCTGCGGGACCTCAAGACAGTCGGCATCAACCCCGGTTGGGATGGACCATGCAATGTCGACGGCGCCCGGGCGCTAGTGCCGCAGGAATGCAAGACTTCGTCCCGTCTCTACCTGGAAGAGATGGATTTCGAGCCTCAAAAAGATCCAGCCGTATCAGCCATAGCTCAGTTCTTAGCAGAAAAGTTCGATGCCTCCATAATAGGCGCTGCTTTCAATGAGAAGCTCAAAAGCGATATTGCGGTTTTGAGCGACGACGAATTCGCATATTTCGTTCGCTATGCCACGCAAGTTTCCGCCAGGACCCAATTGACTTCCAATAAGACTACAGACAAGACGATCGGGCCCGATGGCAAGATCGAACAGGGTAATCTCTGGTATGAAGAGACATTGCCTCCCGAGACTGTTTTCTACATCCCGCTCATGGCCAGTGCGGCCAAGGGAGGCGGAGCCCAAGATCAGCTTTCAACCGGGAACGCGGTAATGGACAAGCTCGACCGCGAGGTGCTGGCAAATCACTTCATACAGCTTGGCGGGAACGAGACATTGGGGCATGGTTGGTGCGCAGCCTTCCTTGTGAGGGGGGATCGATAATGCGCACGCTAGAACAGGAGCGTGCTCTCTTCGCTTGGGAGCGGGTCAACTCAGTCTGCAAAGACCATCCAAACGATGCCAAGGATGTCGCCATGAACATCAGGAAGATGCCGACAATGGTGTTGACTAACGGGTTAGGCCAGACCTTGGCGTTTTTGCTTCAGAAGGACGAAGGGAGGAGATCGGGGCCGGAGTATATCGTGTACGACATGATCGCAGAATGGGTTGTGGACAAGCGTAAACTATATGCGGGGCCCAGGGCTGACTTGATGAACCAGCTGATTCAGGGGGACAGATACCTTTACCGGCAGGCCCAGGAGGAAACGTGGGCTATGTTGGCGTGGCTGAAGAAGTTCGCCGATGCCTATATTGGAGCCGGCGAAGGTCTGGAGGAAAAGGGCTCTGATGTGGGCGGCGGGCGCCCCCACGGAGGGGAGGGGCGATCATAGATGCTGCCTCTCTACAAAGACGCAGAAGAGTGGCTACAGCACCGTCAGGATTCCAATCTTGGGCTGGAGTATGACAAGTACATAGACGAATGGTCGAAAACCGGCGATGCAGAAGGAGTAAGGGTCTCCATGGACCCAAAAGGAAAGCAGCGTTTCTACGCCCGGTTTGCTACATCCCCGGGCAACTACTGTTCCAGCCTTCTCCGGGACTATCGGGAGCGAAGATACAGGCTCCTGTGGGAGCTGGGCGGCAAGGTTGTTCGCGCCAGGACTGTGTGGCGATTCGTGTCAGGGCTAGGCGCCTCGCACCCATTGGAAGCCGGATTTATCTGGCACCGCACACTGGGAGTTCCATACTTGCCCAGTTCCTCCGTAAAGGGCATGGTTAGGGCTTGGCTTACCCACTGGCTTGGCGGGGCAGACGATGTGGCTGCTGAGCGCGCGAGGGCACGAGCTGCGGAGCTTTTTGGTGACACTGAGACAGTGGGCATGGGACGGCTGATGTTCTTCGATGCCGTGCCGGAGACTCCGCCGAGGCTGGAAATGGACATTATGAATCCGCACTATGGCCCCTACTACTCCGACCCTCAAAAAAACCTCCCGGGCGATTATTACTCGCCGGTGCCAGTCAACTTCCTTGTGGTTCCGGCTGGGCAATGGTTCGAGTTCACGTTGGCTCCTGCGGATCCGAGGTGCACTGAAGACGATTTGGCAGAAGGAATCGAATTGCTTCAGAAGGCCCTCGAGGTTATCGGCTGCGGTGCGAAGACAGCTGTTGGCTACGGAGTGTTCGAGTCCTTTCAGGACAAGACGGATGAGGTGTTTGCCGAATTTCGGAGGCAAGAAGAGAACGCCGAGCTTGAGAAGCTGTCTCCTCTGGAGAGGAAGCTTCGTGAACTGGAGATCGCCGTTGAGAAAGAAGGACAGACCGATACGATCATCAAGACAACTACGGACTTGTATTACGAGATGAGTACGATGAGTGATGACGACAAGCTGGTCGTTGCGCAGACGCTCAGAGATGTTTGGATGGCTGTTGGGCGTTGGTCTGGCAAGCTCAGCAAGAAGCAGAGAGAAAAAGTAGCGGAGGTAAAGAGAGTGTTGGGGGAGGTTTGAGGATCAATGGCTCGGGAAAGAGTATTGGTTTTTGCGCCGGGGACCATGCCGAGGGAGGCAGATTACTTCCTGCCTGAGAGCCCCGACGTGCTTGAGACGACGAACTTAGCGCCAATCGCCCTGGTGAAGTTGGAAAAAAAGGTACGCGGTAAGGAATATCCCGATAATGTGATCGCGCTCTGCACCCAGGAGGTCATGGACGAGAGAGTGGCGGGAATAGAATCCGATTTTGCCAAGCTTGGCATCGATATGAGTCCGCTTGAGGTTCCCAATGGCAAGGACGAGGAAGAGCTGAAGGATATAGTCAGAATACTGCTGCAGGCTATTCCGGATGAGTGCGATTTGACGCTCGATATAACTCATGGCTTTCGGTCGAGCCCGTTCGTCTTTTCAGTTGCCGCTCAGTATCTGAGCTTTCTACGGCCGTCGGTGACAATAGAAGGGCTTTACTATGGCATGTTGGGCAAGGCGGAGCCAAATTCCGCTCCCCGCACGCCTTTGGTGGATATGAGCATTTTCCTCGAGCTTATGGACTGGGTGTACGCGGTGCGCGTCTTTCGCGACACCTATATGCCGCAGAAGCTGGCGGACATGGTCAAGCGGGCGGCCGGGGGCTCTGACGATGCAGACGGGATCATAGAGTCGATAACGAGATTTGCAAACGCCTTCGAACTGGGCTTGCCTATCGAGCTTGCTGAGCGAGCTGTCGACCTCCGTAAGCAGGTGAGCCCTCCATTGCCCGAAACACTTGAGTCAACTGTCTTGCTGCCTGATGAGTTGTTTGGGGAGGTTTCAAGGCTGGCGGCGGACTTTGCTCCCGCAAGCGGAGACCGAGTCCCCGATACACTCAGTTGGGAAGAGATTCGTAGACAGGTTCGGGTTATAGATAGATATATCGAGGCAGGCCATGCCGTCAATTCCGTCGGCATGATGCGGGAATGGGTCATATTGATGGTCATATACTACAACGGCGACAGGGACAAGTGGCGGACTCGGGAGGAAAGAAAGAGCGCCGAAGATTTGGCGAACAAAGGCAGATGGGTGTCGCGGGAACTGTACAGAATAAAGGACCGCGTATGGGAGCTGCGAAACAATCTTCATCATCATGGCCACGAGGCTACAGATAATTTGGATGTAGATGAAATGGCTAACCGAGTTCGGCGAGTTTGGGCTGACTTGAGGCCTTATATGAATCGGCCGGCTGACTGGAAGATAGAGCCCTGGGGATACTAGCGCCTTTGGAGGATGAGCAATGATAGTAGTGAACTTCTCGCACCCGCTCAGTGAAGAACAGCAGCGTCGGATAGAGGCTCTGACTGGCCAGACAATAGATGCAGTGTACGATATACCATGTCAGCTCGATCAGGACAAGGCGTTTGCTCCGCAGATTGCAGGTATTATCGATGCCGTTCCTGTTCTGGCTGAGGACTGGCAAACCAATTCAGTGTTAGTGAACTTGCCCGGCCTGCACAACGCAGCGGCGTTGGTAGTGGCCGAACTTCATGGACGTATGGGGCACTTTCCCGCCTGCGTGCGCATTAGGCCTGTGGCGGGCAGCGTGCCCACACAATTCGAAGTAGCAGAGATAATCAACTTGGAAGCTGTGAGGCAGGAAGCGAGGACAAGACGGTTTCCTGGGAGTGCAAATAAGTGATTGGCATTGTTGGAGTCCGATGCAGTGTGGAGCCTTGCTTTCGTCCGCCTGTAGAAGAGACGTTGCTTGTGGGCGAGATGTGCAGACGGGCGATTATGAGTCAGTATGGAAAGGCCCATGGCGGAGCAGTATCGCCCGTCCTGTCGGGAAAGGACCAGTCGGGAAAGGTGCTCTCCGGTCATCAGCACGCTTTTTATTTGGCTGATGACGGCGACGGAGATGGGTTGATTGACACAGTATTCGTGTATAGCGTTCGAGGGTTCAACTCTCTCGAAATCGACGCGATTGCCAGAGTGAGGGAAGTCTATCTTGGACATTATTGCGAGCCCATGGAGCTCAGGCTGTCGGGCGTGGCGAACATGGAGAACATCGCGCAGCTGGGCAGGATCTTTGGGCCTTCTCGTGTTTGGATTTCTGCTGTTCCTTACGTCATGACCCGCCACCCGAAGAGGACACGGGCCGGAGAGACCAAGCTAACCAAGAACGGCAGACAACAGGACGGCCCTGAAGAGCAGATTGCCCGGGAATGGGATCAGCGTGTACACGACAATTGCAGTCTGCCGCTGCTCATTGATATGCAGCTGCTTGGCGCGACTGCTTCAAGGCGGGTATATCGAATAGTCCGAGCCTATGGCAATGCCCCAGATCCGGTGAAGAGAGCTTTCAAATTCAAGCTCATGTTCGATGGCCCTTTGATGGGGCCTGTGGCTTTGGGCTATGCATGCCATTTTGGATTGGGATTGTTTGTGCCTGAAACAGCTACAAGCCCATTGCCTTGATTGCCAGAGCCCGAGCGTATGGCCTGGAGGAGAGAAGACAAAGATGCATGCACGGGATAATAGGATCCTTCACACCGTTAAGCTTTCATATGAGACCGTGCGCGAGTGTGCCCGAATTGGCTGCGAATTTCGTAGGCGAGTATAGAGGCGGCGACGCCAGCGTTTAGGGAATCGACTGTGCCCATCATCGGGATGTACACCGACAGGTGTTCGGTTTCATACCAGTCCGGGTTTATCCCGTATTTCTCGTTCCCGACCACCAATGCAGATCTCGGGGCATACTCTATGTCGCTGTAGACGACGCCGCCAGAGGCGTCTGCGAAGTAGAGCGCGAATTCGTGCATACGGAGCCACCGTATGATGTCTTCCATATCCGCCTCCAATACAGGGAGGCTCAGAACACTGCACAGGCTCGACCGCACTGTTCGGGGATTGGTAATATTTGCTTGCCCATGGCAGATGACTGCGGCACAAGCGCCGGCGGCCTCTGCTGTGCGTATTATCGTCCCCACATTGCCCGGGCTCTCCAGACCGTCCAAAACGAGCACTAAGTCGTTAGTGCGCGGACGAACACTGTTGAGCGTGATTTCTGGCAATCTGCAGAGTGAGATTACGCCTTCGTCCGATTTCGGCTCGCTCAGCCTGTGGTAGACGTTTTCGGAGATTATGCAGATCTCACCCATCGTCTGGTCGACCAGTCTGGAAAGGAGGTCCGCCCCTTCCGGCGTATGAATCATTGTAGGGCAGACGTACAATGTTTCGATGCGTGCCCGGGCGGTGAGCGCCTTTGCATTCAGCCATATGCCTTCCACTGCAATGAGGGATTTGTGGCGGCCCTTCATGGCTGAACGAAGGAGTTTGATGCTGTCGTTTTTCATCCCGATATTGACGGCTCTTTTGCCCATAGCTGAGGCAAGGGATTTGACATCGCCCTCCTCCATATCAACGCCCCCCATTCGGATCAGCGATACTAGACGGAGTGTATCGCTGCGCATATGAACCATGATTCCTTCACGTATGTAGTATAGCAGACAACCAAGTGTCTTGGATCGGGCCACTTCTACCATAGGGGACAGGTTAACGGCTCATCTGCTATATTCCCACGAGGTCGCCGTGGCAATCATTTGTGTGGCTCGAGGTGGTCCATTTGAAGCGACTCCCCTTGCTTGATGCTGCTTCAGCAATAGCAGAATCAAATCACATTTGGGGATTGCTGTTACACGGCTATTTGCATGGCAAGTGCAGTCTAAGTGGCCAACTCTGAGCGCCCCCGTTGTCGTGACCATCGTAGGTCGGGCTAGCAGTGTTATGATGGCAAAGCTTCGATTATTCCTGCTCAAGTTGATGAAGGTGGCGGCGTTGGGCCGGATACACCTCTGAACGTGGTATGGCGTATCAGAAGATTCTGATTGGACCAGATCCAGGAAATGCAGCTTTGGGCCGTCGAGCTTCATTTCCCGCGCTTCAGCTGTTATGATGGTGCTTGTGATCGATCTAGCCATGGCAGGTTTACCATTATGTTGTGCGAGGAGGAAGGCACATGCAAGAGAACCTGTTACCACTTGTTTCCATAGAACTTGAAAATGGAGCTGTAATAGAGGCAGAGCTGTATCCGGATGTTGCGCCTAACACGGTAAACAATTTCATCAGCCTTGTGAGCAAAGGCTTCTACGATGGACTCACCTTCCATCGGGTGATCCCGGGCTTCGTTATCCAGGGCGGATGCCCCAAGGGGGTCGGAACCGGAGGCCCCGGGTACAGTATTCGGGGGGAATTTGAGGACAACGGTTTTGCGAATGACCTCAAGCATGTACCCGGAGTCCTTTCCATGGCGCGCGCTGCGCATCCCGACTCTGCGGGTTCGCAGTTTTTCATCATGGTTGGAACATCGCCGCACCTTGATGGCGGGTATGCGGCTTTTGGGAAAGTCGTGTCGGGCTACGAGGAAGTGGAACGCATTGCGAAAGTCCCGTGCGACCGGAGCGATAAGCCGCTGTCGCCTGTGAGAATGAAGAAGGTGACTGTAGAGCTGTTCGGGGTGGAGTATCCGGAGCCTGAGACTGTGGCCGGGTAGGGGGCCTGCCCCAGGCTTGCAAGACTGAAGAACTAGCCCTGCACGCCGCCATAAGGCGGCTTGTAGGGCTGTTTGTGTATGATACTGCCTATGATCCCCGTGGCGAGTTTCTCTGCAGCAATCGCGCTGCCGGTCTGGTTCAGCGATCCTTCTTCGATCCGTAATCAGATTGGCTGTGCCTTATTTGGTAGCTTTGGGACCGCATGTTCTTGCGCGTTTCGCTTAGTGTATGTCGTGGGGTGGTTTTGCTGATCTCCTCGGTGAGCTTTCGCAAGGTGTCTATGCGATTTTCCAGTATTGCGCGGGCCTCCTTGTAATCATCCCTGTCCATGGCTTTGGCGCTTTCGTCCTTGGCTGTATGAGCTCGACGGTTTTGATGACGTCGAAGTTTGGCTCCTGCGGCTCGGCTGCTCCGAGGATTGCAGCAAGTTTCGCCGTCACTTCGAGGGTAGTATGAGCTAGATTATGGAGCGCGTCTGTGTATGACAGAGCTACGCGTAATACGGGGTGTTCGCCTTCGGGCAGGGCCAAAGAGGCACCGTGAAGACGGTTTGTATCCTTTGAGTTCTGCTGAGAAGACGTTGGGGATCTCATCGGCATCTTTGATGTAGTAGTAGGCTCCGCCTCCAGCTTCGGCCAAGGCAATCAGCAAGTCTTCGTCGAAGCTCAGGCCGACTCCGACGGTGGAGAGGGATACTCCCTGTTCCAGCATTGCGCGGGCTTTGGCAGAGAGCGCGGCGGGGTTGGTTACACCTACGTTAGCCATCCCGTCCGTGAGCAGCAGAACACGGTTGACTTGGCCGGGGCGGCATTCCTTGAGGGCTTCCTCATACCCCCTGAGCAGGCCACCTGAAAGGTTGGTGCTCCTCCCTGGCCAGATAGAATCGATGGCTCCTTTGACAAGGTCTTTATTCGTGACCTTCTGAGATGGGAGTGCTACGTCAACCTCGTGGTTAAAGACGGTTATTGATAGGACATCGTTGTTCTACAAGGAATTGTGTTGCCTGCTTCACCTGACCCGCTTCGGTCGAGCACTACGTTGATGTTGAGCGGCAACCGCGAGTCGGACTTGTCGCTGACTGCTTTGGCCTCTTCGGTGGCTTGGTTTGACGCCGAAAGCTCGACCAGAGCCCAGAGTTTT
>Ga0208824_1003672_pt1 | contig 10401 bp, 4 predicted proteins | sample AD_JPNTR3_MetaG_FD_184447 | JGI IMG/M metagenome (GOLD analysis project Ga0208824, IMG submission 184447) | Active sludge microbial communities of municipal wastewater-treating anaerobic digesters from Japan - AD_JPNTR3_MetaG (SPAdes) (version 2) | ecosystem: Engineered > Bioreactor > Anaerobic >...
ATTATTGATTTTAAGTATCCGTTTATGTTGATGTTGTTGTAGTTTATCCAGTATTTTCAATTTTGTTTACATCATATAATATATTAGATTCAATTTATTCATTAACTTCATATGATTAAAGTGTTTCATTTTAAATTATTTAAGTAGGTTATATTACTGATTATAATATATATATAGGTTTTAAAAATGAATTTAAATATGATTATTCTGTAAAAATAAAATCAGTTTATCCTGTAATCATTTAAGGACTATATACTAATTTTATAGATTAGTTAAAATCTTCACGTTTTTCATATCCTTTATTTATTTAAGGAAATACCATTTGTTTATATAATACCCTTAAAGGTGAAAGTATATTAACTACATTTTATACTTTATATAATTATTCAAATTAATTTTGCATTGTATTTAATTATTCCCAGTTATTTGAAAATTGTTACGATAAATCGTCTGGAAACCATAAAAATCTAAATGTTTAATCTTATTATTATTAATTTTAATATTTTTTTAATATAACATATTTTTCATTATTTATTTCAAAATTTGTTTTATATTATTTTATATCTATAAATTAATATTGTTCTAATTATGTTATTAAATTAACTTATTCTTTCATTTTAAGATTTGTAAACATTGTTCTTAAATAATCAAATTGATTATATGTATATTACATAATGTCACTCCTTTTTCATTTTTTTAAATCTATCTTATATATATTTTAATCACTAATAGTATCATTTATAGTATTTAGTTAATTATTATTTTGTTTAATTAATTTTGTAGAATTTTTATTTATATATCTATATCCTATATCCATAAATGTCATATCTATTGTACATATCAATGGTCTGTTGATATTATAAATTGTACTACCTTTGGTATTAACAAGACTAAGTAGTTAATCGTTAAAAGAAATTGAAAATTTTGTTAGTTATTATTAACGTATAGAAAAATAATTTCCATAATATAATTGAAATACTGTTGTTTGTGGTGTTATAAAATCAATTGTTGTAAATTAACTTATTACTTTTAATATACTGTTAAGTGTTTGAGAAATAGTACCTACCTAACTTTTTTCGTCATTCTTTTTTTATTAATCTAAAGTTTAACCTATTGGAAGTATAAAAGATAGAATATTTAATATTGGTTCTAATATTGTTTTTTGTACAGTTTAAGTTGGGTCAGTTATTGATTATGATGTATATTATACCAAATTTGTAGAAAATGTAAAAGTTTATTTGTTTTAGTCTGTACCTAAATTTATTTTAGGTGAAATCATTTGTTTAAAAAATTAATTTTACAAGTCTAATTCACCAAATAATTATATCAAGTTTCTAACTTCTTAAAAAACATCATTTTCTATAGGTGATTCCCATTTCTAAGACACTGTTTCTGTAATTTCTGATTTGTTATCAGGAAATTACAAAAATTGAAAATTTTAAGGACTTGTTCCTGTTTTTATTTAATCAATATATTTTTGTGTATAAAACAAACTTTGTTATTGATTTTCATCTATGGTTTATTAATCTTTATTCTATTCTTATGATAATATGAAATCTTTAAGACTTTGTTAACCTAAATCGTATTAATATATATTCAACAAAAAATTATTCAAATATTTTTTTAATTTTTTCCACAAATCAGAATCTTTAGTTTTTTCATCTAATATATTTTCATATTAGTTTATATGGTCAAAATTATATTACATAATATTCACCCCTACATTACAATTTCAACAAAATCAACACTAAAATTAACAGTAGTTGTTATAATATCATCGTTTGTTTGTCCTATATCACCAAGATTTATCGATGTAGGAAAAATACCATATTATTTATACACAATTGTTTTTGGTGTTTATTATTTATACACAATTGTTTTTGGTGTTTCTTATTAATCTATTGTGAATTTTACTTCTAAATATCCTTTATAACCTTTAGGTTCATTATGAAAATACAATAACGGATTATTAATATATAAAAATATCCATGTTGTAAAATACAAATATATAGGAAAACCTATTTATTCATAAAACGTCATAGATATATTACCTACAGTTTGTTTTGGTTGTGTTTGAATTGGTACTTTAATAGTTTTTAAATCTATTGATAATTAATCACTTGTTTGTGTATATTCAATTTCAGGTAATGTAATTTAAGAACATCTTTATTGAAGAAATTCATAAAATTTAATATCATTAATGTTATTTTTACCTACATTTTTTGTTATAATATCAGAAAATATACTTTTTATTGATGATGAACTACTTTATTCTAAATTTTTTATATCCATTAATTGACTAATTGATGGTTTTTAAACATCAAATGGTAATTCTAATTTTGTAATTTCAAAATAATTTGATGTTTATTATGTATAATTTGATATTTATGAAAGTAACATAATATTACCCTCCATTTGATTAAATTGTTATCATTATTTCTCATTATTTCTAAATAACCCAGTAATCTGTATGTTCTTTATATTATTAATAAAATTGTTTAAATAAAGACACTTAACCTTTATCAATCGATTCTTCACTTTTTCGTTCAGATAATACAGTTAACAATATATTAAAATATGTATAATCAAATTAAATTTCATGTGTTATTTAATCTCTTTATTAGTATTTAAAATCAAATCCAGGTTATACTTATGGATATTAACCATGAAAAATAAATGTTAAAACATATTATTTATTATCAAGAGGATAAACTTTACCATTTTGTATTTTTACATTAGGTGGAAATAAAGAAACTTAAAAGTCTTACATATAAGATTGTTATATTTGTTAATTTAATTATTATTGTTATACTTTCCTTTACCATAAATTTATTAAATATTATATATATCCACCTTATATTTCATTGAATGAAATTTGTATTTGTGTTGATTTCATATTTACATCTGTTTAATATTTATAATCAAATTAAACTAAATTCATATTTTCTACGTTCAATGTTATTTCAGGTAATGTAACTTAATTTTAAAACAAAAATAATTTATCTAATAATGTACACATATTTGTAATTTCAGTCTATTATGAATTAGGATATATAGTGATTTTTTGTTATAATCCAATATTATCGTCTTTTTCAATTATTTTTTTTCTTGATGGTTTTTCTTATTTCATATCAGGTTCATCATATAAACGTAAAACAAATTTTTCGTATATGTCACCTGAAAAAGGATTATACCATTATATCTCAAAAAAATTAGAAAATTATGATGTTGTTTATATATTTTTCATTTTATCAAAATCTCTATATAAGTAAATTTACACATCCATCACCTCTAATACATTAATAACTACATATTCAAAATTAAGTTTGAAGTAAAATTAACAAATTCTAAAAAAATAGTATTATTAAATACATTTATCTTTAAAATTTCAAACTTATTTGTATGATAAATAACAAATATTTATTGGAGGTGGAATAAAATGTAAAATGAAAATAAAGAAAAACAAGAAGTATAAAATAAGAGTAGAAATATATAAAATTCATAATTTGATAATATTATATCAATATTTAAATCAATATTTAGAACACAGGAAAGACGTATTTAACAATCAAATTAACAAAAATCTACAGTATCAAAAACAGAAAATTAAAACGAATCTTTTCTATATAATTAAAATGATAAATAATATTATTAATATTTGAAATCTGTTTTTTAACAAAGACAAAACATGTTTATACAAAGTTAAGTACGGTCATATCAATATAGATAAAATGAATATATGGATTATCAATACATCATAAAACGTATACCCGAATAATAAAAGTAAATTAAAATGATAACATCTTACATACTTAAACCCGATTAATTAACCGATGAAACACTTCAATTTAATTCATCAAACGATATGTAAAAGAATTATATTAAATAAATATTTAATTACCTTGATATAAATGAAAAATTATATACTATAACTTATGATATGTTATTGTATGGTAATTAATATTTAAGAATCGAATATCGTGATTAAATTATAAAAAACAATGATAAATAACTTTAAAATATAATGAATTAGTTCAGTGAATAGTAAAAGAAATCAATCACTGTAGATATTTTATTGGAAAAGAAATATAAAAATGATGTAACATTGTTGTAATCTAATTCACATATTGTAAAACCTGTACAATATTTACTTGAATATAAACAAGTAACGTCATCTGAATTTGATTTATCAACAAACTTATAATTAAACGGTAAACTTGAATAACCAGTTCAACAATTGTTAGAAGAGTTAAATATTACTGATTATGGAAAAGAACAACTTAAACAATCATTAACAGAAGATACAACAACAGTACAATTAAAAAGTAACGAAAATTAGATAAGTGTACCTATTAAATTTGAAATAATATCACCGTTTAAAATAATAAACCTTCAAGAATTTGGTGTTTAAGGTTATTTGTTATTATCAGATTAATTATAAGAAAGATTCACATTGTCAACATAGTAACAAGGTACAATTTATAATTTAACAATGGATGTGTTAAATAAAACAGATACGTTTGATATATTTATTAAAAACCTTTAGAATATTGTAAAACAAGAGTACAAAGACAATCCACAATAAGTTTAATAACTTTCATTCTAAATAAAAATGGATGATAATGATTCATCAGTTGAAACTGTAGAATATTTGTTACCTGACGAAATTGTTGATTTTAACAATTAAATATAATCGTTTAATTATCCTTATGGTTTGTCAATTTTCTATCATATCAAAACATTATAAATTGAAATAATGTTAATGGAATTGTAATCGATAATATACAAATTAAACAGATAACCTGATAAAAGAATATTTAGAGTTCCTATTGATGATGTTGACTAATAATCAGTACCTGAATATATAGAAACATTGAAACAAAAACTAAAAAATGATATTACGATAGATTTTGATGGTAATATACAAGGTATACCTGAATTAATGTAAATAATACAAGACATTTGGATACCTGTTAAAAATGGTGAAAATCTATTTGACATTGATATACTATAAGGTGGAGATCAAGATTAAAGATTTACAGATGAATTAACGTATTTGAAAAACAAACTTATATCAACATTAGGAGTTCCACCTGAATATATAGGATTTGAAGGACGTTAAACTGGTGGTACAAAATTACTTCAAGATGATGAATAATTCTAACGTGATATTGTCTTGTATCAAAAATTCATTGAAAAATAACTTGATGATATTTAATTTTATATACTAAACAGACTTAATTAAATTGAATTGTATGAAAAAGGTTAGATTAAAATCTCTAAACCATAATAATTCTCTAAGTTACTATACTTTGAAATACAAAAATCAAAAATGGAATACTAAAACATGTTAAGAGATTATGGTATTCCTGAAAAGTATATTCTTGAAAAAATACTTGATCTCGGAAGTGATATGTAGGAAATTGAAAGATATAGACAAGAAGAACAATAATCTAACATTAATGTATCAAATAACGAAAACAATAATGAAGGATTTTGATTTGTTACTTTATTTTTGTCTCAATATTCTTTATTTTTAGAGAGAAATTCGATATTTCTAAAGAAAGGGAAGGTGAAAGTAATGATTATTAATTATTTAACAAGTACAGATATACAAATAATAAAACAAAATTTTAATAGTACTAATAAAGTTAAAATATATTAATGTTATGACTCATAATATTTGTCATCACATGTTTTTAATTATTAATAATCAAAAATATAAGAGTAAGAACAACAATAACAAATATAACAAATTTTATCTGATGGATTTTACTCTTCATTAGACTAATAAATATCTGAAATTTAAGAATTATTTCAAAATAGTGTTCAAATAATTAAGAGTGAATAAAATTAAGAAAATTCTATTCAAGTTACGTATAATATATCATTACCATTCTTTTTATAATTTGAAATACCAAATGAAGTTTTTTATCCGAAAACATTGTTTGTATAAATACCTTCTGAAAAGAATATATAATACGTGTTGAAATTTATATAAGAGTATATGTAAAACAAATTTGAAATTTAAGAAAACTTTTCTATTGAACTTGACCCATCTCTAAATGATGATAATTAATAAATATATGAATTTCTTAACGTACATGTGTTATCAACTGTTTTAATATATAATAACGATACATTTAATCCATAAACAACATAATAGTAATAATAATCGTAATACTAATTGAAAGTCTAATAACAAAATAATTAATAAAAATTTATGATGATAAACCTTCCTGAATTGTAAGATAATGATATAGATAATGTAATAACAAATATAAAAACAGTTATGAATATTAATACACAATAACCGTTTACAAAAGATGATTTGTAATTTAATTTCGATACGTCTGAATTTAGAATGATTATTTATTAAACATCAGATTAAAAAATTGTTAAAGATATTTAGAAATACTAATAATAGAGTAACTATAAATATTTTTACTCATAAATAATTACTTATATGAAATAACAAAGAATCTAATTAAAAACATATTGGATACAACAATAATTTTAATAAGAACAAAGTGAAATAAAAAACTAAATACAACAACAATTATAAAATTGTATGGTCAACTAATATGAAGTTATGTAATCATAAGAAATATTAGAGAAATTAAGTAAAAAAATAATTAAAAATGTTCAGTTCAGATTTATCACACAACAAAGAATGTAAAGATTGTTTTAGTATACACAACAAGATACAACTTCTTTTATGAAACTTTTGTATATATTATTAGGACAACAATAAAACATGTTACTAATTGATACAAAAACATTATTAGAAGAAAACTTGACTATTTTTGATAAAGGTACTTATATTGATTAGGTTAAATATATTCCTATAAGTAGTAAAAGGTTACGTGATATTGTTGTGTTAGAAGATATTCCATTATAATTTGATTAAACAATATAATATACACAAGATAAATAAACAAAAACAACAATGATTACGTATTTTATATTAAGAAAAATAGTAAATAAACAACCTTAAATTATATATATGTAATAAAATCAATCAATGTAATATTGTATAGATGAATTGTAAATTATATTAAATGAAGAACCATTATAAGATACTATTATATAAACAATAAATGATTTCTTTAAAAGATTATTATTCTGATATTTTATTATAATAGAAAAAGAGACCAATTAATGGTCTCTTTTTTTTAATTTTAATATTCAATAGTGAACTTCACATGACTAAAGTCACGAGCGTGCGACAGTTAAATAATTAGTCAATACTTAATTTACCACTCACCACTCAATTTCTATAATACCCAAATCGGTATGTCTAAAATCCCCTTCAATTTCCATATCGTTTACAAATTTATCATAATCAATATATCCTTATATATATTCCCATATATTACCAGGTATCATTTCTTCCAAGTAATCATAAGCGAGATCTTCCATATCAACAACCCCATAATGGAATACAAAATTACCATCCCTCAATAAACTTTTAGCTTCATCTATATTATTTGCAGCTTGTAAAATAGCATAAACTGTTTCTGGATCATATTCATTTACATATTCCACAAGATCATTGATGTCTTTTAAGTCCAATTTCATTAGTTCTTTTACTATTTCAGTCGGAAATCCACTAACATCAGTTACGTCCCATGTAGATGGAGTAGCTTTGATTTTATCAAGAATTTGTTCTAAATCTTCATCAAAATCAATAAGTGGTAGTTCCACCCATTTTCCTTTACCCGTTTTTGTATTTTCGATAAATACCTCAAATCTTATCGCCATAATAACACCTCCAAAAATTTTGTTTTTTGTTCAATTAAAGTAACTCAATTGACAAGACAAGTGTTACTGAATCCCACCCCTTTTTATATGTGTCATTGTGTTTCCCCCAAAAATTCTTAAATATCTTAGTCCTATTTTGAAGGATGTCCTTTAGAAACAAAAATATTATCAACGTGTATTGTTTTAACTGATTTTGGTGGTGGTGATTTTAGATTGTCATAATTTTCTAAATTTTCTAAACATTCAATTTCTTGATTTTCATCGTCCTATTTTGAAGGATGTCCTTTAGAAACAAAAATATTATCAACGTGTATTGTTTTAACTGATTTTGGTGGTGGTGATTTTAGATTATCATAATTTTCTAAACATTCATTTTCTTTACATTCATTATGTATACTAAATACTTATTAATATATAAATTTAACATATAAGTCAATCATACTATAAAGTATCGAATTACATATCTTATCTAAAATTAAATTCAATTCGTATTATAACTTTGATTTAATAAACTATTGACATTACTAAACTGTCTTATTATCAATAATAATATTATCTAATTCTGTATAAATCATGTTTGTAATTTACTTATTTACCATATCAATGAATTTTTGTTATTATATAGTTGACGATTAAATTATACTTGATTTTCCTGAAACTTAATCATTATGTAATTAAATAACAATTTGATTAATTAATGTAGGTGATGAAATTAAAGGTATTTTATCACCTTATATAGTATTTTCATACAACGTACTTGAAACTTCCACATTAAATCGTAATTATTTCTAATACTTAAAATAATCAAAACTGTTTAACTTAACTTTTTTAATATTGATTGAAATATCGATTGTATAATTATTAAAGTATGTTATATAAATTGGTACATCTATAAAAAGAAATTGTAAACTGTTAAAATGTTTAGTAATTTCTAAGACATAACTATTATCAATCGAAATTGATTTAGAACGTGGTATTCTAACACGATTTAGACAAGATGGTAACTATTCTAATGATGTATCTTGATTCTAAATCTGATTTGTGGTATAATAATATATTAATTTGAAAATGTATTTTTTTGATAGAAACTTACTAATTTTTGATATTGATTTTTTGTCATTATCAAAATCAATATGAATTGAATTAGTCATGATATTAATTCCTTTCATTATTAATTTGATGAAAATATAATATTATGTTGTTCTTCTTTTGAATAAAATTCGTCTAATTATAATAGAAACTATTCTGTGAGTTAATATTATAACAATTATTTACCATTATTTTCACTTAATTAAATATTATTTTGAAAATATTTAAATATCTACTACTAAAATTTCTGTTATTGAATAAAATACGTATTATTCAAAAATTCAATAATTTTTTACGATACAGAAGACTTATCTACATGTTGATATTCTTCAAGTTCAGTTTAAAATTATAACACATTATCTAAACATGTTGTTGTATTAACATGTACTTCCAATCTAAATTTCAAACTTGGATTTTCAAAAATGTTATTAAATTTTTAAGAAACTGAATCAAACCAATTATCTTTAACACAATTGTTTGGTATCTAAAGACAGTTGTATAATATTTTATGCTATATCTTAGACGGTATTTTTCTAAATGGTAATACATCAATTATAAACGATGACAGACGTTCTTTGCCACTTTACCTATCTAAATTTAAATGATTAATATCATCTTACACAATATTTTATATTATACTCAAAAAATAACGTGATTATTATTCATTAATTTAATCGTTATATTATGTTGAAAGAAAATTGTAAAACCATGATAAATAATCTTTATATTTTTCTTATCCGTACTTACCTTCAAATTATATATTATATTGTCTTTTAAGTTATTCCTGACTGTATTTCAATATTTTGTTGTTTTGTATCAATTTGTTATAGTATTATTATAAATTTGAATTGTTTGTTAATTTCTTGAAGAGAATTGAACTTGAATCGTGTTAAAAAGAACTTTTGAATATCAAAACAATGTTAGTATAATCATCTATACTATTGTTTTGAATACGAATAAAAATCACCTCTCTGATTTGAGATGTTTTTTTAGTTACATATAAAATTTTGTATATACGTCTCTTTCAAATGATGAATTGAAGAAATTGTTATAATCAAACATTTCTTCAAGACTTTCTTTTATAATTTTTACCTTTTATGATTAGAATCCAGGTTCGTATACAATATCATATGTAATAAGTTCAAAGTCTTCAGGTTTTACATAATAATAATACTCATCACCACTGTATCGTTCTTCAACAGAACCTAACTATCTTAACGATACTCCAAGTTCAACATTTGACTTCAATAAATTTTTGAGTATAATTCCATTTGGTGTTTACAGTGTTTCAATTGTACCGTATACATCATTACCTTTTATTTCAAGATTTGTGATTACGTGAGAAACATTAGTTAACTTAACTGTTTATATTCTATCAATATCGTTACCTTCAGGATGGTCAAGTTCACCTAACAATTATCTTTTTTCTATTTTTGGTTTCAATTTATTTATTTCTCTTACAACCTAATCTTTAGGATATACTCTATTGTTTCTATTTCTAACATCACATTCCTGAAATTTTTAATATTACATAACACTTTCGACATC
>Ga0208824_1003681_pt1 | contig 10394 bp, 7 predicted proteins | sample AD_JPNTR3_MetaG_FD_184447 | JGI IMG/M metagenome (GOLD analysis project Ga0208824, IMG submission 184447) | Active sludge microbial communities of municipal wastewater-treating anaerobic digesters from Japan - AD_JPNTR3_MetaG (SPAdes) (version 2) | ecosystem: Engineered > Bioreactor > Anaerobic >...
TCCTAACGTGACAGTTGCAACGATGGCATCGTATGAACGAGGTGTCGAAGTAAGATTCACAGGTCCTATTTCGTTGAAAGATTCTATTGACAGGATCTGTGACAGATTGATTCCAATGCTGGGTGATTCAGTTTACGCATTGGATGATTCAGATATGCAAGATGTTGTATATAGATTGCTCAAAGAGAATGGCCTAACTGTCTCCTTTGCGGAATCGTGTACTGGGGGACTAATCTCTTCAACTTTCGTTGATATACCTGGTGTATCAGATGTGTATAAGGGTGCAGTGGTCACTTATTCAAATGAATCGAAGATGAAGATTTTAGGAGTTACACAAGAAACATTGGAAAAACATGGCGCAGTAAGTGAAGAATGTGTTAGAGAGATGGTAAACGGTTGCAGAAAGCTTTTCAATTCAGATTTTGCCATTGCGGTTTCAGGAATAGCAGGACCATCTGGTGGAAGCAATGAAAAACCTGTTGGAACAGTTTGCATTGCACTTGGAACGCCAACTAAAATAACCTCTTCAACACATCTGTTGAGAGGTGATAGGAATAGTATCAGAAAAAGAAGCATGCTATTTTCATTTGACATATTGAGAAGAGGGGTACTGGAATGGCTCGGATTGCGAGAAACTTCCAAAAAGTAACGATAAAGGATGTTGCAAAGTACGCCGATGTGGGTGTTGGTACTGTATCACGTGTACTGAACAATAATTCACATGTTGACCCTTCTACAAGACAAAGGGTTTTAAATGCAATGAAAGAACTTGGCTATGTTCCAAATCCGCATGCAAGAAGATTATCGATAGGAACAAGTGACTTAGTAACAGTTATTACACCTGAGATGAAAGGTGATTTTTATCAAACGTTGATGTCTTCAATAGATGAAGTGCTCATAAAAAACGGTTATTCGTCATTGTTGTATCCACTTTATAATGAAAGAAAATACGAAGCTTTGAGAAAATCGTCTGAGATATTACTTTCAACAGACGGATTAATAGTAGATGGTGTTAGTGTTGACAAAATACTCGGAGATATCGTTGAGCCAAATATGCCAGTTGTTTGTCTGGAACAAGAATCTGAAAAGTACGACTCGATTATGGTAGATAATTATTATGGTGGTATAATAGCGGGTGACTACTTTGCAGATCAGGACATGGAAATTTTCGTTGTCACACATAGAAAAGCTCACGAGCTTGAAAGCACAGTTTTTGATGAAAGATTGGAAGGATTTCAAGAGTCGGTTGAACGTAAAGGTAGGTCTATAGACAAGATTTACTACGTGCCACTCGATTGGGAAAGTACATTTGAGGTTGCTCGTAGAATATTTTCAAGATACAAAAGATGTGCCATATTTACAACAACAGATTATTTGGCAGTACCTATAATAGAAGTGGCAAGAACGATGGAACTTAGAGTTGGCAAAGATGTAAGGGTGTGCGGATTTGACGATTTACCGATCGCTCAAATACTTGAAATAACAACGATAAGACAACCCATTTCGGACATGGGGAGGTTAGCTGCAGAGATTTTGATAAAGAAAATTCGTGGCAAATCGAGAGACAAGGTTAGAAAAGTCATATTGAAACCTGAATTGGTGATAAGAGAGACATAGAAGAATATCTGTTTTTTGGAGGCTTAGTATGAAGATTGCAGTGTTAATGGGTGGAATATCGAAAGAGAGAGAAATATCACTGAGAAGTGGCAAGAGAATTGCACAAGCTTTGAGAAATTTTGGTCACAACGTGGATGAAATAGATGTAAGTTATGATACGATATATGAAATTGGAAAACTCAAAAACTACGATGTCCTTTTCAATATTTTACACGGTACTTTTGGCGAAGATGGCAGAATGCAAGCAATTTTGGATGTTATTTCTGTGCCTTATACCGGGTCCGGTGTTGAAACAAGCGTAATAGCATTCGATAAGTATCTATGTAGCCTTCTTGTTAATGATTTGGTAGACATACCAACTTATATGCTCATATCTAAAGATACTTATCAAGAGTTTATAAAAGACATTGAATTTCCATGCGTTATAAAACCACGCAGAGAAGGATCAAGCATCGGAATTCATATATGCCACAGCATCGACGAACTCGAAAGTGCTCTAAAGATGGAATTTGATAGATACAATGAACTCATAGCACAAAAGTACATTAAAGGCACAGAAGTTACCATTTCTGTGATAGATATTGATTCAAAACCTGTTGTCTTACCCATCTTGGAATTAAGACCTAAAAAGGCATTTTACGACTACGAAGCAAAGTATACTGATGGTCTTACAGAATTCATCATCCCTGCACAAATCGGCGAGAAAATGACGAGGAAAATTGAAAAGATTGCTCTGGATATTTACAAAAAACTTGGTTGCAGACATTTTGCAAGGATAGATGGAATTATCAGCAATGATAGATTTTACTTCCTCGAGGTAAATACACTACCTGGTATGACGGACCTCAGTGATTTACCTATGTCTGCCAAAGCCTATGGCATGGCATTTGAAGAACTTGTTAACAACATAGTATTGCAAGCATATAGAGATTTTCATTCAAAGATTGGAGTGTAATATTTTGAAAATAGGTGCTATTAAAAATTTGGAATCAGATGAATTAGGAAAAATAGTAAATAGATTTTTGATATATCTAATTTCCATACTTTTTGTAACACTCTCAACGTTTTTGGGAATCTTGATAGATACACTACTCGGAATTCCTGTTTTGTTTTGTCTACTCTTCTTTTTAATATCTGCTTTTCAAGTAATCTTTGGCCTATCTGTAGCGACAAGGACAATAACGAAAGTTGTTAATGCCCAGTCTCTAAAATTGAACAACTCAAAGAGTGTTTTACCGTCCGATAAAGTCGATGATCTTAATAACATCGTCTCATCTATAAAGGAAAATGTAGGTTATAAGGAAGACTTAGAGATAATGGTAATTTCGTCACCGAGCATAAACGCACTTTCAGTTGGCATAAGGTCACATGATCATGTGATTTGCATCACAGCTGGTGCATTAGAAAAACTTACAAAAGAAGAGTTGAAATCCGTCATTTACCATGAAATGTATCATATCGTAAAGGGTGATACAAATTACATGACAAGTGTGAGTGGAACATTTGGCAGTCCGATGATAACATTCACACTAGCTAGCAGGAAGATCAAAAAACTCAACGACAAGATCAGAAAGGATGAAAAGCACTCAATCAGAGAATACATTAGAGTTGATTTCTTGATAGCCATTTTGATAACAGCTATTTCGTTTTTATTCTTCCCAATAAGTTTTCTCTCGAACCTTTTCGTTGGTGTACGTAAAGAATTCGATGCGGATAAATATGCGGCACTCCACACAAGTAAGGAAACATTGATAGAAGTTCTTAGGAAAGTTAAAAACAATTGTCAGAAGTTGGAAAATGACTATTTCTTTATGCAACACCTCTTTTTCTCGCAACCAAATTGCAAAGAGTCGTCAAAAAGGATGAGTAGAGTCATAGGTACTTATCCATCCATAGATGAACGTATAAATGCGATTGAAGACCTAAAAATTGATGAGAATAGTGATAATAGAAAGTGAGGTAGCACAATGCCAAATCTCTCAACGCACTTAAAACTTGGTGTGTTTACTTATCCAGTCTTTGTATTAGTATACAGCTTAATAGTAAATGCATTTGGAAAGCCATTTGCTGCTACTGTTATTGATTTATCGATTGGCTATGTATTCTACATTCTTGGAAGCGATCTACCAGACTTAGATAGTAACAATGCACCCCTGAGAACATTCATCAAAGCACTCTCTTTAGGTTTTGCCATATACATATTTTATTCTTTTATCTACGAGAAATTCTCAACAATCGTAGCTATTCCAAAGATACTACTGATGCCAATTTCTATAGCGCTTGCAATGTTAATAGGTGCTGGAGTAGTAAATCTTTTTCTATCACTACCTTTGTTCTCACATCGAGGGTTCGCACACTCTATCACATTTGCAGCTATATATGGCTTAATGCTTTATCTCTTTTCTTACCAGATGAGCAGCATACCACTTTTCATAGGCATCAGTGGTTTTTGTGGAGTGATGGTACACATGACGGCAGATTACTATAAACAACCACTTAAGATATTTAAGCTGAAATAAATAGATTTTATAACTACAGCGGAACAATAGAATGAAGGAGGAAGGTATATGAAATTTGTTGATGGAGTAAGCATAACGTACGTAAAGAAAGATGAAAAGAACAAGATAACAAAGATACTAAATGAAGTATCGAAGATAGACACAAAATTGGGGATTAGTTTTACAAACAGTCCGTACTATGGTAATTATAGAATAGAATTCTATGAACCAATCGATAAAATCCCTTCCTTAAAATTTATCGGTTTCATAACTGTTGATGAACCGATTGACTGGTTGATGTCACAAGATAATCAGTCGGAACTGAATTTGAAGGAAGTACTACACATCGTAGATACAGAAGCATTGGAAATCGATGAAAACAATCCAATTGTCACACTTTCTGTTGATCAAAACGTGATTTATGCCATTATCAACAGATCCATGACAGAAGATATGACTCTTCCTCAATTAGTTAACGCAACTTTGAAGAGATTCTTCAAATCGTACTTTGAAGTGGAATATATTGAAGAGGAATACGATGTAGAACTCCACCCAGAACTTACAGATTACTTCATTTGATGGAATTTCTAAAATCTTCTGAAGGTTAAAAGGACTGTTTACTTCATATTATAACAAGTTACCACCAATTCGTGGTAAATGTATGCAGTTATCTGCACCAAACTTGCTAATTTGACTTTTTGCTAATTTTGGTGTAAGCTTTAATATGGTATTCCTTTGGAAACGGTTCAGTAGTAATCAAGCAAAAAATGAAGAAGAGGTGCAGGAAAGTGGAGAAAAATTCAAAAAAGGGCCAAAAAATACAGCCACAGTTTATTTATCACCTCAATCACACACTTGCCCAAAATGAGGAACGCTCTACGACACTTCAAAAGTTTTTTGCATTGTCGTATGCCATCAAAGATATGATCTCTGAGAAATGGTTGAATACAAGCGACATATTGTTAAGGCGTAAAGACTTAAAAGTAGTGAATTACCTATCGATGGAGTTTTTAATAGGTCGACTTCTTTACAATAACATTTTGAACTTACAGACTGAGCAAGAAGTTAAAGAATTGCTTGCCAAATATGGCCTAACACTCGATGAAATTGCAAAACTTGAAGAAGATGCAGCACTTGGAAATGGTGGGCTTGGCAGGTTGGCAGCGTGTTTTCTTGACTCACTTGCAACGCTTGGTTATCTATCATACGGTTATTCGATTAGATACCAATATGGTCTTTTCAAACAAGTCATAGAAAACGGATTTCAGAAAGAAGAACCAGACGATTGGATGAAGAACGGTTATCCTTGGGAATTTCCAAAACCAGAAGAAAGCGTAAGAGTACGATTTTTTGGTAAATCCGAAGCGTTGTCAGATGAAAATGGCAAATTGAAATTTAGTTGGGTAGATACAGAAGATGTCATCGCTGTTCCATACGATATCTACATAACAGGTTACAACAGTGATATAGTTTCTGTTCTTCGGTTATGGCAACCCAAAGCAATTGAGGAATTTGATTTTACTGAATTTGAGAAAGGAAACTATGAAAAGGCTGTACATGAAAAGAACATTGCCGAAACACTTTGCAAAGTACTGTACCCAAATGATGCATTTTACCAGGGTAGGGAATTACGATTGAGACAAGAATACTTTTTCGTAAGTGCAGCGGTGCAAGATATCATCAGAAGGCATAAGATGAGGTTTGGGAACGATTTACAAAACCTTGCTACAAGTGAAGTAATCCAGCTGAACGATACGCATCCAGCTCTTGCTATACCGGAATTGATGAGGATATTGCTTGATGAAGAGGGATATAGTTGGGAAGATGCTTGGCATATAATCAAGAACACCATTGCTTACACAAACCATACCGTGATGCCAGAAGCACTTGAAAAATGGGAAGTACCCCTCTTTCAGCACATGTTACCAAGGCATTATCAAATAATTGACGAAATCAATGCAAGATTTTTGAAAGAAGTTGGGAAAAGATTTGATGGTAATTTGCAAAAGGTAATAAGCATGTCGGTATTCGAAGAAGGAAATATTAAAAAGTTGAGAATGGCAAATTTATGCTCCATAGGTGCATTCTCCATCAATGGTGTCTCTGAACTACACACAGAAATACTCAAGCAAAGTATACTCAAAGACTTCTATGAAATGTCACCTGAAAAGTTCAACAACAAGACAAACGGAGTGACTCAGAGAAGATGGTTGTTAGAATGTAACCCGCCCCTTTCAAAACTCATAACAGAGAGTATCGGTGACAGATGGATAACAGACCTCTACGAATTGAGAAGACTGGAAACATTCATTGATGATGAAACGTTCCTAAGTGGTCTTGAAAAGGCAAAAGAGTGGAACAAGAACAGATTATCAAATTACATAAAAGAGAAATTAGATATATCCGTAGATCCGACTTCTCTCTTTGATGTACAAGTGAAGAGAATACATGAATACAAACGTCAGTTACTCAATGTAATGCACATAATACACCTATACAACGAGATAAAGGCTGGTAAGACATTATCAGTACCAAGGACATTCATCTTTGCTGGAAAATCGGCACCCGGGTATAGGATGGCAAAGTTGATAATAAAACTGATAAATAGTGTGGCATCAGTTGTAAACAGTGACCCGGTCGTGAGCAAGTATATAAAAGTAGTCTTCATTCCAAACTACAATGTCTCACTGGCACAAATCATAATACCGTCAGCAAACATAAGCGAGCAAATATCAACGGCCGGTACCGAGGCATCTGGTACGGGCAACATGAAATTCATGATAAACGGTGCATTAACACTCGGCACATTAGATGGTGCAAATGTTGAAATGATGCAAGAAGTTGGAGAAGATAACATCTTTATCTTCGGTTTGAAAGCGGAAGAGATTGCATATGAAAAAAGACAAGGTAGATACAACTCATTTGGAATATACCTTGAAGACGAAAGGATAAGAAAGGTACTGGACATGATCAAGGGTGGGTATTTCAGTTCGGATAATCCAGAACTATTCGAGGATATTTATGAAACATTACTGTATGGAAAATATGCACCTATGCCAGACCAATACTTTCTCCTTGCAGATTTTGATTCATACGTAAAAACTCAGCAAAAAGTGGAAGGGTTGTATCAAGATAAGACGCAATGGAACAATAAAGCGCTACTGAACATAGCACGTAGTGGGAAATTCTCTAGTGATAGGACAATCGAAGAATACGTGAGAGATGTATGGAAAACGAAGAAAGTGTTTGAATAGAAAGCGAGGGATAAACCCTCGCTTTTTTAATTGAAGTATATCATAAAAGTGCAATCAAACTTTGTAACCTTTCAACACATTCTGCTGGAAGTTTGTCGTAACCTTGATTTTCTATATCTTTCGATTTGATAAATTCGATACGCTTTTCGATCGATGTCTTCAATAAATCTCGATATTCATACTCTGAAGTCTTTACCTCAAACCCCGGTATGTTCATTAACTTCAAACCGCCAAACCATTCGACAAATTCAGCTTTACCTTCTACTATCTTTTCTACAATCTCCAACGTTGTTTCTTTTGTCACCTTTTTGTTGAGGAAGAAGCCTGTATTGATGATGTAGCAGTCGACACCTTTATCAAAGAGTTTCTTGAATTTGTCATAATCTTCCGATAGTGGATAAGTCCTAAATGGATTTGCGTATGGCTCAAAGATTAACGCTTCTGGATCTACGCCTGGTAACAACTTCTCGGCAGAAGTACGCTTCGTCGCCAAAGTAGCCCCCATCGTTGAAGCAAGTACTGGGTCCTCTATCTTTACAATAGGTGGTAAAATTGGGTCCTTCATGATCCAAAAAATAGCGTTCAACGGTTCTTCTATTTTGTCTACTCTGTTTGGAGACCACAATTTTGACTTTATCGCTCTACCGTTGCCATTTCGTACATCTTCCATAACAGGCACTAACTTACCATCCTCGTCTACAGTGATTCCACAATTTTGTATCGTTAACAAGTATTTGTTGTCATCACTTGTCAGTGGATAATCGGAAGTTTTATCGAAATAAGATGGCTCGAGTGCTATGGAAGAAAGGTTTTCCAGATTTATGATTAGTGCATCGTCATGTATAATCGTTATATTGTACTTTCCACCATGCTTTGCATGTGTCAATGTGGACTTTCCTGAACCAGATAGGCCAAAGAACGCGGCAACATAACTCGAGCCATTGAATTCGTATTTCTTTAGCCCACCATGGCAAGCGGCGTATCCTTGCCTATTTCCCACAGACCATCCAAGTGTCAATGTACCTTTTTTAAACTCGCCAAAATAACGTAAGCCAAGGAGTGCAGCACAATTGTTCTTTGGATCAAAAAGTGCTAATCCCCCAGGAAAATCTGGATGGCACCAATCTGGATCTGTAAATATGAATATATCCTTTTCGTTCATTTTATTAGATCTTTCGTACATCGCAGCATATTCAGGTGTCAAGTCTTGGAAGTTTAATAACCAATTGTACACAGTATTTTCAAAGTTTTCAGGTATCAAGATGTGGTTTTTCACCATGAAATCTTCATGTAGTCCTGTGTAACTTATCGCATGGTACATCTTTCTAAACCTTGTGTTGTACACAGCCTCACGAATTATCTCGGCAAAGTAATCTTCACTCACACCAGGGACACCTATTATCTTCCTTGCACCAGCAAACCTTCCGACCGTTGCACCATCGTTGAAAAGAAGTATCTTACTGCCTTCATCGAGATTCAACAGTTCTGGTTTGTAGACAGGCAATTCTGTGACTACAGTTCCCGGTGATGAGACAGCTTTCTTGTAAGCCTCTCTTCTAGATGTAAGTAACTCCACGTTATTACCATAAAATGCCGTCTCAATAGTTGTCCTGAGCCTCGAAAAATTTGACTTACCAACATCTTGACGCTGCCACTTTCCTATAGTTGCCATGGCCATCCTCCCCTCTGAGATACGCCACTTATGTGGTACCTATCTATTCTATTATCAGTCATCGGAAAGTTTAAGTTTAGCATACACCAACAGCAGTAAATATAGCGATGCATACCTTAGGAATTTTCATTAAATGATGGGTAAGGAATCATTTTATACTTACATAGACTTTAAATTTTAGATTCCAAGAAAGTTGTGAAGATGAGCATGAATAATTTACAGATTCTATCTGTTGAGTATTTTTCAAAGACTAAAGGCAGAAATATTACAAATGCTGAAGTGAAAGTGGCTCTTTCCACATATTCATCCCCATGATGTACTTGAATAAAAATTAAGAGAGTGATAAATTTATCTTAGAAGCGGTGATAAGTTTGTAATAATGTACGCACGAAATAAGTTTAAACTGTTAAAGGTGAAAGTAGTGTTCCTTGAGGGTGTTAAGTACATTCAGCTAGTTATAGAAAGAACCACTTTATTAGTTCTCAATGGAAAATGAATATTTTTGAACTTATTCATATTAAAATGTGTTAAAATTATTGTTTGAGAAACATATAACTTTATTAAGTAAAGTCTTGAGAATGTGATCTTACAAGTTTTCTCGCTGAAGACTTTCATTCAGTTGAAATTAAAAGTGAGGTGATCAAAGGCAAAACAACAGCCAACGGTTTGTCTTTAGGTTCACGGGTTCGCACTAATACACTATGAGGCCTTCCAAGAGGCCTTTCAGAAAGGGGCGGTGTTGATATGAAGAAGGGATTGTTTTTGGCATCTGTGTTACTGTTCCTTGTAATGATCATCACAGGTTGTAATCCTCCACCTGTAAACAAGCTTCCAACTGAGGTTTCCAACTTGAGTACGCTGAAGAGCACGGATCAACTGTATATACTAACTGTATTTGTCGATGAAGATATAGAGGATTTGACAAATGATTTGGCAGATGCTCTGACAGATGCTTTGACAAATCTTTTTAAACCTGTAGAAACAGGCTCTGCTACTGGTACATTCTACAACATTTATGATGTTTATGATAAGCATCCAGTCGCAGTACAAAAGCTTAGAAGTATGTTGAACTCTTCGAAAAGTTTGACTTCGATGATTGATTTAGAAATACCGATTACTGGACAAGCAAAGATGGACATACTGGCAGCACTTAACCCGGAAGAAACGCCAACAAGTGTTCAAAAGCTTCTCCTTAAATTACAAATCCTTGGAAATTCAGTTAGTGGTATCAACAAGACACTCGAGAAATTCGTACCAAACACACCAAGATTAGAGATCTTACTCAATAGTGTAGAGATCCTCACACAGGCGACAAACAAATTCAAGTACATCATGCAAACTGGAGAAGAACCA
>Ga0208824_1003686_pt1 | contig 10387 bp, 8 predicted proteins | sample AD_JPNTR3_MetaG_FD_184447 | JGI IMG/M metagenome (GOLD analysis project Ga0208824, IMG submission 184447) | Active sludge microbial communities of municipal wastewater-treating anaerobic digesters from Japan - AD_JPNTR3_MetaG (SPAdes) (version 2) | ecosystem: Engineered > Bioreactor > Anaerobic >...
AAGAACTCAACCTTCTCATTCAAGAGCTTTACCTGCCCCTGTGAGGCCCCTAGAGCCTCAACAAGGCCCCTGTTTTCCTCCTCGAGTGTTTGTATACGTTTAACATATTCCTCGCAATTAGGGGCATCAGGGGGCGTTACGGGAGGTGTTTCAGGTTCTTTGTATAATTCAAACTTTCCGACATTAGCAACCCAGCCACTTCCGCCACCAAAATCCATATCCCACCAAATATTGTCATCGTCTTCTCCCTTTCTGAACTGTTTGTTCTGAGATGTTCTTGGTCCATCTTTAATTGTTGCGGTTTGACCTACCTTTGTATCTCCAATATCATCAAACTTATCCCCAGCACCTTTCCTTATATTTTGAACTCCTGTAAATATAACTTTATCGCCTACCTTAAATGTCTCCATATTGTCATTCATTACAAATAATGTTGGGTCGACTCTAGTATTTAGATTGTCCCATTTAGTTAGCCATTCAAAGTGTAAGTGGTCTCCATTACTGTGCCCAGAATTGCCTGTGCAACAAATCTGTTGACCAGCTACAACCGTATCACCAACCTTAACCTTAACATCTTTTGGATAGCTATGAATATATCTCGAGCCACTTCCGTCCTTATGCCTTACATAAATGATTGGTGCATCTTTATACTCAACCCCGTTCTTTGTGTAACCAGATAATATCTTCCATACTGTTCCACTAACTGCTTTATTGGGTAAATAGATTGGCTGTCTTACAACTCCACGAGACAAATCTATCCCCTTATGACTAGAGGAAAATGGGGTAGTAATCCTTACGTCATCTTTCTTAAATAATGAAGTGTACATACTTTATAATATCATAACTTAATCAGAATGTCAATATCCCATAGCACGCAGGACAGAGTAGAAATTCTTTGTCCAAGTATCTGGATTGTCTCCACCAGTATAAGTGTATATCTTTTCTGGGGTTAGCTCTGAAAATCTACTTCCAGGTCCAAAATTTCTTAATAGGTCTTGTGCCATTATTTCCCAAGATTCTGGGTCATACTGGTTCGCTGGTTGTCCATTTTTAGAAATATGTATCCCAAACCAATTTGTGTTTTTAAGTTTTCCATCCCCCTTAAAACTAGTAGCCGCCTTTCCTGCGCCAGTCTCTGCAATCGATGCAGCAACAGCCTTTGCCATGGTGTCTGGGTCTAAGTATCCAGCTAGTAGGTTAAGTATTTCTGGTGTGTACCTACTGCCAGGATAAGAAAGTGCATAATCTTTTATCTTTTTATATTGCTTCTGTCTCTCTATTTCTTCTAGTGTGGCAATTGTTCTTCCTTCCATTATGTCGTATCCAGTAGGAATTCTCTCGTATGGTTCGTTTGTTTTAAACATCGTGTATAGAAATGCTGGGTCTAAAGCCATTCCATTATACCTAGTCTTTCCATACCCAACTGGTCTATGTGTGTCAGCTGTTAGTTTGTTTTCTTTCTTGTAATTCTCTCGCTCTCTTACGGTGTCCACAGAAATTCCAACTCCACGTGGAATGGCTCTCTTCCTAGTTAATATATCTAAAGGGGTTGTATAGCCACCATAATAAATATCTTCCCCAGAAAGCTCTCCATTCATTAATGCCTTAAGATAATTTGTTATTTCTACAGCCATTTTAAGACAATAAATATTAAATACCTAAGTTAGCAAACCATTGAGCTATTTCGCTTAAAACAGGGAGTGCATTTAACAGGGTTGTAACACCAAGTATGGCTAACAACCATCCTATATGCCTATTGGTTGCTATCATCTTTCCTAAAGTCTCAAATTTTGATTCACTCTCTCCTTTATCGCGAGTATTCATGTCTTCAAACCATTCTATTACGGGTCTTATTCTCTCTTCTATCCTATTCTCTGTATTACGTCTTGCATATTGATATGCAAAGTTGGCCCTCCATTTAAGAGTTTCATCCTGTTCCATTCCACTTTCTCCTAAAAGCATACGCTCTAACCTCGCTAAGATATCTCCTTGCTTTCTTATCTCGTCTCTTAACTGGTTCATTTCCTTCGTAATAATTTTTAAGGACTCTTCTTTTGCAATTTTCCTAACCTCTTTTTCAGTTATTATCTTTGTTTCTGTCATAGTAGTTTTACTTTAATAGTTGTTCTTTCAGGCCGGCAGGAATATATAATCTTTGATACGCTTCGGCAATTCCCTTTCTTCTCAAAAGCTCATACAAAGCCTCCTCGGCTTTCTTTTGTCTAATAGCCTCAGGGTCTCTAACATTTGTATCTTCTATTCTACCAGGAAAAAGGAGGTCTGTCAAGTTCTTAACGGTTGGCCCTTCCACTGCTAAGTTTGAAAGTCTCCTGCCAGTCGTATTAAGGGTACTTACAAAAGGTAAGTTTTCTAGCGCATGTCTAGTAAGTGGGGCTACTGTACTCTTAGTATAAGTTTCCCCATTGTCTAGTTTAACTTCGTATTCTTTATAATTCAATAACTTCTTAAGAAGTTCGGACCTGTTCTTATACGGTAACCCCTGGTTTACATTTAATATATCTTCGTTTCTATATAAATCTTTTCCAGTCATTCTTTCTATTAAGTAACTAAGCGTTGGGGAAAGGTTCTCCGAAATAGACTCTGGCCCCTTAAGCTCTTCAATTCCTAGATTTAATCCAGTAAGGTATTTTAAGTTTCCTTCTTCGTCTAGCCCAAGTGGAATAGTTAATGTTTCTTTTAAGTAGTCTGGAGCCGCTTCCCATTCTTCTCTATATTGACTCTGAGAACCAGACTGTAACCCTTGGTATACATTCATATACCTTGAAATTTTTTCTGGGTTTCTCTGTAATGTTCCTAAATAAAACTTTAGGTTGTTCTTAACAAACCCATAAAACGGAATAATCTTTCTAAGTGTTTCTCTCTCAAACTTTGTTAGCTCATTATAGTTAAAGTTGACCCTATTCACCGCGTCAGCACCAGCGGCCATTGCACCTTCCTTCCTCCAATTATTAAAGAACGTAGCCATTCTAGTGGCCTGTTCTCTTCTTGGTAGTAACCCGCCAACGGTCACTATGTCTTCATAAGTTTCACTAGCCCTCTTTCCAGTAGGGATTTTTTCTCCACTCATTACAAGTTTCCTTATATCCTTTGGGACCCCAAGAGACATTTCCGATGTTGACTTACTAACACCGGTCCAAGTCCCAGTATCAAGAACTCTATTCCACAACTCGGTAAGTGGGTCGTCTGTTTTAACGCCAACCTCTTTTAAGAACTTTGCAGCTCTAGTGTTGTCAACCCTCTTGAGAGCCTCTTCTCTTCCTAATTTGTTTGAAAGGTCTTCGAACTTAAACAAGTCAATGGCTAGTAAATAGTCATCAGGAAGGTGTTTAACGTCTGCACCATCAACAATAACCCTTATGTTATCTTCAAGTAGGTTTCTCCAGTGGTAAGCTACTGCATTAGGTCCGTAACCAGTTACATATTTTTTCCACGTCCTTTGAATTTTATCAAGAGAACTTAACAACTCTTCAATTCCCTCCTGTGTTGTATACTTTGCTATATAATCCTCGGCTATTTTTGCCATTGTTTTGTCCGTGTAGAATGTTCCCTTTCCTGGTATAGTTACTGGTGTTCTTAGAGTTCCTGTTGGAACCTTACTAAACGAATCACTATTGGTTACCAAATCGTCTACAAATTTAGACACTAGTATTTGTTCATTTTGCCTCACTGTTTGTTCGTAAATATCTGGTAAGATATCTCCTCCATATCTAATTCCCGCCTTCTCTGCCTGTGCTCGCGTCTTAAAAACTCTTTCCTTAGTAGCGCCACCACCCATTATTTCTTCTCCTAAGAACCCTGGGTCATACCTCTTAATTGCATCTAAAGTATCTTTGTCAATAGCCTTTCTAAGTGTCTTTACTTTAACTGCACCAGTCTCAGATAATTCTTTGGCAACCTTTTTATTTGCCAATAACTTATCGTACTCACCTTCTAACCCCGCATCTTTAAGAAAGCTCTTTAATGCTTTCTTTTCATACGCTTCTGGTTTCCTCATTAAATATCCCATTTCTTTAGGGCTTATTGTTGGTAACCCAGCCTCTTGTAAAGCTTTAGTTTTTGTACTCTCAAAAGACATATACTTAGAAAGAAAGTCTTTAACATTCTTAGACGCCTCTTTTGGAAGCACAAGTAATTCTCCCTTAGGTCCAATGTCAGTTCCCAAGTAATCATCAACAAGCTTTGCTATAGAAGATTTATCTACAAGGAGGTCTTCTCCTATCGCACTAGCCCTGGTAGACAAGTCATATAACATTTGTTGTGCTTCTGGTGTTAATTCTTTAAACAACTTCTGGAACTTTCCAATATTATCCGCACTTTCTTCTCCTATGTTTTTAAGTGCCTTTGCTGGCTTAACCCCCTTCTCTGGATAAATAACATCTGGAGTGGTTATCTTATTAACAAACTCGTCTAAAGCATCAACAACCTCCCCTTTCTTTTTAAACAACTCTGTTGCGGCGTCTCCCTGAGCGTATGCTTCCCTAGACGCCTCTATAAGGTCGTCAAGGCCCACCCTCTCTTTCTCGCCTAACTTTCCTATTGATTCTAATATCTCTGAGTCTTGTAATTCACTTAATACTTTTCTTGGAACACCTGGAACAGCCCTCTGAATAGAAAGAAGTTTTCTCGCTTCCTCCCCATGTCCTGCCTCTATGGCAGCCTGAACGGGGTCAAATGTACTTAAGAAGTTACTCCTAACACCTGGTATAAATTTCTTAGTTGCGGCACCAGCTACATCCATTACAGCACTGAGGGGATTCACAAGGGCCTTAGACGCAAGTACTGCCGTCGGATTTTCGGTAACTGTTTGACCAAAAAGTTTTAGCGCACCACTCTTTAGTGGACCCCTTCCTACTGTTTGGGTTGCATGAACATATAGTGCATCTGCGACATCATCTCCATACTTAGAGGAAACCTTCTTTAAGGCTTGTTCTAATGTACTCCCAGAAAGTTCTTTTACAGCACCTTCTACAATATCATCAGAAAGACCAGCAAGTTTTAATCCTCCCCTAAGAACATCATCAAGTAGTGTAGTAGCACCAAAAGAAAAGTATGTGGTTGGGTCTGTAATAATTCCGGCAGCTATATCCATCGCCATTCTAGCAGCAGTACTCTGACCAAGTTTACTGTACTTAAATCCTGGCATAGCCTTGTCTAATGTCTCTGAGATTCCCTGACTTATTAAGTCTGGTTCATAATTCTTTCCAGTAGCAAGTGTTCCAAAACCCTGTATTACATTCTGACCATAATTCTTTAATACATTTAAAAGTTTTGGATTTTTGTCTAGGTATCTCGCATCGTAGTATGCGTCAATAATAGAGCCTATTCCTGTTAATGGGGCTATAATTCTCCCTAGTGCCCCAACTTTTGGTTTAGACTCTTCTCCATACTGCTCTAATAATTGTTTTAATAAGGCGTCTGATGCACCACCAGAGCCCAAATTTCTTACTTTTATTGCCATGTCTTAGTGTATTAATAATATCCCATTTTTGCCTGCGCAGCTCTCTCTTTTGACCAGAAGGACGCATCAAATGGATTATAAACACCTGTCCCGCTCCAGTAAGGGTCAAAGTTATGAAGAGGATTTGCCATCTTTTTTGCTTCTAGATATTGCCTAATCTGCTCATCTGTTGCATTAGCCAAGAAACTGTTCCACTCGAAGTCTCTCTGACTCATACCCTCCGGATTTTTTAACCTATCTATTGCCTGTTGTCTAATAACATCCTCATAGGTTTGTGGGGCTCCTCCAGTATAGCCACCAACATCCATATACTCGTTAAGTGTTGGGTATGCTTCTGAAATCAGAGAGAGACCAGCTCTTTGTAAATTCTCATCTTCGGAACTTAAAAGACTGAGACCTGTGTTAAGCTTATTTTCGTCCATTCCCCACTGTCTTTGATTTATAGGATTTGCATAATCTAAGTAATAACCCAATACCTGGTTTTGAAACTGTGGGTTTTGTGGATTATCCAGTATTAAGCTTTGTAAGAACCTCCCATATACATCAAGCCCTCCAGCTTGAGGGGTACTACCAAATAAAGAACCAGCAAGCATTTGTTCAGCCTGTTGTAAATAAGGCTGTGCCTCCGGGGTTTGTGACCATTGTAATAACTCTGGGTCCATTTTTATAATTATTTAAACTTATTTATCATTTTACCAAGCCCCTCCACCTGAACCAGCGGGTTTTTGAGGAACGGTTAAACCATATTTTTGATAAGCAGGTGTATATCCAGAAGTGGTCGTTGTGGTGGTTGTGGTATTCTTGTCACTATTTGCTAACTCCCAAGCCAATTCTTTCTTAAGTTTTTCGAAAGCATCTGCAATATTTATAGGAGCTGGAGCTTTAGGACCAGTACTCATTTTTCTCATTCTTTCTCTCTCAAGTGCCAACTGTGCTTCAAACTGCCTCTTCTGCTCTTCCATTCTTCTCTCTTCTAACCATCTATCATAGGCATTCTGAGCCCCCTGGTAGCCTGTAGCCCACTGCCCAACGCCTGTTTTAATAAGGTCTTCCATTCCTGCCCTTCTGACATCAAAAGCATCTCTGGCCACTTGTGCCGCTGTTGCCATTCTTGCCTGGTTGTTCCACGCATTCTGCAGGAGTGTTAATGGAGAAAGGTCTGTTAACCCACTATCAACCCCATAACCACTTAGTGCAGAATAAAAGGACGGAAACTGTTCATTCTCATAAGTACGAACAAGTTCAGATTCTGGCCTAAGGTCTTGATAAGCCTTAGTAATAGCATCTCTTATCTTCTGTTCTGCATTTGTATCTTGTTCATATAAGCGGACCTGTTCCTCTGGTGTCATAATAATCATTTATAAATTTAACTTATTGGCGTTGGCATATTATACATGCTAACCGGTTTACTATAACCACCATATCTAAATATACTTGACGCATTATATGGCGTTGTATATTTATACTGAGTGGCATTGGGGCTTACTGTGTACTCTTGTGTTTCCCCGTTTGGATTTTCTATTCCGAACTTACTTAGCGTATACTGGTCTGGAACCTTACTTGTCTGATAGTTATACATTTCCTGCGTATACCATTTACTAAACAAATCTTTTTGTGACTGTATGAACTGGTTAATAGCCTCTTGCCTTGCCTTATCTACGCTTCTTATCTGAGCATCCCTCATCGCCTGTAATCCCCTAGAACGATAACCACCCATTCTTGCAAAGTTTCTATCATACTCTTCCATGGCTCTCGTAGCATTCTGTAATTTATAGGGGTTAACCATCTGCTCCCCTAATGCATTGAACATAGCCGTCGGCATTAAAGATTCCATTGTTCCATACTTGTTAATAAAGTTCTGCCTAGTCTGGCCTGTTATCAATTTATTAAGTTCATCTATTATAGTATCTGATGGTAGCGCCATGTTAAGAACGTCTTAAATAAAATCTGTTAGCGTCTTTTCTCCTCATTTTAATAACCTTAGCTCCTTTAGAAGTCACAGATTGTTCCTGAATATAAAAAGACTGAATTGCCGAATTTAAATCATTTTTAAATAAATTGGCAGTCTGAAACTCCCCCATTTTCCTAAGTGCTGGTATAGCCGCCCCCATTACCAACAACTTGTGAAGCTCCCTTGGAAGCTTCTCTGGTATGTGAGAGTCATCTGTCATAAGAGGGGGCCTCTCTATATACATTATTTTAATTCCCTCTGGAATTGTTTCTTTTGGAATACAATCCTCTGGAAACTCTATTGCCAACTGATAATGTCCCTCGTCAGAATTGAAAATCTGTCTCTCCATATACCTTGGCGCAGAAGAGGGGACCTCTTCATTTCCAACCAGTAAGTAATCATTTGGTTCTATAGGGTATGCTCTTGTATACTTTGTATCTGTTGGATGAAGGTATACAAAAACAGACTCTATTGCTAATAAGTCCTTAGCGTCTCCTCCTAGAGTATAAATAGCCTGACCTGCTATTGCATCAGTTGTTGCAGTAGACGAAAATCTACCCTTATTTGCAAGGGCATACCACTTATAAACATCCTCAAAGGCTTGGTTAATCCACCTATCAACCTCACCATTTGTAACAAAACCAGGCACAAATGATTCCGTAGTATCATCATACTGGTTTATCATTGAGCCAACATCATTTCTTAATTCCTCGAGGGTCATTTTCTATAATTGTCATTTAACTTATCTATTTTACTATATATATTCAACTTTGTCAATAGGAGTTGCTAAGTTGTTGCAACCTGCTTCCAGTTAGTTCCATCAAAGAATACTAGTTTTCCAGTAGTAGAGTCAAAGGCCTGAGAGCCCGCCTTAATTGGTAGTACACTAGTTCCATAACGACACTTAACAGAAATACCATCTATATAAGAAGTTCCACTACTGTGGTAACCCTTTACATTAACCTCTATACCTGTTAGGAGATACGTTGGGGTAATTGTAAAGCCAAAGTTCTTATATGTCTGATAAGAGGTCTTATTAGAACCAAGCGTAATCTTTAACCTAAAACTCGTGTCGTCTACATCATCTCCGTTTAACGTCATAAAACCCCAAAGTTCTGTGCCAGAAGAACCAAAAGATACTGTTCCATTTGAAGAGGGAAGCGTTGCTTCTAACTCGTTACTCCATGTAACACCGCCATCTTTAGAAAGTTTTATATAAACCTTATTATCATTTGCCGGTGCTGTTGCATAAACAGAGTCCTCTTCATAAGCCTCCTCTGGGTTAGTAAGTCCGTAATGAGTTGTTTTAGTTAAGTCGGCCGTACCTGCACTGTAGTTCTCTGCACCATCTCTTGCCCAAGCCCTATAGTAGTAGGTGGTTCCTGCACTTAGCCCAGTGTCCGTAACTGTAGTCCCGGTTCCACTGTAAACACTAGTACCTTCTCCAGGCCCAGTTGGGTAGGCCCCAGTAGCCCTTCTTATTATCGTGTATGTACCCCCAATTCCTTTAACCCATGACAAGTCTATAGTTGTTTTTCCTGTAACAGTTCCTGAAAAAGACGTTACCTTACTTGGTTGTGTTCTGAATGCAACATCGCTTCCATAAGATGTTCCGTATGCATTTGTTGCAAATGCCCTGTAGTGATATGTAGTGGCAGCCGTAAGTCCCGTTATATCTTTTGTATAAGAACCCGTTGTTCCAGAAACAACTTGCTTATTATTGGCTGTCGTAGGATTTTCACTAGTACTATAACATACACCCCTTTCTGTTATTGTAGAACCATTATCTGCTGTAACATTTCCACCAAGCGTTGCTGTTGTATCCACTAAGTTTGTAACCCCAGTACTTGTTACAGATGGCGCAGCTGACAATGTTTCAAAAGACGTCTGACTTCCATAAGAAGTCCCAGCCTCGTTTGTAGCATAAGCTTTTACATAATACGTTGTCTTTGCCGAAAGAGAGGTTGCGTTATAAGAATAAGCCCCGGTAGTACCGGCCACGGTTTGTTTAATAACCCCGCTACCACCAATAACTGGGTTAGTTGTAGTTGAATACACAAAACCTCTCTCTGTAATAGCCGAACCGTTGTCAGCATTTACGCTTCCATTTAAGGTTGCAGAAAACTTATCTATGTTAGTTACAGCATTGGTGGTTACCGTTGGCGCACTATAAGTAGTTGCCTGAGTAACAACATTTCCATAACCAGTTCCCGCCGAGTTTGTTGCATAAGACCTTATATAATATGTAGTTCCAGCAGACAATCCGGTGATGCTTGTTGAAAATGCCCCTGTTCCAGAACCAACTACCTTGTAACTATCAGCCAATGTTGGGTTTGATGTGGTACTAGAGTAACAGAAACCTCTTGATGTTACTGTCGCATAACCGTCTCCTGTTACTGTTCCACTTGCAGTAAAAGAAGTATTGTTTACATTTGAACATGCATCTGTAGAAACGCTTGGCACTACTGGAATAGCGTCTAACGAAGCCGTTCCACTAGCACTACCATTTCCAAGAGAAGTTTTAGTAACAGAACTGAAAGAGATTGTAATATTGACTGGTGCATTATGGTATACCGTTACAGTCCTACTTCTTACAAAACATGTAATAGGTGCAGTTCCAACAGGCCTCAAATCAAACGCAAAGTTTCCGGTGTTAGAATCCCCGTTTATAGTCTCCGTAACAGAGTGGGAGAGGTTGTATGACCCCCAAGAAGCATTAAGTTTTTTATAATAAATGGAAGCTTTTACATTATGATAATTTGGACCAGTAGCAACCACCTCCCAATATATATAGGGGTATGCAACTGTTGTTGCTACTCCACTAAAAGAACCATTTATTGTACCACTAGAAGCCATTTTTTAATCTGTTTAATTTATTCTGTCCCAGAAGGGAACTTAAAACCAACTGCCGTTGGCGGAACTGGTAAGTTTGCAGTTGTATAAGACACATTGGCAAG
>Ga0208824_1003688_pt1 | contig 10384 bp, 10 predicted proteins | sample AD_JPNTR3_MetaG_FD_184447 | JGI IMG/M metagenome (GOLD analysis project Ga0208824, IMG submission 184447) | Active sludge microbial communities of municipal wastewater-treating anaerobic digesters from Japan - AD_JPNTR3_MetaG (SPAdes) (version 2) | ecosystem: Engineered > Bioreactor > Anaerobic...
CATGCCACATGCACGCCGCGTACCCTGCGTGCGCCTTGCGACCTTGTTACTCAGTGCGAATCTCGATCTGTTTGGCCTTCGCACCTTCGGACTTCGGTAGACGCACCTCGAGAATTCCGTTCTTGTAACTTGCTGACACTTCAGTGTCATCGATTGGCGAAGAGAACACAAAGCTTCTGGAAAAACGCCCGAAGCGTCTTTCGCTCCGCAGGCAGTTCCCGTGTTTCTCCTCCAGCTCCTGCTCGCGCTGCCCTTCGATGGTCACCTGGTTATCCACAACTGTAATCTTGATATCCTCAGGGCTCATTCCAGGCAGTTCCGCAGTTACTACAAACTCTTCCCCGCTTTCAGCTATGTCGACAGGCATGAACAACCCGCTATGGGCATCCTGTCTCTCAAGCGACGTCTGACCGAAATCGTCTCCGAACATGCGAATCAAAGCACGCCTCATCTCAGAAATCTCCTTCCATGGATCGTAACTCATCAATGCCATTCATACCCACCTCCATATAGTAATTTAGCTTTTATGTTATATTGACCGCTCAACCGCCCTGATAGGGCAAGCGCGGCGTCAGACTGTTTCTCAGAGACTCCCAAAGGAGTAAAATTGGAACTCAATGCAACTTATGATCTTACTTGTCCTCTACAGTCCTAAAGTCTGCATCTATCACATCATCATCGTCTCCGGAGGAGTCGGCGCCTGCATGGGCCCGGGAATCAAAGCCATCGTCGCCGGCGTCCTGACTCCCTGAGGCCTCCTGCGTTGCCTTGTACATCTCCTCTGACATCTTGTAGGAGGCTTCCCTGACCTGATCCATCAAACGTTTTATGGAATCCATATCATTGTCGGCGATAGCCTTCTTCAGATTCTCAATCTCCGCTTCCACCTTAGACCTTGTCTCTGAAGATATCTTGTCGCCCACATCCCGCAGGGTTTTCTCTGTTATGTAGACCAGGCTGTCTGCGGAATTCCTGAGTTCTACCTCCTCGCGACGCTTCTTGTCTTCCTCAGCGGCTCGTTCCGCCTCATGCACCAGCTTCTCAACTTCCTCATCTGACAGCTGAGTCGATGCAGTAATTGTTATCCGCTGTTCCTTACCTGTTCCAAGGTCCTTGGCAGTCACGTTGACTATGCCGTTGGCGTCTATGTCGAAGGTCACCTCAATCTGCGGAACCCCGCGAGGTGCCGGCGGAATGCCCGGCAGTGTGAAGCGGCCCAGTGTTCTGTTGTCACGGGCAAACTCGCGCTCGCCCTGAAGGACATGGATCTCCACGGAAGTCTGCCCATCCTCCGCTGTGGTGAAGATCTGGCTCTTCCTTGTAGGTATCGTAGTATTCCTCTCGATAAGCTTAGTGGTCACCCCTCCGAGGGTTTCGATTCCCAGAGAGAGCGGGGTGACGTCCAAGAGGACTACGTCCTTCACCTCACCTGCCAACACACCTGCCTGAATTGCTGCGCCGACCGCTACTACCTCATCCGGGTTCACGCCGCGATGGGGTTCCTTGCCTGTCAGCTTCCTTACCAGCTCCTGAATGACCGGCATTCGTGTGGCTCCGCCCACAAGAATCACTTCGTCAATATCATTCATAGAGAGCTTCGCATCCTTCAGCGCCTGTTTGAAGGGTCCTGTGCATCTCTCAGTAAGGTCTGCGGTCAGCTCTTCGAATTTGGCCCGTGTTATCTTGGTCTCCAGGTGTTTTGGACCAGTTTGATCCGCTGTAATAAACGGGAGACTGATGTTAGTCTCGTAAACCTGTGACAGCTCAATTTTTGCCTTTTCCGCCGCTTCGATCAGTCTCTGCAGAGCCTGACGATCCTTTCTGAGGTCGATGCCTTGGTCCCGCTGGAATTCATCGGCAATGTACTCCACAAGTCTCTGATCATAGTCATCTCCGCCCAAGTGTGTATCTCCTGCAGTGGACTTGACCTCAAAGACACCGTCTCCGACCTCGAGGATGGAAACGTCAAATGTGCCTCCGCCGAGGTCCCAGACGAGAATCGTTTCGTTCTTTTTCTTGTCGAGGCCGTACGCAAGTGCTGCCGCTGTCGGCTCATTGATGATCCTCAGCACTTCAAGTCCGGCAATGCGTCCTGCGTCCTTCGTCGCTTGCCTCTGCGAATCGTTGAAATAGGCAGGAACTGTAATTACCGCTTTGGTGATTGACTCGCCCAGAAATTCCTCGGCATCCGTTTTCATCTTCTGAAGTAACATGGCAGAGATCTCTTCAGGAGAGTACTCCTTTCCGGTTGCCGGAACATCTATTTTAATTCCATAGTTCGGAGCGGCTTTGACTTTGTATGGCACACGCTTGTGTTCTGCCTCAACCTCGTCGAAGCGGCGCCCCATAAACCTCTTGATGGAATAGATTGTATTCTCCGGGTTCATAACTGCTTGCCTGCGGGCAAGTTGTCCAACGAGTCGTTCGCCGTTCTTGCTGAAACCGACTACTGACGGGGTCAGCCTCGCTCCTTCAGCATTGACTATTACTGTAGGATTGCCGCCTTCCATTACAGCAATTACTGAGTTTGTAGTGCCAAGGTCAATGCCAACAACTTTCCCCATTGTGATTCCCCCTCTTCCGTTACTCAACAGACAAATTGGAACGATGAAAATCCTAACTCAGGAGTCGTCTTTGCATTCGTCAGGCTTGGCTCTGCGGGAGACGCTCTGCGTAACCTGGCGATACCTGGTTGTTGTGTTCCCCTGCTTCGACTCAATCTCGAGGATCATCTTGACCCCCGCAAGGTTTACACCCTCCTCCTGAATCAAAAAACATATGCGTTGTAACAGCAGCAGATCGTTTTCGGAGTAAAGCCTCATGTTTGCCTCGGTTCGGGCAGGTTCAAGCAACCCTTCCCGCTCAATCGCTCGCAATGTTTGCGGATTTACTCCTAGCAAACGAGCAGCTACGCCAATAGTGTAGACCGGTTCATCAGGTCCGTGCAGCTTCAACTTGGGTCACCTCGGATAACTCTGAGCTCCAATCCCATTATAGGATAACTAACCCAATTGTGTCAAGAGGTCTATATAAATAATATAAGAAAGTTATATGTTTATTATAGCTAGGATGCTAAAGCTATTTAGCTTATATGAACACTTTCGAATCAGTCTCGTTTTACGAGAATCCAGGTCAGGACTATATAAATATAAAACTGTAAGCGACTGGACACTGTTGAAGCAGAGCACGTCTTTGATGGCGTCACTGGTGAAAAGAGATGGTCGATTCTCTGCCACATTTTTTGAAGCCATGCCTTAATTTCAGCCATCTCTTTTGATTTTTGCAGCAAAAAGCTGGTAAGTGGCAGGTTCTCAGCCACCTCCAACAGCAAAGGTGCCTGGTTTTCGACCACACTTTTGGGCAGACGAAGGGTTTTGGTGCCTTCTTGAGGCTCAGGTGGAAGATTTCCTGCCACTTCTTTAGAAAATGCGCCTGACTTTCTGTCACCTTTTTAGAAAATGTGCCTGACTTTCTGTCAGCAATCCCCCAACGAACCTATTTCCGGCGATCAGATGTTCGATATTCCGGCACCTGAAGCGAAATCGTGTCTGGAAATCAGTCACTGATAAGCCTCATGCTGGCTGATTCTCGATCACTGACGCTGTCGCCCCGCAAAAAGTGGCAGAAAACCATACAGCCAAAAAAAATTTGTGGCCGAAAATCGGCCACACCGTTCCCTGGGCTACTCAGCCATTGTTTGCCCGCCATTCCTAAAATCATCAATAACGCCTCTCCGTTTCTCTCTAAGTTCGCTGATTGACATAAAGAAATCTGCCCCATGTCTATGTTTATAAGGGGATTATCCCATCTTCAGTAGCGTAACCTTAAGGTGGGTGCTGTTTTGCGCTTACGTCAGGATGGCAGGCTGTGCCTTCAGGTTTTTTCAAGTCTTGGGAGTCGGTTCTGAAACTCAGGGGACTGTAGTTAAAGAAGGCATATTGTCGTAGTCCTCTCCCGCGGAATCCGTGTGCGGCAGGTTATAAAGACAACGCTCCTTTCCAACTCGGTTTGGAAGAAGCCCTCCAGGATCAGAAGATCCTCAAAGAATACGCCTGTCTTCGAGGCGCTGGTTTTGATCTTGTTCTCTCCGGAGACAAGTTCCGGGTTAATGCGGATACCCGAGATCCAGTTGTCAAAGGTGACGGCAGTACCCTTGAATGTATAGATGGGCTTAACGGTCTTATTGCCCACATGGAAGGATGAATGGCCAACTATTGCCTGGTCTCTTATGCCGGCCCGATAGCTTTCCAGCGGTTTTTGCTTTTCCTCAAACGGCTGCTTTACCGGAGGTTCTGTTTTTTTCATAATGCAATTATGTAGGATAGAATACACTCTGCAAGCAAGGGGCGTAGACTGTCTTGAGGAGCTCTTTCCTGTATTTATCCGGGACCATCACAACTGAAACCTCAACCCGAGCCATCCACGAAGTCCGTCTTGGAACACCCAAGTTCCTGTAAGTACGAGCCCGGCCTTGTCCATGCACTTCCAACTGAGCTCGGCTTCCAAGCTCATCGGATGCGGATCTCCGAATAGGATCAGCTTGGTGCCGACCCTTTGTCCTTCCAGCCTCGCGCCCGCTTCCCACAACGCAGCGCCTGCAAGATCAGGCGGATCAAGGCGAAACACGGTGGGGTATACCTTTCCGAACAGCATGAGACCATCTCCGGGGCGGACCTCATCGCCTACCCCGAAAACGATGCCTCGATTGACGCCGGATCCAATATCAGTTCCGGCGATGACTTCAAGGGATACACCGTCCATGCACTTCAGCCGTCGCCGAGCGCTCATGTATAGCGACTCAGGCCCACATAAGCCAAATTCGACAGCGTATGATTCGCCCACTGCAAGGCGCACATCAACCACAGGCGACCACGCTCCGGGCTCGGAAATACCGATCAGAAGATCTATTTCTCCTTTGACGGAAACACGCGTGTTCTTGCCGATAGGTTCTTCCAATGCCTTTGACAGACCGTAAAGATCCGCAGAAAGCACCACAGATGACGAGGACAGATGCTCTTCTATATCAACAGCGGAAGCTGAAAGGCAGACCACAAAGTCCCGTGTCTCCTCAAACCCTCTCTTTCCGAAGGTTGTACGTCCTTCTTTCGTACGAACCCGTCTGATAGCGGCCACAGGCACTCTCTCCCCGGGTACGCTTGTAACCATGGCTGCAGTAGAATGAAGCCTCCCGCCTTCCATTCCCACGGCCACTTCGGTGACGATTATTTTTGTGCCCTCAACTATTCGCACCGGACGTACGTTAAGAACCAGTTCCTGTCTTTTGACCCCCTTCTGCGTATAGCAGTGCACACCGGACGCAAACCGCGCCTGAGACCCCATGAGTACCAGCAGGTGTGAGCTGCGGGTAAAATCTTCCGTGCGGTGGGCCATACCCCCTTCAGCAGCCACGGCAAGATATCCCGCAAGATACTCCTGCTCCTCCCGGCTGATGGAAACCGCCCACAGGTGGTCTGAACCCGCTGGATCGTGGATCCCGGAGTAGAGAGCGTCAAGATCTGAGCAGCACGTAAGATCCAGCACCTCAATGCAGTATAACACCGCCTCCCTGCCTGACAACCCAGTCGCAAACACCGGAGAAGCCACAGCAGCCAGCAAGCACACTATGATTGTCGGAACGACCCAAGGCCACTTGCCACCCATGCTACTTCACAACCTCAGCAGTGAGGAATATCAAAAGTTCACTCTCGATCCTCTGCTCCACACTCTTTGTGAACAGGAGCCTGACGAGGGGTATGTCTCCGAGAATTGGGGTCCTACACTCCTTGGAGGAAAAGTCCTCGCATGTGAGCCCTGCAATAAGCGCGGTCTGCCCAGGTGCAAGTCTCACACTGGTGCCAAACTCCGCGGCTCTAACCTTAGGGCCATAGATACTGTCGTCTGTGAAATAGCTGACCTTCTGCTCCACTGCAATCTCCACATGATCACCATAGATTCTAGGGGTAACCTTGAGCTTTGCACCTGCTTCGACCTTTTCAAGCCTGGTTAAAGTGGCACCCTCAGCAGCCGGCAGGATATTGTGCCTGTCGCCCACGAACAAGTCAGCGGTCTTGCCGTCTGCAACCAAAAGGACCGGGTCTGCATAAATCTTGGCCTGCTTGTCTTTTTCCAAGGCCTTTACCTTCGCGGTTATAGCTCCGAAAATGTCAGTAGTGATCCCAAAGGATCCGGCAGCCAACCCAAGGAGGAAAGTCCAGTCGTCTTTCACAACCTGACCTTTGGAGAAATCCCAGTCCAGACTGTCGAGGCCCCATTCTTTAATCGCTTCTGTCCTAACCTCTGTTACCAGTGCCTTTACTCGAACCTGCGCACGCGGGGTATCCAGCTTCTCAAGCAACGCGAGAATGCCGGTTGTCAGTTCCCTTGGAGCCGCCACCACCGCAATGTCGCATTGGGTATCAAATTTCACGTAGGGTTCGAACATAGCCGGAATAAGAAGCTTGGCTGAAGCGGCAGACGCGTTCTTAAAGGAGTATATCTCAACCTCGGCAAAGTCGCTGAATATCCGACTCCTTGTGTCCGCCAGCCCCACTATGTAAAAGTCGTCAACACGCTTGAAAGCGTACCCGCCTCCCATGAGAATCATCCGCAGGGCTTTCTCAAGGGGAACGTCAACCAGGTCGAAAGTGACGGTACCGGTCACATTAGGGTCAACTACGATTGCAACTCCGGTCTGCATTGAGATCTCCCGGAGCGCCTCCTTAATATCAGATTCGAACAAAACAATATTGACAAGCGTATCGTCCCAATCCGCACCGGCTACCGGAGGCGCGACAGCCACGAGAGTCAGCATCGCAAGAAGACTCGTCAGGACAAGTAATCCGGTTCTATCGACCGCCACATCGATCACCCCTAATGATGATGGTATTTGATCCGTTCGCGTCGAACGGAACCTGCACGCCCCCTCGAGCCCTGGCTGCCATCCTCGCCTGGCACAGTCTCAACATGCTCCGGTATGGAAACCCATTTTGCTACAGGGTACTCCCTGGGAACAGCAGGGTCATAGGCCTGTTCACCGCATGACTCTATCTCCTTTTCTTCTAAATTAGAACATTCTATATGCCGATTCGCGGATCCAACGCCAAGACAACTCTAATTTGCTTTGATTGTATCTATATACGTTACTAAAATGTTACAGACTGCCTACCCCTTAAGGTCCACAGTGCGGCGAAATCCCCTCCCGCGACGCGAGGGGGCTCTTTTGGCACTCATCCTGTTACAATCCTACAATCTGTACAGGCTCCCTATTAGTTGAACCGGTGGTTCACAACTTAAGACGGGCTTGGCGCCCTGTGATAAGGGACATATCAAGGCTACGATAAGCTGTGACAGATAAACATTGACATGAAGGAGCAGAGGCGAAGCCTACAGCGCTGACAGAGTGCTTGCAAAGACCGGTTGGTGCCGACCCTATGCAAGATTTGAGTTCAGCGATAGGATCAAAGCCGGATATGTCAGCCCTCAAACTCCTCCAATAGTCATATTCCCTCTCCGCTGCTATCATATTGGCCCGTTCACCTCCGGCAGGTCCACCCATACAGTCAGCCACTGCAGCAAACATCAGGTTATCATTTTATCATCAGTGCATACATAATCCCGGTTTACCGGTGGCTTCTTCCCTTTCTTACCGGCGGAATACCAGAAACCCATGGGCTTCATCCTCGTCCCGATTGCCGAAGGTTTGCAAGTATGCCTTCTAATACCTTGACAACTTCCTCCATTAAACTAAACCTTTCATCAGGTTTTTGCGAACATTTTCATGACTACATTGGAAAGATCCTCAGGTATACCCTGTCTCACGAGGTTAGGGGGCTTATATGCAGCATTGACTTAGGATATCGATGTAACTACAATAATGGTAAGAATGTCCATGATATTATTGCCAATAACATATAAGCAACATGATTAATGTAGATGTGAATTCGGTGAAGTCAAGCGGTATTATGGTCTGAACCGTGCTGACACGCCTTGAGAACACCGGCGAGGTCGCCATCCACATGACTTTCCCTGTGGTGAACCCGGGGAAACGGCTTAGGGTTCTTCTTTTGTTCATTTATCAGTGGTTGCCGGGAGAATTTCCAACAGTTGCTTTTTCGTAAATCGGGGTTTCCTCGGCAGCCTCTATATTAGTCTGGGGACTGTTTATCAGGTCGCCAGGTTGCAGCTCGCCCTGGGAAGGAGGATGAAATGGCTCAACTATTGGATAGCGCCAACTACTATTTGAACCCTTATTCTTTTCCCATGTTTATTACCGCCCTATTGATTACGCTCCTTGGAATCTATGTATTTATTCAAGATAAGAATCCGGTCAGCAAATCGTTTCTCATTATGACAGTAAGCGGCGGGATTTGGCAAGCCGGAATCGGCTCTATGTACTTAATGAAAAATACGATGCTGATTCTCTCTTTTTACAAGATCTTCATCTTTTTTGGGGTTGTAATGATCGCGCCATGCATTTATTTTTTCACCACAGCATCTCTGGGATTATTGGAGGAAAAGAAAAAATATGTTGTGGCGAACTATGCCATAGCCTTTACCTTTTATATCGCAAGTCTTTTCACGGACACTCTGGCCAGAGGTGTCAATGAATACTTCTGGGGACGATATGTTTTATACGGTCCGCTGTCCGTTCCTTTCCTGATTTTCTTTTCCGCCCTGATTATTCGTTCGCTGCTGCTGTATCACGACTCTGTCAGAAAAACGGAGCCCGGGATCAAAAGGGATCAGATTAAGCTGTTCACGATATCCTTGCTTATAGCCGCTATGGGGTCAGTCGATTTTCTATCCTGCTTTCCGCCTTTAGAAGTCTATCCCTTCGGCTATCTGCCGGTCCTCGTTTTTGTCTCTCTTCAGACCTATGCAATCCTGCGATACAAGAAAGCGTCGTTGAGTGAGATCTTTAATGCAATGGAAGACGGGATTATCGTGACAGACAGAAACTGCAGGATCACGGAAGTAAATCACTCCGTGGAAAGAATAACCGGCATAAGGAGACAGGACCTTTTGGGGAATGACGTCTTGGATGTGTTTTCCTCAATCGCAGATAAGATTGAGAATCCTGAAAAAGTGACGGCTCTTCTGAAAGAGATCACGACCAATCCCAAAAAGATATCAGGTGAAGACGTCACTTTCTTAGAACCCACACTCCATGTCAACGTTACATCTTCACCTTTAACGGACCGCTTCGGTGCAAAGTCAGGCAGTGTTATCGAATTTAGAGATATCACGGAACGCAAAAGGATGGAAGAAGAATTAAGGCAATACAAAGAAGAGCTTGAAGAGCTTGTTAAAGTCAGAACGGAAGAATTGACAAAATCGGAAGCAAAATACAGGGCGCTCGTGAACCATGCTCAGGTCGGCATCGGCATACACCAGGACGGCAGGATAGTTTTCGCCAACAGACAGCTTTTGTCAATGTTCGGGTTCAGAGAAGAAGATATCGGGTTGCCCATCTCGCGCTTAATTCACCCTGACGAAGTGAAAGAGGTCATGTCCAGGGCTCGGGACAGGTATGACGGCAAAGAGGTTATCGATACCTATGAATCGCGGCTCATCAGAAAAGACGGCAGTGTTATGCCTGCCATTATAAGCAATGCAGTAATTGAATACGAAGGAAAAAGAGCTACGCTCATCACCGTCGTTGACATAACAGAAAGTAAACTGCGCAAAGAACTGGAACAGGTGAATCAGGAACTTGAGATGTTTGCTTATTCCATTTCACATGACCTGAGGGCGCCCCTCAGGAGCATAGACGGCTTTAGCCAGGCCTTGCTGGAAGACTATGAGGATCAATTGGACCATGAAGGACAAGACTATCTCAGACGCATAAGATCTGCCAGCCGGCGCATGGCTTCCATGATCGACGCAATCCTCCGGCTTTCGCGCATCGGTAGATATGAAATGCGCCGCGAACAAGTGAACCTGAGCGCTTTGGCACAGGATATAGCCGCGGATCTTAAAATGACCGACCCTGATCGTCAAGTGGAATTTGTTATCGCAGAAGGCATCACTACGAGGGGAGACCCAACTCTTCTCAGGGCGGCTTTGGAGAATCTTATTGGGAATGCATGGAAATTCACGCAGAAACGCGAAACCGCCAGAATTGAATTGGGCGTGATGACGCAAAGCAAAGAACGTATCTACTATGTACGTGATAACGGAGCCGGCTTTGACATGAAGTATGCTGACAAGCTTTTCGCCCCATTCCAGCGCCTTCACAGCACAACGGAATATGCGGGCACAGGAATCGGTCTTGCCTCGGTTCAACGGATTGTTCGTCGCCATGGCGGCAACATCTGGACTGAAAGTGTTGTGGATAAGGGAACGACTTTTTATTTTACATTGGAATAGGGGGGAGTTAAGGCCG
>Ga0208824_1003690_pt1 | contig 10378 bp, 15 predicted proteins | sample AD_JPNTR3_MetaG_FD_184447 | JGI IMG/M metagenome (GOLD analysis project Ga0208824, IMG submission 184447) | Active sludge microbial communities of municipal wastewater-treating anaerobic digesters from Japan - AD_JPNTR3_MetaG (SPAdes) (version 2) | ecosystem: Engineered > Bioreactor > Anaerobic...
CGGTATCTGGATTCTTGTACTCTTTACATTCTGGACAATAGAATGCGCTCATAAGTCACCTATTTCCTTTGTTATGGATTCATTAGCATTATTTAAACTTTTTAATGATTCGTCGACTTCTTCTATTTTTGTTTTAGTATCCATTGTCTAACCTCTCTGAGATTTTCTTTTCTTTGGTTTCTCCAAGATTAAACTCAACGTCGATCACGTCACCTGATTTTAATTCATTCCAATGATCTATGACATATTTATGAGCGAGCGGAACAGTGCGAGCGCCTCTATTCCAACTATAAACATCGTAGTTTATTTGATCGGTGCAAAGAGGGTGAAAGAGGATATATTTTTCGCTATCATGTTCATATCCACTAATCCCGTTGGGTGAGAATCCTGCGCGGCGTAATAACCATCGTTCTTCTTCATTCTCATAAGATAACTTGATTGCCAGGAAAGGCATAAACGTTCCCGAGTCTCTTATTTCTAGTAATTTAGTTTGCATTGATTACCTCGGCGATTAATTTTTGTGAGGATTGACAATGCGTGGCAACTATTTTTTCAAGATCATCGGTAATTTTAAGAATTGGATTGATGATGCTTGAGGGTAGGTCAAACTTATTACTTTCCTGCCAAGATTCTGAATCGATTGAATACTCGCTTATTTTCATTCCTGCTATCGTAAGCAATTCAATAGTTGCTGATACTCTTGGAAGATTGTCTTTTAAATAAACATGAAATGAAGAAATTCTTGCTTTGTTAATCTGTATATTGATGTCTCTCATTTTGTCCCCTTATTAAATAGTTCTTCGATTATATTAAGACAGTCTCTTTCCTGTATTTTAATTCCATAATCTGCTAATTCATTGCTGATATGAGTCATGAGCTCCGTGCCGAATGTCATACCGCAATCATAAGCGCGTTTTGCGATTGCAAAATGACGAGTAATATCGGCGTTGAATGGCTCTAAATGTTTTTTCATAAACCCCCCTTTAAAACAGTAACGCCGGTTTTCTTTAATAATGCGGGGACAATGAATTGAGTCATCATATGTTCCCAATTAGTTAGATTTTTTTCTTTCTTATGCTCACTAAAGATCTTGTAAGTAATAAACATTATCTTTGAAGCTTCATCGCCGAAGTATGTGTTACCTTTTTCATTAAGATCGATATAGTTATCTTTCCATGCGTATCTTGTTGTCATTTTGTCTCCTTGGTTTTGTCCTTCGTTGATCATGAAAAAAACAATAACCGATCAGATAGGTTTAGTCAAATAAAAAGATAAATTATTTTTCACGACTTCACCTGCGCTTTCTTTGTGTGTTAGTTTTAGGGTCATGGTTTTGCCTGTGCTTCCTTTTTTCTTCTCCAATATCTTTCTTCATGATTAGGATAGTTTCTAAGTTGATTGACATGCTGCCTCCCTGGCAAGCTGAAGTTCTTCATCTTTAGCACAACATCCATTGTAATCAGGGCTGTCTGCAGTCCACTGGCTTCCGCAAAAGCTGCAAACGTCTTCAGTTTCAGCTTCCACACATTCTGGACAGTAAAAGGCGCTCATGAATACCTCGGGCCACTGCCAATATAAGACATTCCTTGAATCATATCGCAATTGGCTCTTGTGTTTGCGTCTTCGCGGCGCCAGCCAGAACCTTCACATACTCGACAAGGCCCCATGTTAATTTCTTGGCCACGACAATCACAACCTGTTGAGCCATTACAACATTCAGTATACCAAGTTCCGCCTTGGCAATGATTGCATCGGATTAATTCAATTTCTGTTCCGTCATCTTCTATCGCTTTAATTTTCATGATAACCAACCCTCTCTTTCTTTTTTTAATCGGTATTTTTTCATATTAGAACTCAACCATAAACTCGTTTTTATCAGTGTCCCATGTTACAGAGGAGGGGTAGAGAGGGAGCTTACTATTCCAGGAAGTTTTAATCTCTCCTTCTACCTCAACTGACTTCTCCTCACCATCCTCTTCCCAGCACACCTTTAGCTTCTTAATCGTTGTTGTGATGTCTTTAATCCCCCAGGTTCTAAGCTCAATCTCCGCAGACCAATCAATGTAAGCGTGTTCGTTTGAGGTAGATATGTGGGAATTTATGATATAGACGTTCGTTATTCTGTTTGTGAAGTTGTACACTCTTCCTCCTCTATGTCGTCTTTGTGTAAGTGTTCGTATTCGTTAGCCCATTCATTTAATTCTGGATCTGGATTCATGTATTCACCTCAGAGTTATAGATTTCCATACAGGGTTGACAGTAGCGAGTTTTGCCGTCGTATTCTCTTTTACAACAGGGGCATTTAGTATGGTATTCACTAAAACACTTCTCACATAAGAAGATGTTGTTTGAGAATAAATCGACTAAATCAATCTGATGCTTTTTGCATTTCATATAACCTCACTTTCTATACAGAGTTTACTCACTAAGTAAACCTTCGTCAATAAGTTTCTTAGTTTCTTGTAGAATAAAAAACTTAATTATTTTAAGATAGGGATTGGAAGGGAGGAAAGCCCCAGTCATCCAACGATTAACGGTTTCAAAACGACAACCAAGTTTATCGGCTAAGTTTTGCTGAGTCCAAGATCTTATCTTTGATATCTCTTCTAAGGCGATAATGTAGTCTAGTTTGCGCATATATAGGCTATGAAGATGATTGAAAATGTAATTGTTAAGATAGTAACCCAACGGATAATTTGAGTTTTTTTGTATTCTTTTAAGAGTCTTTCATCAAATTGAAGCATTCGAACCCCCTAATGACTCCATAATAGCGGTTAAACAGTCAGAATTGGCGTATAAGGTGTTTTGAGTATCAACCCCACACATGAAGCCGTCTTTGATAAAGATCGTCAATTCTAGGCCATTATAAGAGATTTTCATACACACCTCGCAGCTAGATAAGAGATGGCTAGGGTAATGGTGATGAGAGTAATGATGGTTATAATTTTCATAATTTTATCCTCTTGGTCGTCTATGTTCTTCACAAAAATAGAAGATTCTGTATGCATGAAAGGCGCCAAATCTAATTATCCCCTGTATGAAATAGTTGTTCCTATGTTTAATTATCCATTTTTTCATTATTTCACCCATTCGTTATGGATATTATTTTGATAGAATGGGGATTGTACTTCTTGGACTTTGAAAGAGGCTGCTTTATCCGAATCATAACCATGGTAATAACACCAACAAAACTTTTTGTTTTCGGCTTCTTCTAAGCTTTTGGCATTAAAACAAAACTTCTCTTCATTATTTAATGATAATTGGAATAGTTTTTTACTCATTTTGTTCTCCTTTTGTTTATTGTTCATGTAAGGGACTATGACACATGTCATATAGATAATCAAGTAATAAAATTAGTGGGAGTGATGAAAAGTGTAAAAAGTTTAATTAACTTATTGATTTATAAGGTTAAAGTGTGTATAAATTATTTTTATAGATAAAATTTAATTTTCTTTTTAAAATAGGCTAAATGAAAACCCCTGAAAAAGAAACAGACGACACACTTAAAAGCCAGAGTGAAGAACCTAAGTCTAAGAAATCCAACGCTAATTGGAGAAAACTCCCCCGCCCCAGAAAGAGAAGACTAACAAGCAAACAAGCTAAGTACGTCACAGCCCTACTAGAAGGAGCAACAACTATCGACGCCGTAAGAGAAGCAGGGTACACAGCTAAACAACCCCACTGTATCAACTATCAGAACTTACATAATGAGAATGTTTTGTCTGTTATTATACAAAGTATTAAAGAAGGAAGGTATGATAAACAGTTTGAAAAGGTTTGGGATGATTGTTTAAATGATGAAGGAAATCAATCAGTTAAAGTGTCTGAACGCATGGACACGCATCGCACGAAGTTAAAAGCAGTTGAGCAAATTGCAAAGATAGGTGGGTTGATTGCGCCGGTGAAACATGAGACGCGCACGCTCACGGCAGACATCACATCCTTACTTCCTAAGGGATCAGTAGCAAAGTAGTTATATAATCAATCTACATTCATTCTATATAGTGTTTATGCGGGTTTTTTCATTTCTCAGAACAGAAAAAAGCATGCTTTTTCTATCACATATATCGCACCGGGGGGCGCTTTAGTTCCATGTGTGCACGGGGGATGAAATAAAGACTACGAAGTAATCTCTTAGAACATATACATATAATATACATATTACATACATACTATATATAGCATAAATATATTAAATAGTAATTTCATATAGTTATACTACTTTTCATATTTTACTTTTTAGCATAATAGTTCTTCTTTTTTTTATTTTTTATAATTTTTATGATTTAGATCTTGTACAACATTATGTACAACAATTGATATTATGTACAGGATATCTTGTACAACTTTATCTATTATGTACAACATTTCTATTTACATCATGTACAACATATGGAATTATGTACAACATGCCATCAATAGCTGAGTTTAGAAAGAGCCTGAATAGATACTTAAATGAGTTACCTGTTGAGATTACTAGGTATGGTGAAGTGGTTGCTGTTCTTGTTTCTCCAAAAGTTATCGATATGGGTAAAATGGTAGAGGCTTATGTTGAACCCCCCAAACAAAGTGAGCCAGATAAACTTCCCATAGCAAGAGAAGCTTTAAAAGCAGCTGAAGCCCCGGGAATCCCGGAAGATCCAACAATTAATGGAGAAACTATTTTATATTGCGACCGTTGCCATCACATAGAAGAGAAGCTAATCCCTCACTGGGAAGATGGAAAAGAGTTTCAAGTTTGTCTTTATTGTAAGAAGAAGATAAAACGTCCAAGTGTTCTCTGGTAAATTCATACAAGCTTTAGATGCGGTAACAAAAAAAGTCCCTGAAGGTGACCAGGAGGCTAAGCTTGAGTTCGTCAAGCAAATGCGGGAACTTGGTTGGTTTGAGAGAGTGACAAACCTTTACAGGATTAAAGGTAAATTAAGTGGTGAGTTTAACTTCTTCCGTCCAAACCAAGATCAATCTCATTTCCTAACAACTAGATCAGGTCATGACATTATACTTAAAAGCCGTCAGATTGGGTTTACAACTTTAATGTGCATTTATAATTACGATCGTGCCCTATGGGACAACTGGGACACTGGTATCATGTCCCACTTAAGAGAGAGGACTGAGTTAATCTTTGAAATAGTTAAAAACTGTAATGAGTGGTTTAAGAAGGATTGGGGGCATTTATTTAACAGAGAGCAATCCTCAGACTCTGCACATAAGATATCTTTTGACGGTGGTGGGTCTGTAAGTGTTTCCTACGACTTCCAATCGCTTACTTTAAAAAGCCTTCATATCTCAGAAGCCGCTTTTATAGATGCCAACCGAATTGGTAACAGTATCCAGAGTGTCCCAGAGAACGGTGAGGTGACTCTAGAATCTACCCCTAACGGTAGGGGGGGGTTTTTCTATGAGAGTTGGCAGGGATGGAAAAAAAATGGGAATTTAGCTCCGTATAAAGGATTTTTCTTTCCTTGGTTTAAACATTATCCAGAAGACATAGATAAATGGGAGACTATCGCTTCTAACGCTAAGATGAACTTGGATGATAGAGAGGATGAGCTTGTAACAGTTTATGGGTTAAAAAAGTACCAATTAGCTTGGAGGCGTTGGAAGATCCAAGAGTCTTTTCAAGGTAGTGAAGAGAACTTTGAAGTCCACTACCCAGTTGATGATGTAGCCTGTTTTCTCTCAGGAGAGAATAGAGTCTTCTCAGCCTCTGTCATGAAATACCAAGAGTCCTTTGTTAAAGAGCCGAGCTTTATAGGCAACCTATCAGATGGTTTAAAAGAGACTAAAAGTGGTTTTTGGAAAATATGGGAAGTTCCTAATGTTTCCGCATCCTATGTGATTGGAGTGGATTGCAGTGAAGGGATTGGTAAGGATAGAGGGGTTATAAGTGTTTGGAATAGAAACACTGGCTATCAAGTAGCTGAGTTAGTCGCTCAACTCCCACCAGATTTATTATCTGATGAGGCTTATAAAGCTTCTATATATTATCAACAAGCTTGGATCTGCCCAGAAGCCAACAATCATGGCCATTCGTTTATTAGTTCATTAACTAAGAAAAACTTTTATAAAATTTACAAACGACAAGCCATTGATGAGATTACAAACAAACCAACTCAAAAACTAGGCTTCCTCACTACAAGTACGACTAAAATGCCCTTAACGGAAAACTTCGCTGTTAAGTGTAGATCGGGTGAGATTAAAATTAGATCATCCCATCTTTTAAATGAGATGAGCACATTTATACAGATATCTTCTCAAACAGGAAGGACTGTTCGTCGAGAAGCTATATCAGGATGTTATGATGATTCAGTTATCGCAGCATGCTTAGCTATGGAGATGGATAGAGTCTTAGGGACAACAACAGATGCGTCAGAATTTTGGTTAAAAGAGCAAGAACTAAATCAAAAAATTGACGATGAGACAGGATTTGTTGTACCGTCAGATTTATATGAGCCTAACTAGAGAGTTGGACTGCGTCACCAATTTCATGGTGCAGTCAAAAGAATTTCGTACATTGTATGAATATGTATGGATGAGGATGTATTCAGAATATCTAAACTCTCGTTCTTCTAAAGCCAATTTACTTCAAAGAGCAAATTTAAAATTACCTTACGCTTGGACCATCATAGAAACCTTCACCCCTCAAATAATAGATGCATTCATGGGTCAGGCTCCCTACATAAAGGCCAATCCTAGAAAAGAATCAAACTATGAATTGATGCAGGCTTTAAGTGATATGTCTGACTCTATCACTGAACACTTCACTTACCAGTTAGATAGGATGAAGTTCTTTGATGACTTTACAACATTTGTTAAAAACACTTTAATCTACGGGACTGGTATTGCGAAGCTAGGTTGGACTAAGAATGAAAAAATCCTACCAGCAAGACAAAAAACCATGCTTGATGGTATTGAGGTTATGAAGAAGGTAGAGCAGCCTGTTACTTTATACGAAGGGCCTATTTTTTCTAACGTAGACATTATTGATTTCTTTTCAGACTGGGGTGCTACTAAGCCTGGTGATATTCAATCCATGAGAGGGTGTGTGCATAGAGTCTACCGTACCATGGAGGATTTGAGGAAATTAGAAAAGACTGAGAATGGTGGTATTTACATTAACTTAGATGAGTTAAAGTTGAGTGTTGATAAGTATGGGTATAATGCTTGGTCTAACGCCCCAGCGACAAACGTTGATTGGCCTCAATCTTATAAAGCCTATGCTGTTAACCAATGGCCAGGGCAGAAGCTTAAAGGCAAGATTGAAGTCTGGGAATACTGGGGGCAGTTTCAAGAAATAGATGGAACGTTTAAAGAAAAAGTCATTACTGTCGCAAATGGTCGTACAGTCATTCGTGTAGACGATAACCCTTATGATTATGGTTATAAGCCTTTTATTGGTTGTGTTGACCAACCTGTCCCAGGGGAGTTTTATGGAACTGGAGAGTTAGAGCCTTTATATTCTCTTTTTAAAGAAGCTTCAGCTTTAAGAAACGCCAGGTTAGATCAAACTAATCAAGCTGTTAACAGGATGTTTATTGTTGATAGAAACTCTGGCATTAACATTCGAAACCTCTATTCTAGAACATCAGGAATTATCTTGGCCAATGATGTAAATGGCATAAGGATGATGGACGTCCCTGAGGTCCCAAATTCCTCCTATAGAGAGATCCAACAGATAGACTATGAGATTCAAAACGCTTCTGCCATGGTAAATGCCTCTCAAGGGGTAAGTAATTTAGGTGAGGCATTTGGCAATACTGCTAAAGGGGTTTCTTATATTGAAGGAACCATGAATAGTCGTATTGGTCTTAAGGTTAAGATCATAGAAAACATGGTCATGAGAGAATTAGGAAAGCGACTTGCATGCTTAAACAGACAGTTTTTAGACCCTGAATTATGGAATAAAATACATGGAAATGTCCCAAATCCATTTGAAATATTAAGTGCTGAAGATTTCTATAACTGTTGGGAATTTACTTGTGTTGGGGCTATTGAAAGGCTTAATAGATCTTCCAGACAGGCTCAATTTTCTCAAGCTATAATCCCTTATTTGCAATTTGTGGAAAGAACAAGGCTTGGTACTATTAATTTTGACAATTTAACAAAAACTTTCTTTCAAGAATTCCAAATCCAAAACCCACTTTCGTATATTAATCCTCCGGAAGTGCAGAAACAAATCCAACAACAACAAACTCAACAACAGATGGCGGCTCAAGCTCAAGCTCATGATGAAAAAACAAAGACGTTGGCAACTGTTGAAGCGATTAAGGGTGGAATGAAACAAGAAAGAGACGCTCAAAATAATAAAACCAAGATCATCACAAGTTTAATTAAGGGAGGCTTTGATGTTGCAGGAAATTCCGGACGATAAAACCGATGACATTACAGGCTCCCCTGTAGAAGACGCTCAATTAAAAGAAGATACAGACCAAATTTTAAAAGTCCTCCAACAGGGAGAGGCTTTTAGAGAACTTGTCGCTACAAAAGGATGGAAGATTTTAAATGAGTTTATTGAAGGTCAAGTAAAATCATTAACCATAAGCTTGAAAGTTGAAAAAGATTTTAGTAAGATCATTAGAATTCAATCAGAACTTTTAGCTTTTGAGTCCCTCCTTTTAATAATCGAGCAATCTTTTCTCGATTATGAAGAGGCGGTAAGAAGAACAAAGCAACACATAGGGGACCCGCAAGGATAATCCCCAAAGGAGAGATATGAATTTAGACCCTACAGTGCTCGGAACAACCACAGAAGAGGCTCCTAAGGAACAACCTCAAGAAGTGGCTCCAGCCAAGGAAGAAGTGCCCCAAAAAGTAGAGGCTCCACAGGAACAACCTCTTATATTGGGTAAGTTTAAAACGCAGGAAGACGTGGTCAAGGCTTACGAGGAAGTGCAATCAGAGTACACTCGTCAAAGACAGCAAATCCGTGATCTTGAGTCAAGAATTGGGCAATCCCAGCAAACTGCCCCTTCAGAAGATGAAATCTTCAAAAATGAATGGGAAATCGATCCTCAATTAGCGGTATATAATAGAACTCAAAGGACAGAGGCTAAGATTCAACAACAGTTGAGCATGGCCAATGCTAATTTGTTCTATAAAAATGCAATGAATGATGAGCAGAATTATCCTGGGTTTAAAGAACTTGAACCTAAGATGATTGAATTGGCGCAAACTTATGGATCCATGGTTCAACCATCAATGTTGGCATCACCGCAAGCGATAGATTTACTCTATAAGCTAGCTGTTGCCGAATCTGTTGGTGATAAAGTGACCAAGGCTAAATTGGTAGGCCAGAAAGAGGCTGAAAATAGGAGACGAGAAGTGGCTTCGGCTGCTTTTGAGTCCCCAACTCCAGCTTCTGCCTCTGTAACACGCCCGGAAGACATGACCTTAGAACAACTCGAAAAACAACTTGGATTTGTCCAGAGGTAATTTATGTCAACGATGACAACCAGCACAAATGCTGCCAATCTATACTTATATTATGTTAAAAAGCTTTTAACCGTATTTGATCAAACCCTTCAAATGGTTCCATTGGGATTGAAAACCCCAATGCCTAGAGGTTTTGGTACGCAAGTAAAATGGCTTTCTTACGTCCGTTTAAATGCTGCAACAACTCCCCTTGTAGAAGGTGTTCCTCCTACTGAAGAGTCGTTGACAACTTTCAACGTAACTTCAAACGTCCAGCAATATGGTGGATGGGTGAAAATTTCTGACCTTTTGGAAGCAACTGCAATTGATCCTGTGGTCAATTCAGCTCTTGAAAGACTTGGTAAACAAGGTGCATTGACTCTTGATACCCTTGTTTTGAATGAACTTGGAGCAAACCTCCCTAACCAATTTGCCAACAACAAAGCTTCGTTGGCTCAAACTGGTGTTAACGATGTTATGACAGCTAAAGAAATCTTAAAAGCTGTTGTTACATTGAAAAAAGCTCTCGTTACTCCTCATACAGGAAATGACTATGTGTCCGTTGTGCATGTCACCTCTGGTGGTGACATGATGAACGACACGAACATCGGATCTTGGGTTGATTTGAATAAATATATCGATCCATCTGCCGAACGTCCTTTCAATGGTGAGATTGGTAAAGTGTACGGTTGCCGTGTTCTTGAATCTCAGAACATTCAATCAACAACAACGGGTACTCTTGCTGGTGCGACTGTTTATGCTAACATCGTGTTAGGTCAAGAATGCTACGGTGTTGTGTCTTTGGATGCTAAAAACATGCAGACATTTGTCAAACCTCAAGGTTCTGGAGGATCCGCAGATCCTATCAATCAAGTTGGTACGGTTGGTTGGAAATCTCTTGGATTCACGGCTAAATATCTTGGTGGTGGCCTTGGCCCTGAGAGGGGCGTGCAGGTTCGTGCCG
>Ga0208824_1003691_pt1 | contig 10375 bp, 7 predicted proteins | sample AD_JPNTR3_MetaG_FD_184447 | JGI IMG/M metagenome (GOLD analysis project Ga0208824, IMG submission 184447) | Active sludge microbial communities of municipal wastewater-treating anaerobic digesters from Japan - AD_JPNTR3_MetaG (SPAdes) (version 2) | ecosystem: Engineered > Bioreactor > Anaerobic >...
GAGATCCGTTCTCACCGCTTCGAAATCTACATTTCTCGTCTAGCACCGGACCTTAAGACTCTAGCCCAGGAAATTGTAACGTCCCGGATTGGAATTGAACAGGAAATTATTGATTACAGGGACTATGTGCTTGGATAAACAACTGAAAACTACACAAAATGCTGGATTTCTGCACATTGTAACTAAAAAAGCTATGATATACTAAGGTTGTGTGAGTATACCTTCCCTTTCCATCAGAAACAGGCTGCTGGTTTCTTTTCTTGCATTACTCCTGCTTCCCGTAATAACCCTGGGAGTAGTGGGACCTTTCATATTTTCCAGATCCATAGAAAACCAGGTGATTGACCATACGCTTAGAATGATTTCCCAGGTGGATAAAAACCTTGAATACCTTGTCGTAAATTTGGAAAAATTGAGCAACCTGCTGGAAGCAACCCCTGCGATTCATCAATTTTTTATTTCTACTCTTGCTAATGATTCTAACAAATTTGAAGGGGAAGCTCTCGCCTTTATGGATGCCTGCCTCCAAACACACAAAGAAATAGCAGGAATCCTACTTATTTCTTCTGATGATCGTATATTAACCCGTCATTACACCCGCATCACACGAGATCCCCTAACTCTTGAACCCTGGTACCTTAAGGCGATCGGTTCTACAAAGGAAATTACCATCATTTCCCGCCCTATCGGAAGAAATATCCGCAGTCAGTTGGGTTATGGCAGCGATGATGTGGTTTCAATTGTAAAACCTGTCAGGGATCCAGGCCATTTTAACCGGGTTGCAGGAGCAATCTTAATTGACCTGCGTCTTGAAAGTATCCAGGGACTCCTGGCCGATTCTTCGCTGGGCCGGGATGGATATCTATATATCTCAGATCAGAACGGAGAGTTGGTATTTGCTCCAGTTAATGAAACGATTTATCGGATTGCTCCCCTGCAGATTGGGGACTCTGAGGGCAGAACCCTCCGCCGATATAACCATGAGGTCTTTCAAATTCTGTACAAGCAGTCACCTTATACGGGCTGGACTACCGCCGGGGTTTTTTCCATACAAAGCGTCCTGAGGGAAGTTTCATTTATCCGCTTGTATGCCCTCATAGTGGGTAGTTTTACGGTGTTTCTGGCCATAATCCTCTCGGTATTTTTTGCTTCCTCCATTGCGCGACCGGTAGAAAAATTGCGGAGTCTGATGAAACAGGCAGAAACGGGGGATTTTTCTATTCGTTTTTCCGATCAGCGGCAAGATGAAATTGGTCAGCTTGGTCATTCCTTTAATCGGATGATCGAAGAAATCAGCAACCTGATAGATCAGGTGTACTATGAACAGCAGCGGAAAAGGGAAACCGAATTGAGGGTTCTGCAGGAACAGATTAAGCCCCATTTTTTATATAATACGCTGGATACAATTCAGTGGATAGCTCAAGAAAAAGGTGCCGGGGATATAGTGGATATGGTTAATGCCCTCACCCAGCTTTTCAGGGTGGGGCTTTCTAAGGGCCAGGAATTTATCCCTCTCAGGGAGGAATTTCGCCATGTGGAAAGTTATCTCTTTATTCAAAAGGTACGATATGAAGATAAGTTTGATTATATCATTAGGATTGCTCCCGGACTTGAACAGTTACGGGTTCTCAAAGTCATACTGCAACCCCTGGTTGAAAATGCTATTTACCATGGCATAAAGGAACGGCGAGGAAAGGGGCATATTTATGTTGATGCAGAATTGGAAGGGCAGGATTTGCTTCTTACCGTAGAAGATGATGGTATCGGTATGCCAGCGGATAAATTAGCCCATCTGCAGGAGGAGCTTCGACTAAGCCATCAGTTGCATCCAGACAGCCATAAGGATTGGGGTGAGGGCGGCCATATCGGTTTTGGAGCCCGGAATGTTCACGAGCGGATTTTCCTTAATTTTGGTCCCAATTATGGCATTACCTACCACAGTATCTGGGGACAGGGTACTCAGGTTACAGTGAGACATCCGGTAATAGAAGGATAAGCTAAGGAGAAAATCATGTGGAAAGTGCTCATAGCCGATGATGAACCAAAAATTCGCCGGGGCATTCATTCCGTTCTTGAACGGCTCGATCCGGATATTGAAGTGGTCGCTGAGGCTGGTGACGGAGAAACAGCCCTTGCCCTAGCTGAGGAGACCATCCCTGATATTCTTTTTATCGATATCCGTATGCCTTTTTTGAATGGCCTGGAACTTATCGAAAAATTACGTGCCCTCCGGCAAGATTGGATTATCATTATCGTCAGCGGTCATGATGAATTTGACTATGCCCGTAAAGCTCTGTCTCTTCAGGTCTTTGAATATATCTTAAAACCGGTGAATGAGGATGAATTGCGCAGCACCTTAGAACATGCAAAACATGAATTGGCTCTCCGCAGAGAAACGAATCGGTATATCAACTGGGCCCGTGAAAAAATAACCGAACATCAGGGGGTGCTTAAAGAACAATTTATCCTTGACTGGCTTTCTTCATCCCTTTCCAAAACTGAAATAGAGGACTGTACTAAATTTCTTGGTCTCTCCCTGCCTGAAACTCCAATTATCCTCGCAATCCGGCTGGAAGAAAAGGCCCTCTCGGTAGGCAACCTGCAGAAAGGGTATCGAACCATTTTAACATACTCGGTAAAATCCATCCTCGAAGATCTTTTAGGAAAAAACACCCTCTGCGTTATTACCCGGGATGACACCATCGTAGGGCTATATACTGAAGAACTCCGTGTATTGCAGGAAAAAATCCCTGCAATAGAGGCAGCGATAGAGGAAGCAACCCATCAACATCCAGTGATTGCCCTGGTTCCAAGCGGAAAAATGGGAGGTGGTGCTATCCGCAGCGTTCAAGAAGCATATGAAGAGGCCCTTTCAGAACTTATCAAAAAAAGTAACTATCAGACCTTTGTACTTCTTGCTCAAGGATATATAGAAAAGAATTATCAATATCCGGACCTTTCATTGGAAGAGACCGCCATGGAGTTGGAAATAAGCCCCGGGTATCTATCCCGGCTGTTAAAACAGGCAACGGGCTATTCCTTTGTAGAATATGTAAGTCGGGTTCGAATTCAGCATGCATTACAACTGCTTGCGGACCCTGCGGTCAAGATCTATGAAATTGCCGAAAAGGTTGGGTACCGGAGTCAGCATTACTTTAGCAGAGCCTTTAAACAGGTTCTGGGGATTTCTCCTATAGAGTACCGTAAAGGAGGCATGTCCCAATGAAACGCCTGATGCAACCCTCTTTTATTCTTATAGCCATCGGTATCATGGTTATATCAGTCTCCCTGCTCTGGGTTATCAACATGCTGCCCCTCATCTCTTATCAGCATGTGCCCCAGGAAGTCAGCAAGTTAATTGGCATATCCCAGGCTAACCTGTCAGAACCCTGGCGGATCAGCATGACCGAAGAAATAACACAGCAGGCAAAAACGTACCCGGATATGCGGGTGATCATCACCGATGCGGTGGATTCCAGCGAACGGCAGGTTGATGATGTAAAACGGCTCCTGGCCTATGGGATTGACCTCCTCATCATTTCACCGACCGATTCTAAAATTCTTACCCCTGTGGTCACCGAGGCTTATAAGACCATTCCAGTGATTGTTCTGGACAGGGCTGTAGAGGGCTATGACTATACTCTATATATCGGACCGGATAACCAGCTCATTGGCAGAGAAACAGGCCGATATGTTTCGGAACTCCTGGGAAAAAGCGGAGGACAAGTATGGGAAATTCAGGGCCGTTCCGGCTCCCCGCCAACGATTGACCGTAGTACCGGTTTACGGCAGGAGATAGAGCGTCAAGCTGGTATACAGCTTACTAAGACAGTAACCGCCGACTGGCTCCGGGACCAGGCGGAAGATGCCCTCGCGACTCTGTTTACCAATTACCGGGCACCGGATGTGATTGTTTCGCAAAATGACGCCATGGCCTATGGAGCCATATTGGCTGCAAAAAAAGCTGGTGTTTCAAACATTAAATTTATTGGTGTGGATGGACTGGAAGGAACCAATGGCGGCCTAGACCTGGTACGAAAAGGACTCCTTTCTGCAACCTTTATTTGTCCTACCGGCGGAAAGGAAGCGGTTAACTACGCCTGGGATATCCTGGAAAAAAAACCGGGAATCCCCAAAAAAATATATCTACGGACAAGAAAAATTACCGCAGAAACGGTAAATGACAATGTGGACCCCTATGCCTCCTTTCGGCATCCCCGTTCCAAACAGGAGCCTATTCGGCTGGGTTTTGCCCAGGTGGGCAGTGAAAGCCGTTGGAGGCTTACCAATACCAAGTCTATTAAAGATGCAGCCCGGGATGCAGGCATAGAGCTCACCTTCATCGACGGGCAACAGAAACAAATAAACCAGATAGAAGCAATCCGCAGCTTTATAAAACAGAAAGTGGATATCATTGCCTTTTCTCCAATCGTAGAATCCGGCTGGGAACAGGTACTTCAGGAAGCCAAAGATGCGGGCATACCGGTAATTCTTTCTGACCGGGAAGTTGATATAAAGGATGACACCCTCTGGGCAACCTTTATTGGTTCAGACTTCCTGGAAGAAGGTCGCCGTGCGGCCCGTTGGCTCCTTTCTTATATGAAACAGCATCCTACCGTGGATGGTGAAATACACATTGTAGAACTCCAGGGAACCGCAGGATCCGCCCCAGCCATAGATCGGAAACGGGGTTTTGAAATGACCCTGGCCCCCTACCCGGAGTATAAAATTATAAGGTCAGAAATCGCCAATTTTTATTTTGATCAGGGGCAGGATGTAATGAGACAGATCCTGGAAACAGAACAACGCAGGATAGATGTTCTCTTTGCGCATAACGATGATATGGCATTGGGAGCAATCCAGTCCATCGAAGCTGCTGGGCTAAAACCAGGGAAGGATATTGTGATTGTTTCGGTGGATGCAGTAAAAGAAGCTTTCCAGGCAATGATCGAAGGCAAGTTAAACTGCACCGTGGAATGTACGCCTCTCCTGGGCCCCCAGCTCATGAAGGTTATCCAGGATTATTTTGATGGAAAGGAACTACCTACCCGCATCATCACCAGCGAAGAGGTGTTCCCCGCCGAAATTGCCCGTGCGGTACTTCCAAAACGCCGTTATTAGCATAGAGTGAACCGCAGAGTGCGTTATCGTGCACATTTTTGTGGAATCCTCTAAATACAGATCCTCCAGATGGTGTTTACAATGGCTATAACTACAAAGCCCATAAAGGAGGCAAGTATGAAGAGATCCTTACAAGTATTTGCGGGAGTGTGCGCACTCATCACCCTGGTATCCATGAACAGCTTTGCCCAGAGCAAGAAAAAGATCGTACTCGGCTTTTCTCAGATCGGAGCAGAGAGCGAATGGAGGACAGCAAACACCGAATCCATCAAAGCTGCGGCGGCTGCAGCCGGTATTGAGCTAAAATTCGCCGATGCCCAACAAAAACAGGAAAATCAGATTAAGGCAATCCGTTCCTTTATAGCCCAGAAAGTCGATGTTATCGCCTTCTCGCCGGTGGTAGAAACCGGCTGGGAAACGGTGTTACAGGAAGCAAAACGGGCAAAGATCCCCGTCATTCTCACCGATCGGGCAGTAAATGTTAAAGACGACAGTTTGTATGTTACCTTTATGGGTTCCGACTTTGTCGAAGAAGGTAAACGTGCAGCGGTCTGGCTCATGGGATACCTCCACACCGACAAGCCGGTAAACATTGTAGAACTTCAGGGTACGGTTGGTTCCGCACCGGCCATAGATCGGAAACGGGGTTTTGAAGAAATGTTAAAACCCTTCCCCAATTATAAAATCATTCGCTCCCAGACCGGCGATTTTACCCGCGCTAAGGGTAAGGAAGTCATGGAAGCATTCCTCAAAGCAGAAGGAAAGAACATCAATGTTCTGTATGCCCATAATGATGATATGGCCATTGGGGCAATCCAGGCTATCGAAGAATTTGGTCTGAAACCAGGAAAGGACATCATTATCGTATCTGTTGATGCAGTTAAAGGTGCCTTTGAGGCCATGATTGCGGGGAAACTGAACTGCACGGTGGAATGTTCGCCCCTTCTTGGCGAACAGCTGATGTCAGCAGTACAAGATCTGATGGCGGGCAAAACCCTGCCTAAACGAATAGTAACTAACGAAGGGGTATACCCGGCCGAATTTGCCGCCCAGGTATTCCCAACCCGTAAGTACTAATCTTACCCAAGACCTACAGGGGCGTTTCGGCGGGGACCGGGACGCCCCTTTTTATCTAAGGAGACAAGCAGCATGGAGAATTCGGCTATTCTTTCCATGAATACTATTTCTAAATATTTTCCCGGAGTGCGGGCCCTGTCTCAGGTTAACTTTTCTTTACATAAAGGAGAGATACACGCCCTTATGGGTCAGAATGGGGCAGGAAAATCAACATTGATAAAAATAATGACCGGAGTGTATCAGCCCGATTCTGGTTACATTACATTGCGGGGAGAAAAAATTAAGGTTGAGTCCCCCGAACATGCCCAGACTCTGGGTATTGCCACGGTGTATCAGGAAGTAAACCTGTGTCCCAACCTGACTGTAGCAGAAAACCTCCTCCTAGGCAGGGAACCAAGGAATAGATTCGGTATTGCATGGAAACGGCTCTTTACTGATGCAAGGGCATTGCTTAAAGAAAAATTAGACCTGGATCTGGATACCACAAAACCCCTGGGCACCTATTCACTGGCAATCCAGCAGATGATCGCCATAGCCAGATCCCTCTGCGTGAGTTCAGAAATTTTAATCCTTGATGAACCAACCTCGAGTCTGGATGAAGCGGAGGTTGAACGACTTTTTAAGATATTGCACAAGCTTAAAAACGAAGGAATGGCCATTCTTTTTATTACCCATTTTATTGACCAGGTGTACGCCGTATCTGATCGTATCACCGTATTACGGAATGGTGAATACATCGGAACTTCGGAGGCTTCAGCCTTATCCAAGTTGGATCTTATCAGCATGATGGTTGGTAAGGATCCAGCGGAACTTGCAGCAAGCTCAACCCGGCGGGAAATTAAATTAACATTGGGTACAGAGGAACTACTTAAAACAGAGGGGCTTGGCAGAACGGGCTACCTGAAACCAATCACTGTAACATTAAAAAAAGGAGAGGTTCTGGGACTGGCAGGATTACTCGGTTCAGGACGCACTGAAACCGCAAAACTGATATTCGGTGCTGAACGGGCACTGGAGGGAAGATTGTTCCAGAAGGGCATAGAGATCAACCTTACGGCCCCGCGTGATGCAATTATGATGGGTATGGGATTTTGCCCCGAGGATAGAAAGACCGAAGGTCTTATAGGAGACCTGTCTATCCGGGAGAATATTATCCTTGCCCTGCAGGCAAAGCAGGGTATTCTGCGGTACCTGCCCCGAAAAACCCAGGAAGAAATCGCAAATCAATTTATTCAAGAACTGGGAATTAAAACCCCCGATATGGAAAAACCAGTTAAAACCCTTTCGGGAGGCAATCAGCAGAAGGTACTTCTGGCTCGCTGGCTTGCCACACAACCTGCCATTTTAATTCTCGATGAACCTACCCGGGGTATTGATGTGGCTGCGAAGGCAGAAATTTTACAGCGGATTATTCAATTACGGAATCAGGGAATATCCATTCTTTTCATTTCATCGGAACTGGAGGAGGTTGCAGCAATCAGCGACCGGGTTGCCATATTCCGGGACAAGAAAAAAATTGCCGAAGTGGAAGGAAAAGATATCAATGAACATACCATTATGCGCCTGATTGCCCAGGAGGAGCTCGAAAATGCAATTCAAAACTAAACGTTTGCAAGAATCTACGTTGTTTTGGCCCTTTATGGTGCTGGTGCTGCTTCTTTTAATAAACGCCTTTTTAACAAGGGGTTTCTTTACCATAGAATGGAAGGATGGCCGGTTCTCCGGCATTTTGGTTGATATTTTAAATCGTTCAACCTATATCGGTATTATTGCCATAGGACTAACCCTGGTCATTTCCACCGGTGGTATCGATATTTCAGTTGGTTCTGTGGTTGCTATTTCCGGAGCCATAGCAGCGTACCTAATCGGAGGAGAACTGGTACTTCAGGGGGATCAGCAAATTCTGGTAACCAGAACACCGATGGGGGTGGCAATTGTGGCAGCCCTGGCAGCATCCCTGCTCTTGGGTATGTGGAATGGGCTTTTGGTTTCCCGTTTGCGAATACAACCGATTGTGGCCACCCTCATCCTTATGGTTGCCGGCAGGGGAATTGCCCAGCTCGTTACCAATGGCCAGATTATTACAATCTATTATAAACCCTATTATTTCATTGGTAATGGAACCTTGCTTGGTATCCCCTTTTCAATTTACATTCTGCTTGCGGTTTTAATACTGGTTATTCTGGCAACAAGAAGAACAGCCCTGGGACTCTTCTTTGAATCTATCGGTGTTAATAGAACCGCAAGCCGCTATTCGGGCATTCAGGAACAGCGGATTGTATTCTGGTCCTATGCATTCTGTGCCTTTTGTGCAGGAGTTTCGGGGCTATTGGTGAGTTCCAATGTAAAAAGTGCCGATGGAAACAATGCCGGCGACCTCTTTGAATTGGATGCCATACTGGCAGTGGTGATCGGTGGAACATCACTTAATGGCGGAAAGTTCAATCTTGCAGGTTCTATTCTTGGGGCCATCATCATTCAAACCCTGACCACCACTATCTATTCAATCGGTGTGCCACCCCAGGTGAATCTGGTTATAAAATCCATAGTGGTGTTTCTGGTAAGCATGCTGCAATCTGAAAATTTCAGAGCCCTGTTCCAATTGAACCATAAAAACAAATTGATACGGAGTGCTGTATGAAACAGATTGATAAAAAACACCTTCCTTTTATTGTAACGGTAAGTCTTTTTCTTCTGATGTACATCGCAGGCTCCATAGCATACCCCAATTTCCTATCAATCCAGGTGTTCATCAATCTATTTATTGATAATGCCTTTTTAGGAATCGCAGCGGTTGGCATGACCTTTGTAATCCTTTCTGGAGGAATAGACCTTTCCATGGGCTCCGTCGTTGCTCTGGTTACCATGCTCTCCGCGGACCTGCTTCGTAAGGAGGTTCCCCCTGCGGTGGTGATTCCTCTGGTGCTCCTTGCAGCCTCTGGTATTGGAGCCTTTCAGGGCATAATGATCCAGTATTTTAAGGTGCAGCCCTTTATCGCTACCCTGGCAGGCATGTTCTTTGCCCGCGGAGCCTGTTACCTTATCAGTATAGATACCATCAATATTGATAATGAATGGTACCGGGATGTGAGTATGGCAGCTATAGAATTGCCAACCGGTGATTTTATTTCGATCAATGTGCTTATTTTCCTTTTATTTGCCCTTTTTGGTTGGTGGCTCCTGCGCTTTACCCGCTTTGGCCGCACCGTTTACGCGATCGGTGGTTCAGAACAATCCGCAGTTCTCATGGGCTTGCCCGTAAATCGGACAAAGGTACTTATTTATACCCTGAACGGCTTCTGCTCAGGACTTGCTGGTATTGTATTCACCTTTTACATGCTCTCTGGTTATGCCCTCCATTGCAAGGATCTGCATATGGATGCTATTGCAGCGGTGGTCATGGGAGGAACCCTTCTGACCGGCGGTGTAGGTTCCATAGGAGGATCCATCATGGGAGTCCTGATTCTGGGCACCATACAGACTATCATCAATTTCCAGGGGACCTTGAGCTCCTGGTGGACCCGTATTGTTGTAGGTATCCTTATCTTTGCTTTTATATTGATGCAAAGTCTCCTAAATCAGCCGGTGAGGATGATGGGTAAAAAAGAAAAAACAGTAAAAAAGGCAGCGTAGCACAAAAAGCTCTTTCAAAACCCGTATAGTCCTAGTCCCTATACACATGGACCTGGCTGTACGGGCTTTTATTTTTGTATCTTAATGATGAGCCAACTCACAAGAACCTCATTTGACTCAATTACATTTAGTATTACATTTAACAGGGAGGAATCCCATGAATTATCGCCTGGAAAAATCTGCTGAGTTCATATTTGAACTCCCCCCTACCGGTCCCATGCAGGTTCCCCTTAGGCTCTATACCACCGAGGGGATGCTTACACAGCTTTTAGTAGACCAATCGATAGATCAGCTGATGAATGTGGCGAGCCTCCCCGGCATTTACCGGTATGCCCTGGGCATGCCCGATATGCATCAGGGCTTTGGATTCCCCATCGGCGCGGTCGCTGCCTTTGACATCTATTCAGGCGTCATTTCTCCCGGCGGCGTCGGTTTTGATATTAACTGCGGGGTACGGCTTTTACGAACCGGACTGCCCCGATCAGCCATAGAGGACCGCCTCGATGACCTGGGGAGACAGCTCTTTTCCCTGGTCCCGAGCGGG
>Ga0208824_1003696_pt1 | contig 10371 bp, 8 predicted proteins | sample AD_JPNTR3_MetaG_FD_184447 | JGI IMG/M metagenome (GOLD analysis project Ga0208824, IMG submission 184447) | Active sludge microbial communities of municipal wastewater-treating anaerobic digesters from Japan - AD_JPNTR3_MetaG (SPAdes) (version 2) | ecosystem: Engineered > Bioreactor > Anaerobic >...
TATAAAGCATTTCCCACATCAGGGCAAGACCCTGAGATGATGTTCCTGTCATTGTTCTTGCTCCGGCCGCCGAAGCACCAATGCACGCACTCATAGCACTATGTTCACTTTCAACTGCTATGTATTCTGTTTTTACAATGCCATCAGCCACAAACTGCGAAAATATCTGGACAATTTCAGTGGCTGGTGTTATTGGATAAGCGGCAACAACGTCAGGATTTATCTGCCTCATTGCTTCTGCAAACGCCTCATTCCCTGTTTTTGCTACTCTTATTGACATTGTTCACTCCTTCTAAAATTCTGAAAAGTTGAATTTATAAACATATGATATATAATAAGTCAAAACACAAAAAAGGTCAAAAAAATGAAACCAATAATTCAGATTGCTCTTGATTTTGTTGATATTGACAGGGCGATTAAGGTGGCAAAAGAGGCAATAAAAGGTGGTGCTGACTGGATTGAGGCAGGGACACCTTTAATAAAATCGTGTGGTCTTGATGCAGTAAGGACATTGCGAAAGGAATTCCCGCATACCACGATTATCGCTGATATGAAGGTGCTTGATGCTGGTAGAACCGAGGTCGAAATTGCGGCGAAAAGTGGTGCTGATATCGTTGTTGTTATGGCTAATGCTTCGGATAGCACCATTAAAGAAGCAATAGAAAGCGCAAGAAACTATGGGGCGAAGATTTTTGTTGATTTTATGGAAGAAGCGTGCAATATTGAAAGAGCAAAAAAGATAGCATCTTTCAATCCTGATTTTGTTGGTGTTCATATTCCAATAGACCAGCAAATGACAGGCAAGATTTCTTTTGAATTTTTAAGGGAGATATCAAGCGTTGTAAAAATTCCCATTGCGATCGCAGGGGGGTTGAATTCTGAAAATGTTGTGGATGCTATAAATGCAGGAGCAAGCATTTTAATCATAGGTGGTGCAGTAACAAAATCATCTGATGCAGAAAGCGCAGTAAAAGCAATAAGAAGAGCAATTGATACCCGTACATCAATAAAGTCCGAGTTATTTAAAAGATTTTTTGACGATGAGATTAAACAGGCACTTTCAAAGGTTTCAACAGCAAACATATCTGATGCAATGCATAGAAGTGGATGGATTCCATCTGTAGTTCCTGTTAGTCCTGCAACAAGATTTTTTGGTAAAGCCATTACTGTGAGAACCTTTCCTGGTGATTGGGCTAAACCTGTTGAGGCAGTGGATATTGCCAATGAAGGAGATGTTATTATTATTGATGCCTGTGGGGTTCCGCCTGCTGTCTGGGGAGAACTTGCAACCCATAGTGCTGTTGTCAAAAAAGTTGCAGGCGTGGTTATATATGGAGCAATAAGGGATATTAAAGAGGTTAAGGAAATGAATTTCCCTGCTTTTGCGACAATGTGTATTCCACAAGCAGGAGAGCCAAAGGGACTTGGTGAAATAAACATCCCTATTCAGATTGGACCTGTTAAAATATTACCCGGTGATTGGATTGTTGGTGATGATGATGGTGTTGTGTGTATTCCCGGGCAGAATGCAGCGGAGATCGCTAATAGAGCAATGGATGTTCTCGAGCGAGAAAATAGAATAAGAACCGAAATTAAACAGGGCGGAACATTAAGTGAGGTTACCCATCTGTTAAAATGGGAAAAACAAAAGTAAAAATATTATTATAACAAAATCTTCTTTCTGAGATTTTAAAAATTCTTGTATACAGGAGAAAAATGAACATTGTAAAACAAGACCTCAATAAGATTCTCGAAAAAAAAGTTCTATCTACTGAAATTAAATGGATGAATATTTACCATCCTTTTATTGCAAGAAAGGCGCTTCCAGGACAATTTATCATCCTAAGACCAACTGAAGAAAGCGAGAGAATCCCCTTAACAATAGCAGGGACGAATCCTGAAAAGGGAACTATCGAAATAATTTTCCAGGAAATTGGCGTAACAACAAAGAAACTTGGTTCCCTTGATCAAGGAGAGAAGATTCATAATCTTGCTGGACCACTCGGAAAGCCCATTCATATCGAAAATTGCGGCAGAGTTTTGTTTGTTACTGGTGGGATAGGTTCTGCATTTGTTTACTGGATGGCTAAAGGATTTAAGGAAGCGGGCAACTCAATCTGGGCAATTATGGGAGCAAGAAATGCAGAGCTTTTGATACTCGAAGATAAAATGAGAGAAATATGTGATAAGGTTTTAATCTCAACTGATGATGGGAGTAAGGGAGTAAAAGGATTTGTTACCAATGTTCTCGAGGATGCATTGAATTCAGGAGAAAAAGCCGACCTTGTGGTTTGCGCGGGCCCGGTTTTGATGATGAAAAATGTTTCTATAATAACAAAAAAATATAACATCAAAACCATCGCGAGTTTAAATCCGATAATGATTGATGGAACAGGCATGTGTGGTGGATGCCGCGTTACAGTTGGTGGTAAGGTAAGATTTGCCTGTGTCGATGGACCAGATTTTGATGCGCATGATGTTGATTTTGATGAGCTTTTAAAAAGAACAGGTTTCTATAAAAAGCATGAGCAATGTTGCCTTGATCTTTACTTAAAATCAAGGCAACAGGATGGATTTACATCAACTACGGCTGAATAGAGGGTATAAAAATTAATCCTCATGAATGCTTTAAAATTCTCATTTCTTTCCAATTTCTCACTATTCCTATTTTTCGTTCTCCCTCCTTTCGTAAAGGATGAGAAATGATTTTCATGTATTTATGCTGTTGTAAAAAGACACAGGACTAAAGTCCTCACTACATGGGTTTTGATGATTGAATGCCTTATCTCTACGAGACACCCCTTTAAAAGAGGGGAATTAAAATCCCCTTTGCCCCCTTTATAAAAGGGGGACTAAGGGGGATTTATAAGCATACGGGGTCAACTCTTGACTCTTGACAAATTTATTAAGAAAGAAGGAAATAAGGAGAGAAAAAATTTCAAAAGGAAAAGAAAAAAAGTAGGATTTTGCCCCTGAGGGTTTTCTCTTTTTTTTTTATGCTACCGAGATACGATTCTTTGTATTTATTCTTATTTTTCTATCCACAAATACCTAATGACCGTGCATAAATCGAAATTCTGACATAAGAAGAATCCCAAAAATAAACAGTATTATTGATATTGTTGATTTTTTCATATCAGGTTGTTTATGCAACTCTGGTATCAAATCACAGGATGCAATATAGATAAATCCTCCAGCAGCGATCGGGAGAAGTAGTGTAGAGAAAGCACTGGTTTTTGTTGCAAAGAAATAACCGATTACAGTACCAATTATCGCAGTCGTAGCAGAAAGAAAATTATAAGCCAAAGCTCTGTATTTGCTTAGTCCACCATAAAGTAGTATTCCAAAATCGCCTAACTCCTGGGGTATTTCATGCATAATAATTGCTATTACTGTAACCATCCCAATTTTAATGTTCGCAAAAAAGGTTGCGCCTATAATCAATCCATCTATAAAATTGTGTATGCCATCTCCAATAAGATTTAGATAGGTAAAGGTGTGGATTTTGCATTCTTCCTCGTGGCAGTGTCGCCAGTAAAGGTATTTTTCGAGGATAAAAAATAGAACAAAGCCAATAATCGTATAAACAAATGGAGTTGTAAGATTTTTAGATTCCTCCAATGCCTCTGGCAAAAGATGTAAAAAAGCGCTTCCTATTAGCCCACCAGCAGCAAATCCAACAAGAAGAATGAGTATCTTTTTAAGTATATCTTCTCTCAGAAGTAAAGTGAAAATTCCTATTAATGAAATCAAACTCACGATGATACTTGCGCATATTGCCAGTAAAAAATTCATAGTTGATACCTTTTTCAGTTATATCTGTCCTGAATCATAGCATGATTTGAAGTAAAATTTTAAACCCAATTGATCCTATTGTAAAGATTTTGAACAATTACAAGGTTTTGCCATAACTCGGGCAAGTACGAAAAATGATTATGCCCGATGATTACAATCCATGATATTTAAGATGCCTCTCAAAGATATTTTGTCCATGGAATTTCATGATGGATAAGATTTATATTACAAGTTTTTTAATAAATACAGGATATCGACAGATATGTTATTTACTGACATTATATAGACAGAGGGAAAAATGAATATACAGCAGACCATTGAATATTTTCAGTTATTATTCTTGCTTTTTATGGCACGCAGGATAGACCGTAAATATTACATCTTAAAAATCGGATGCAATCTGCGTTTTTTCTTTAAGAGTCAGAGGTATCCCGAGGATATTGATTTCGATTTGCAGGGTATATCTGTTAGAGATTTTCGAGATCAAATAAACGGAATACTGAAATCCAAGTCATTCATGGATGCACTTTCAATAAAGGGCCTGGCTGTGGGGCATATAACAGAACATAAACAAACAGAAACAACACAAAGATTGAAACTCGGGATTATCTCAGAACATATGCAAATACCAACGAGAATTGAATTTTCAAGGAGAGATGGAAAAAGAGGAGAAATCAGGTTTGAAGCAGTAGATCCAATTATCCTTAAAAAATACGAGATTACCCTGGTTCTGGTTAATCATTATACGAGGGAAACAGCATTTTTACAGAAGATATATGCAATGTCATCGCGAACCATCCCGCGGGCAAGAGATGTGTTTGATCTTTACCTATTGGTAACAACAGGAACAGATATCCCCACTATCTTAAAAACAGGGGATAAATCTGCGATAACAAAAGCAAAGAACAATATTTTTTCAATTGATTATGGTATCTTCAAGAGTCAGGTTATCTCATACCTTGATCCAGTTGACAGAAAAGTTTATGGCTCAGAAGAATCCTGGGACGCAATCCGTTTGAAGATAATAGAAACTCTGGAAACTGGTGGAAAATGAAACTAATAGATGCCTACGCTAAGATATTGAGATTGAATCTACCTGTTCTGCGCACAGATGATGTGTTCAGATGTTTGGACATCACGAATGTGCATTCGAGCAAGATTCTGAGACGCCTTATGGATGCAGGTCATATACTGCGTATATCAAAAGGTTTGTGGGCAATAAAAGATAAAGCAACATTATGGAACATAGTGGGGTATTTGACAAGTCCATTTCCATATTATATTTCCTTGCAAAGTGCCCTTAATAGATATGGAATCATATCCCAAGTTCCAGGTATATTGTATGTTGTTTCTCTGGCAAGAACCCGCTTATTCCGTACTCCACTTGGGGATGTTTCTATTCATCATATAAAACCATCCTTTTTTTGTGGGTATAAAAGATATAATGATGGTTTCTACATAGCAACACAAGAAAAGGCGCTCATAGATTTTTTATATTTTTACCCTGCACGGTCTCATCTTTTTCGTTCCCTTCCTGAAATAGAAATTTCGGCAAATTTCAAAGTATCCCGGGCAAAAAAATTCATAACAATGATAAAGCCAAAAAGAAGACAGTCAACAGTTATGCGACTTTTTAACAATATCCTTTTTGAACAAAACAGGACTTCCTGAATCAAAGAGAATAAACCTTTATCACTGGGCGGCTTTTTTCCCTGGCTGGTTTGTTTATCTACAACCATTTCAGGATATCATTTTATCAAGATTCCTTGACAGTCCTTGTATTTTTTGTGTATTATACACATACCCTATTGACAACATTTAATAAAAATTTTGCCAAGTATTGCAGGGGGGATTTTCAGGAAAATCAATGTTCTTATGAACAAAAAAGTGTTTGTATTACCATTTAGGAATTATGATACCTATTAAAATTGTCAATTCAGGTGATACGGAGGAAATAAAAAATGTTAGATATAAAAACCCTTGAAAATTGGTTATGGGATGCTGCTTGTAAGATACGTGGCGAGATAGATGCTCCAAAATATAAGGATTATATTCTTCCCTTGATATTTTTGAAGAGATTATCAGATGTTTTTGATGATGAGGTAGAAAAATTTGTAAAGGATTATCCAGATGAAGAAAAAGCAAGAAAACTTATAGAGGATGACCACAATCTTGTTATATTTTATATCCCAGAAAAGGCAAGGTGGAGTGAGATCCTAAAACAAACCACAAATTTAGGAGAATACCTTACAGATGCAGTGCGTTCCATAGCAAAGGAAAACCCAAAACTTCAGGGGGTAATTGACATAGTTGATTTTAATGCCACTCAAGCAGGACAAAGAATAATTACTGATGAAAAACTTAAATCTCTGATTGACACACTTAATAAATATAGATTAGGTCTTAAAGATGTTGAACCAGACATCCTCGGCAGGGCATATGAATATCTATTAAGGAAGTTCGCAGAAGGATCAGGACAAAGCGCAGGAGAATTTTACACACCAGGAGAGGTTGCTATGTTGATGGCGCATATTATCGACCCTAAACCAGGTGAAACAATTTACGACCCATGCCTTGGCTCTGGTGGACTCTTAATAAAGTGTTATTTGAGATTTAGAGAAAAATATAACGAAAATCCGAGGATAGAACCACTGAAATTTTATGGACAGGAGATTCTGCATAGCACCTATGCTATGGCAAGGATGAATGCATTTGTTCACCAGATGGAAGCAGAGATTGCCTTAGGTGATACAATGATAAGACCTCATTTTACCACGCCTACTGGAGCATTAGAGAAGTTTGATATTGTGGTTTCTAATCCTATGTGGAATCAAGATTTCCAGCAGAGTGTTTATGAAAATGATGCTTACAACCGATTTACTTATGGCTATCCTCCATCAAATTCTGCTGATTGGGGATGGGTTCAACATATGCTTGCAAGTTTGAATGAAAACGGAAGAATGGCAGTTGTCCTTGATACTGGCTCTGTTTCAAGGGGATCTGGCAACGCTGGTTCAAATAGAGAAAGGGATATTAGAAAAAAATTTGTTGAAAATGATTTTATTGAAAGTGTAATCTTGCTTCCTGAAAATCTATTTTACAATACAACAGCGCCAGGAATAATTTTAATCATCAACAAAAATAAAGCAGCAGAGCGAAAAAATAAGGTGCTTCTGATAAATGCCTCAAAACTTTTTGAAAAAGGAAGGCCCAAGAATTTTTTACCTGATAGCACAATAAAAAATGTTTCAGATGTTTATCATCAATGGAAAGAAGAGGAAGGTATAAGCAAGATTATTTCAAATGAAGAAATAGCAAGAAATGACTATAATTTAAGCCCATCAAGATATGTCTCACAAAACGGTGGTGAAGAGATATTGCCACTGGAAGAGGCAATAATAGAACTAAAAGAGGCAGAAGAACAAAGAAAAGAGGCAGAAGAGAAATTGAAAAAGATTTTAAAGGATTTGGGAATATGATAGAAAATCAAAACATAGAATTTAAACAATCGTGGCGTGATGAATTTTTAAAAGTTATTTCTGCTTTTACAAATTCAGATGGGGGGATTATATATCTTGGGGTAGATGATAGGGGTAATACTGTAGGATTGGATAATAGAAAAGCAAAAAAACTGTTGGAAGATTTGCCAAACAAGATAAAAAACAGACTTGGTATTACTGCGTTTGTAACTGTTGAAGAAAAAGAAGGAAAGAAAATCATAAGGATAGAAGTGCCAAAATCTCATTCCCCTGTATCTTATGAGGGTAAATTTTATATTCGTACGGGCACTACCACACAGGAACTTTCAGGATTAGAATTATCGTCATTTCTGTTAGAAAAAGCTGGAGACACATGGGATAGTCTGCCATCAAATGCAAACTTCAATGAACTTGATATTGAAACAATTAAACAATTTAAGAATCTTGCTAAACAAAAATTACCTTTAGTTGATGAAGATAGCAATTTAGAAATACTGCTCAAGAAACTCAAACTTATTACAGATGACAACAAGATAACGAATGCTGGTGTAATGCTTTTTAGCAAGAATCCCCAAAAATATTTTATCAATGCTTACACAAAAATAGGAAGGTTTAAAGACGATATAACTATTTTGGATACTGTTATTGTTGAAGGAAATCTATTTAAGCAACTGGATGAAGGAATTGCTGCAATTAAAAAACACCTGAATGTAAGATTTGACACATCTGTTAAAGATCTTTCACTTAAAGGAGTGGCAAGAAAAGAAATATGGGACTATCCCTTAGAAGCAATAAGAGAGGCTTTAATTAATGCACTTATTCATAGAGATTACCTTGATAACACCAAGCATACTCAAATAAAAATATACGATGACAAAATAATTTTCTGGAATGCAGGAAAATTGATTTCACCACTTACAATTGAAAAGCTAAAAGAAAACCATATAGCCATTCAACGCAATCCCTTAATTGCTTCTGTTTTTTACTATGCAAATCTAATTGAAGCGTGGGGTTCAGGGACAACAAAAATTATCAACTTATGTAAAAGTTATGGTTTACCAGAACCGAATTTTAAGGAATATAGAGAAGGTTTAGGGCTATTCGAAATTACTTTTTACAAAGATATCTACAATGAAGAAAACTTAAGGAAAATGGGGCTGAATGAAAGACAAATTAAAGCAGTGTTGTATGTGAAAGAAAAAGGAAAGATTACGAATAAGGAGTATCAGGAACTTAATAAAGTTTCTGATAGAACGGCAACCAGAGATTTAGTAGTTTTAGTTAATAAAAATATTTTTGATCAGATTGGCACAACTGGAAAAGGAACGAATTATATTTTAAGACGCCATAAAGACGCCAAAGGAGTCATAAAGACGCCATAAAGACGCCAAGGAGATAAAGAATGCTTTTGGACTATTTGAGATTACTTTTCATAAGGATATCTACAATGAAGAAAACTTAAGGAAAATGGGGTTGAATGAAAGAAAAATTAAAGCAGTTTATAACAAGACATTTGTCGGATATTATGAATAATTTCTGGACACATATTGGACACTCTTGGCATTTATTTGGCGATTCTGATGATTATCTGGCGTTTGATAAATCAAGCCAAAAAGGACGAAATAGGATAATAATTGAGCAAAAGCCACATAAAATGTGCAATAAATGTGCAAAACGAATTATAATAAAGATGGATGAGGTGATGACAACTAAATCTTTCATTGAATTTGACTTCCCTGCAAAGAAAGTAATCGATGAATCGACCTGTGAAAAAAATATCTGGAACGACTACATCTCTAACCTTTTTCACAGAGGACACATAAACGGCTCGTTTATTATGTAAGAATTTAGGGTTATGATGGAAGATATGAAATTTATATCAGAAACGAACTTCAAACCCACAGAAATCGGTGAAATACCAGAAGATTGGGATGTGGTGAAGTTGGGGGAGATGGTGGAAGTAGATAGACAAAAGATTGGCAAGGCAGATTTTAAAGGAGAAGTTCCTTTGGTCCAAAAAATTAACTTTGAAAGCGGTCTAATAATCCTCCGAGAAAAGAGAAACACTAATACTGATTTATTTTTGGGTCAAGCAAATAGATTACTAATATCAAAGATTAATTTTCATCAAGGGGCTGTATCTATTACTGATAGAGAAATAGCTGCAACAACTCATTATGAATTTTTCAAGGTTTTACATTTAGCAGATTTACACTTTCTTTGGATATATTTTAGAACTCCTAATTTTAAAAACGTTTTCGCTCAAGAAATTAAGTTCAGAGGTTTTAAAAAAGAAGCGAACTTCAGATATTTAAAAAACTTTTCCATCCCCCTCCCTCCTCTTTCTGAGCAAAAGGCGATTGCTTATGTTTTGTCTACTATTCAAGAGGCGGTGGAGAAGACAAAAAAGGTTATTGAAGCGACAAAGGAACTTAAAAAATCCCTGATGAAACATCTCTTTACTTATGGACCTGTGCCTTTGAGTGAAGTGGATAAAGTCAAACTCAAAGAAACAGAAATCGGACAAATCCCAGAAGATTGGAATGTTGTGAAGTTGGGGGAGGTAGTGGAATCAAATATTCGAATGCGTCAGGCTAAACTAGAACACACAGATGAAATCCCTGTTTTGCCAATGAGTTTAATACCCGAAGATTCTCTTTATATTAAAGATTGGGAGTTACGAAAAACACACGAAGTAAAAAGTGGGATAACTGTTTTTAATGGTGATTTTCTTTTAGCAAAAATTACGCCTTGTTTAGAAAATGGCAAGCAAGGAATTGTATCAAAACTTCCTAATGGATGGGGTATTGCTACAACTGAAGTCATCCCAATAAGAACATCGAAAGTGCTATCTACGGAGTTTTTAGCATTTTATCTTAAGCATCCTAAATTAAGAATAGAATTAGTTAATAAAATGGAAGGTACAACAGGTAGGAAAAGACTTCCTAAAGCAATCGTTCAAGCACTCCCCATCCCCCTCCCTCCTCTTCCCATTCAGCAAAAAATTGCTGAGATTCTCTCTGCGGTAGATGATAAGATACAGACGGAGGAAAAGAAAAAACAAGCACTGGAAAATCTCTTTAAATCTATGCTTAGT
>Ga0208824_1003698_pt1 | contig 10368 bp, 9 predicted proteins | sample AD_JPNTR3_MetaG_FD_184447 | JGI IMG/M metagenome (GOLD analysis project Ga0208824, IMG submission 184447) | Active sludge microbial communities of municipal wastewater-treating anaerobic digesters from Japan - AD_JPNTR3_MetaG (SPAdes) (version 2) | ecosystem: Engineered > Bioreactor > Anaerobic >...
TACTTATCTGGCTTTTTAACTAAGGTAAAAGACATCGGAACGATAACATACAAAGACGGTGCAATCCTTACCGTTGTTGCATGGGCTGTTGTCTCTTTCATATCTGCAATACCACACATGGTAAATGGTGGATTGAGTTTTTCACAGGCGATATTCGAATCAGTGAGTGGGCTTAGTACAAGTGGATTAACTATGTACACAGACGTGACAAAAGTGTCTAAACTTCTCCTCTTTTGGCGTTCGCTTACTCAATACGTTGGTGGTGCTGGTTTCGCTTTGTTGATGCTCGCGACTGTCATAGGACCAAGGGGATTAGGATTTTACAAAGCCGAGGGTAGAGCAGAAAACTTGGTTCCGAATATAAGGAGATCTTCTCAAATAATCCTTGGCATATATCTTGGTTACACGGTGATTGGCACAATAGCATTGAAGATAGCTGGAATGAATCTCTTTGAGGCACTTAATCATACGATGACAGCACTTGCAACCGGTGGATTTTCAACCAGAAATGGCAGTATAGGAGAGTTCAACAGCCTTACAATAGAGATAATAATAATGGTACTCATGTACCTTGGCGCAACGGGATTTGGGATACATTACGCGTTTTGGAAACGTAACTGGAAAGCAGTTTTGAAAAATGGCGAGCCTTGGATATTCAACATAACGATCATCTCAACATCTATAATCATCACATTCGTAGGACTTGGGAAGTACTACAAGGGATTCTGGGAAGGTTTTAGGATAGTGGTCTTCCAGATAATTTCTGGTATCACTGGCACAGGATTTCAAACGGTCACGTTAGCAGATCCAAAGTGGCTTTCATTCTACCCTTTCATGTTCATGCTAACGGTACTGATGATAGCTGGTGGAGAAATGGATTCTACTTCTGGTGGTATAAAACAATTCCGTTTCTGGGTCATATTCAATGCCCTGTGGGATTCCATAATGGGATTTTTGCTTCCAAAAGGTACTGTTAGAAAAAGGGTACTTTACAAAGGTGAACAACAGATAACCTTTTCAGATGACAACGTAAGAGAAGCATTGCTTATCTTCTCTTTATACGTGTTCTCATTCATACTTGGATCTGTCGTACTTATGTGTCATGGTTACAGCGTAGAAGCATCCATGTTCGAGTTTGCATCAGCAATGGATGGAGTAGGTTTGACTGCTGGCGTGACGACTCCAAATATGCCACTCACCGCACTTTGGGACTTGATAATAGGGATGTTTGCTGGAAGGTTCGAATTTCTGGTGATTATCTATGCGCTTGCTCGCATATTCAGCGATGTAAAAAACTCGCTTACAAAATCAAGGAATCCAATTTCAAAGAAAGTTTAATTATGTGCTTGGAAGGAGAGTGTCTATGAGTAACAAAACGATGATTTATTTACTGATTTTCGTAGTTGTTGTGTTCCTTGTTATAGACATGGTAACGTTGATGATGAACAGGAGCAATTTCACTGTTCAGTACTATGATACAGACATATACACCGATTATTCCGAAACAGCTACGATAACGACAGTCAGCGGTCTTGTCTTCAAAGACCAGAAAAAGGAAGATGATTATTTAAAAACTTACAATGAAACATCTGTACAGACTTTTGAAAAATATTTCACTGAAATATCGAAAGAGATAGGAAAGACCATAAAGGTACTCGACGTCGATATGAAGACGCAGAAACGTGATAGTGTGCTTGAAATAACAGAGACAGTCACGCTTGGCGGCCTTGTAACGAAAGATGGAGACACGTTCAATTTGAGTATGGGGGATATACAGCTCAATTCCGTTGCACAGTCAAATGTAAGGGTACATTTACCTGCAGATGCAGTGATTGAGAGTACTGATCCTACACCGACAAAGGTTGTCTCCAACATGGTTACTTGGTCCGGAAAGGATATAGCCAGATTTCCAAACATAAAATTCAAAAGGAGTGGACAGTAGTGACCATATTCAACTGGTTGATTATCTTGTCCACGGTAAGTACAGTCATATTTGCATGGGCTACATTTTTAGTTCAGTCGTTCAGATCCAAGAACGAAAAGAGTGACTTGGACGAAGATGAGGAAAGACTCGTAGAGTTGATGGGAAAAGTGAGAGTCTTTGTAGATTCAAAAATGGAGCTTTTGGATAAAAAAACCGAAGAGGTGAGAAAGCTTCTGAAAGAACTGAACGAAGAACTCGTAACGATATCGGCACTCTCCATAGACAAGAATATCGGAAATTCTCTCAACATTGACAAGCCAACACAGACCACTAAGAACGAAGTGGACAAGTATGCATCCGAAGACGGCCAAAGGAACGATGATATTGACAGTACCTTAAGAAATGTCTCAAGCGATCAAAAGAGTGATGAAAAAAATCCAAGGACTTCCATTGAAAAATCTGAAGATGGTAGCATTGAAGAGCGGATATTTGAGATGTTTTTAGACGGTATGGAGCCAGTTGAAATAGCAAAGACTCTGAAAATGGGTGTTGGAGAGGTGTCACTCATCATAGATTTGATGAAACGACAGCATCATTGATACCATTAACACTATGTGGAGGTGGATTCGATGATAGGTGAACATCCGTACGTAAAGTGGGCAATAGAGGTCATAGAAAATTACGTTAGGAACAGAATCATAGTTGAACCCCATTCAGATTTGCCGGAAAGTTTGTTTAAAACAAAAGCAGGAGCTTTCGTTACTATTCACAAAAAAGACGGCTCATTGCGAGGTTGTATCGGTACGTTCATGCCAGTACGCGAGAACCTCGCCTATGAAATAAGAGATAATGCAATAGCTGCCGCAACGAAGGATCCAAGATTTCCCCCTGTAGAAGCTGGAGAATTGGAAGACTTGATTGTAAACGTCGACATTCTAAGCCCATACGAGGACGTAAAGAGCATAGAAGAATTAGATCCAAAAAAATACGGCATCATAGTACAAAAAGGATGGAGAAGGGGTTTACTACTTCCAGACATAGAAGGTGTAGACACAGTGGAGGAACAACTTAGGATAGCAAAATTAAAAGCTGGAATCTACGATGATAATTTTGAAATATTCAAATTTACCGTCGAAAGGTACAGGTGATTTTGTTGAAAAGCGAGGAAAGTAGGAGAAAATTAGACTTTGAGAATGTGAGAGATATAATTTTGCTATCTTTCGCAGTACTTGGCTTGAGCTTTATATTTCCTGCTTACATTTCCACTGTACCAAGGATTTTGTTGATAAATGGATTTCCGAATACCTTGATAGCATTACTCATCAGTTCGGAACTATTGTTCTTGTTTTTTCTGAATCCTATTTTTGAATACATACTTGATATTACGCGAAGTGCAATAGGCAGGCGTACACCGTACATAATTAGTTTTGGCGTCTTGACCTCTTTTGTTCTATCGCTACTTGAAAACATAAACCACGAACATCCCAACAGTGCTTTCATTTTGACCTTGTTGGTGATCTCAGCCAATTTTTGTTTGTATTTATATTCACTGGCTCTGTTTGGACTTATAAGAGATAAGAGCAATGAAAGTAATCAAACTGGCTGGGTCATGTTGAGATTTCAAGCAAAGTTATGGTCTTTTGTCGGGACTGTTCTGTCATTCATATATTGTAGTAGGTCTTCAGAAAATTCGTTGTTGCCTGCGGCAGGTTTGGTCCTTCTAATTTCATCTCTACTTGCTGCATTTTTCATAGTTGAGGACAAGAAATACAAAGTCAAGATGTCTCCTTTTGAGAAGAATGAACACCATTTTTCGTATGAAGTCTTCAAGATTCTCAAAAAGTGGGACCTTAGTAACACGATGCAAACGGTCGAAATATCATTGGTCATTAGCTTGTTCTACTATCTTGAAACATTCACTGCACCATTCACTGAATCATCTGGCCTAAAATATGGAGCAGGTACTACCTTCTTAACTTTGCAGCTGACAGGTGTGACAATAGGGTATGTGATAAAACTCTTTACAAAGAAGAACTTATTTAGTGAAAATTTGAGAGCCCACGATCACTATTTACTCTTATTGAACGCAACTATTTATCTACTTATATATATAACATTTAAGAGCTTAGCAACATCTTACCTACTCTTTTTTGTAAACGGGTTACTTTGGGGGTTGTTCCTTTCTGGTAGAACTGGTATGATGATACCGAGTAAGGCTGAGAGGTTCATATTCTATTTCTCAAAAGAAAAGAAGGAAACAGTGTTAATCTCACTCTTTGTGATCATATTTACAACTGTATTAGGAGCCGTATTAGATTGGTTGGGACTTAATGCATTCCTCCCACTTGTAATAATCGTGACAATTTTGGAGTTTATGGCGGCAATGCTACATAACAGAATAAAAACGAATGAGGATCTAGCAAAAGAAAGAGGTGAGTGATTTTGATAAAAGATGGGGATCGAGTGCTTTTTTACGGCGAGGATGAGACCAAATTTCTCGCAAAAGTTGAAAGTGGTCAGAAGAAGGGAACTCATTTAGGTGTGATAGACTTTGATCAGATAATCGGTAAAGATTACGGTGATGTAATAACGATAGGAAAAAACCAAAAGTCATACTATCTACTCCAGCCCACCTATATAGATGATGTATTTTCCATGAAGAGAAAGACACAAATCATTTATCCAAAGGATTCAAGCTACATACTCATGAAACTTGATATAAAGCCGGGCATAAAGGTTATCGACACGGGTGTTGGAAGTGGAGCCATGTGTGCCGGTATGGCGAGATTAGTTGGAGAGCACGGTAAAGTATATGCATACGAGAGACGTGAAGATTTCTACGAATTGGCTAAGAGTAACTTAACACTATGGGGATTAATTGATAGAGTTGAGCTGAAACTGAAAGATATATCACTTGGGTTTGATCATTCAAACGTTGATGCAGTACTTTTAGACGTACCGGACCCTGAAAATTACATCTCACAGTGTTGGGAGGCATTGGTAGGCGGTGGTAGATTAGGAATAATATGTCCCACAACGAATCAAGTATCTGCCGTACTTGAAAGAATCTACGAGCATCCATTCGTAGAAGTCCAAGTTTGGGAATCGATGATGAGACAATACAAACCGTATCCCAACAGACTTCGACCATTCGATAGAATGGTGGCCCATACGACGTTCATGGTTTTTGCAAGGAAAGTGAAAGGGTTTGCTGAAATAATCGAAGAGAGCGAAGAGAACGGAGAAGATAAGAAAAACATGGAAAGGCAAGAAAGCGAGGTGTGAGGATATGAAAGGAATGTTGAAAAGTACATTTTCATATGTTTTCATAGCGTTGGTTGTCGTTGTTTCGAGTGTGATACTCTCTGGTGCTTCTGACATACAAGTGCTGAATCGCATATCTCCTTTGTATGAAACGTTGTATAGGATAAACTACGATTATTATGGCATAAAAGACGTTGATTATGACAAGATAATCGATTCTGCTATAGACGGCATGGTTAAAGGCTTGGGCGATGATTTTAGCTATTATTACCCACCATCACAGATGCAAGAGCAGCAGATAGACATGGAAGGTCAATATGGTGGATTGGGAATAGAAGTAACTTACGATAGCGAGAACATGGCAGTGAAGGTAGTCAGTCCGATGTATGGTACACCTGCATGGCAAGCAGGTATGCAGGCAGGGGATCTTATAATAGGTATAGATGATCAACCAGTTGCAGAAATGGAATACATGGAAGCGGTCAATAAGATGAGAGGTAAACCGGGAAGTGAGATAAAACTCACCGTGAAAAGAGGCAACGACATCATCGAGATTAAACTCATCAGAGAAGTCATACAGATTGTACCAGTAAAGTCAGGCACAACGATCTACAATAACAAGAAAGTTGGATACATATTACTAACGAAATTTAACGAACCAGTACCAGCAGAGTTTGAAAAGGCACTTAAAAAACTATATGATCAGAAGATAGACATGCTTATACTCGACTTGAGGAACAACCCTGGTGGATTATTAGACGTCGCAGTAAGAGTTGCCAATTATTTCCTCGATGCGGGCAAGATAATAGTTTCTGTGAAAGATAGGGATGGAAACATCACAGACAAGTACGTTAGCCAAGGCAACAATTATCCAAAAGTACCAATGGCTGTACTCGTTAACAATGGCTCAGCATCTGCTTCAGAGATCGTTGCTGCAGCACTCAAAGATAACGGCAGGGCTATCTTAGTAGGGCAGAACACGTTTGGAAAAGGTTCTGTGCAGAGAGGATTTCCACTCAGTAATGGTGGTACAGTATTTCTGACCATTGCACACTACCTAACACCATCTGGAAAAGATATACATAAAGTTGGAATAGCGCCAAACGTAACGGTTGAAGAAACGGTCGGAACAGCGAGGAACGATGAAGCAAAGAGTTACACGTTAACAGAAATTGGTGTAGATTTACAAGACCCAGTGATAAAAACCGCCATCGATGAACTGCTCAAAAAAGGTTCAAAATAGAAATTATAAAGCTACTTGCGTTGATCTGTGATTGGAAATTATTGAAGACTATTGAGATGAAAATCAGAAAAATACTGATGTGAAGAGAAATCAGAAGATATGAAGGTAGAATTCTATGCACTTTTCTTATTTATTGTAACTGTTACAATACTTCTGTTCATTACATTTCAAAAAAAGGTTATAATAGAGGAGGAGGTGCTACCTTCTCCGTTTGTTTTTGTGACAAATCCATATGAGAAAAGACTAAAGGAAAGGATCAATCAAATCAACACACAACTCTTGTTCTTAGAATACAATTTGAAAATTCCACCAAACGTCGATGACTTGCGAATACTGGAATCTACATGGGAACAAATCGATGACCCCAGAGCTGTAAAGAGTATAACGAAACGAGTTAGGAAGTACTGGTGGGGTTATGGTATCGAGAATACAAAGTTCAAAATCAAGCATATCGAAATAGTCTGGTGGCCAGAAGTATTTGTAAATGTTGCAAGCAAGAATACATTTGGTGATGCACTTTATGAAGCACTCAACGGTAAGAATATCTCGTTCAATTCTAAGAATATTGATCTCAACGTTGTGCAATTCATTGCGGAAAAGTATGGCGTTGTGCTAAAATAGTGATACTGAAAGCTGAGCAGAAGGAGTGGCATAACCTGAAAAAACAAATAGTAAATGAGATGGTAAAGTCGATCGTATCGCTTATGCTCTTGGTAATACTCTATACATGGTCCGCATACAAATTGCACCTTACGGTGTTTCTTTTCGGAGAAGAGGTACTTAATTTCTTTTTGCTATACGTTCCGACGTTAATCTTCTTTTCCAGCTTGTTTTTGGACACAGAAGGTACTTTTAAGGAAGTTCAAAGGTTGGTATGGTATTCTTTTGTGCCAGTGATTGCATTTAGAATCGGCTGGTACGGATATTCATTCTACTATGCTTTTCCGATTTGCTACATCATCTCGAATATCATCAAACCAAATTTTAAGAAAAGATATCCCATCATCATTTTCAATGGCATTGCTTTATTGATACTCTTGATTTGGAGGGCGAGATGAATTGGATAAATTTGCTAAGAAATATGTGAATTTCATAATAAATAACTCTACGAGAGTAATTATATTAATGATGATCATATCGATAGTCTTTGGCCTTTATGCCATTTTTGGCCTTAAGATAAATGCAGATATAACCGGTCTTGCACCAAAGGACAGTCCGGAATTCCAAGATTTGATAAAGTACACCAATGAAAAGGTAACATCAAATACGTTGGTAATTGCCATATCTCAAGCCAAAGGGACGGATTCCGATACACTGGCACAGAATTTGAAAGAATTGTTTGAAAAGACGGAGTATGTCCATCAAGCAGAGGCATTCGACAATCCTGAAACACTTGTGAAATATGGTATGCTTGCTATGAGTGAGGGATCTGTATCAGACACTGTTAACTACTATCAATCGCTTTTCAACGTTGAGCCAAAGAGCTTGGTGGATTTTAGATTCTGGAGAAATACAGGTGTTGCTCTATACGATATGAACAAATATGTAGAAGACCTAGTTACGAAGAGTGGTATAAAGAAGTACTATTTAGCTTCTCCAGACAAAGACTTGATTGTAATGAACTTTTCAATGAAAAAGCCCATGTCAGATGTAAATTTCGTAACGCAGGCTGTTGAGACACTCAAGGAAATCACAAAAGATTTTGAAGCAAAGTACAACGTAAAGGTCTATTTCACAGGTGGTGTCATGACCACCTATGAATCAAATCAGCAAGCTGTCAAAGACTTTGCAATTACCAGTGTTGTTTCATTCATTGCAATTATGGTGATCCTCATCATCGGATTTGGAAATATCTTAGAGATAATGATTCAATTAGTAGGACTAGTCTTGGCAATGGGTACAAGTTTGGGAATTCTTTCATTATGCCTTGGTGAGCTCAACATAGTAACAACATTCGTCAATGCATTGCTACTTGGAATTGGAGTGGACTATGCAACATACATGGTGATACGTATACAGGAACGGTTCAATCTGGAAGGTGTGAGTGAAGAGAGCGTAGTAAATGCATTCATTGAGAATTTCAGACCTTCGTTTGTATCCATGGTTACAACTGCTATAGCGTTTCTAACGATGCTTATGAGTCCTTCAAGTGCTGTTAAACAGATGGGAATATCTGTTTCGTTGGGAGTTGCCATATATTATTTCTTCTTCATCACACTCTTACCTGCAGTATATTGCAAAATACTGAAAAGATTCAAAATTAGGAAACGAGAGACGTACATGAAAGTTGTTGATATCATAAGAAGGAGTAGAGTCTTAATGGTATCAACGATAGTATTAACCATCGCTTTTTCAGTAATTGGTATCTACTCGTTGATGAATTTCTCTTACACTGCCTCTAGCCTCATTTCAAGCAATGCAGAGTCTACAATTGCTCAGAACATGATCTCAGAGAAGTTTGGGAGTGTTGGTTCCAGTGATATAGTCATTGCAGAGCCAACTGCTGAGAAATTGAAAGAAACGATTACCAAATTGAGAGAGAAGGGCTTGATTCAATCAGATTTTTCCATTCTTTCTCTTATTCAAGATCCTGAAAAGATAGCCGAAGATAGGTCAAACATATACGTCCAGGTATTAGAATTAACGCACACACCGTTCTTGGAAATACTCTTCAAAAAGTATGGACTTTACGAAAGTTTTATATCAACTGTTGATGTGATAAAGAATATTTCAACGACTGAAGATTTGTTCAAATTGATGGAAAAAGACATACCAAGTCTTTTTTACAGAGATATGAATGGCAACAATCTACTCCTTGCTTACGTAACTCCAACAATGAACGTTTGGGAAGGAAATAACATCAAGACTTTCTTTGGATCTGTAAAGGATTATAGAGTATATGGTTACACTGCACTATTCTACAAAGTTATAGATGAACTGTTCCATTCAACGATGTGGGTATTTGGACTCGTCTTGTTGGTGGAACTTATAATAATCTACATAGATTTTAGGAATTTCCGGAAGTCTTTCTACGTAATTTCGTTGACAATTCTAAACACAGTATCAGCATTTGGTATCTCTTATTTGGTTGGTATAAAATCAAATTTCATAACATTCATAATATTACCGATGTTTCTTGGTATGGCATTGGACAGTCTGGTAGAGTTCACGCATAGTGTGGAATATGGTAGAGAGAGTATACTAAAAACCGAGAAGGCTATAATAGTATGTATTCTCACGACTGTCGCATCTTTTGCAAGTCTCCTCATAGCTAAAGGTCAATTGCTAAGAGAATTTGGTTTTGTGGCATCAGCAGGGTTGATGGGGTCCATATTCATATCCCTTTTCTGGTATTTGAACACGATAGATAAAGGCCCGATCAAAAGGAAAACTCAAGGTGAGATTACTGAATCTGATGTCAAAGAAAGCGATCAGAATCAAGATGAAAATCAAGAAGAAGACTAATATGGAAAAAGTCATCTAAAATAACATTAGGTTGGTGTATTTCGTATGAACATTTTGATGATATCGGATACTTATTTGCCACAAGTAAATGGTGTTGCCACATCTATATACTTATCAAAGAAATATCTTGAAATGAGAGGACATAAAGTATACATAGTTGCGCCTGTTCGACCGGATGATGATGAAAATACCCTTGTAGTTCCAGGCGTACCTTTTCCTATGGAAAAGCAACACAAGGTCGTCTTTGCGAATGCACTTAAGATATTAGAATTCGCACAGAAGAACGGTATAGAAATAGTACATAGCCATGATCCAATGGCACTTGGTATCCGAGCGTTGAAGCTGCAAAAAGACATGAAGATACCACATGTACATACCTACCATACACTAATGGCTGAATACAGACATTACGTTCCACCACCGTTTACCCCTGATCGAAAGACTGTGGAAGAGTTTTCCAAATGGTTTTGCA
>Ga0208824_1003699_pt1 | contig 10367 bp, 4 predicted proteins | sample AD_JPNTR3_MetaG_FD_184447 | JGI IMG/M metagenome (GOLD analysis project Ga0208824, IMG submission 184447) | Active sludge microbial communities of municipal wastewater-treating anaerobic digesters from Japan - AD_JPNTR3_MetaG (SPAdes) (version 2) | ecosystem: Engineered > Bioreactor > Anaerobic >...
GACAGCAGGCAAGCCAGAACAATAATTATCCCATTAGGCAGGTCGGTATAGGCCACGGCTATCATTCCGCCTACAGCTGTAAACAGAATGACAAAAGCTGCTGATATATAAATGCCTAATTGCTCGGATATCGCGCCATCAGTAGCCACATTGAGGATAAACCCACCGGCTACGAACTGATAGGAAACGATAGCGGTGAAAGAAATAATCAAGGCAACGGCTCCGAACAGTCTGGCCAATGGTCCATATCTGACTTCCAGAATATCCCCAATCGTATACTGGCCAAAAGTCTGAATTTTAGCCGCCAGAAAATAAATTATGATTATGCCTACCCAGGCTCCGGCTGAAAGCCAGAGGGCGGAAAAGCCAGCCTTGGAAGCGAATTCTGCCCCTGAGATGAATGTCCCTGAGCCGATCCAGGTACAGATCAGGGTGAAAACCATGACCGGCCACTTTAGCTTGCGACCGGCCACCATAAAATCTTCCTGGTTGCGAATTTTTCTGGCCCGAACGAAGTTGATAGCCGTCAGAGCAACGAGGTAACCCAGGATAATGTAAAGGTAAATGGTCATTAAGTCCTCCTTCTTTCGAGGGTATTAAAATCAGATTTAAGGTTAAAAGCAACGATCTTACATAGTGATAAACCAAGGTCTATCTTTTGTCCCGAATTCTGAGCGGCTTTCATAGAATTGAATGATATATCAAATATCAGATAGCAGTCAAAGAGAAATTTGTAAAATTTTCTACTGAGTTGTTTTTTCTGGTGTGAAGAGATTAAAGGTATAGATGGTGGCCTCTTCAGCCATCATGATTATTTTTCTTCCGGTGGGTTTTGAGCTGGCTGGCCATCATTGAGAACCTCGCCGTTTGTCCCTTCCAGTTCCAGGAATTCCTTTCTTTCCATTCTTACCGAATAAACTTTGGTGATATTGGGTTCTTCCATGGTTGTGCCATAGATATAATCGGCCACTTCCATTGTCTTGTAGTTATGGGTAATGATGATGAACTGGGTTTGGTGCTTGATGGCTTTCATCAGGTTCAGAAAACGGGCTAAATTAGCCTCGTCCAGAGCAGCATCCACCTCGTCCAGAATGCAGAAAGGAGACGGTTTGTATCTAAAAAGAGCAAACAGAAAGGCCAGACTGGTCAGTGATTTTTCTCCTCCAGAAAGAAGGGTTAGATTCTGAACTCTTTTGCCTGGAGGTTGAGCGACAATTTCCACTCCACTTTCTAAAGGATTGTCAGGCTCAAGAAGCTTAACTTCAGCTGTTCCGCCTCTAAACAATAACGCAAAAATTTCCTGAAAATTTTTATTGACTTCCTGCAGGGCGGTTAAGAACTGCGTTTTGCTTTCCTCGTCTATCTTTTTTATGGCTTCCTCGGTTGAATGGATAGAATCCTTTAAATCCTGCCTCTGCTGGACCAGAAAGTCATATCTTTTCTTCTGTTCCAGATATTCTTCTTCAGCCATGAGATTAACTGCCCGATAGCGGAGAAGTGTCTCGTTGATAGCTTCGAGTTCCTTCTCCAGTTCTTCATCAGTCAATTCTCCAACTGGAATTAAAGGTTTGCCTTTTCTTTTTTCTTTCTGCTCTTTCGGCTTCTCTTCAATTATTTCCTCGGACGGTTCTTCTGTTTCTTCACCCTCATTTTCTTCAGCCAGTCCCCTGGAAATATCTTCGCTTTCTCCGGCCTCTTCATTTCCTTCGCCCGGCTTTTCTTTTGATTCAATTTCCTGCCTGAGTTCGATAAGGTTTTTCTTCAATTCCTGCCAGCAGGTTTCCTCCAGATTTACCCGGTCCCTCTCAATTTCTGCCCGCCTGATTTCGAGCTGCATTCTTTCTTCCCTGGCTTTTTCTTCTTTTGCCCGGACTTCATTCAGAGCTGATTCCATCTCTTCCAGCTCTTTTTGCCGGGTCTGGACGCGCTCTTCCAGTTCCTTAAGGAGGTTCTGTTCCTTTTGCTTTTCTTCCAGACAGGTTGAGGCTTTCTGCTTTAACTCAGCAATAAGTTTGAGCAGGCTGGTTTTTTCTTCCTCGCTGGTCAAAGCTTCTATTTCCAGCTGGCCGATTTTTGATTTTATCGCCTCCTGCCTTTTCTCCAGAGATTTTAGATGACTGCGGCTGCTGTTTATTTTTTCTTCAAGAAGGTCCCGGTCAGTTCTTAATTGGTAATAATTTCTTTCTTCAATTTGTTCCTGGTCTTTCAGTGTTCTGAGTCTATCCTCTTTTGATTTTATTGCTTCTTCAATTTGTCTGAGTTCGAGTTCAACCTGTTTGAGTCTGGAGGAGGCTTCAAGTTTCTTTCCATCAATAGACTCTTTTTCTCCTGCCTGGATTGATTCTTCACGTTCGGTGACGGTTAGTCCCGTCATGACCCTGGCCAGTTCAGCCGCGGCAAATTTCTTATCGCGCTCTAAATCATGAAGTTCTCTCTCTTTATCCTGGACAGCCTTTTTTAACCCTTCGATTTCAGTTTCAACTGACTGTCTTGTTTCTTTTAGCCGGTCGAGCTCGACCAGAAGCGGTAACTGTTCCGCCTGGATTGTATCTATTTCTTTCTGTAACTTTCGTTTTTCCTGTTCTAAGGTAAACAACCCTTCCCTTTTTTCAGCCGGCCGGAGCAGTCCGGATGACTCCAGAATGTCACCATTAAGGCTGATATAATTTAAATCTGGGTACTTTTCCCATAGCCTGATAGCTGTGCTCAGATCAGCGACGATAATTGCTTCCTTTAGACGGCCAAGACGTCCGGCTAGCGGCTCTTTGGCCTTGATTCTACTCTTCAGCTTTCCCAGAACAGCTTGTTCTTCTGAGAGTCCGGCTGGCCAGTCATTCTGTCCTTCTTCTGCCAGCAAGAGGATATTAGTTTTTATTTCAGCCGGTAGTGTTTTCTTAAAATCATCAACTAAAAAAGCCTGAGCTCGGGCCTCTTCTTTCCAGAAAAGATCAAAAAGAGTAGCTTCGCCCTCCGGTATCTCAACCAGTTCAGGAAACCAACCAAGAGCTCCTGACATGACAGCTTGACCTGTAGTCTCCCTTTCCGTCTCGGCGATTTTCCCCAGAGCCTGTAGCTGGTAGGAGAGTTCTTCTGCTGCCCGTCTGAATTCAGCCAGTTTTTGCTCAAGACAGGCGATCTCATTCAGGCTGGTCTGAAGCTTATCGTTAGCTTCTTTTAATAGTTTTTCGCTGTCTTCCTTACTTTTTAGCTTTTCAATCAGTTGCTCATCCAGTTCAGCCAGACTTCTTTCCAGCCGGCCTTTCTCAGCCTGCAACTTTTCTTTTTCCTCGCGGAGCTTTTCTCCCTGGCGGCTGAGAAGTTCCAGTTCTTTTTCCAGCCTGGACAAATTATTATGAACTTCAGTTTTTTCTTGAAATTTCGCCATCTGGGCCTGACGGAGGCTGCTCAGGCTGTTCTCTTCATTTTTGACTGCCTGGCTGGCCTTTTCCCAGGAAAGCCTTCCTTTTTCTGCTGCCTGAACGGCTTCGACCAGGCTCTTTTCCAGCTCAGCCAGGCGGACCAGAGTCTGCTCTATTTCGGCTCCAATTGTCTTTATTTCTTCCTCCAGCTCAGTTTTGTCTTCTTCGGCTCTTTTTCTGGCAGTTTCCAGATATTCCAGCCTTTTCGTTTCACGCTCTGTTTCGCTTTCTGTCCGGGAGAGCTGCGTCTGAAGACTGAAGACCCGTTCTTGCTTTTCCTTGAGGCTTTTCTCCTCGTCCCAGAGATTTTTTCTCAGGGCAGAAATGTTTCTTTCGCCATCTTTTACCCTGGCGGTTAGCTCCTGCTCGGCGGCCAGGGCTCTTTCCATTTCTGTGGTGATCTCTTCCAGCCACCGGTCGAGTTTGAGCATTCGCCGGTAGAAATGGTGAGCTGTCAGTTCCCGTTGCCTTTCTCTTAGCCGGCGGTAGCGAGCGGCGGCTAAAGCCTGGCGATAGAGAGAATTCTTGGATTTTTCCACCTCTATAATGATATCTTCAAGCCTGGTCAGGTTTTGTTCACTTGACTCCAGCTTGGACTGAGCCTGCTTTTTTTTGTCTTTGTAATAGGCTGTTCCGGCTGCTTCTTCTATTAAGGCCCTCTTTTCCTGGGGCTTGGAAGTGACAAAGGAACCGATTGAGCCCTGTTCAATGACAAAATACTCTTTTTCTCCAATTGAATTTTTCCAGAGCTCATCCTGAATGTCTTTCAGGCGGACAGACTTGCCGTTTAAACGGTATTCACTTTCCCCGGAGCGAAAAACCCGATGGGAGATAACCAGCTCTTCATCATTGCCGAGAGTCAGGACGACATCGGCCAGACTGAGCGGAGGTCTTTTAGTGTTTCCATTAAAGATAATATCCTCAGTTCGGTCGCCGCGAACTGACTTCAGACGCATTCCCCCCAGCCCCCAGAGAATGGCATCGACAATGTTGCTTTTGCCGGTACCGTTGGGGCCAATGATAGCTGTAATGCCTGGATGAAAAAGGATCTTTGTCCGATCGGCAAATGACTTAAAACCCTGAACTTCTAATTTCTTTATAAACATTTAAATTTTCTTACCTTTCCAATTCGGCCCGAACCTGGCCGGCCGCCTCCTGTCTTAACTTAGCTGATTTAATTTGCCCCGGAAGGCAGAATAAAGTCGTCGCCTGCAGCTACAGATGAGTATTTTAATCAAATGGCCCTGTTTTTTGAAGGGTAGCAACCATAAAATTAAAAGATTTTTTGACAGGTAGATAAGAAAGGGAACCTGAAGGCCTGCCTTTCCCGTTTTATTGTCGGTCAGACCAACCTTATGTTATAATAAAAATCCAGTTGGTAAAGCTAATTCGATCATCAGGCCAGCGTAGCTCAGACGGCAGAGCAGCTGATTCGTAATCAGCGGGTCGGAGGTTCGATTCCTCTCGCTGGCTTTCTTCAAATAACATCTGTTTTTCCTTCAACATGACTTATTACTGGCTTTTGGTCTCAATCTCAGGCCAATATTATAGGTTCCCCCCGACCGGCCAGTGCTATGGCCAGTATTCTTGTCGCTTTCTTCATCCTGGTGGACCGCTTTTATGTCAAATTTCAGTCCTGTTTATTCTCTATTTTTCTGACCTTCTGCCGGGTGTAATGGTGTTGCCTGAAATATTCTGGCGATGATGAGCCAGGAAAGCGGTGACCTGGACGAGGTTATGGGGCAAGCCCACCAGCTGCCGGTCTTAATCGTCACTTCCGGGGTTAGATAATCTCCCCCCCCGAATCATCTTTGACGGGCATTGTTTTCAACTGAGGCCGGTTTATGCTGGAGGCAGAAAGGAACGAAATGGAAATATTTAACGGGGAAGGGTTAAAATGAAAAAAATAGGTCTTGCCTCAAGAATTATATTTTTAGTTCTGGTTTTTTGTTCATTCCTGAGTCCGCCGCTTCATTCTCAGATCAGGAAGTACCAGGTGATTGTGCCCAAAGTTAACCTTCACCTTGAGCCGAATGAAAATAGTCCGGTGGTGATTTCTGTCCCGGCTGGAGAAATTCTGGCCCAGGCCAGTGCGGTACGCTTTAAGCGAGATTGGATTTTTGTCTATTACCAGTTTCCAGAAAAGGGGAAAACGCTGGCCGGTTATGTGAAGGAACCAATGCTCAGGAAGCTCTTTCCTGAAGTCAACTCTGTTCTGATTTCGAGCGGCGAAGCTGATTATCAGCCAAAGGAGCTTGATGTCAATCAGGGATATCAACCTGTAATCATCTGGGGTTCTTCTCAGGACAAGCTGATTGAAATAGAAGGCAGGCCGCTGGCTCAGGAAAAATCAGGAGAGACCGAGGTTTATCAGTATCGTCGTCAGATTATGAACAAGCAGGTCCTCATTGAGTATATTTTCTGGCGTCACGAATTAATTTCGGCCCGCTTCCATCTGCTTGATAATTATACCGACAATAACTACTACATTTCTGACTATTTAAAGCTGAAAAATTATTTAGAGACCAGACTGGGTCAGCCAGTTAACGATCGGGTCGTCTGGTTTGATTCGACTTACCAGGCCAAAAATGAATACTGGGGAAAAGCTCTGGGTGCCGGGCAGCTGGAGTTCAAGTCTTCCTGGGACATCGGAGACACCGAACTTGATTTGATTCTGACCGGTTCAGATAATAAGGTAGCCTTTGTGGCCGAATGTCTCGGCAAAAAATACAAATCTTCTTTTTCTAATTGAACCCCCTTTACCCCCTTTTAACCCCTCCTTTCTATGCCCCTTTTCCAGACGGAAAAGGGGTATTTTATTCTGGCCTCTCTGGCTTCAATGGTCTCAGGTTTCTTTTTGAGTAAAAGTCAGGCTGACTTTATTTCGGCCCAGCCATTTGCTGTGGAGCATCAGTTCTTCGGCTCGCTTGACCAGCGATTCAATGGTATCAAATCTCTGGACCAGGGTGGCTCCCATCGAGACGGTGGCATTGAGCAACCCGGTCTCAACGGTTATATAGGATTCAGCCACCAGCAACCTTAGCTTATTGGCTACAATATCGAGCCGGTTCTCATCGATATTTAAGAGGCATATCAGAAATTCCTCATTTTCCCAGCGGCAAACGATGTCAAAATAACGGATATTTTTTTGAAAGGTTCTGGCAATCATCCGGTTCTCATCGATGTTTAAGAGGCAGATCAGAAATTCCTCATTTTCCCAGCGGCAAACGATGTCAAAATAACGGATATTTTTTTGGAAGGTTCTGGCAATCATCCGAATGAGTTTGGCGGAGTTGAAGCGGCCGAATCTCTCCTGAATCTTATTAAAATTATCAACATCAGCATAAATGAGGCCAAAAGGTAACCCATATTTTTGATACTCATCGATTTTGTTCTTAAGGTACATCTCCATATAAAGCCGATTAGGTAGTCCGGTGTCAAGGTCAAGAAGCTGCATTTTCTCCAGTTCGCCCATTTTCAGCGGGATGGCCACTGCCGGACTGATATCAGTAAAAATTTCAGCCAGACCTACCGACTGACCATCGCCGTTTAATAACGGGATGATTTTTAACCTGACCGGCAACCTGAAGCCATTTTTATGCTGAAGATAGACATCCAGCAGCCGGGGCTGGCCATCTTTTAAAGCCTGATCACACAGACAATTTTCTTCACATAATGGCCTTCCACTGGAATTAATGAACAAAGGCGGTTCTGCCTGACAGGATTTATTGAGAATTTGTTCTGCCGGGAAACCACTTAGAGCTTCAGCCGATTTATTCCAGAATATATAATTTTTCCCTTTGTCGAGAATCAGGCAACCATCGGTAATCTGGTCCAGCAGGCGGTTCAGATAGCGGTCTTCCAGCCTGTCTAACGTCTCTAAAATAAGCTTCTCACTCATGTAAGTCTTCCCGTTAATTATTCTTCATTACCCCATTTAACCCTGGTAACTTTATACATCATAAAAGCCTAAATTGTCAAAACTCTTGTTTTATCCGCATTGCCGCCTTTCAGGTCTGACGAAGTCTTAACTGCCTAAATATAAGAAGGCTGATTCCATTGCTTGCTCCCTTAAAGAGGTTTGGAATAATGATAATACTGGCGCGAGTAATAGCCTTCCTGTTCGAGCAAACTGACCCCATTGATTATTACACCCAGGCAATTGAGGTGGTGGGCATCTAATTTAGCTTTGACCTGCTTGAGAGCTGAAATGGGGGTTTGTCCCGCCCTGACCACCAGGATGAGGTTATCCACTATCTTACTTAAGACAAGGGCATCAGAGATGGCCAGAAGTGGGGGCGAATCCAGCAGAACAAAATCATACTGCTGCTTGAGAAAAGTGATAAAAGCCTTCATCTTGTCCGAGAGGAGAGCCTCCAGGGGAGGAATCTGGGCGTTACCAGCTGGAACAATAAACAGATTGGTGTATGGGGTCGGCAAAATAACCTCAGTCGCATCAACAATGGAACTTAAAAAGTGACTCAATCCCCAGCTGTAATCGAGCTCAAAGATCTTATCCTGTCTGGGCTTACGCAGATCAGAATCAACAATGACCACTTTTTTGTGAGCTTGAGCTAAAGCCAATCCCAGGTTGGAGATAACCGAAGATTTGCCGTCCTGGCTAAGCGGGCTGGATAAGAGGAAAGCTTTGCGATTAGAGTCCATCAAAGATAGCATCAGTGTGGTTCTTATAGAGCGAAAACTCTCAGCCTGAATAGACTGCGGTTCACGGGCGAGAATAAGTTCTATCCGACGCGTGGTAGCTTGCCCCTTTACTCCTGAAACAGCAGGAGACAGATCTGATCTTTCCTTTGTCCTGACTGCCTTTGTTCTCCGCTTATCACCTGAATCTGGCCGTCCACTCAGCAAATTGCGTAAGGATCTATATTCAGCCAGAGGTCCCTTTGGCTTGAATTCCTTTTCAAAAGCGGGGATGGTGCCGATGGTAGCCAGACCGGTAGCCTGAGAAACATCTCTGGATGATTTGACAGTAGCGACAAGATAATTGATAAAAAGCGAGGTTCCTGCCCCACCCAGAAGGGCTAAAATCAGACCAATCAGGAGCGTTTTCTTTCTATTGGGGAAGGACGGGTCGACCGGCACTGAGGCTTTATCCACCACCCAGACATTCAGAGCCTGGAGGTCTTTGAGCCTGGAGGCCAGATCTGTTTCGCTTTGCCTTTTAGACAGGGCTTCGAGCAGAGCTTTCTTGTTATCTGTTTCTATCTTAAGGCTGTTATACAGTATGACATTACTATTAGTTTTGTAGACCTGAGCTTTGAGTTCATCCAGCAGCCTTTGCAGGTTCTGCTCTTTAGCCAGAGCTCCCAGATAATCGGCATAAGCTGATTTAATCATATTTTCTTTTTCTGCCTGCAGTGCTTCATAAGTTGCTTCTATTTCTGATTTTAATTTTTGCATTTCCGGGTATTCAGGCTTGATATTGGCCAGCCGGCGAGCATATTCCCGGCTTAAAAGCAGATATTGTTCCTTCAGTTTGGCCAGAGCTGAATTGCTGTCAGCCACAGAAATATCTTCTGGCCTCATTGATTTAAGCTGATTGTAATTGGATAGTTTGTTAACCCTGTCGAGGGTAGCTGCGGTCAGAGCAGCATTTACCTCAGTAATTTTGGTCAGAAGGGGAGCCTCGGCTGAACTGGTTGGCAGGATGCCCTGTTCGGTGCTGAGCTCCGAGAGTTTCTTTTCATTTTCTTCAATATCTTTTTGTAAAGCAGCCATCTGGTTGGTCAGAAATTCGGTAGCCTGCTCGGAGGCATAATATTTTCTTTTAACGAGCATTTCGATATAGCAATCAAACAGGGTATTTAAGATCTGAGCAGCCAGCTCGGGATTTTGGTGATTAAAAGTAACTTCAATTAGTTTAGTTCCGGAAATAGGGGTGACAGACAGATTCTTGAGGAAATTATCGATCACTTTTTCTTTATATTTTATAGTATCTTTGCTGGCTGATCTATGAGCGACAATTTTTTTCCCGCCGGTAAAGTCAGGATTATCAGCTAACTTCAGCCTATCAATAACTTCGCCCACCAGGGAACGGCTGGTTAATAACATAGAATGGCTCTGGGCATTTATTTCGCCCGACAGGCGGTTCAGATCTTCAAACGGCAGGATATTAGAACCCTCGTCTATCCAGATCGTTCCTCTGGCCGAATAGACATGAGGGAAGATAAAAATTACGCCAACAGTGATGACCAGAATGATCAAAGCTACGGTCAGGCCGGTCCACTTCCAGCGAAGAATGGCGTGCCAGTAGTAAAGGATTTGCTCTAAAAAATTTTGCTGGCTTGGTTTGGATTCAACCATGATTTTACTCTGTTCCTGTTAGATTTGGTCTTCTCAATGGACCACCACCACGTCTCCATCCTGCAAATAAACGTCCGGTTTGCTCCCGTTGATAATTTTTTTCAGGTTATACCAGTAGTTAAGATCTTTCCCCGTCTGGGGATCTTTTCTCTTGACCAGTACCTGCACCCCATTAGCCCATTCTGTTAATCCACCGGCTTGAGCCACAGCTTGAAGCAAAGTTATTTTTTTTGATTCCATAAATTGAATTGCCCCTGGATTTTTAACCTCTCCATAAACGTAAACAGTTAGCTGCTGGTCAAAGGGTACAATAATTTCGTCCTTGGGCTGAAGTATGATATTGGCATCGTTGCTCTGTTTCATTAACCGGTCAACATTGATGATCAGTCTTTCTTTTTCTCCCGATTCAGTCTGCCTCATGATATGAATTTCTTTCCCGGCTTGAGGGGTGAGCCCGCCGGCTTCAGACAGAATTTGAAGCAAGCTGGTCTGACCGGCTATTTCATACAGCCCGGGACGTCCAACTGCTCCAATCACAGCGATTTTCTGGTGTTCTCTTATAATCACCGTCACATGGGCATTTTTAGTATATTTTTCATCCAGAATAGCAGCCAGTTTCCTCTC
>Ga0208824_1003701_pt1 | contig 10361 bp, 10 predicted proteins | sample AD_JPNTR3_MetaG_FD_184447 | JGI IMG/M metagenome (GOLD analysis project Ga0208824, IMG submission 184447) | Active sludge microbial communities of municipal wastewater-treating anaerobic digesters from Japan - AD_JPNTR3_MetaG (SPAdes) (version 2) | ecosystem: Engineered > Bioreactor > Anaerobic...
GGCAACGCTTAAACAGAAGCTCGATTCTGGCTTGCTCGCTCAGGAACAGGAGTGGAAATCTGCACAGGCCGCACTTGATCGGGCTGCAGAAATAGCATTACAACAAGGGGATATTGCTGGACAACTTAAGATACAGAAGCTTAGAGCAAAAATAGAGGCTGCGGCCCAAGAATCAGCTCAAAAATGGCAAACAGCGGAAAGAATTGCCACTCAGGCTTTTACTTCTCAGGAAAGACTTTCAACTCAGGATTTTCAAATCGCTCAAATGTACTTAAAGCAAAATATCGATCAGGCTGCTGCTGAACAGGATTTTGAGCGTCAAAAATATCTGCAAAGCCAAGAACAACAGTTGCAGCTTAAAATGCAAACCAATGATATGCTGTATGGTGAAAAGATGGCATATCTTAATATGCAACTGCAGGAAGCTCGAGCCAATAATGATGTAGGTAGGCAAAAAGAAATACTTACTTTTCAGCACGGGCAGGAAATGGAAAGAATAAGGCAGGAACAGGGCTTTGAAGCATCTATGCAATTCTCGCAACAGCAATTTCAGCAGGCTATGCAAAAAGGTGATTTTACTCATGCTGAAACAATGCTTCAGCTACAACAAAGTTTCCTGGCAGAAGAGGCAATGAAAGACCGTGCTGTTGAATATGCTCAAATAGCTCTGCAGCAGCAGGGAATTAATTTTGACCAGGAAATGGCTCAGTATAATGCAATTGCTCAGAACAATCCTGAACAGGCTCAGCAGTACCTTAAAACTATGTTAGAAGGAAAGTTTGATCTAAAGATAACTGACAGTTTAGAATCTGCTAAACAAGCATTGAGAGCAGATTTTGAGTTACAGAAAGAACAATATGCTTTGTCGCATCCAGAAGATCCGAATTTAACAAAATTCTATGAGTTTTACAATAATAGCATGTTTGGTGAAGATAGTCAAAACAGTATAGCTGACCAGATTGCAAAGGGAGTGTTTACTGCTGCAGAAATTAGAAACGATCCGAATAAGTTGTCGGCTGCAGTAGCTAGCGCTGTTCCTCTTGACACAAATACCACTGTAGACAAAAGCGGTAGAAATACAAGAAAGTTTAACAGTGTGCCAGATATAAACACTGCTTTTAGTTGGAATGGTAAAACATATATAAGAACCGGAGACGTGCAAACCTTTAAAAATAGAGGTAGAGGATATGATTGGCAGCAATTCACAGCAATTGATTTAGATACTGGTGAAACTATAACTGTTAAATCAAACGGAATGTAAGAGGTGTTTTATGAATATGGCAGATGCAGCAAGAGGAATAAATGCAATAACAGGGCTGGCAAAGGCTCCTTTTGATATTGGCTTAGGAATTACAAGTGCAGTGCAAAGAAGAAAAGATCGAAAGCTGCAAGAAACGCAGTTGCAGCAGCAAGAAAATCAGTTCAATAAAACATTTGCGGAAACTCAAAAGCAAAATACTATCGGCAACATAATGGCAGAACGCAATCAAGGAATGAAAGCGATTGATATGCTTGCAAATCAAAGATATGCTGCAATGAGCCGATTTCAAAACCAGCCTTTTAGAGATGCTCTTTTTAATGCAATGAGGTAAAACATGCCAAATAAAACATATGGACTTTTCAGAACAGCTCTTGGAATAAAAGACCGTGATGCTCAAAAGGCATTAGATCAGCTTGAACAGGAAAGGCAATCCTTTGACCCTGCCCTTGGTGAATTTGACATGATGGAACGAGCGAGGCAATTAGGGCTTACCGGTAAATACTCAGAGGTTCCGGAAGTGCAAAATTATCTGAGTGAACCATTTAGATCTTCCCAGACCAAGCAAAAGATTGATATGGGAAATATTGAGCTTGAAAATGCGAAGAGGGGCCAAGAAGAGTATGAGAAAGCAGGAACAGCAATTGAAGATTATAACAGTCAATTAGCTTTACTGGATGCTTTGGGAGAAAGAAAACTGTCTTCAGAAAATGAAATAGCCAGGGAAACGCTTTCGCCTTATGGAAACGATGACCGTATAAAGCAGATCTTTAACACTTTTGTTCGTAATGCAAACGATTTAAATATGGCCGATATGAAAAATAAATTTGAGACCAGTGAAAGAGAAGCGAGGCAGCAGTTTGAGGCTGGAGAAAATGAAAAATACAGAGCCAATTCCCGATATATAGCCGATGCCAATTTGTCTAACAGTAGAGTGCAGAATGCGGCTTTGCGTGCAGCTGAATTCGATGTAAAAGAAAAGGAGATGCTGTCTGCCGTAGAAGAAGGAAAGTATCTTCTTTCTAACCTTGTTGATACATTTAAAAAGTCAGGTTTTGGGGGGGCTGGTTCGGCTATTGGAGAGGCTACAGCAAAGATTCCTTTGGTTGGCAAATACGCTGCTGGTAAAAATAAAGAATACCAAAATCAAAGAAGGCTTGCCGCAGAAACATGGCTTAGAGCTGCAACCGGTGCTGCTGCGCCAAAACACGAAGTTGATACGTATACAGGCTTTCTTCCTTCAGAGTCAGATCCACCAGAAATTGCAGATAAAAAAATACAAAACTTTTTCGATAAAATAGCCGCCAAAGCTGAAGCAAGAACTAAGATTTTTGATGTCGAAGGGAAGTCGCTTGAACAAAGAGGAATGATCGACCTTGCAAATACCAAATATACTCAGGCTAATCTTATAAGACAAATGATCCAGGATGCAAGAAAAGGAATACCCACTATTCAAGAAGATAAAGGAAAAACAAAGCAACCATCAGCAACCAAATACCTTGATGAAATAAGAGCAAGGAGAGCAGCACGTGGACCGAAATAAATTTATCGACGAGCTGATTGATGCCGGAGCAAGTGATGATGAGATTGCCGAAGCTCTTTCTCTTGCAGAAGAAAGAGGAGAGTTTGCGACTCAACAGCAACAACCTGAATCAATACGGCAGGAGCCAAATAAAGACGCTGGCCTTGGTGGGTACTGGACTGAAGATTTGCCGAACGCTGGAAAGCAAATTGTAGACGCTACAATGCAAAGAGCAAGGCGTATTAAAGCCCCAACAGTATTAGGCGCAGCCGCACAAAGAGCAACTGGTACCACAGGCTTTTTAGGCGACTTAGTAGAAGGTACAGCAGGAATCCCCGAGCGTGCAGCAAGAACGGTTGCCGGTGCTGCCGGTACAATAGGAGAAGTTGCAGGCCAAGGTGCCAACCTTGCCTATAAATCTGCAAACAGGCTTACAGGTGGACTCCTTGATAAGGCAACCGAGCCGGCAAAACAATTTGTTTCTGGGCTGGTTGAAAAGCCCGTTAGAAAAATATCTGAATGGTACAACGGCCTTTCTGAAGCTGAAAAAGCTAATTATGGTTCTGCTGTAGACATGCTTGAATTGTTAGGAATAGGAACAGGAGCAAAAGCAGGAGTAAAAGCAGCAAAAAGTAGTGCTGTGACTACTGGAAAAGCCCTTAAAGGCATAGATAAAACTATTGGTAAAATAGCACAAGAAACAAGTGGAGTAAGCGAAGAAGCATTAAGAATGGCTGGTACTAAGGCTGGTAGAGGGACATTAAAAAACGCAGCAAATAAGCAATACGAAATTGGCAAAAAGCTTGTTGATATGGTTGATAATGCAGAAGACTATATGCCGGAAAGAGAAATAGTAAACAACGCCTTAGACAATATGCCCCCCATAAACCTAAAAAATGTTTTGCAAGAAATAGATAATGCAAAAGTTATAGAGGGGTCCCCCTCTGCCATAGCTGCAAACAAAAGACTTGATGAGCTTAAAAACATTTACACAAAAGTGGCTGCTGAAAAGCCGGTTAACGCTAAAAACTATCGCGAATTAAGAAAGCAGCTTGACTACGAAATCCAAAGTGCTTTTAACAAAGACCCGGGCGAAGCGTCAATATTTGAAAAGCAAGCTATGAAAATTAGAACTGCAATGAAGAAAGAACTTGAAAATGCGGCAGAATTAAGCGGAAACCCTGAATATGTAGATGCTATGAAAAACTGGCATGACAAAATAAATAAGCTGGACAAATTAAAAAGTTTTCTCGGAAAAAACTCTACAACAAGAGGAAACCGCGCAGAGTCTTTTGTTGCTAACCTGTTTAACAAAAACAAAACTCAGCAACAAAAGATCTTGAAAGATATTAGTGATATTTTCGGAAACGATTTTAACGCTGAAGCTAAATTGACTTATTTGGCAAACGAGTTAGGCCCTGAAGGCAAAGCAAGTTGGCTTCCAAGATGGACTACGGGGCGCAGCTTATGGGCTAAAGGCTTAGGAATGACAACTGGAAGCCCAGCTATAGCGTCGAGAATAACCTTGCCTCTTTCTGGTAAGATTGGAGCTATTGGTGAAAAGCTGGAAGGCTTGGGAAGAAAAAAAATTAATGTTTCAAACTTTGATGATGTTGATTGGAATAGGCTTAAATTAGCACCTGATGACATAAGGCAGCCGTTACCTGAATCAAGGCAGCTTCCGGCGCCGATGGTTGGCGGTGAAGTAAAGTATGATCCCATGCTTCCAAGTGTAGGTGATAGGGTAAGGGCCTCAGGAAAAACGGATGGCTACAAGTATGCTGATTTCAAAAACAATCCCGTTTCAATAGATCCAAATCAAAAGCTTTTACCTTCTCCTGAAGATATTCAAAAGCAGTATCCGCATCTTTCTAAAGAAGATGTAAAAAATATGGCCGCTAAAATTAATGAAAGGAGATTGCTGCCAGCTCCAATGATAGGGGAAACTACTCAATCAATAGACCCTATGCTTCCCTCTATAGGTGACAGAATAAGGTCTATCGGTACAGGAGAACAGCCACGCTTTAAAGCTCCAGAAACATCAAGTATGCCCAAAAAAGAACCGTTTTCTTTTGATATTCAGGCTGCTTCAAAAGAGTTTGTAACCTTACCGCAACTTAAGGCAGCAACAAAGAAAATTCTTCAGGAAGTGCAATTGACTACTGATGAAAAGGAAAGGCTTGTTGATTTTTTAAGGTACCTGAATAGCCTTAAAGAAACACCTGCAACTTGGCCACCAAGGGCAGAAAGTTATGTAAGAAAGACAATAAAAAAATACGATTTAAGCCCCGACCTTGGCAACCGCAGATTAGGAAGATAGTATGGAAACTTTACGTGAAAAACAAAGCCGATTCACCAGAATGGTTGCTCAATTAATCGAGTTCGCATATATGCAGGGGTATGAATTAACTTTTGGCGACACTTATGCCACTACAGGGCACAAGAAAAACAGCAATCATTATATTCGGTTGGCAGTTGATTTTAATCTTTTTAAGGATGGCAAGTACTTAACTGACACCTTTGACCATCTCGTTTTAGGTACATATTGGGAAAGTTTAGGCGGCACTTGGGGCGGCAGATGGAATGATGGAAACCATTACTCACTTGAACACGAAGGAAGAAAATAAAATGAAAAGTAAATATATCGTAGAATTACCGGAATTGATCCCCAATACCAAGGGGATCAATGAATTTGATCACAAGCGGCCAATGTTTATTCTGGAAGAAGACTTTAAGATAATAGTAAACGGGGACGTAAATATAATCCCTAAAGGTTTTAAGTTTGATAATGCCAGTACTCCTTACGGGATGCAGAACACTTTCCCTTCTTATCACCCTCATTATGCAGCAGCAGCTTTGTTCCATGACATGCTTTATGCAGGGGAAATCTTTGATCGTAAGGTCAATGATGCCCTGTTTCTGGCCACTATGAAGGCAGCAGGGTGCCCTAAATGGAAAAGAAATACTATGTATTTTGGAGTAAGAGTAGGAGGCGGTTTAACATATAAAAAACATACACTATCTTCAGTAATGAATGTTAGAAGACTACTTGGCATCACAAGCCAATTAAGGCCATTATTCCCAGACTATCAGAAAGGGGTATTCCGTGGAGTATAAAGCAAGTATTACAGGTAAAAAAGCAGGAACAGCAGCAGCGACAGTAAGCGTGGCAGGGCTTTTATCATTGGTGATAGTTGCCAAATTAGATCCATTTCTCAGGGCAAACGGAATTGAAATAGCAAAAGATTATTTGGTTGTTGTGGTAACCGCACAATTGCAAGCTGCGTATGTAACTATCGCAAACTGGCTTAAGCATTGTAAAAAGTAAGGGATTACCATGACAAATAAAACAGACTTCAGGCTATGGATAGTTGCTGCAATGGCTGTTTTAAGCCCTGTTTTAACTGTTACATTTACCAGAGGGCAGGAAACACAAAAAATAAGCGATATGGTTTTTAGCGTGCAGCAAATTAAGGCTGATTTTGAGAAGTCCAAATCAGAACAGGTTCAAATTAATAAACAGTTGCAGGAAACTCTTACTCAGGTGAGAATTGCCATGGAGCGCATTACGACTAAAATTGAGATAATGGAAAGTAAGTAATCTCATGTGGGATGGAGAAAGTTTCTGAAAGTGGAACTAAATCATCATTAGATTCCCGTGGCTCATTCACTAAAAGACGTTCTAAATGGAGAGGCTTATAATGAACGAAGAAGAGGAAAAACCTAAAAAGCAGTACAAGCCCAGACAGAATAAACGATCTCGAAGGGCTGCAAGACAGGTGAATGTTTTTCTTAATCCTGAATTGCAGACAACTCCTGATGAAGACCGGAAACTTGGAAGGGTAATACCTAAGACCAGAAGAGACTTGAATAAGATTATAGACATTCTTAACAAATCGATGAGGGCGGAAGATAAATCTCTTCCCCGTGAAGTTTCTGCCTTTCATCTTACTGCAATTAAAAAGGCTATGGTTATAGCATTCAGGGACAACAAAGAACCGATTGAAACCAAATGCAAAAAGTGTGGCGAAAAGCTTACTATTCAGGTAAATGATCCCAAGTCAGAACTGAACACTGTTAAAATGCTTGAAATCCTCTACGATCGGATGTTTCCGAAGTTAGCGTCATTAACACACGAAGTGAATATTACCGGTCAGATTGTTCAGGTTACAGAAGGGTTTGTAGGGATAATTGCAAAGTATGTACCGGCTCAGGATCGATTAATGGCTATCGGAGAAATGCAACAACTTATTGAAAGGCTTAAATATGCAGCGGAAACAGGGTCAGAAGAAAACAACTTTAGTAACCTGCCTCTCGCAATTACAGGATAAGCTTGGCGAAGCTGCAGAGCGAATAGTTCCCCCTAATTTCGAACCTACAGGTATCCAGGAAGAAATTATTTGCCTTGTTGGTTGTGGCCGATACGACATAATCCTTTCCCTTGATCCTAACGATGTGGGTAAAACCGCAGTCGGTGCAGCTATCACCAGAAACCTTATCTGGGAACCTGATGAAAGATGGTTCGCCTGGTGGATGAACTTGGAAACTAATTGGGGGAAAAGGTGCATTTACAAAGAAAAGGGCCATTACGATGTAAAGGGTAATTTTAACCCTTGGAAGCTTAGGGAATTCCGCATAGCCTCAGTCCACACAAACCTTAAAGAAGGCGCAGCCATTCAAACTGAAATCGGGAAATGGTGGCCAAAAGGTCGCTATGAATGGACTAAAGCAGGTCAGGAGTTTCCCTCAAGTTGCACCTGTGATAATGGATGGTCAGGGGATGCCTTATCTTACACTCAATCTAGAAGTAGCTTTGAATCAAAGAAGACCGCCTTTCAATGGTGGGACGAACCCGGTAGAGATGATTTAATCGGTGCAACTACTTCCCGTTTCTCAGATGGGATGCTCTGGTTTATTACCGCTACACCAGTAGGAGCAGCAGCCTTTCTTGATGTCATAGATGATCTTGCCGAAAAAGGAACCAGAGTAAAAAAGCACAACTCCACTGCCTGGGAAAACAGCATCACTGATGGAAAGCCTAATCACCTGGGGACCAAAAGAGGTTTAAGAACCAATGAGCAGATACAGGCTAAAATAAACGCTACTCCGATAGATGAGCGGGATGCTCGTATTTACGGTAAGGCTAACCACAAAGCAGGCCGTATATACCCCATGTTTGATATGAATGTTCATGTTAAAGATTTTGATCTGGGTTCAGACTATGCAAAGCGGTGGAACTGCTTTATGGCCATGGACCCGCACCCGAAAGCATATCCTTTTATTCAGTGGTGGGCTATTGCTCCAGACGGAATTCAGATTCTTTATAACGAATGGCCAACTGTAGACTTTCTCCAAGGGAACTATTACGATGAGATTCGGGAGTCTACAACAAATATTTGCAATTATGATATTGAACAGATTTCCAGATTTATAAAAATCTTTGATGGCTCTCAGTATGGTTTAACAATGTGTAAAAGAGGCATGGACCGGAGATATGCCAAAGCTACAGAAAATGTACATGGTAAAATCGGTGAATCATTAATGACAGAATATGCCAAATACGGTATAATCTTCGAATTACCACCGGCAGAGCTTATAGAGGTTCAGAGAGAAGCGATACGCAAGGACTTCAGGTATGACAACCAAAAACCCATTGTAAGCGGTTTAAATGAACCTCAAATGTACGTTATGCCTCATTGTTTAAACTCTATCAGGATGTTTTACAGGCACTATTGGGACGAAGACAAAGAAGTTGAAGCCGAAAGGTACAAGGAAGGCCCAGACTGTGCCAGAATATTTAAAGCCATTTCTGCAAACTGGAAATACAAGGACCCGGTAATAGAAGCCAAGAAAAAAAATAACTCCAAACCCGCAGTAAATCCTTTTATTGAAAGGATGCAAAAAGAGCTTGCAGAAATAGCTTTGTGTTAAGTATACTCTAACTGTCGGGCGTTATATTTCTTCCTGTGTTGATGAGTGGGTTAGGCCGGTAATAGTGGACCGGCCTTTCTTATTTTTATCTTGCGTTAAAGCTAAATAATTATTATGCTGTTATTAACAAACTTGAACCCATTAGGCGGCAGTTGTCGGAAGCCTTATTATTTGTAGCCTCTGAACGTCTACAGCGTTAACGTTTCCTTTAATTTGCTTAAAAAAGACTTTGATTCTTTTCCACAAAAGCCTTATCGAAATACACTCATGGGATGGGACAGGCAGCAAAAGAGTTGCCGCCTGAACATAAATGCTACACCGAAGTAGAGGTCGATAGAATAGTATCGCGGGTAATTAACGATAAAAATATTAATAAAAAAGAACAGGAGGTAACTCGCTAAAAATCAAAATGTTAGCTTTATTTCTATGGGGATAAGCCCTGTTATGAGCAGGGCTTTTTTATTTTTTTCTTGTGTTTCGAGACACTTGTGTATTATATTTCTTGCACAGTAGCAAAATTGCTACTCTGACCAATCACCCTGAGGGAGTGATTGTAAGTGCGAAAGAAAAAAATTCGGCTGGTTATCAAAGATCTTTCGCACGATCAACTCTTTGGTAACTGGCCTTTTTTATTTGGTAAAATGGTTCGATCTCTTAGGAGTGACAGCTTTTTATAATACAGGTGAACCGGCACTGGAAGTACTATACCGGTAATACCGCCATGCCAGAGGGCGGGTTAAAAATTATCTGCGGGTAGTCTTTGAACGCTGAAATGCGTAGGGGTCTGTATCCGGCGACGGGGCGATAGGGTATACGGATTTTTAATACTCCGGTATCTGGGAGCTGTCGAGTGTAAAACCTTCTCATCCCTATGGGGGAGTAAGAGGGGGTCTTACGCTCAAAAGCTTCTGGATACCGGATTTTTCTTTTCTTCTTATTAATTAAGTTACAGTTCATTAAATAAACAGACCGGACCAACTTGTTTTTCTGCTTTTGGCACTTCTGTATTATCATTAATTAACCACAATTTTTCTGTATCGTTTAAATTAAGAATCTTAGATAATTTTTTTAGTTTACCGAGTGGAAGATCTGACTTACCATCTGCTATTCTGTAAAATCTATCATTACCAATACAATTTCTTATCTCTGCAATGGATACATTCTTGTTTGTTGCTAACTCTTTTAGCTTGTCGATAATATTTTTCATTTTTTTACTAATTTGCGAAAAAAATTATTGTTTTTGCGAAACACTTATATTAAATTAGATAATGATATTAGTTACAAACCAGTTACATTTTACAAAAAATGAAAACTAACATACGGAGGGAAATAAAATGGATTGTTAAAACAATAACAAACCGCATGCCAGTAAGAAAATAGAGGGGGTACGGGTTGCAGCCCTACCCCTCAAATACCCCTCAAAAGGTTGTCAGAAAGGGATGTTTCAAATACTCACAGCATAGCCCGTGTTGTATTCGGTCTTTCCTTTTCTGATTTAAATATAACCAATAGTTTTATTGGTATCAAGAAAATTTTATTGGATAGGAAAAAATTGTTTATGAACCAGAAAAAATATGACAGAAAAGCGGGTATGAGAATGCATGAGCAGTACACCCGCCTCTATTTAACCCAGGGGCAGTTTGCTTCGCT
>Ga0208824_1003705_pt1 | contig 10351 bp, 7 predicted proteins | sample AD_JPNTR3_MetaG_FD_184447 | JGI IMG/M metagenome (GOLD analysis project Ga0208824, IMG submission 184447) | Active sludge microbial communities of municipal wastewater-treating anaerobic digesters from Japan - AD_JPNTR3_MetaG (SPAdes) (version 2) | ecosystem: Engineered > Bioreactor > Anaerobic >...
GCCGATCGCGGCGGGCAACGCGAATCGTATTTCGCCGTCCGCCCTTTTTTTATCGAGCGCCATTGCCGCCCGCACGGCTGTCAGGTCGATACCGGCGGGCATTGTCACCGGCAGCCCCACCTGCGCGGTGTACGGGCTCGCGGAGAGCCGTGAGGGACAAGCGTCTGCCCGTCCGGGCGGCGTTCCACGCCGCCGTTTTGTGAACGCCGAACGCCCAACGCTGAACGTCGAACGCCGAAAAAGCGGCGTCGCGCGGGATACCGCTTGCCGCCGCACTCCAAATTTTTCGCCCGGGATCTGGAGTGCGGTGACAAGGGCCGCGCTGTGCGCGGGTCGCGGCACCACTTTCCCTCCGCGCGCAACGCGGAAGGCGGCTCGCAGGGACGCTCGCCCTCCAGCCTATGATTCGTCTCGCGCAGCACCGGGAGGGGCAAGCGTCTGCTTGCCCGCGGACGAGCAGACGCTCGTCCCTCCCATCCTGCGGGCAAAACAAAAAATCTGTGGATAAAAAACCCGAACCATGCCCCCAAAAAACCTCTGCGTCTCTGCGCCTCTGCGTTAAAAAACTACCTCAGAACATTACCGAGAAGAGCGTCGTCGACCGCGATTCCGGTGCGCACATCGCCGATCGCGGCGGGCAACGCGAATCGTATTTCGCCGTCCGCCCTTTTTTTATCGAGCGCCATTGCCGCCCGCACGGCTGTCAGGTCGATACCGGCGGGCATTGTCACCGGCAGCCCCACCTGCGCGAAGTGCGCGGCGAGCTGTTGCGCCAGACCTGGTTGCGCCAGTCCGAGTGCTTCTGCAAGCTGCGCTTCCAGTACGGTGCCGATGGCGACCGCCTCGCCGTGACGCACGGCGAAATCCGTCGCCTTCTCAATACCGTGTCCGATCGTGTGGCCGAGGTTGAGTGCGGCGCGCGCGCCCTTCTCAAACGGATCCTGCTGGATGATGCGAACCTTGACGGCCATTGCACGCGCGACGAAGGACGCTAACCAGTCGCTTTCCGCTAGGCATGTGCATGGGGCGTTGTCGGCGCTCTGCGCACAGAAGGCGAAGCGTGGCAACTCGTCCAGCAGCCCCGGATCGCCGATCACCGCGTGTTTGATGACCTCCGCCAAGCCGCACCGCAACTCGACCGCGGGCAAGGTTGCTAACGTTGACGTGTCGGCCAGCACCAGAGACGGCGGATGAAACGCGCCGATCAGGTTCTTGCCTTGCGGCAGATCGGCACCGGTCTTGCCGCCGAGTCCGGAATCGACCATTGCGAGCAGTGTGGTCGGCAGGCCGATCCAGCGCACCCCGCGCAACCACGTGGCAGCCGCGAAACCGGTGAGGTCGCCGACTACACCGCCGCCCAGCGCGACCACCGCATGGCCGCGTTCGATACCGGCGTCGAGGAAGGCCGACCAAAGCGCGGCGACGGTCTCGATGGTCTTGGTCGCTTCACCGGCCGGGATCTCGGCGAGACTGACCGTCATGCCGCTTGCGCGCAACGAAGCCGCTACACGCTCGCCGTAGAGCGGCAGGGTGTGCGAATCGCCCACCACGACCGTGCGGTTGCCGCAGCCCAATTCAGCCATGCGCGCGCCAAGCGTGTCCAGTACACCATCGCCGACGCGGACGGAATAGGCGTTTCCCATACCGCTGATGCGGAAGCGTCCGAGTACGGCTTGCGCCTGATCCGCCGTCACATCGGGCGGCAGGTCGCTGACCGACAAGCGGCATGCGAACGAGGCGTAGTGGTCGGCGCGCTCGGCTAGGAGTTGGCCGATGGGTTTGGCTTGGCCGGGGGAGGGGGGCGTGGCGCACTCCATGTTCGGCACAGCGAGTAGGGGGCGTTGGCCGGGGTTGCGGTTCACGCGCGATTCCAGCGTGGCGGCGTCTGCCTGGAGGCAGAGGATGTCACCGGTGGATTCGGCCAGAGCACGATTCTTGGCGTTGAGCAGGGCACCACCGCCGAGGGCAATGACTGCTGCCGATCCGTGTGCGGCTTGGTCGAACGCGGCAGCTTCACGAGCCCGGAACCCCGCCTCGCCTTCGAGGGCGAAAATGTCGGGGATGCACTGTTTGGCCGCGCGTTCAATGAAGGCATCGAGGTCGATGAAGGGCAGGTCCAAGCGCTGCGCAAGGATTTGGCCGATGGTGGATTTGCCGCTGCCGGGAGGGCCGTAGAGATAAAGGTGCATACGCGCAGGATGGAGGGGTTCGGGGTTACGGCCAGAAGAGATGCGGCTGGCCGGACAGTCGTGTGTCGTCGAGGGTTGCACGCCGCAACGCGGCGAACCGGGGCGTCATCTCCGCGATGCTGTCGCCGCCCAGTTTTTCCATCAGGGCGTCGGCCATGACGAGCGCGACAACGGCTTCAAGCACCACGACCGCGCGCGGCACAGGACAGATGTCAGAACGTTCATAGCAGGAGGTACACGGTTTGCCGGTGGCGAGGTCAACGGTATCTTGACCTTTGCGTGTAGTGGGAATGGGCTTCATGGCGGCGCGCAGCCAAACGGGCTGGCCGTTGGAGATGCCGCCTTCGATACCGCCGCAGACGTTACTTCGGCGTTCCAGCCCTGCGGTGCCGGGCACAATGGCGTCGTGCGCCTGTGAGCCGGGCTTGGCGGCGTTGGCGAAAGCGTTGCCGATTTCGATCCCTTTGATTGCTGGCACGCTCAGCACCGCCTGCGCGAGGCGCGCGTCCAGGCGTCGATCCCAAGCGACATGTGAGCCGAGCCCGGTCGGTACTCCCTGCACGACAACTTCAATGATACCGCCCAGCGTCTCGCCTTGAGCTTTGGCTTGCTCGATCGCCGCAATCATCTGCGCAGCGGCTTTTGGGTCAGGGCATTGCACGTCCGAACTGCGAGCGTACGCGATGCGGTCGCTGAAGGTCATGTCCTCCAGACAGGCGGCGTGGCCGCCGATGGCCGAGACATAACCTTCCACCGTGATACCGAAAGTTTTGAGATAGGCACGGCAGACAGCACCGACGGCTACACGCGCGGCGGTTTCACGAGCCGAGGCGCGTTCCAGTGCAGGCCGGATGTCGTCGTAACCATATTTGATGGCGGCGGCGAGGTCGGCATGGCCGGGGCGCGGCGTGGTGTAGGCCGGCACGGCCTTGCCTTTCCAATTGGCGTGGTCGCGGTTGACAAGTTGGAGCGCGATCGGAGCGCCAGTTGTCATGCCCGCCATCACGCCCGACAGGATCGCGGCATGATCCTGCTCAATCGCCATGCGGCCGCCGGCACCGGCACCGGCCTGACGGCGCGCGAGATCAACGGCGATCATCGCTTCGGTGAGCGGCAGGTCCGCCACCATGCCTTCAAGAATCGCGGTCAAAGCGGGACCGTGCGACTCACCAGATGTCAAGTATCGTAACGCCATAAAAACCCCGTTGGAGAAAGGTCCCCACAGTGTAACGGGGAGCGGGATACGATTCAATGCTGATTTTGGGGTTTCACAGACGGGCCGCTTGTGCTACTCTCTCATCCCACAAGGTCATCCTGCGACCAGTTGACCTTGGGGTTTGCTTTTTAGATGTGTAACTTGTTTGTTTTCAAGTGGTTACAAAGCATGCTCGCGTCATGCGTGTGCGTACTTTGCGGGGACGGAGTCTTGTCTGTTCCTGATTTTATCATTCGTGATTTCCATTTTCGGACACTGATCGCACCGAGGTAGGGGAACGCGACTTAAAGGATCCTAGTGATGAGTAAGATGACAACGCGCCATGTGTACACCTCCGAATCGGTTTCAGAGGGCCATCCTGACAAAGTGTGCGACCAGATATCTGACGCGATTCTGGATGCCTGTCTGGCAAATGATCCCGCCGCGCGTGTAGCGTGCGAAACGGCGGTCGGCCCTAACCTCGTCGTCAACCTCGGGGAGATCACCTGCAAAAACTGGGATCGGATCAATCCCGGTAAGATCGCGCGCGAAGTGGTGCAGGACATCGGTTACGATAATCCTACGGAAGGCTTCAGCTACGATACGTTCAACTATCTTTGCGCACTGCATGGACAGTCAGGCGATATCGCGCGCGGCGTTACCAAGGCCAAAGCCGAAGATCAGGGCGCGGGCGATCAAGGCATGATGTTCGGCTATGCGTCGAACGCCACGCGGCAGTTCATGCCGGCACCGATTGTCTACGCGCATTCGCTGTTGCAGTTTTTCACGGCGCTACGCAAGAAGGGCGAAATTAAGTACCTGCGTCCCGACTCAAAGTCTCAGGTTAGCGTGTTGCACGAGGACGGTTGTGCCAAGGAGATCACTGCTGTGGTAATCTCGCATCAGACCTGCGACGTGCCGATTACGCGCATCCGTAAGGATCTCGAGGAGGTCGCGCGCGATTTTCTCAAAGACACCGGCATGCTGACCAACAAGACCAAGTTCTACATCAATCCCACCGGTCGTTTCGTAATCGGCGGGCCTTGCGGGGATTCCGGCGTGACCGGCCGCAAGATCATCGTCGACACCTACGGCGGTGTCGGATCGCACGGCGGCGGCGCTTTTTCCGGCAAGGATCCATCGAAAGTCGATCGCTCGGCTGCCTACTACTGCCGCTATGCTGCAAAGAACATCGTGGCTGCTGGTCTTGCCGACAAGTGCGAGATTCAGGTCGCCTACGCCATCGGTGTGGCCAAGCCGCTCAGCATCAACGTCAGCACCTACGGTACCGGTCGTATCGACGATGAGAAAATCGCCAAGATTCTGATGGCGAATGAAATCTTCGATTTCCGTCCCGGCATGCTGATCAAGGACCTCGGCCTCACCAAACCGAAGGGCTGGTCCTACCGCGGAACCTCCAACTACGGCCATTTCGGCCGTGAGGGATTCCCGTGGGAAAAAACCGACCGCGCCGCCGCCCTCCGCTCCGCCGCAGGTGTGAAATAATTATGAACTACAAAATCAAAGACATCGGCTTGGCCGATTGGGGCCGCAGGGCCATTGAGATCGCTGAAAAAGAGATGCCGGGCCTTATGGCCACGCGCGCCAAGTACGGCCCGCAAAAGCCGCTCAAAGGCGCGCGCGTCATGGGTAGCCTGCACATGACGGTTGAGACCGCCGTGCTCATCGAGACGCTCGTGGAGCTAGGTGCGGATGTACGTTGGGCTTCCTGCAACATCTTCTCCACACAGGATCATGCTGCCGCAGCCATCGCCGCGCGTGGCATTCCGGTGTTCGCCTGGAAAGGAGAGACACTCGAAGAGTACTGGTGGTGCACCAAGCAGGCGATGACCTGGCCGGACGGCTCGGGACCCCAGTTGATCGTCGATGACGGCGGTGACGCGACGTTGTTGCTACACCGCGGTTTTGATGCCGAGCGTGACGCCGCTTTCCTCGACGAGCCCACCGACAACGAGGAGTTGCGCGTCATCAATGCGTTGATCAAGAGCATCCTTAAGGAGGAGCCCGGTTGGTTCGGTCGTGCGGTCAAGACCTGGAAGGGGGTCTCCGAAGAGACCACCACCGGCGTCCATCGCCTCTACCAACTCGCCGCCGAGAAGAAACTGCTCGTGCCTGCGATCAACGTCAACGACTCGGTGACCAAGTCCAAGTTCGACAACATCTACGGCTGTCGCGAGTCGCTGGTCGATGGTATCAAGCGCGCGATGGACGTGATGGTCGCCGGCAGGGTTGCCTTTGTTTGCGGCTACGGCGATGTCGGCAAAGGCTCCGCTGAGGCGCTCAAGGCGCACAAAGCGCAGGTGTGGGTCTCAGAGGTCGATCCGATCTGCGCCCTGCAAGCTTGCATGGCCGGCTTCAAAGTTGCGACTGTTGAGGACGCGCTGCCTTACGCCAACATCTATGTGACCGCCACCGGCAATTGCGATGTCATTACCGCCGAACACATGAGCCGCATGCGTGACCAGTCCATCGTTTGTAACATCGGCCACTTCGACAACGAGATTCAGGTGGCCAAGCTCAAGGCGTGGCCCGGCATCAGCCACGTCAACATCAAGCCGCAGGTGGACAAGTACATCTTCCCCGATGGCCACTGCATCTACCTGCTCGCGGATGGTCGTCTGGTCAATCTCGGTTGCGCCACCGGTCACCCGAGCTTCGTGATGTCCAACAGCTTCACCAACCAAACCCTCGCCCAGATCAAACTCTGGAATGAGACGCTGGAGACCGACGTCTACCGCCTGCCCAAGGAGTTGGATGAAGAGGTCGCCCGTTTGCACCTCGACCAGCTCGGCGCGAAGCTGACGGTCATGAGCCAGACCCAAGCCGATTATATCGGCGTGCCAGTCGAAGGCCCGTACAAGCCCGAGCACTATCGTTATTGAAGTTCATTAGTGCATTAGTTAATTAGTGTGCTATCGGGATCGAACGCTCAACTTTCAACATCAAGTGGCGCGGTTTGCGAAGCGCAGGGAGGGGCAAGCGTCTGCTTGCCCGCGGACGAGCGACGCTCGTCCCTCCCAGTGCTCTGCGAAGGAACTTGAGGCCATCCTTCCGTATAGCGGAAGGCGGCTCGTGGGGACACTCGCCCTCCAAAACCTCTGCGTCTGCGTTAAACAAAACCGAACCATGAAACACATGAAACCTCATGAAAACTGGAGCTTGCCCTGACGTTTTTGGCGTCTTGGCGGTTCCGAAGACCCGAGCCATGCCTTTCCGTGTATTCAGTGTGTTTCGTGGTTAAACAAACCCGGAGCCCTGCCCCCAGAAAAACTCTGTGCCTCCGTGCCTCTGTGGCTAAACAGACCCGAGCAGAGCTACCTCAAAAACCTTCGTGTCCTTCGTGCCCTCGTGGTGAAAACAACTTTTTTTATCGGTCGATAGGGCGCTAATGTACTCATGAAACTTTTAATCACAGGCGGGAAGGGGATGCTAGGGCGTACGCTCCAGCGAAAGTTATGTGGGCACGAGTTGTTCATTGCCGACCTGCCGGAGGTGGATATCGCAGACAGCCGTAGTGTGGAGCAGGTGATCAGCGGCCTCAAGCCGGACGTCGTGATTCATGCTGCGGCGATGACTCAGGTGGACGTCTGCGAGTCGGATGCCGACGCCGCTTTTCGCGTGAACGCGTTGGGTAGTGCCTGTGTGGCGTGCGCCGCAACGCGCCACGGTGCGCGTATGATCGCCATCTCCACCGACTACGTGTTCGACGGTCGCCTTGACCGTCCGTATCACGAATTCGACGTGCCTGCGCCATGCACGGTTTACGGTGCCAGCAAACTCGCGGGCGAAGAGGCGGTGCGCCGCCACTGTCCCGACCACACGATTGTGCGTATCGCCTGGCTCTACGGCGAGGGCGGTCCCAGTTTTGTCCATACAATGCTCAAACTCGGAGTTCAGGAGGGGGAGCCGCTCAAGGTTGTCGACGACCAGATCGGCAACCCCACTTCAACCGAGGCGGTTGCCGGACTGATCGCGCGATTGTTGGAGCATCCGGTCCCCGGTGTGGTACACGGCAGTTGCGAAGGCGAGACCACATGGTATGGCTTCGCGCGTGAGATTTTTCGGTGTGCCGGTCTTGCCCGCAGTCTGGCACCCTGTACGACCGCCGCGTTTCCGCGTCCGGCTCCGCGCCCCGCCAACTCCCGTTTGGAAAAACGCATGTTGCGTCTCGCCGGCCTTCCCCCCATGCCGCATTGGCAGACGGAGTTGGAGAAGTTCATTAGTTCATTAGTTCATTAGTTTGGGAGTGTGGCGTGACGATCTGGTATGTCACGGCTCTCATTGCATGCCCTGTGTGCGCCCAGTGCCCAACCTCCGCCCGTTTTTACACTCATCATTGCGACCACTGGGTGGTCGCAATAACTTGCGGCCAGCCCTGCCACTCCCCAAAAAACCTCTGTGTCTCCGTGCCTCTGCGTTAAATAAACCCGAGCCCTGTCCCCAAAAATCCGCGTAATCTTGTGTCCATCTGTGGATAAAAAAACCAAGCACTAATTAACTTCCATGAACTTCTTCATCCGCAACGTCCTGATGCTCCACATCCTGCTGCTGGTCATCGGCTTCAGTTGGATTCACGGCGGCACACGCCCAGACCTGCTGATGCCGGTCATCCCGTGGCTTACCGTGCTTGTACTTGAGTACCTGCTTGTCTTTCCGCAGGCCAAAAGCAGCGAGACATGGGTCGAAGCGCGCCGCCGTGTCTGGCGCTCATTAGTCCGCGATCCGTTGCTCTACCTCGGCCTGTTGCTGACCGTGTTGTTGGTGATTCCCTTCTTCAATGTCGCGGGGGAACCGCAGTTCAACGTGCAGACCAAGGAATGGCGCATCCCGTCGCCGCCGTATCCCGGCCTGCCCTTCTGCGTCAATCCCGATGAACACGCCGTCCTGTTGCTTTGGTATGTGCCGGCACTGATCGCCGTGCTCGCCGCGCGGCATGGACTTCTAAAGCGCGGCAAGCGCCTGCTGCTGCATGCCCTCTGCTGGAATGCGGCTGCGCTGGCGCTGCTGGGCTTCGCGCAAATGATAACCGGTGCGACAAGCGTCTACTGGGGCGCAGAGACTTTCTCCCACTTTTTCTCCACGTTCGGGTACCCCAATTTTGCGGGAGCCTTCTTTACCCTGCACTTCGCTCTCGCAACGGGTCTCTGGTTTAGCCGTGCAAGCGGCGAACGGCTCGGACCGGCCGCAGCTGGCGTGACATGGCCAGAGGATGATAGCGTCTCTAGTCCGCACTGGTTGCTGATCCCCGTGTTGCTCAATCTCGTGGCCGCCATCGCCTCGCTGAGCCGCGCCGCGATCCTGCTCTGTGGTGTGGTCTTCTTGGTCCTTAGTATTTACATGTTGGTCGGCATTTGGCAGAAGAGCGAGTCGGGTGGACATGTCAAACTGGTCGGCATAATTTTCGGTGTGCTGCTACTGGTCGTTCTTTCCTTCACCATCTTCGCACCGAAGGCCCTCAAGACCGAGTTGGCCACCATCACGCCGTCTGCGGTCTTCGAACGGGTCTCGGGGCGCGGTCAATATCATGCGCGCGTGGCGCTAGAGATTTTTAACGAACACCGCCTGTTTGGTGTGGGCGGGTGGGGGTATCCTCACTTTGCCATCGCCTCCATGACGCCCGAAGAGCGCAAGGCCATGCAGATCCAAGGCGGCGCGAATGTGCATAATGATACGTTGCAGTTTCTGGCCGAGCAGGGGGCCGTCGGTTTTGGCTTGATGGTGCTCTGCGCGCTTACGCTGATCGTGCCGCTGGTAGTGCAGTCTGTCCGTACGACCCGCGCGCTCACATCTACGGGACTTGACGCGATCCCCGCCAAACCGGTCTGGCTCTACCACCTGCCGCCCGAGGCGGTCGCGGTTTTTGTCGGCACGGCTGCTACCGTCTGTCATTCGCTCGGCGATCTGCCCTTCCGTTCGCCCGCGATTCTGACCGTCTGGCTGCTTTCCTTCGTGTGCGCCGACGGCTTTCTACCCGCAGTGCGCAGCTCGAAGGCACGCACAAGCGGCGAATAACGCAGAGACGCAGAGGCATTGTTACGGGGAGATAATAACGCAGAGATGCAGAGGCGCAGAGTTTTTTTGGGGGGCATTGCTACGGAGAGATAAGTAACGCAGAGATGCAGAGGCATTGCTACGGGGAAATAATAACGCAGAGACGCAGAGGCATTGTTACGGGGAGATAATAACGCAGAGGCGCAGAGGCGCAGAGTTTTTTTGGGGGGCATTGCTACGGAGAGATAAGTAACGCAGAGATGCAGAGGCATTGTTACGGGGAGATAATAACGCAGAGGCGCAGAGGCGCAGAGTTTTTTTGGGGGGCATTGCTACGGAGAGATAAGTAACGCAGAGATGCAGAGGCATTGCTACGGGGAAATAATAACGCAGAGGCGCAGAGACGCAGAGGGGTTGCTACGTGGATGTTTTTAGCGTAGGGATACTAATTGCGGAGAGATGGAATGGTAGAGAATGAGATCAGCGCGATCATTCTTGATGCTGCGATTGCTGTCCACAAGGAATTGGGTGGGCCGGGGTTGCTTGAGTCCGTGTATGAAGAAGCTCTAGCATTTGAGTTGCAGGATAGGGGCGTTTCAGTAGAACGACAGGTGCCCGTCCCTCTTGTGTACAAAGGGCATCGTTTAGGGACACCCCTGAGACTGGATTTGCTGGTTGAGGAAAAAGTGGTTGTTGAGTGTAAGGCTGTTGAGATCTACAACACGATTTTCGACATCCAGGTGCTGACGTATCTCCGCTTAAAAAGCCTCAAGTTGGGACTTGTGGTCAATTTCGGTGCAACGACAATTAAAGAGGGTATCCATCGTGTTGTAAACAGACTTTGAAACCCCCTTTGCCTCCCTCTGCGCCTCTGCGTTAAAACCCCACAACCCACAACCTCTGCGTCTCTGCGTCTCTGCGTTAAAACCCCACAACCCACAACCTCTGCGTCTCT
>Ga0208824_1003721_pt1 | contig 10314 bp, 12 predicted proteins | sample AD_JPNTR3_MetaG_FD_184447 | JGI IMG/M metagenome (GOLD analysis project Ga0208824, IMG submission 184447) | Active sludge microbial communities of municipal wastewater-treating anaerobic digesters from Japan - AD_JPNTR3_MetaG (SPAdes) (version 2) | ecosystem: Engineered > Bioreactor > Anaerobic...
AATCAAGCGATGGCTTGTTTCTACATCACTTTGCCAGGTTTTCGCTCCTGGAGGAATGAGGACATGGTGCGCATGAAGCTCCTCTGTAATGGTTTTGGTGAATACCGATGTCCGAAGACTATTCCAGTACGGACACAACGGGCCGTAATTTGATACCGGGGAAGGTTATAGGCACTGTAGGCCTGATAAAACTCTGGAATATCATCCAGGTATTTAATATCTACCTGTACTTTCTGGAAGGCTTTAAGCTGTCGCTTTATCTCTCTCAAATCCCGGCTACGTTGATACTTTTTGCGTTTCTGTGGCATAAAACCGACCTGGTGCATCACTTTACAAATGGTGCGAGTCGAATAGGGGATGGTGTAGGTTTTCTGTATCCAGGTGGCGGTAATGCGTTTGTGACGGCTTTGAGCCTGAGTACAGATATCCTGAATCTTATAATACCAATAGGGTTTCATCTGGTTTGGGGATGCATGGGGCTTGCGACTCCTATTCTGTAACCCCGGCTTCTTTTCGGCTTTAAATCGTTCTACCCACTTTCTCACGGTTTTGGGGGTAGTCTTGAATTCCCGTGCGGTAGGCTTTATGCCATACTTCAAAGCATACTCCACTAATATACACCTATACTGTACAGGGTCTTTACTGTTACGATAGAGTTCATAATACTTAAACGTAAACATGGTCCCTCCTGTGGTTAGTGTTATGTATAGTAATGCTACCTGATTTCGTTGACTTCAAGTAGCGCCTTTGGGGGGACCATCTCCCTTCAGATCTCACCATCCCAAATTTTGTGTAAACGGGAATTCTCATAGTGATACCCGATCACCATAAAAGATGCTACATTGATGCATTGCCATACCCCAATCTCGGATAGGCATGGTCCATTTGGGCATACTGCTCAAGCTCTTCTAAAGCAGCTTCTTCACTGGCAGCCGTATACACCTTCTTCAGATCCGCAGCAACCGCCTTCCGGTCCTTGTAGGGGACATACGTAAGGGAATTGCGGACCATGTGCACAATACAGAGTTGGACTTCAGTTTTGGGAAATACGGTCCTAATGGCGTCAGGAAATCCACTGAGCCCATCAACCGCTGCAATCAGCATATCCTGGACACCCCGGCCTTTAAGCTCATTTAACACCCGTAGCCAGAAGGAAGCCCCTTCAGCTTGGTCTATCTAGAGGCCCAGGGTATCCAGAAACACCATTGGATACAGCGGTTCAAGACTCCGGTTCCTCCAGCTGTCTAAGAGCTCTTTCACCGAATCGGTCGCGCGGCTTATCAGCTCCGGGGAGACCTCAACGCCGTAGATCTCTTTGAGGTTACTGCTTATTTCCCTGGTTGTCATACCACGGGCATACATGGACAGGATTTTGTCATCAAACCCTTTAAACTCTCGTTGATGTTTGGGAACGATGGTTGGCTCAAAGGTTCCTTCCCGGTTTCGAGGAACTGAAATCTCAAGCGGCCCCTGGTCGGTCCTTAAGGTCTTTTTAGTTTTTCCATTTCGCCGATTCTTGGTCTGTTTCTCACTCTGATCATGTTTCTCGTATCCCACATGCTCGGTGAGGTCCGCTTCCATTGCCCGCTCAATCAGTGCTTTGGTGAGCTGCTTAAGTAACCCATCCGGACCGGTAATATCCTCCGGTCCCCGATACTCTTTTAAGAGTTCATCCAACAATTCTTTCGTAATGGCCATACCTATTCCTTCTTGTAGTATAGCCGTTTACACAAAATTTGTTACAGGTTCGATAATCGCCGCTTCTGAAAGGGCCTTGTCTTTCCGCGCGAATTCCCGTTCCTGTTCCCGGATCTTTTTCTTTGCTGCTTTGAGTTCTTCCCGGATTTCCTGTTCTCTTTTAGTTAAGGCGTCTTTCACTTCTTGCTCCCATACAATAAGGTGTTGTGAATGAAACCCCTGCTCCCGCAACCATCCATATATGGTGGTCACCGCTATGTTGTATTCCCGTGCCAATGATGCGGCTGTTCGATTCTCCGGTGGAAGCAGCTTTTTTAGAATTGTATTCCGTATCTGGGCGCTATACCGAGCCATAGGTCACCTCCTGTTCCATCTTGTTCTAGGTGACAGCTATTATGGCAGAGCGCGACTGTCAAGAAAAAAGGTTCATTGGGTTCTGTCAGGTTTGAGCGGTATTTTTTATTGCGAAGCCCCAGAAACAAAACGCTTTATTTCAGAAGGAAAGATGCGTGAAATATCATAAAAAAGCGAAGGGGCTTTCCAGCCCCTCCAGGAACTAAAACTCTTCAAAGTCATCATCGGACAATTTTTTCTCTTCCGGTGAGTATGACCCTGTTCTCTTTTGTTCGAGGGGATGGGGCTTTTTCCCTTCCCCTTTTCTGGGTTCACCTGGCTCCTCCTGTTTGCTTCCTGATGGGGCGGTACTTTTTTCTTTCTGGATTTTTTCCCCCTGTATATATAACGGATCGTTGTTCTTGCCAACTCCTTTCTGGTGAAGACCTTTAAATACTTTTTCTGTAAGATGATCGGCCCCATCACCTTCTTCCAATCGGAAATACCGGAGGGTTTCATGGAGTTGTTCTGATTGGGCCATTAGTTCTTCTGCTGTGCTGGCAAGCTCTTCGCTTGCCGCCGCATTTTGTTGAATCACCATATCAAATTGCATGATTGCCTGATTGATTTGCTCGATACCCGTACTTTGTTCACGGCTTGCTACCGAAATCTCCTGTACTAGTTCGCTGGTTTTCTGAATACCGGGGACAATCTTATCAAAGAGGAGTCCTGCGTTTTCTGCGATATTGACGCTCCGGGAGGTAAGCTGTCCGATCTCTTTGGTAGCTTCCTTTGAACGGTCCGCCAGTTTGCCAACCTCCTTTGCTACGACCGCAAAACCCTTACCCTGTTCGCCTGCCCGGGCTGCTTCGATGCTTGCATTTAATGAGAGCATATTGGTTTGACGGGCTATTTCTTCAATAATACCTATTTTTTGGACTATTTCTATCATGGCCTCTACCGTCTCTTTTACCGCACTCGCCCCATTTTGAACATCCTGACTCGCCTGGATTGCTATTTTTTCTGCTACCATCGCATTTTCTGCGTTTTGTTTTATGTTTGCCGCAATTTCCTCAATAGCAGAAGAAATCTCTTCTGCATTTGCCGCCTGTTCGGTTGAACCCTGGGAAAGACTCTGGGAGCTCTGGCTGATCTGCTGACTCCCCTGGGCTACCTGTAAGGAGGCCCCCTGAATGCTTTCAATGGTGGTACGAAGGTTCTCTACCATTTTTTTCATAGCCAATCCCAGCACATCATGGTCCGACGCAAGGGGAATTTCGAGGTAGAGATTTCCCATCCCCAGCTGTTCAAGGATTTCTGCCTTGTTTTTAAGGGTCTGGATCATGGTATTAAAGGCCCGGGAGAATCGATCCTTTTCGCTTGCGATACGAACCTCGTGATCCATGATGCCATCGGCGATACCCAGGGCGATCTGTTCCTTCTCTTGAATGTAGGTAATCATATCTGCCATAGCCCGGCCGGTTTCTCCCAGTTCATCTTTACGGCGGGCTACATTTTTAAATGTTTGTTGGTCTATTTTTTCTAGTCCAATATCGCCAAAGGCAATTCTGGATGCCACCATGGTAGTAAATCGTATTGGCCGGGCAATATGCAGACTCATTAGAATCGTTATGCCAATAATACAAACCAGGGTGATACCGAAAATGATAAGGAGCATCGTAATAGTACCTCGAAAGGTGAGTACCGCATGATCGGCGATCTGGTGGGCGTTTTCATTTACCATGTCTTCTAATTTATCAATCTCACTTCGCATGGCATTAAAGAGCTCTTTTGCCCGCCCAAAGGCAAGCTCCCGAGCCCTGAGACGAAGTTGAGGATCCCTTGAGCTCGCTAGTTCTACCACCCTGCGGGCCTCTTTTTCCCATAGACTTCGGGCAGCTAGATATGCCTGGAAACCTTCCTTTTCTGCCGCTGTCCTGGCAAGTTTATGGTAAGTTTCGGAACGATCAAGGGATTGTTTAAAATTTTCTTCCCAGCTTTCAAGGCTTTTTTTAAAGGCCCCATCCTGGGGTTGTAGGAGTAAGAGATTTCGTTCTGCCTCTATCAACTGGTAGAGATCCCGGTCTGCCTGATCTAAGCTGTCGATGGAGGTTGTAATATTCTGGGCATAATCGTCAAAATCCCTGAGTAGGGATGCCATGGTGCTATAGCTCAAAAGGGAAACCCCTGCCAGGATAAGGGCGATGACACTATAACTGAGACTCAATTTGTATCCTATTTTCATAGTATCCTCCTTCAGACCAAGGGAATGCTTAAATTCTAGGCTTTTTCGGAAGCGAATGCAAATAAAAAAAGAGTTCGTTGCACCAGAGTAGCCGGTGGTGTATACTGCCTTTGTACAGACTGATAGGAACTGTCATTTCGGGATTTTTGCGGTTTTCCGTCGAAATTCGGCTTTTGCCCCGATCGCCGACTATTTTGCCAACCCGAACATCACATCCAATCAGAATTACTGATAGGAACTGTCATTTCGGACTGATAGGAACTGTCATTTCGGGATTTTTGCGGACTGATAGGAACTGTCATTTCGGGATTTTTGCGGTTTTCCGTCGAAATTCGGCTTTTGCCCCGATCGCCGACTATTTTGCCAACCCGAGCATCACATCCAATCAGAATTTTTCGGCAACGCCGACCCTATGAAGCATAATTCCAGTCTATTTCTGCCGTCAAGCCCTGATTTGCCCCAATCTGACAAAGTTCCAAGGTATACCTTCCCCACGAAGCCCTATAAAAAAGCAGCACATTTAGCTTCCCAATACTGATGAAGATTCTGGAATGCAGTATCCACTGCGTCAGGATTTTCATACCTGGAACGGAAGAATTCGGCGACATTCCTATCACCATCACCCAAAAGGTAGATCAGACGAATAGACCCGCCACTCTCAAGCCGAAGCCGTTTGTGTAGAACCCCACAGTGGTTTCCTCCCAATTCGGTACTTCCGATGCAGGCCCCCTGTTCTACAACCAGCGGGTTAGTTTCGGTCCGATAGGGGCCAATAAAGGTATCCCGAACCGCGTCAAATCCATCGGGAACAAAGGTACTGGTAAAAAAGTGGTAGGCCCCGGGATTGTAGTGTTGCTCGATTTCGATGACCCCATCGTTGTATCGCGAACCACTGCAATACAGGCTCATTTGGAAATTCTGATTATCAATATCAATATAATTAAACGAAAATTCACAGTATGAAAAAACACTCAGATTCCGGGGCTTATTCCCGGTATTTTCCAGGGTTAGATCCCAAAGTTCCACCTCATCATCCAGTGGAATGAACAGGGTTTGCCGGGCCCGGATATGTTGGTATTCACATAAAAAGATTGAGTAGGAAAGGCCATGACGAACTTCATACCGGGCTATGGAAAGATCCTTACCTACCGGTTGCCATGAAACGGACCAATAATCTCCTGTATCGTCGTCTCTGATATAAATATAATGGCCAGGGCGATCCAGGGGGACACCGTTTGGACGGAACCGAGTAATCCGGTGATACTGGGCATTTTTATAAAAAAGGTACCCCCCCCGCATTATGGGACAAAACGGCGCAGAGATTTTTGGTTCCCAAATAATTAGTCCAGGAAACAGGAATATCAGGCCGGGTAATCACATATTCACGATTTGTATCGTCAAAATAACCATATTGCATATAGGCTCCTCCTCCCTATATAGGGCAAAAAAATCTATAAGGAATTTCTCTGTTTTTCAGGTCCAATTCAGAATTACCAATCCCTTAGACCACATGTATGTTCACACAGTGTACAAACAGAAATAGCAGATTTACATCTCCCTGTCAACTATTCGATTCTCAGAAAAATCTTGCGTTACCCCCTGTTATTTTTAATAAATTAAAGTATAATTACAGAAAATGCAGTAATGTTGGAGTTAGCTATGGAATCAAAAAATATTCTGGTGGTCGATGATTCCCGTATTATGCGCAACATCGTTAAAAACACCTTTGCAACCCTTAATATCCCCTGCACCTTCTTCGAGGCCCCCAACGGTAAAGAGGCCCTTTCTATGCTGGAGCAACACCCTATCGATCTGGTACTCCTTGATTGGAACATGCCAGAACTTTCGGGAATCGACTTTCTAAAACGGGTACGGGCAATGCCGCAATACAGGGATCTCCCTATTGTTATGGTGACTAGTGAGGCAGCCCGCTATAATGTAATTGAAGCTCTCAAGCATGGAGCTACCGATTATATTGTAAAACCGGTAAACGAGCGGGTTTTTTATGAAAAGCTCTCGAAAATCATCCAGCTACAACCCTAGGGCATCGGGACATCGACGGCGAATAGCACATCGCAGGCCCGGCCTATTATACCTCATAAGGAAGGAATATTTATGGAAAAGTATATTAAACCGTTCGTAGATGCAAGTGTCGGTGTTTTTTCCAGTATGGTGGGGCTTTCGGTAACTGTGGGTCGTCCGTACCTTTGCGAAATAAACAGCCCCCATGAATGGGATATCTCGGGGGTTATTGGGCTTACCGGTCAGGCCCGGGGAGCGGTGGTCCTTTCCATGAAAAAGGATCTAGCCCTTTCTATAACCACTGCCCTCACAGAAAAGGCTCAGCAGGAAATCAACGAAGATGTGGTTGATGCGGTTGGAGAACTGATCAACATCATTGCGGGGAACGCAAAAAAGGGGCTTGAAAGCGACTTCAAACTGGTTATATCCCTACCGACCATTGTGGAAGGCCCCAAGCATCGCATTGCCTGGCCCCTCGAACAAACTCGCATCATCTGTATTCCCTTTACTACCGGGGATGGCAACGAATTTTGGCTTTCCGTAGCCCTGGAGAGCCAACAAGGAGCATAGTCATGGGATTAGCGTCCTTTTTTCGAAACCTCATTACCAGCGGGAAGAATTTTGAAGACAACGATCCAGAAAAAATGGAGATGACCATCCGTTACGTACTCCTGAATTCTATGATCTTTGTAGGTTGTATCCTCCTCGTACTCTTTGGCATCCAGAGTTTTCGTGCCCAGGTCTACCTCCAGGGGATTCTAGATTTTTCAATGGCAGCCATAACCCTTGTCGGCTTTGTGCTACTGCGGACCTCCGCTTCCTTTCTCTGGGCTTCGGGGCTGACGGTTATTTCATTTATGGGGCTCTGTGGTTTTTTGGTATATACCGGGGGCGTCCAAAACTCGGGAGTCCTATGGGCCTATGCCTTTCCCCTTCTTTCGATCTTTCTATTGGGCATCCGGTTTGGTAGTATTCTTACCTCCATCTTTGGCCTTTTTCTTGGGGCGGTGGTGTTGATCCCGGGCTTTAGCCCTCAAACCTATGAACGGGCCTTTGCGTTTCGAAGCATCGGGGTTTACCTCTTAGTTACCCTCTGTACGGTCGTATACGAAGTTACTAAGATGCACAAGGATAAGCGGCTTTTACAATTAACCGCAAGCCTTAGGGCCGAACGGGACCAGATCGCTGCCATGAAAGATAACTTACAGGAAGCCCTCTTTTTGCTTGATCCAGCGGGGATTATTCAGGATCAATATTCGCCTATCCTGGAAACCATGCTTGGAAAGACCAACCTGACCGGCACGGCTTTTCTCGATCTCCTTTCCGGTTCCCTTACCTCCAAAGAACGGGATTTACTGAAAGACTTCTTTACCATGGTAATCGAACAACGTTTTGATCCTGCCATGCTAGAAGAGATTAACCCCCTCAAGGAGTTCACCTACCTTGTGCCGGGAGTCAGCAAGGAAAAAACCCTTTCGGCAACCTGTTCCCGTTTACAACGGGAAGAAGGCAGGGTCTTCCTCCTCTGCACCCTTCGGGATTTAACCCGGGAGGTAGAACTACGAAAACAAATAGAAGAAGAAGAAAGAAAACGACAACAGGAAATGCGGGCCCTCTTCGAGGTTGTCCATGTGGAGCCCCGGATTTTTGAAGACTTCATTCAGGAGCTGGACTCTCAGTTTACCACTATCAATACAGCCCTCAAGGATACCAACCAGGATAATCAGAATATTCTGGTTACCATCTACCAATCGGTTCATGCGATAAAGGCAAATGCGGTTATTCTGGGCTTGTCAGATTTTTCTGAAAAGCTCCACCAGCTTGAAGGGGAAATTAAACGCATACAGGATAAAAGGCTCCCAGATTTTCAGGATATGTTACACCTGACGCTGGAAATTGAAAAAATATATCGGGAACGGGATACCTTCCAGGAGTTGCTTGAGCGGATTCGATCTTTCTCGAAAAGTTCGGGACAACTCCAGGAAGAACAGGTGCTCATCCAGACCCTGGAACGGACCATTGAACGGTTAAGCCGGGATCTGGGGAAACATGCGAACCTTTCTGTAAAAAAGCTTGATTCGGTAGCCCTCAGCCAACTTGATTTCCGGCTTCTCAAGGAAGTACTGGTACAATTAGTACGCAACGCCCTTGTCCACGGGATAGAATCCCCCGAAGAACGGCAGCAAAAGGGAAAACCGCCCGCCGGTACGATCTTCTTGCATCTTGAACAGCAAGGTTCTCATTGGTGCTGTATAGTGGGTGATGATGGAAAGGGCCTTTGCTTTGACCGCATCCGTGAAAGGGCCCAGCACCTCGGTATTTCACTCTCCCCCGAAAAGGAGCGGCAACAACTGTTACAGTGTATTTTTTCTCCTGGCTTTAGCACCCAGGATGATGCGGACCTCCATGGTGGCCGGGGAGTAGGGCTTTCTCTGGTTCGGGATCGGATACAAAAGGCCGGAGGAACTATCAAGGTTTCCACCGATGAAGGCAGGGGGTGCAAATTCTACCTCTACCTCCCCCTTCAGCAGAAGGATTCGATGGCTGCGGGATAAGAAAGCGGGATAAACCTCAGCAGGGGTATCGCAGTTCAAACTGACCAGCGGGGCTGATAAGGTCTAACCGAGCCGGTACGGTCCTAGCTCAGCTGGCCTGGCTTAACTCAGGCGGCACAGCCTTGCTCAGCCGGCCTGGTCTCGCCTGCACCCCCGCTAACACCTTACAAGGAGGCTCCTTCAAAGAGGCCGAGGGCGCCTTAATGAGCACATCAAGGCGTCCTTCCCGCTAACACCTTACAGGGAGGCTCCTTCAAAGAGGGGGCAAAAATTGCCCCCCCGTTGGGCAAAGATACCCCGAACAGTGCCACAGTGGCCATCCAACAGACGCTGCACAAAGTCTTCGTAGGGTTTCCGCAGCGGCCCATTCCAGGCAGTTTCTGCTATCGCAAGGAGCCGGGGATAGAGCATGTACTCAAAGCGACGGGAATCCTGCATATATTCGCTCCAGCAGTTTGCTTGAATACCAAGAAAGCCAGCGCCCGGATCGGTATTGAGATCGCTAACGGTTACCTCCCTTACGTCGGAGGATACAGCCCCTTCTGTACCCCTGCCCTGCAGAGTATCCCCCCCCTAAGGCCCCCTCACTATCGGCGGAACCGATACACAGTAAAAGGGGATCAAACTCATATACCCGCCGGAGGGTTGCGGCCTCTTGGACCCGATACGCCAGGCCAGGAGAAAGACGGCGGTCATCGGTTTGCACGAAATCAAGGTAGTAGGGGAAAAAGGGACTTAGAACAACCCTTCGGCCCCTGGCCAGGGCTCGCCGGCTCTGTTCGGGTAGCCAGGCACGCCAATGAACCACATTGGCATTGTTAGGAAGTTTTGAGTCAAGAACCTCATCCCAGCCGAATACTATTTTCCCCCTTTCCTGTAAATATTCCGAAAGCTGGGCAACAAACATCCCCTGTAGGTCTATCCATTCATCCATTCCCCGGGCCTTTTTTTCCGCAGCACAGCGGGAACAGCGCTCCCAGCGGGTAGTGGGACATTCGTCTCCCCCGATATGCACATAGGGCCCCGGGAAAAGTTCACATACCTCATCCCAGATAGCCCGGGCTACAGAAAGGCTCTCAGGGTTACCCATACAGAGCACATCTTCCGAAATTCCCCAGTCAGTGCGGACCTGGTAGGGGCCAGGAAGGCAGGCTAGCTCAGAATGGGATGCAAGGAGGGCCTGGGCATGACCGGGTAGATCAATCTCAGGAACCACCGTAATACCCCGATCTTCCGCATAGGCGATAAGTTCCCGGATTTCATGCTGCCGATAAAATCCATTTCGATAGGGATCTCCCCCTGAACGGACCGATCCTTTTTCTGTCAGTTCAGGGAAACGTACCAGTTCGATCCGCCACCCCTGATCATCCGTAAGGTGCCAATGGAAACGGTTGATCTTGTAGAGCCAGGCCATGCTGAGTATCTTTTTAAGGGTTTCCAGAGGTACAAAATGACGGGCAA
>Ga0208824_1003741_pt1 | contig 10272 bp, 9 predicted proteins | sample AD_JPNTR3_MetaG_FD_184447 | JGI IMG/M metagenome (GOLD analysis project Ga0208824, IMG submission 184447) | Active sludge microbial communities of municipal wastewater-treating anaerobic digesters from Japan - AD_JPNTR3_MetaG (SPAdes) (version 2) | ecosystem: Engineered > Bioreactor > Anaerobic >...
AAAAACAAATAGCTCCAGTACTATACTCCCTAAAATTGTCCCCAGAACTATCATCCTGGAATACTGGAACTGATTGAAGATATACATAAGCCCGAAAACCACTGCTATCGCATATATATCACACTTAACTATCTGACTCGCCAGCCTGGATGCCTTACCCACCTTCTGCAAAGAATACTTCCCTCCTAATATACCCACTCCAATCCATATCCCAGTAAAGGCAAATAAAGAACGCCACCACTGAAAATCTGCCAGTATCCTCCTCGTTCCCTCCTTAACCTTCGCCGCAACAAGAAAGGCTATGACCACGAGAATAATGTCTAAAATAAGGAAAACTATTGGTAAATTCTTATGTTTCATAATATTGAGTAGCCATATATTTTAATATACTCATTAAATTATTAAATATATTATAAAATAAATATTATTGATTAGGGATTAATATATAATTATTTATTATAATATATTAATTATATTCAATTATAAAGATAATTAAAATCTCTTTTTAATCTATTTGCTAATATACTGGCAATGATAACATTTCTTTTCTTCTTTTAAAGTATAAGCGCATCTCATTTAGAAACCATAATGCAACCAATACAATTAGAAAATCCATTGGAAGTCTGTACCGTTCTAAGGGCCATACTAAAAAAGTATGTAAAAGACTATGCAAGAACGGAATTATTGCAATAGTAAGCATTAATCTGTTTTTCTTTACAAAAGTATAAATAAATCCAAAAATATAGAATGGAAGGAAAATCCCGTAAAACAATAAACTATTTAAATTATGATTTAAAGACCATTTTACTGGTCTAAATCCGTATTGAATATATGTCACCTTAAAATATACCGGTTTCCAATAATGAATGAAAGCTTTCCAATATCTCTCATATTTACCATATAATCTTGGTTTTATATTATAATTATTCTTTAACAAATTTTCATTATCAACTTTATAATAATCAGTACTTGAAATAAAACCTTCCTCACTAATATGTAATCTTGTTAAATTATGACCCCAAAATTGAGATGTTATAGCTGTGGTCCTTGGTGTTAGAATAACAAGTTCCTGATGTTGTTTATAATTACGTATAGTCCATGGTACCATACTTACAATTAATATTAATGTCCATAAACTTGTCATCCTGATTTTTTCTCGTTTATCCTTAATAATCAATATAATAACAAGGATAATTACTGGAAAATACACAAAGAATCTCTCATCAGTATGAATAAGAATAGAAAACAAAATTGAAGAAAATATGATATTAATAAGTGGTTTATTACGTTTATAGGCATTTAATAAACTTAATATTATTAATGGAATTAAAAGCATTATTAATGGTTCTTTATATGTCTGATAACAATAGGTAATCATTCTAAAATTAAAAGTACTCCATAAAGCAATTATATACCCACATATATGATTTACCAACAATGTCCCTATTTTATATAATATAAATACTAAAAATGCTTGTATGAGACAATTAAATATAAGAACAGGCACAATGGGATTTCCAAATATGAGTTGTGCAGCTGCAACTAAAAGAGGAATCATTGGACCAACGATTATATACTCCGCACCGTCAATTGAAGGATAAAAATCACCTTTAGCAAAACATTCCCCAATCTTTAAATAATAAAGAGAATCAGACCATTTGGAAATTCCCTTGTTTTGATATTCATTAAATGTCAATAATAATCTTATTATAAAAGATAGTATAAATATAACAATAAGAATAGTTTTCCTATTATTATTAATAATACTTATTTTATTTTCAAGTACTTTCATATATTATATTATGATATTTTTATATGTTTATTGTCTAAATATTTTTTTCCCAATAAACCTATTATAAAAAAAATAAATGCTGATAGTAAAGAGATTATATGTATAGTAAAACCAGTTTCTAGTGCAATTTTTTTATCAATTCCTAATGCCATCATACCGATCATCCAAGAACCTTCTGATGTACCAAAACCACCAAAAGTTTTAATAGGTAATATTAAAATTGCAACTTGAATAGACATAATGAATATTAATTGTATTAAAGTTAAGGATAATTGAATTTTTTGTAAAATGATATGATAGAATAAGGCTAAAAATAATATGTATAATATCGTTATAATTACTAATAAAAGAATATTTATAAATGACAATTCATTATGTATTATATATTTTATATTATATATAATATTATATAGTTTTTCTTTTAATTTTATTATAATTTTAAATTTCTTAAATTTAACTTTATAACCTATATATATTAATAATATTATTAAAATGGATGAACCTAATACAATAAATAACTTTTTTGTATCAATAGATAAATTTATTAAATTATGGAATATTAGGAAAAATGAAATAAAGAAAGATATAATAATTATTATCATATTTACTATACGTGTTATTAAGAGAATAGAAAAAGATTTCGATTTAGGAACAAACTTTTCTAATAAAATAGGTAAAGATAATTCGCCCAAACTTGCGGGAATAATGCTAAGATAAAAGTTATGTATAAAATGGGCATTTAATATATAAATAAAAGGCACATATTTATATAAGAATATTGACATTGTACAACATCTAAGAACGTAAACAAAAAAATGAATTAATAAGCATAACAAAATGGTACTAAGCCCAATTGTTTGAATACTCTTTAAAACATTTTCTAAATTAATATTTAACAATATTAATATAATAAATAATATGGTAATAAATAAATAAATTACGTTTTTTTTATTCATATTTCTTTTATGATCTTAGCGGGAACTCCTCCAACAATAACATTAGATGGGATATCTTTAGTCACAACAGCTCCTGCACCAATAATGGAATTATCTCCAATATTTACATCTTTTAAGATAGTTACATTAGCACCAATCCAAACATTTTTTCCTATTATAACTTTTCCACCTTTTAAAGGTTGATCTTTTAAAAGCAAATTTCTATTCCCAAAACTATGATCTGATGTAATAATAGTAGTTCCTCTCCCAATACGGGTATACTCTCCTATTTCTAATCCTCCATAACCAGATAGATAAACAAATTCATTAAGTGTAACGCCCTTAGAAATTTTTATACGTTCTGGATACCATATGGTTACACCCTCCATAATCCTGCATATACTCATCTTTTTTATAAATGGATAGGTTACTAACCATCTAAAAATATTACCTAACGGCGGTGGAATATATTTAAAAATAAAATAAATATTAAAATATAAGGCAGTAGGTAAATAGGATATTATTTTTGAAATTTTCATTTATATTTATGATAATCCATATCCATCCAAATAGCAAAAAGAATGGATTGTATAGTAATCATTAATGTAAAAAGTAATATGGTAAGAGTAGTTTTAGGAACTTCACCTTCTCTGAAGTACATAATAAAAAAACGAATAGTAAAAGGTATTATTATAAATATAGTATTGAAGAAGGCAAAAATGTAAAATAAAATTAAGGGATGGAAATCTCGTATAACATATCTTTGCCATAGCCTTCTCAAAAATAATTTAATCTGTAATAAACCTGTATTCCAGATATATTTCATTAACTTTATCTTGCTTTTTTCATTACCATATACTGGTCTAACCTCACAATCTGCGACCTTGAAACCCCGGATATTAAGCATGCAAAGAATATCAGCATTATATCCATACCCTTTAACCATTTTTTCTATAGGAATCTGTCGTAGTACAGAATTTTTGATAGCTGTATATCCACATTGTGGGTCCATCATAAAGAAATAACCTGTAGCAAATTTAGTCATAAAAGTTAGAATTGTATTACCAATTAAACGATAGTGCGGCATAATTTCGTTGATATCATGATGAAGAAGACGATTTCCTTTTACATAATCAAATCCCTCCTCAATAATTTTATCAAGAAGATTGGGTAAATCATCTGGATCCATCTGATTGTCGCCAGCCATAACTACAGTAATATCATTATCAGATGCTTTGCTTGCCTTATAACCATCTATTAAAGATTGGCCTAATCCCATATTAACTTTATGATTAATTAATACTATTCTGCCATCATTCTGCTGCTCTGCTAAAATACGGGATAATGTGTCATCAGTACTTCCATCTTGAACAACATAAAGAGTATCAAGAAAATCGGGCATACCACGTAAGGTATCGGTAATTAATCCCCCTTCATTATAAGCTGGAATAACAACTGCTATTTTTTTATCTTTGTACACTTAAAAGCAGCCTTTATTCTGGTAATAATTTTTTGCCCATTCTACTGTTAATTCTAATCCGTCTCTAAAATTAGTAACAAAATTAATACCAATATCATTTATTATTTTACTATTATCTATGTCAAAAACTCTAATGTCTCCAGGCATCCAATCCTTAAAAATTAAAGGATGATCAGGACTATTTAATAAATCACATACCAGTTTATACAATTCATATATGGTTATCTTAATTCCTGAGGCACAGTTATAAACCTCTCCATTAGTATTAGTTTTCACAGCGGCAAGAAGATTTGCTTTTACTACATCTTTAACATAAGTAAAAGATCTTTGTTGTGTACCATCACCATATATAGTAATTGGTTTACCCTCCAATATTTTCCTTGTAAATATAGATACAACTCCTCCTACATCACTGGATTCTTGTCTTGGTCCATAAACATGAAAATATCGAAAAATAGTAACATCAAGACCATAAAGATCATGAAAAGCCCTTACATATTTTTCTCCCGCTAATTTACTTACACCATAGTATGAGGTTGGGTTAAGAGGATGATTTTCATCTTGTGGTTTATATTTAGCTTCTCCATAAACTGAGCCTGTAGATGCATGAACAAACTTTTTTATTTTGTATTTTATGGCTAATTCAAGTAGATTAAAAGTCCCCTTGGCGTTGATATCTAAATCCAAACGAGGATTATTCATACAAATTGTTTTCTTTGAAGCTGCTTGATGAAAAATCACATCAACTCCTGGTATCAATGACTCAAGTTTTTCTAAATCTAAAACATCACATTCTACTTCATGGAAGTTAGTATAATGCTTAAGGTGCTGTAAATTTTCATGTTTCCCGGCAAAATAATTATCAATACTGATAGTATCAACCCCATTAGTGACAAGTTCTTCTACTATGTGACTGCCAATAAATCCAGCTCCGCCTGTAACCAGCGCTCTTTGAAATGGAAATTCTCTAAAATCAATCATTTGTTACTCCTTTATCTTTGTTTAAAATGCAATAATCATATATTTGATATATAAAATGTTGACTTTTATATGTTTTGATGCATTCATAAAATAATAATAAAATAGAGAAAAATACCTCATTACTAAAACACTACAAATCTAAGGATCAAGTAAAAAAACTTCTTTTTAACTGTTTAATTATAATCAATTAAATTGAAATAAGAATATTTTCCCATAAACACAATATAAATAATCGTTGATAAAACTAAAAACTTCTGAATGGTCATATAACTTTTGCCAGAGCGGAACTAAGACACTATCCTCGGGACTGTATACTGGATAAGGAGAAATAAAGGGCTCATCATTCAAAACCGGTATCACCTTAGGATCTGGCTCGGGAAAATAACTTGCCGTCTGAGATTCCTCCAGTGCTTCCGAATGTGTCACCAGAGGAGCTTTCGCAAAATCCCGATTCTCCCTCCGAAACCGAAAGGCATAATATATCCCTCCAAAAACAAATAGCTCCAGTACTATACTCCCTAAAATCGTCCCCAGAACTATCATCCTGGAATACTGGAACTGATTGAAGATATACATCAGCCCAAAAACCACTGCTATAGCATATATATCACACTTAACTATCTGACTCGCCAGCTTGGATGCCTTTCCCACCTTCTGCAAAGAATACTTACCTCCTAATATACCCACTCCAATCCATATCCCCGTAAAGGCAAATAAAGAACGCCACCACTGAAAATCTGCCAGTATCCTCCTCGTTCCGTCCTTAACCTTTGCCGCAACAAGAAAGGCTATAAGCACGAGAATAATGTCTAAAAGAAGAAAAATATAAGGATAACGATTTTTTTCCATATTAAACATTTCATAAATTTATTAATATATATTTATAAAATAATATTATAATATATAATTAAAAAATTATATTTATATAAATCTATTATAAATATTCATATATTCTTTACCTATATTTTCAATATTAAAATATTCTTCAATCTTTTTTCTTCCATTTTCTCCCAATTGAATTCTTAATTCATAATTATCAATTAATTCAATTATGATTTTGCTAATTTGAATATCATTTTCTTTTTTTATCAAAAACCCATTTTCACCATTTTTAATAATTTCTTTTGATCCTCCTGAATCATAGGCAATTACAGGTTTTTTTAATGCAAGATATTCAAGAATAGCATTTGATATACCTTCTCCATAAGGAGAAAAAAGTACCCCTATATCACAAGCATTAACTAAAGCTTCTACTTCTGAAATTATGCCAGTAAAAATTATTAAGGGATTATTTTCAGCCTCTTTTTTAGCTAACTCAAAATATGAATTGTCATTACCAGGTCCACCAACACATAAAAAACTTATATCATTACGTTCCTGGCAAATAATATTAGCAATACGAATAAAACGGTTATAATCCTTATTCTGGGTAAAAGAGGCAACCATAACTACCGCAAAAGGAGTTTTAATACCATATTTCTCTCTAATTAGATTTTTATCAGGTAAATTTTCAAATCTTTTAAGGTCAATACCATTATAAATTACAATGCTTTTTCTCCGAGGTGGATTAAAAGATTCAATTCCAGCATAAGAATTTGATATAATTATATTGGAAAAAGCAAAGTTTATTTGATTCACAATTTTTTGGCTGAAAGCAATACTTTCTTTTGGTGGTGCTGAAGTAATTTGACTATTGATTAAAGGAATATGTAAAATTAAGGAACTTAATATTGCGATAAAAGAAGGCATACTTCCCCATGTATGTATTAAATCAGGTTTATATTTCCAACATATTGATAAAAAATAGAAAGGTAAGCGAGGGTCTTTTTTTATATATTTATTGCTCAATATATTATAATTTATACCCATATTATAAAGTTCTGTATAATTAATTTTATTTTGTCTTAGAATTAGTAAAATATCATAACTGGTATTTTCTTTTAGATATTTTAAAAGTTCTATTAGTCTCCGTTCTTTGCCGCCTACTAATAAAGTACCAATAAAAAATATTATTTTCATTTATAAAAGTTAATTATAATTAATAATAATAATTATAAACTGATGTTGAGATTACCAATATGAATAATATTCTTTCCTAAATTCGTATATTGCGTTTGCTTATGGGTGCCACCTTATCTCTCACAGATTGCACAGATAACACAGATTAATCTTATAATTAAAAAATATTTTCATCTTCAATGCAAATAATGGTTGTATTAAAATTTATAGCTTTGAAATTAATTGATAAGTTCAATTTATCTCTCACAGATAGCACAGATAACACAGATTAAACTTATAATTAAAAAATACTGACATTAATGTTATGAATATTTGAGTTGAATATTTATAATATTAAAGAGAATTATTAGTTTCAGTAGCTTAATTATACCTCTCACAGATTGCACAGATAACACAGATTTAAAATTATAATAAGATTATTAAAATTATACAAGTTAATTATAAATTGTTTCTTAAGGATGTATATTAATATTTCCATGGAAAAAAACTTTAAAAAATCAGAATTAGTTCTAAGAGTTTACACATTTAATATTCTAAAAATGATAATGGCTTATATAAATAACCCTTATTATAAATTATGTTTCTATTACAGGTAAAAATAATCAAATCCATCAAAATCATTATAAGTATTTTTTTAAGGTAGTTCAGAATTTAATACATTATGATGATCATAAATAGCACTATTTATTTTATTAGTTAATTTACATTATTTGATTCTAAAACTTCATCTGTGATATCTGTGCTATCTGTGAGAGATTTTATCTGCGAAATCTGCGTGAAACATTAAATTTCTTTAATGAAAGAAATCAATTGTACGAGTTAGTCCTTCCTTAAAATCTACCTTTACCTCATAGCCTAAGAGTTCTTTGGCTTTATCTATACTCGCCAGTGAATGTTTTACATCTCCAGGTCTCTCGGGAGCAAAACGAGGTTCAATATTCTTGCCTAAAATCTCATTTATCATTTTTACTAAATCCAGAAGGGTATAGGATTCGCCACAGGCTATATTTATCATTTCTCCTGGAGCTTTTTCAGAATTACAAGCTAATATATTAGCCAAAACCACATTTTCTACATAGGTAAAATCACGTGATTGAGAGCCATCACCATAAATTATGGGTTCTTTATCTTCACTCATAAGTTTTATAAACTTTGGGATTACTGCACTATATTGAGAAGTAGGATCCTGATTCGGTCCAAATACATTGAAATAACGAAGAGAAACAGTTTCTAAGCTATATAAATTATAATAAATCTGACAATATCTTTCCTGAGCATATTTAGTTAATGCATAAGGAGACATTGGATTAACTGGCATAGTTTCAATTTTAGGAAGTGTTTCACTATTGCCATAGATAGAAGAAGAAGAAGCACAGATTACTCTTTTTACCTCAAATTCTTTTGCCGCCTCCAGGATATTCAAGGTTCCCAGGATATTTACATCATTTGTAGTAATAGGGTCATTGATAGACCTTGGCACAGAAGGAAGAGCTCCTTGATGCAGGATATAGTCAACTCCCTTAACTGCAGCTCTCACAATATGAAAACTTCTTAAATCACCTTCTATAACAGTCAAATGAGGATTGTTTATTAAAGGAAGGATATTTTCTCGTTTGCCGGTAGCAAAATTGTCCAACACCCGAACTTCCTGATCCTGATTCAATAACTCTTTCACTATATTGGAACCGATAAACCCTGCTCCACCTGTAACTAAGTATCTCATATTTTATCCTCTCACGCAGATTACGCTGATTTAGCAGATTAGATAATTTATAATTATAATATTATTAATTATTTAACACCTTTAGTATTTATTTTATTATCTCGTTATTTAAATAAACCAGCTGGCTTAGTTAATTTTTAATAGATTCAATATATTAAAATTATAAGTTTAAACATATATCTGCGTTATCTGCGCTATCTAAGTACTATAATGTTTTCATCTCACGCAGATTATGCTGATTTCGCAGATTAAAGAATTTATAATTAGAATTATATACATAAACAAAATCCCGAAATATTTATCTTAGAATATTGTTACTAAAATCGATTATAAGACTTAAAGATTTTTAAAGATTTCACATAGTTAAATTAAATTATTAAACATAAAAAATATATCTGCCTTATCTGCGAAATCTGCGTGAGACATAACTATTTATTGAAGATCTGGATGATTAACATCATTTGCAACTCTTATTATATTGTCTTTTATTGAATCAGCATTGAAATTAATCAGAAAACCCAGAGGTTTTTTTGCTATTTTCAGATAAGTTATTAATTGCTTATAATGAACTGGTAATAAGGTATCAACAGATTTCAACTCAATGATGACTTGATCATTTATTAAAAAATCAAGTCTGTACTGAATTCCAAGGTTAACACCTTTGTATTGAACTTCTATAGGAACCTGATTCTCTACTTTGAGACCTCTATTATTTAATTCAATTAGAAGAGCTTGCTCATAAATATTTTCTAACAATCCTGGTCCTAATTCATTATAGACATCAAAAACCGATCCTCTTATTTGATAACTTATATCATTCAAATTCATTTTATCTCACTCAGATTACGCTGATTTCGCTGATTTATTATTTAAAATTAGAATAGGAAAAATCATTATTTTCTTTGCTCTTCTGTAATTAGCTACTCATTTATAAATATTGCTATAACTCTATGTTTTATAATTTTTAATAGCGCTGTACTTTAAACTCTTTTTATTACAAAACAATAATCTGCGTTATCTGCGAAATCTGCGTGAAACATAATTAAATTAAAGAAGTGAGTTGCTGCCAATCACGGACTTTATCCAGATATCCTGCTTGTATAGCTGATGCTAAAGATTGACAGGGTAGATTCTTCTTTATTATTTCTTCTCTGGTTAATTTCTTTATATCCAGATCGGGATATTCTTTAAGCATTTCTCGCATAACCTTTAAATATACATTAGGCCAGGTGCTCATTGGTTTCCCTTGAGAATGATATTCACTATTATATCTTTGAATATATTTTCTACAATCTTCTTTATATTCTTCACTTATCCCAATTCTTTTAGCAAAATTAAAAAT
>Ga0208824_1003743_pt1 | contig 10269 bp, 10 predicted proteins | sample AD_JPNTR3_MetaG_FD_184447 | JGI IMG/M metagenome (GOLD analysis project Ga0208824, IMG submission 184447) | Active sludge microbial communities of municipal wastewater-treating anaerobic digesters from Japan - AD_JPNTR3_MetaG (SPAdes) (version 2) | ecosystem: Engineered > Bioreactor > Anaerobic...
GCCCCACGTCCAACCTGCACTCAATTTTTAAAGTGCCTCAGAGCGCGGGGTATGGCCCCCTGCCTGTTTTTTGCCTCAAAAGATGCACTTTTGGGGTCTTGACAATTACCGGATTCTCGGAAAATAGGCAAGTCAGCGAAAAAGCGAAAAAGCGAAAAAGCGAAAAAGCGAGAAAGCGAATCAGCGAATCACTTACGTGCTCACGTGCCCACGTTCGCATCTGAGCACGTTCACACCTTTACACGTTTCCACGTTCACACGTTCGCACGTCATTTTTGTGCTTGCCCGGTGTGCGCCAGCACTGGCGTCTCCTCGAAAGGGCCACGGCGGTTTGTCCCGCTGACCCAGGGGGACTCCCGCACGAGGAAGCGCCAGGGCGCGGTGCGGGCGGCCTCGTCGCCCGTGACGCCGATGCGCGGTCCCTGCATCACGTCCTCTGCAGCGATGTCAGCGTCGGGCTCGATCCAGAGCGGCGCCCCCGGTGCGCACACATCCACCCCATCGAGGCTGCGATCAATGGCGAGCGCCTGACAGAGCCGCCCCGGCCCTCTGGCGAGATCGCGCAGGGCGACGGATGCGCCGCGCCGTTGCTGTTGGATCTCGATCCCCTCGATCGGCTCCAGGGCCCGGATGAGGACGGCGGCAGGGAAATTTTCTGCTTCGGTCACCAGGTTCAGGCAGGCGTACATGCCGTAGATGAGGTAGACATAGGCGCATCCTGGCGGCCCGAACATGGCGGCGTTGCGCTTCGTTTTGCCAAAGCGCGCATGGGAAGCCAGATCGTCCATGCCGATGTAGGCTTCGACTTCGACGATGCGTCCTGCAAGGCGTTGGCCCTCCCAATGTCGCACCAGGCGCTGTCCCAACAGCTCGCGCGCGACGAGCAGGGTGGGACGGGCAAAGAAGTCACGCGGCAGTGCTTGTGGCAAGGTGTTCTCGTTCCTCTCGTTGAGCGGTTTGCTACGGCAGCCTCATTCTGGGCGATGAGTTTGAAAACTTTCAGGTAAATTCTAACGTAAAGCCGCAAAAGTGCAATGCTGGCCCATGTCAGACAGAAGATTTGCGATGGCGGGCCTGCTGCAGGCTTTTTTTCAGAGGCCGCGGCCTCATTGACAAGGCGCGGGAATCTCACTAGAATGGGGTTTATGAAGGCAATGTCACAGAGAGGGGGTATCGAAGCCATGCAAAGGCCTGTGGAGGATCTCTTTTTTGAGCCCGAAACCGAAACTGAGAAAGACGTCACCCATCACCCCAGGACGATTCCCGAGACGCTATGGCCCTGGCAGCGTTTTCTGCTGGCGACGCTGCTGTTCCTGGACGTGACCGTCGTAGGGTTCTTGTTCCTGGTGATCCTGGGCCGATTTCAGTTCCGCTGAGGGGCCGGGATCAGCTCAACAGCGTTTTCACTACCCGCCGCAATTCCGCCACCAGAGGCGATTCCGGCTGGCTGAGCACGGAGGGTGAGCCGCGGCGCAGGACCAGGGCCTGGGTCTCGTCGTAGGGCAGGCGCGTGCAGATTGGCGCCGGCAGGGCGCGTTGCAGCGCCTCCAGCGGCGGATGAGCGCCGGGGCGAAGCGTGTTGAGCACGATCAACATGCGTTCGTGGACATTTTCCAGCAATTGCAGCGTGCGGATAGCGGTCTGGATGCTGGGCGGTTCGTCGCTGCTGACCATGACCAGGCGATGGGCGCGCTCAAGGGTGAGCTGCGCGGCCGCGTCCAGCGTTGGCGGCATGTCCACGACGATGAAGCGAGAGTTACGCTCCAGCAATTGGAACAGGGCGTCGAGCGATACGGCGTCCAGTCCTTCTCGTCGCAGCGGCAGTGGCGGCGAGGCCAGCAGTTTCAGCCCCGAATCGTGACGTTGCATCAAACTTTCGGTGGTAAGCCCCGGATTTTCGAGCAGAAAGCCCCAGTGTCGCACCGGTTTCAGCCCCAGGAACAGCGCAGCATGTCCCGAATTGGGGGAAAGATCCATGAGCAGGGTCTGCCCGACCTGCTGGAGCAAGAGCGCGAGGTTGACCGCCACGGTTGTTTTGCCCACGCCGCCGGCCAATCCCATCACCGCCACGATGAGCGCCCCGCCTTTGGAGGGCGTCTTTCCGAGCAGCTCGTTGATCTTTTCCAGCAGGACACTGGTCTCCACGGGTTTGATCAGGAACGTGTCGGCGCCGGCCTCTGCGGCGACGCGGCGATCTATGGGCTGTCCGCGTGCGGTCAGGACGATGGTGCGGATATGGGCGGTGGTAGGATTGCCGCGCAAACGCCGGATCACATCATAGCCGGTCATGTCCGGCATCATCACATCCACAATCGCCAGATCAGGCCGCTCCGAAAGTGCCAGAGCCAGGCCCGTTTGCCCATCGGCGCTGAGCAAGACTTCATGCTTGCCCCGTTCCTGCAGGATGATCTTCAGCAAGTCCAACATCTCGGCGCTGTCGTCAATCACCAAAATGCGTGCCATGGCGGTCTCCTTGCTGTGAAAATGGACGCGAAAGAGGGCTGTTAAAAGGACTGCAAGCCCAGGAAGCTGATCTGTGACTTATTGATCAACGCTGCGGCGCCCTGAAAGTTCAAATCGGGCTCGAAGGTGACGTGTGCGGTCACATCTACTACGGTCAGGAAGCGCTCGGTAGTGGAAGAGAGCAGCACGCGCGGGTCGAGTCGCCCTGGCAGGCGCAGAAAGCCCTGCAGGTCGAAGAAGGGCAGGGTGAGGAAAATGGGCACCAGCTGCAGGCCGAGGTAGCTGCCGTATTTCTGATCGCGCCTCAGTGTGTCGTTCAAGTCCATGGAAAGCACAAACGTCAGGGCGTCTTTGACGATGATGGCCACTGGATAGTTGCCGGTGATCTCGCCTGCCTGTCTGATGGAGGAAACGTAAGCGTTCTCGATCGCCAGATAGGAGGTCGTGTTATCGTAGATGGCGTCACCCAATGAACGCTGGCGGGCGTCGTAGGCGCCGGAAACACGATACCCATCCGCGAAGAAGTCGGCGACGATGGTACTGTGCTGTCTGCGTTCCATGGAGTCCTCCTCAGAAAATAGAATCTCGGAAAATAGAATCCGTGCCCAGGTGCCCACGTTCGCAAGTGCCCACGTTTGCACGCTCGCACGGTCACACGTTCACACGTTCACACGGATTACCTGCCGTCTGGTCAGGGCTTCCAGGTGAAGGTGCGCAAGGGACTACGTTGGCCAATGAGCGTATACACGGGCTCGGTTTCGGTGCCTCCTTGCTGGACGACGACGACGCGCCAGCTGAAGCGGCGCACGGCGAGCTCCGGCGCCGGGAAGAGGGTGGCGGGGAGACGCCAGATTGTATCGCGGGTGGTGTAGTAAAGCGTTTGCGGCTCGGAAGTCGAGGGCACATTTAATTCCACCCGATAGTATTCGTTGCTGCCGGCATCCAGCAGTCCCACCGAAGTCCATTGCAAGATGATGGCCGCCTCAGCGCCGGTGAATTCGGCGCCGTCTGGCGGATACAGCAACGTCGGCGCCCCATAGACCGGCCGGGGGGTTGGCGTCCCTCCCATCACGATCGCCGCCGTCCCTTCGGGCGTGGGGGTGTATTGCGGGATTTGCAGCACCTGCCCCGGCTGAATCATCGTGGACTCGTTCGACAGATTGTTCGCGGCCTGGATGGCGGCCACACTCACGCCGTATTGCTGGGCGATGGTGGAGAGCACGTCCCCGCTCTTAACGGTGTAGAGCACGTAGGGCGCCAGCGTGGGGGTGGGGAGTGCGGGATCGAGCGTTGGCGTGGGCCCAGGGGTGGGCGTAGGGGCGGGGATGTAGAGCGTTTGCCCGGCCGTGATATCGTCAGAGGTCAGCCCATTGAAGGTTTTGATCTCATCTACGGTGAGACCGAACTGTAACGCGATGGTCAGCAGCGCATCGCCCGACTGCACGATGTAGGCTTGCGGAGGAACTGGCGTGGGGGTGGATGTCGGTGTGGGGGTGAGCGTCGGGGTTGCGGTGGGCGTCGGGCTGAGAGTGGGCGTCGGCGTTTCCGTGATGGTGGGAGTGGCGGTGGGGGGTAGCGGCGGTTCGGTCGTCAGTTTCTGGCTGAGGAAGACGCCGATGCCGATAATTGCCACGGCAACGCCTGCCAGGACGAGAATTTGCAGCAGCGAGAGGCGTTTCCGGCCACGCGCGGCCGCTTCCGGCGCAACGGGCGCCCTCGGCTCCTCGAGGGAGGCGCCGCACATCAAGCATACCGTCGCCCCGTCGGCCACCCTGGCGTTGCACGCCGGGCAGTAACGCGGGGGACGATCGGGCAAAGCCCTCAGGTCTTCGTCAGCAGACAAGTTCTCCATAGATAAAATGATAGCACGGTTAGAAGAAAGGGCAAGAGAATGGGCAAGAGAATGGGCAAAGAGAATGGGGACAGCAAAAGCGCGACTCCTTGTTTGTTATTGAATTGCTGTTATAATTTTTATACGGCAATGCGCTGCAAGCACGCACGTTGCCGGGATGTTGAGGATAGTGTTCAAAGTTTAAGGAGGAACCGATGAAACGCTGGATGATGGTTTTGATGGCCGTGGTGTTGTTATTGGCCCCGGCATGTGGAGGGGGCGGGAAAGAGAAGGAAACCCCGGTCGCTGCAACCACGGAAGGTGAGACTCCGGTGCTCACAAAGGAAGCGCCTACCAAGGAAAGCGGCGGTGGGACGCAGCAGCAGACCCCCGAGCCGACGCAGGAAAACGACGACAATGCCGTCCCTACAGTCTCCCCTGACGCCTTGAAGAACCTGGATAGTTATCGCACCAAGACGATCATGCGCTCCGAATTTGAGGATGGGACGACAGAGGAAGTTTCGCTGTTGCAGGAGTGTATCCGCGAACCCTTCGCTACCCGCACCGTGATGGCCACGGTAGGGGCCACGGAGGACGCCACGGGACAGATAGAAATGATTCAGGTGGGGACGACCCAATGGATCAATTTCGGCGGCCAGTGGATGCAGACCGAGACGACCGATGACATCAGTACCTTTGAGGATAACCTGATCACTTTCGAGGACGTCACGAGCGGCGTGACGGGAGATGAGTACAAGTACCTCGGCCGTGAAACTGTTAATGGCCTCAGCACCAAGCACTATCGGCTTGACTTCTCGAATGTGCAAGCCGCTGCCATGTTCGGGACTAACGTCACGGAAGCCAGCACCGAGGTGTGGATCGCAAACGAGTCCAAATTCCCGCCGTTCATGGTGCGTATGATTGTTACCTACAAGGGCGACGTGGAGACGGATCGTCCGGGCACGGCGACGATCACGCAGGATGTCTACGACGTGAACAAGCGCTTCACCATCGAGCCGCCGGAGGAAGCTTTGGCCGGCGGATTGCCCGAGGACGTGCCGATGTATCCCGGCGGCACGGAGCTCACGACGATGAGCGGCATGGTCAGCTTCAAGACGGTGGATGATTCCGCGACCGTCACCGCTTTCTATGAAAAAGCGCTCTCGGATAATGGCTGGGGGAAAGACCCTGAGGGCTTCGTTCCTACCTGGACCAAGGAAGGCCGCACTCTGGAGCTCTACGTCTCTGACGAGGAGACGGGCGGGGCGAGTGTGGTGATCATGATCCAGGCCGAGGAATAATCCTCGCCTGAAATTGGAACGCGGGCCAGGATCCTCTGGCCCGCGTTTTGTTAACGAGCGCGGCGTGCGAACCATGGACGAGGGGACGCTGAAAGTTCTGGCGGACGCGGCAGGTCTCGAGCTGGTGGGAGTGGCTCCTGCCGGCCCGGCGCGGACGTGGGAAGCGTATCGCGCCTGGCTCGCGCAGGGCTACGCGGGGGCGATGACATATCTGGCGCGCCCGGATGCCGTCGCGCGGCGTGCGGACCCGCGGCGGATCATGCCGGCCGCGAAGTCGGTGATCGTCGCGGCGGCGGCCTATCCCGGCGCCGCCGCTCCGCTCCTGCCGCCCCTTCACGGTCGGGTGGCGCGCTATGCCTGGGGGGAGGACTATCATCGCTGGCTGCTGCGACGCCTCACAGCGTTGGTGCAGTCGCTGACGACGGCCCTGGGCCCCCTGGAAGCGCGCTGCTATGTGGACACCGGTCCCCTCCTCGAACGCGAGTGGGCGATGTCGGCCGGGCTGGGCTGGCAGGGGAAGAACACCTGCCTGCTGCATCCGCGCCTGGGGTCGTACTTCTTCCTCGGCGTGATCCTCGTGGACCGTGATTTGCCGCCGACGCCGGCGCCGAATTTTCCCACCTGTGGGAGCTGCACCCGCTGCCTGGAAGCCTGTCCGACGGGAGCGCTGGTCGCCCCCGGCGTGCTGGACGCGCGCCTTTGCCTCAGCTATCTCACCATCGAGCATCGCGGCGCGATTTCCGAAGCTCTCCGTCCGCTGTTGGGGGAGCGCGTCTTTGGCTGCGACCTCTGCCAGGAAGTATGCCCGTGGAATCGGCGGCGGGAGGCTGTCGCGCCGGCGCTGTCGGAAGCGTCAGCGCGGCACGCCACACTGGCCCTTCCAGAGCTGTTGAGGGAGGAGCCGGAGATGTTTCGCGCCCGCTTTCGCTCTACGCCGCTGTGGCGGGCGACGCCTGAAGGCCTGGCGCGCAATGCCGCGGTCGTGCTGGGGAATCTGGGCGACCCGGCGGCGGTGCCGGCGTTAGAGCAGGCCGCGACGTGTCACTGCAGCCCGCTGGTACGGGAACATGCCGCCTGGGCGCTGGCGCGCTGTCGGCGTTGAGGGCCTGGCCACGGAGACCAGGGGCAAACACCCCTGGTCTCCGTGGTTTTCCTGTGAGGTCAGGGGATCAACCCCAGCTGCCGGCCGACTGTCTCCATGATCTGCAACACCCGTTCCAGCTGCTCGTCGGTGTGGGTGGCGATGTAGCTCGTGCGGAGCAGCGTCATTTGTGGCGGCACTGCGGGCTCCAGCACGGGGTTGGTGTAGACGCCGGCCTCAAAGAGGGCCTTCCACGCTTGCAGCGTCTTCGTCTGCTCGCGGATGAGGATGGGGATGATGGGGGTTTCGGAATTGCCGATGTCAAAGCCGAGCTCCCGATACCGCCGGCGCATGTAGGCGCCAATCTCATTGAGGCGCGCGATGCGCTCCGGCTCCTCTTCCATCACTTCCAGCGCGGCGAGCGCTGCGGCGGCGTTGGCCGGCGGGATGCTCGCGCTGAAGATCAGGGAGCGCGCTGTGTGCTGGATGTAGTCAATCACGTCCGCGCTGCCGGCGATGAAGCCTCCCAGGGAGGCGAAGGACTTGCTGAACGTGCCCATGATGAGGTCCACGTCATCGGTGAGGCCGAAGTGGGCCGCCGTGCCCTTCCCCCCGCCGAGAACGCCGATGGAGTGCGCATCATCTACCATGAGGCGTGCGCCGTATTTCTGGCACAGTGCCACGATCTTCGGCAGCGGCGCGATGTCGCCCCCCATGCTGAAGACGCCATCCACTACGACCAGGCGCCCCGCGCTGTCCGGCACCGTAGCGAGCGCCCGCTCCAGCGAGTCCATGTCGTTGTGCAGGAAGCGCTGATTCTTGCCATAGGAGAGCTTGCACCCGTCCAGGATGCTGGCGTGATCGTCTTTATCGGTGATGACGACGTCGTCGCGCCCGATGAGCGCCGAGATGGTGCCGAGGTTGGTCTGATAGCCGGTGCTGAAGACGAGCGCGGCTTCTTTTCCCACGAAATGGGCGAGCCGCCGCTCCAATTCCAGGTGCAGTTCCAGCGTGCCGTTGAGAAAACGGGAGCCGCTACAGCTGGGGCCAAAGGTCTCCAGGGCTGCGATGGCGGCCTGCCGCACTTTGGGATGCATGGTGAGCCCCAAATAGTTATTCGAGCCGATCATGATCAGGTGTCGGCCGTCAATGACAGATTCCGTACCTTCATTGTTGGTGATGGGGCGGAAGTAGGGGTAAAGCCCGGCCTCGCGCGCCGCTTTCGCCTCCGCAAATCCGCCTTTGCATTTCTCGAACAGGTCCATGCTCTTGTGCCCCTCTCTTGGTGGATAAAGAATGGATAAGACAACAGACTTCATTTTAAGGTCGTTAGGAAGAGTGTCAAGCGTTACGACCCTCAGAAAAAGGCTCACGGATGAACGTGGATGTCATGGCTCAGAAATTGAACGACCAAACCTGACTGGCCTCCTTCGAAAATAGAGGTCAGCGGGTCAGCAGTCAGCGAATCAGCGAAAAAGCGAATAAGCGAAAAAAATCACTTGCGTGACAAAGGTACTGCCACTGACTGAAAAACGGAAAATTTCCTGGCGACCCTTGAAGATTGAGTATCAACTTTTACCCCCTATCCCCTGGCCCCTTTCCCCCGCGCCGCGCGGGGGAAAGGGGAACTTTTTTTTGTGGGGCTTTGCAGGCGGGCTACGCCCGCCTGCAAAGCCCCAATTTTTTTTCTCCCCCTCCCCAACGGCGTCTGCGCCGTTGGGGAGGGGGCAGGGGGTGGGGCAAAAGCTACAGGCCACAAAGGTGCATCCATCGCCGGCTAGCCACCTGGCGCCAGGCTGAACAGCCACCGCACATTTTCATTTTTGGATAGTGTGCGCCAGCACATGGCGTCTCCTTCGAAAATGGAGAGCAGTGAGTCAGCTGTCAGCGAATCAGCGAAAAAGCGAATCTGTGAACCTCAGCTGCCCCGGAATGAATTCCTGATCTGACAGGTCCCCAACAACGCGCTTCAGCGCGGTTGGCTCGTGTCAGGCTGGGGATTCCATCCCCAGCCGAACCAGCGAGTCGCCGCAGCCTCTCACATTTTCATCCCTGGATGATGTGCGCCAGCACATGGCGCCTTCCTTGCAGTTGACAGGCGCCTGCTTTTCAGGTACGATACGCGCATGGCCAAGGGGAAAGTGGGATTGGGCCGGCGCGGGGAAGCGCTGGCTGCCGCACAGTTGGCGGCGCGGGGCTACACTCTGGTGGCGCACAACTGGTATTGCCCGGCGGGCGAGGCGGATTTGATCGCGACGCGGCAAGGAGACTGGTACTTCATCGAGGTGCGCACGCGGCGCGGCGGGGCCCCCGGTGCGCCAGAGGACTCCATCACGCCGCGCAAACGCGAACGGATGGCGCAGGTCGCCAGGTACTATTTGAGCGCCCAACTGCCGGACGCCGATCCCGCCTGGCATCTGGGATTGGTCGCCGTGGAGCTGGATCGCGCCGGACGTCTGATCCGCATGACGCTGTACCTGGATCTGGAAGGCGAGGTGGAGGAGTTGCTCGATGGCGGAGCATGAACTGCAACCGGGGCCGGAAGCGCCGGGCATCCCGCTGGTCGTCATCGTCGGGCCGACGGCGGTGGGCAAGACGGCGTTGGCGGTAGCGTTGGCCGCTGCCTTTGATGTCGAGGCGGTCTCCGCCGATTCGCGGCAGTTCTATCGCGGGATGGACATCGGCACGGCAAAGCCGACGGCGGCGGAACGCGCTGTGCTGCGCCATCACCTGATTGACATCGCCGACCCTGATGCGACGGTGGGACTGGCGCAGTTTTTGCGGCTGGCCCGGGCCGCGATTGCCGACATCCAGGCGCGGGGAAAACTGCCCCTGCTGGTCGGCGGCACCGGGCAATATGTCCGTGCGCTGTTGCAGGGCTGGCACATGCCGGAGGTGCCTCCCGATCCGGCATTGCGTGCCGGGTTGGAGCAGCGGGCGCGGCAGGATCCGGCGGGGCTGTGGGCGCAGCTCCTCGCGCTCGACCCCGCCGCGGCGAACTTCGTGGACCCGCGCAATGTGCGGCGGGTGGTACGGGCGTTGGAGGTGTGTCTCAAGACGGGGGCGCCCTTTTCGGCGCAACGTCAGCGAATCCTTCCGCCGTATCATGTCCTGCAATTGGGGCTGACCCTGGAGCGGGCGGCGTTATACGCGCGAGCGGATGTGCGGGTCGAAGCGATGATGGCGGCGGGCCTGCCGGATGAGGTCGCGCGGTTGCTGGCGGCGGGCTACGGGTGGGACTTGCCGGCGCTCTCCGGGTTAGGCTACAGCCAGTTCAAGCCCTATTTCGCGGGGCAGGCAACGTTGGCCGAAGTCACGGCGCGGATTCAGCTGGACACTCACGATTTCATCCGTCGGCAATACGCCTGGTTCAGCCTCAACGACCCGGCGATCACCTGGCTGCCCCCCGGAGCCGTGCAGGAAGCGCAGCGCCAGATTACCGATTGGTTGGGGCAGTTCGGGAAAATCGGCTTCCAAAAGTGAACCGCGTCGCCCCGTGGCGAGTATTCCCTTTGTCAATTGAAAAATAAAAAGCTTGACTGGAAAGCCATCTCATGGTAAACTCTTGAGAACCTATCGGGGATTAAAAACTG
>Ga0208824_1003745_pt1 | contig 10267 bp, 12 predicted proteins | sample AD_JPNTR3_MetaG_FD_184447 | JGI IMG/M metagenome (GOLD analysis project Ga0208824, IMG submission 184447) | Active sludge microbial communities of municipal wastewater-treating anaerobic digesters from Japan - AD_JPNTR3_MetaG (SPAdes) (version 2) | ecosystem: Engineered > Bioreactor > Anaerobic...
TGCGTCGCTTTCCTGCTTCTGCAGAATATCATCATATCGTCTGCATAACGCACAGAACGGTGCCCCCGCCGTTCTAACTCATGGTCGCATTCGTTCAGCATAATATTTCCTAGAAGCGGGCTCAGTGGCCCTCCCTGTGGCACTCCATCCGGGCTCTCCTCAAAAGCCTCGTCATCCATCACTCCTGCTCTTAGGAATTTATGGATGAGGGAAACCACTCGTCCATCCTCTATCGTCTCCGATAGTATCTGGACAAGCTTGCTTTGATTCACCGTGTCAAAGTACTTCTCCAGGTCCATATCAACTACGTATTTGTAGCCGTCTGCAATGTTCCTTTGGCATTGTCTCAGTGCGTCATGAGCACTACGCCCGGGCCGGAATCCATAGCTGTTTTCTTGGAATTGCTCCTCATAGATAGGACTTAGTACCTGGCTGACCGCCTGTTGTATCATGCGGTCTACGACTGTTGGTATTCCAAGTTTGCGGGTTTTGCCGTTTTCTTTGGGTATTTCTACCCGCCTTGCCGGTTGAGGGCGATAGTTCCCGTTTCTGAGGGATTCCAGCATTTCGTCCCGGTGTTCCCCCATCCACGGCCCTAATTCATCCACCGTCATCCGGTCAATACCGCCCGCTCCATTGTTCCTTTTGACTTGCCTGTAAACCCGATTCATGTTCTTCGGGCTTAAGATTTCCTCCAACAGCACTCCTTCTTGCTCACTTGTGGCGGTGGTATCCGTTTCGGCCATCCTTGGTGACATGTACACTCCTCGATATCTTTCCTCTTCCGGAGTATCGTTCTCGAGATAGTCCCACAAAGTGAGTTGTCTGTGCTTTAATTCATCACTTTTGGTAGCCTTCATTGACCTCCACCTCATCCGGTTCAGCCCTTCCCATCCGCCTTCCGGCTTCCGTTACTATGGCTTCAGCTGACTTCTCACGATAAATCTTGTTTCAACGGGGCTTCATACTCCGCTTCCGCCCGTCCGTGAGACCTCCCGGGGTAATGCCGTTTTTCTGATTGTCAAAAGGCACTCTGAGCTGACATTAGCATTGTTTGCGAGCAGGTTCCTAGGATGCGGAGCCTGGCAGGACACCTTCAGCTTCGCGCTTCTCGACACCTGTCGAAGCGTTCCGCCAAACATATGGATACCACTATGCTCGTGCAGGATATTCCAGGTCATGAGGCGAAGATTAGATTTCAAATGCAAAGGAATTTGTCGGGGGGGGCAAAGCCGGTGTTCGGATATACCAAGCCTTACAGTCTTGACCTCACCGTCAGACAAAATATTCACTATAAAGCTCACTATTGCGGCCTATGCTTCGCCCTTTCAAAGTACTACGGACTGCCCTTTAGGGCATGCACTAACTTCGACTCCGCATTGCTAACGTTGATTATATCCGCTCAATGGCCAGAGCCGCCATTATTTCGAGAAGTCTTCTGCCCCATAGGTTCTCACAAGAAGTACTACGTCATTGACAGTGATGAGCTCTTCATGAAACTGGGTTCCGCTTTCACAGTTGTCATGATGGATTTGAAAACCCAAGACTCCCTGGAAGACGGTGTCCGCATGGCCAGGATTCCCCGATTCATCTGTGGACAAGCCTTTGCCCGCGCCAGGAGTACCCTACACGAAAACCTATTTGACACATCCTCACTCATTAACATCCAGGAATACCAGAAGGAACTGGAATCTGCCGCTGTCGGGAGCAAGTCCCGCGTCTCTTTTGATGAACTGGCTGCGCCAACGGGACAAGGCCTTGCTAAGGTCTTTGAATATACTGCCACCCTATGCGGACTTCCGGGCAACGCCAAACCCCTCCGACAAATAGGCAATGCAGTAGGGAAAATGATCTATGCTACAGATTGCCTTGAAGACCTAAAGAAGGACATCTCGAAACACCGTTTCAATGCGCTTGAGACTTGCTCCATGGTGATTCCGAACCCGCCGACTATAACAGCTCAAGCATTCGAAGGGCTGAAGTACCTATCAAACCGGTGCCAGGCTGAAATCGCCTACGCCTTAAAACAACTGGAGCTCCTCCGCTACCGTCCGATAATTGAAAATATCCTCTTAACATCCTTAGGGCTTTATTTATCTAAATTCCTGACTTCCCAGTCGGCTGAGGCATCAACATCAAATCATGATAGGACCGGTGATATCCATGAGAATCGAGCCTCTTGAAATAGTGCTGTATAGTGACGAGCTTGAAGGCGCCTTAAAGAACATTGATATGCCACAGAACATCAGGGTGCGCACAGCCCGTTTCGAACCGGGAGAACTCGTAGTTGACGTATCGCTTTTCGGACCTGTACCGCTCTACCCTACATTTCGAGTATCTGTAGTTCAAGCTAAAGGCAGAACCATCTCACTTAAGGTGACTGCCCCCCTTGCGTCCCATCTGATTAATACCCTTATGTCAAAAATGGGATCTCACCTTCCACCCGGCGTAAGCTACCTGGGCAACGGAATAATAAGCCTTGACGTCCCGGAGTTTTCAAACGGGGCTATCAGTTCAATTGATATAGAAGGTATTCGATTCCAGGATGACTATGCGGTAATGGCTATAAAGGCGATAGATCTGAATATCTTGGCCATGTCCGATACAGGAGCGGTCAACCGGATGAAATCAGTTTAAGAAGTCTCAGGCCGATATGGTAGGCAGGACGGTTCACCACATATATCATTACGCCATATCCCATTCCGACTGTGGGCACTATCAGCCGGCTCCACTTGACAGCCAGAGCGCTTAGGCCATCTCGTGACATACCCGCCCACATCCGGAAGTTCCGGAGAGCGCTATAGTTCGCTGACGCCATTAGCTTTACGACATCCCCTACCGTAACATTCATTAGTAGGCCTATTGCCCACACATTTGCAGTAAATGTTACGGCATAGGTAAAGAGAAACACGATCCACCACGTTCGACGGTTCATGCCCTCCAGTGCCGCTCCCGGCCTGTTAGGCTTCTCACAGTCACCGCGCATAGGCAACATCAACGCGACCGGTGTAACCAGGAAAAGGCACGTGGCCAACTTCGCCGGCCCAAAAGTCATACCCACTATCAAGTTGAGGCATAGAGCCACACCTAAGGCCCAACGCATTCCGTGCATAGTTCCGATAATTGCGATAAAGCTGGCGCTCATGTAGTTAAAATACGCCCCGATGCCGGGCATCGGCGTAAACACCCACCAGACTATAGCACATAGGGCTAGAGCGATAGCTGATTCGGTCAGAGGCTTTGCCCTATATCCAGCCTTCATTATCTCGGTGAGGCCTCCAAAACCACGATTCAAACATCTCCATGCCAACAGATTCAAGCGCCTGTTTCTCGAGGCTTGTAGGAAACACTGACAACGCATTAAGCGCTTCGGACCTGAACTTACCCAAGATGCTGTCAAGCCACAATCGTACCTGACCTTCTTTCATAAGCCTGGTTAGCTCGATCTCAGCGAGCTTCTTCCCTTCCCCGCCTTTTTGAGCCAGTTGGCACAGGTTCTCAAAGCGTTCCTTGCCAAGATACATCGCCAGACCGACTATTGGGAGCCCTACCCGCCGTCCTACAAGATCACTTAGCGAATCGCCTTTTACGTCCGAATCGAACCCGGATAGGTTATTAATATCATTTGCTGTCTGGAAGATAATCCCGATTAACCTTCCGTATTTCGCAAGCGCGTTGACTTCAAACACATTGCCCCCGCCAAGCACTGCACCTATAGCCAATGACTGCTCTATGAGCGAAGCGGTTTTGCCTATGAGGACCCTCTCAACCCGATCCAAAGTGGGAATACCTTCGCACTCCACAAGTTCCAGCAATTCGCCGCTGCACATGTCATAATGCGCGGCTGTAAAGCGGCGCCTCACCTCTCGCCAAACCTCAAGAGGCACATATTCTTCCAAGTCATTTATCACAAGATATGCCCGGGCAACAAGAAAATCGCCCATGATGACGGCTTTTTCGGTTCCGTAAACATGGTGAAACGAAGATTCCCCACGCCGTAAGGTGTCTCCGTCAATTAAGTCATCATGGATCAAAGAGGCTTTATGGAGGAGTTCCAAGGCAACAGCAGCAGATATCAAGGCTTTCTCCGCCCCTCCGCCGCACATCGTGTGTGCAATATGCGCCAGGCACGGTCGAAACCTCATTCCGCTGCCGACTGCAGTTAAGTACATTTTTTCAAACTCGGGCTCCAGGTCCGGACACTTTATAAGCTGCTGCTCAACTTCGTGTACGACACCGGAAAGGCACTCCTCATAGAGCGTGCGGGTATCCATTACACTACCTCTACATCCTTCATAGTCTCACGCTTCTCCTCAACTTCCGTGTTGGAAAGCCTTCCTGTCTGGGTCACCTGTAACGATTTTGACAGGCCGGTGGCAGGGTCGGAAATGGTAGCGTGCATTATCATGTTGGAGTCATACTCATAGACAACATCAATCGGATAACCGCGAGGCTTAGGCCCATCCAGGTTAATCACTGCCTTACCTATCTCAGTGCAGTTGGCAGGATCCCTATCCTCGCCTTGCAGGACCACCATCTCCACTATACTCTGGCCATCATCATCCACATAGCAAGTCCTTTTCCGTGACACAGGAATTGGGGTATTCTTGGGGATTATTATCTCATTTATGTCCTCACGGGTCTTAGAATCCACTAAAAGTATGCCATAGCTGTGACTTGTCACATCCTCAATCTTCGTGTCGCGGAGTCTTCGCCCTGTCTCAGTTAGAATAACCTCCGGGTCCCCCCTCCCGGCCAGTATTATCCCTGCATAAATTGCAGCCCCATGGGCTATTGCTTCATCAGGGTTAATACTTAGCGTAGGGTCTTTCCCTGAGATCCCGGTAATCAGTTGATGCACGGCGGGCATTCTCGTCATGCCCCCTACCAGCAGCACCTGGTCTATATCCTTCCATGTAAGCTCCGCTGACTGTAGGACTGACTCAAGCAAAAGCTCGGATCTGCTCAAAAGATCAGCGGTCATCTCCTCAAATTGCCCCCTGGAAAGCTCCACTGTATGACGTTTCCCCTCTGCGCTGATGGTTATCTTCGCAGATTCCCGAGTGGACAGGGTCTTCTTGGCAGCCTCCGCCCTCTGACGCAGATCCTGTAATGCCTCTAGATCTTCCAGGAGATCCAAGCCATGCTCACGCTCAAATTCCTGAGCGCAGTGCATGATGATACGATCATCAAAATCCTTCCCGCCTAACTGGTGATCACCGTCTGTAGCAACTACCCTGACTTTTCCCTCTTGAACTTCGATAACAGTTACATCAAAGGTTCCTCCGCCGAGGTCATAGACGATAATGCGCCGGTTTGTATCAGGGTTACTCATGCCGTAGGCAAGTGCAGCTGCTGTCGGTTCATTTATGATCGCAAGGACATTGAGGCCTGCGATTTTGCCCGCATCTATCGTAGCCTGCCGCCTGGCATCATCAAAATACGCAGGGACTGTTATTACTGCGCCGGGAAGCTCTGTCCCAAGTAAAGTCTCTGCATCTTTCACCAGTTTCTTGATGATCATCGCTGAGAGGTCTTCAGGATGAAACCTGCGCTCGCCGTGGATAAATACGTAATCAGGGCTTCCCATTTGCCTCTTTATGAATTCAACTACATTCTCGGGATCAGCCACAGCGCTGTTCTTTGCCACTGTACCGACGGTGACTTCGTTTTCCGCATCCAGCATAATCACAGACGGGGTGATCCGCTCTCCTTCGCCGTTAGGGACTATCTCAGGCTTGCCATAATCATTCAGTACAGCAAGGCATGAAAACGTAGTCCCAAGATCTATGCCTACTGCTTTCATCCGGTGTCACACCTCCACCCGAATAACCTCTCATAAGGCCTTGTTTGCTCTTGCTATCAGTTCCAGCATTCGTTCCGCTTCCTGTCTCTTTTCAAGATCGGGATGATTGATTCTTGCCCGGTAAGTATTGTACTTCTCCATTAACATCAGCTTCTTCCGTTCATTGCTTGCGGACGCCGGAATTCCAAGTTGGCTCCATATTGCGCTGTCCATCTTTTGCTGCGACTTAGGACGAGGAGACGCCTCAGGTTTTCTCGGACTCGAGCGAGTTTGCTCCTTCGAGGAACGCTGCCTACCGGAGACAGGAAGAGCGAATGTCAGCACTTTCTCCTTCCGTTCAAGAAGCTGTTGTCCGAGATAGACTCCTACATTGCAGTAACCATTGGGAACCCGGGAAGAATCGAGCTTAAACGCTTCATAAGGCATAAACATGGTAAAATCATCATTCTGACTGTTTACATACGGGGGAATAAAGTCCTCAGCGACACATGCAAAACCCTTGGCGTCCGTGTAATCATATAGCGCCCCTCGTATAGGCGCACCATTGGCATAATAGAACCAATAGATAATAGTTACCTTAGTGCCGGCAACAGAGGGTTGGTAGTTCATTATGCTCACCGAGCAATGAATCGCGAGGCCTCGCTTACCGCCGACCAAGGCATTATCTTCGCCCCAGGCTCCATGTATTTTCGCGGTTGTCATCCAGCGCTCTCCCACTTTTCTATTAGTCCACTGACATACTGTCCATTAGTCGCTTCTTTTCTGTCACTTCAGAATCGGTCAGCCTGCCCCTTTGCGATATATGCAGTTCAGCGCGCCTCCCGGTTTTCTTGTCTTCTATATAGGCGTGTACCATCATGTTAGCATCGTACTCATAAGTCACTTGTACAGGATAGTTCTTAGGCTTCGGCTTCTCAAACTCAAGCACTGTTTGACCTATAGTGACGCAGTTCTCCGGATCCCTGTCCTCGCCCTGAAGAACTACAAAGTCCACGCGCTCCTGGTTGTGGGATATGGTGACAAAGTTGTCAACTACCCTGGTGGGAATAGGGGTGTTCTTAGCAATCATGATTTGGTTGTACAGCTCGTGTGTAATCGGCTCAGCCAGAATAATGCCGAATGAGTGTGATGTCACATCTCGGATTTCGGTATTCGCAAGCCTTCGCCCTTCCGCAGTCTGAAGAATACGGGTGTCCCCTTTCTGCGCCATGATGATTCCTGCCTGAATAGCAGCGCCGATAGCGACAGCCTCATCAGGGTTTATCGCCTGACTCGGTGTTTTCCCTGACATAGAGCTCAGCGTATCGTATACCATAGGCATCCTTGTGGAGCCTCCCACTAAAAGGATGGTATCTATATCAGACCATGAAATCTTCGCGCTTGCCATGACTGATTCAACCAGGAGCTGAGTCCGCTGAAGCAGATGTCCGCACATCTCTTCGAACCGGTCTCGTGTCAGCTCGCAAGTCAAACGCTTACCTTCGGCGCTTATGCTGATCTTGGCAGATGTAAGAGTCGAAAGTGTCTTCTTTGCGGCTTCCGCGCGCTGCCTAAGATCCATTTGGACTTCCAGAGTCTCCAGAAGATCCACTCCGTGCTCTGCCTTAAACGCTTCATTAACGTAAATCATGATTTGATCATCAAAGTCATTCCCGCCTAGCTTATGATCGCCGTCAGTGGCAACGACCTTTATCTCGCCGCGTGATACGTCCATGATCGTAACGTCAAAAGTCCCCCCGCCAAGGTCATACACCATAATTCTCTGATTCAACGCCTTATCACTAAGCCCGTAAGCTAACGCTGCCGCTGTGGGCTCATTGATTATCCTAAGAACGTTAAGACCTGCAATCTTTCCCGCATTCAATGTGGCCTGCCTACGCACGTCGTCGAAATATGCGGGAACTGTAATGACTGCATCGGTTATAGGCTCACCAAGGAGAGTCTCCGCGTCTTTCACAAGCTTCTTTAGAATAAAGGCTGAGATATCTTCAGGTCCGTACTCATTGTCGCCATGGAGAAACATAAAGTCTGCATTCCCCATCTGACGCTTGATGAATTCCACCACATTGTAAGGCTCGCTGATAGCAGCGTTCTTCGCCACTCGGCCCACAACAACGGAATCGCCCTCGTCAAAGTACACGACAGACGGAGTTGTTCGTTCACCTTCTGCGTTAGGCACAATCTCCGCCTTACCGTATTCATTCAACACTGCCAGAGCGGAAAAAGTTGTTCCAAGATCAATCCCTACCGCGCGTCCCATCTATTCACCCACCCCTTCTTCACCTCTCCAACGAGCGACTACAACTGTCTCATGCCTGAGAATCGCATTCCCCTTAATAAAACCGGCTTTTACGACTCTCACTACTTTTCCGTCGCTGTCCGGGCTTTCGGCAGGTTCAACTTTAAGCGCCCGCTGAAGTTGCGGGTTAAAGGTATCCCCGTCTACGATAATACGTTCAATACCGCGCCGATAAAGAACCTCGAGTATCTCTTCAATCACATACCCTAGGCATTCACGGGCAACCTTATTTTCCGGCGCCTGCACATCATCACGTTGGACATAGCTTTTGACGTTGTCATAAAGCAAAAAAAGGTCGTTATATACCTCTTTCATACGCCTTTCAACAAAGTCGTTCTTGAACATGTCAAGTTCTTCGTAAAGCTTGGAGAAGGCCTTTTCCTTTTGCTCATCGTACTGGATCTTTTCGCTGAACATAGCGGCGAGGTTGTCTAGTTTTTGACAAACGCAAGGGATTATCGTATCAACCGGTTCAGCTATCTCCTCATCCAAGGCGCTGTCAGGGATATCCACTGAAATTCTCCTTTCGGGAAAGTAGTTGACCCGTCTATTACATCCGGCTACATGATTGGCAAATCAGGTAAAAACATATACCCTGTGCGCATTGTTCACCGGTATCGCCGGAGCATGGGTTACAGTCTTGTCCTGTACTAGGAGTAGGACTCGGTGTAGGGCGCGGCGTGTCGTCTCCGGGGTCAGCAGGCCTCCACCCACCCATAGCAAGTATGAAGGACTCGAGCGCTCCCACTTCAAGAAGCAGTTCTTCCGCCTCACAAAGCGCAGAATGGCTTCTTAAGTACATACCTTCTTGGTCTTCATAAAAGGCTTCCATAAGCAACTTGTAAATTCGCTGACCCATACTGTGATTTGGAAGACCGGATATGAAATCCTTGAGCTTTGCGCTCCAAGATGCGGGACTGCATTTGAAGTTCTCCCAGAGAATAGGGCCCATCATCGTAGTAGGCGCGTCGCATGTCACAGCGCTATCCCCTTTGGATGTTATAAAGAGTAAAATAAATCTGATGGTTACTTGGTAGTCACGTCATCTCTTGCAAGTGGAATCCAACAAATGTTGTTATGCACCAAAACGCGCATAACACTTGTCGTGTAGAATAGTCTCAGCACTCTATATTCGAGTTTACTCAGCAATTTCCTGCCTATCATAGGGTTTAATGGAAACTATGTCATATTTTGTGGATTTGTGCTTAGCACCACCGAAGCACGCAAGTCATGATATCATGGCGTGGCTGAAAAAGGCCTTCCGGGACACAAGACTCGCTTTGCAAGGCATAGTATTCATAGTTTTGCTGTCTGTCGGATTTTGCGTCTTCGACGAAGAGTTCCTGCATGTAGCTATTATCTATCCACGTGGTATGTCCGTCCTTGTCAGTAGTGGATAAACAATGGTATGTATGGCCGATTGAGCATACAACATAGCCGTTGCTTGCAAGCTCGTGGTAGAGTGATTAGTCAACCGCTCCGACTACGGCCAATACAAGCAGCGAGACAGCGAGAGTCTGGTAGAGAAAGTAGACGGGGCCATGACGGCCCCCTACTTCATTATGGTCATGTAATATCCCTGAAGCTGGGATGGGATATCGCCGAGGTAAAAGACCGTGTTTTCAAAGGTGCCGATATAGTCTTCCCCTAGCATTTGGTTTAGGTGAGAGCGCATGGTGAATTGCGGGAGCTTTCCGATTATCCTCTCACCGTCAAAGAGGAAGCTGACCTGGACAGGGGCGGCAAAGCTGCCGTCTGGGGTGAAGTCTCCACCGGAACTTATCACTACCAGGATGGCAGGCTGCCCATTCAGGGCTTTTGTCAGGTCTTGGGAATCAGTCCTAAAGCGCAAGGGGACTGTGGAGAGAGACGGCATATCGTCGCAGGCGCCTGATGCGGAACCTGTGTGCGGCAGATTGTAAAGCTCGGCAGTCTTCTTGTCTGTGAAAACGCTGACCGGCTTTCCGTCTTCAATCAGGACGTAGCGATCCTCCGGGAGGACGACGCCTTCCATGTCGAAGAAAGCCCCGGGTTCGTACAGGGGATTTCTGTTTTGCTCTAAAGTGACTTTTTCATTGAATAACTGCTCCCCCAGCTTGCCTGTGAAAATGGAGCTGCCGGTGGCAAAACGTTCACCGTTTAGGGATTTGTTCAGGAAGCCC